>ERZ1027208.420-NODE-420-length-16825-cov-28.042934_pt1 | contig 16825 bp, 25 predicted proteins | sample MGYA00520867_ERZ1027208 | MGnify/ENA primary metagenome ERZ1027208 (study PRJEB33311, sample SAMEA4378413) | marine metagenome | biome: Marine biome; feature: Fjord; material: Water | collected 2014-07-20T08:00:00Z/2014-07-... | depth 75 m ...
GTGCTCATTTATCAAAGATTGAACTCTTAAAATGTTTTTATTCAATAATAAAACTTCATTATTCACTTCATTAAGACTCTTTACTAAATCATTCTTGGCTACTCTTTCCAACTCTCTCTTATCTCCTACACTATCTAAATCCTTTCTTAATTTTGATATTCTGTTATTGATTTTTTCAATTGTTGCTTCATGAGTTAATTCTTTTTCTACAATTACTTTTGTAATTTGTCCAGCCTTTATGAACTTCTCTTTTACTTGTTCCAAAGTTCCATGTTTGCAATCTAAAGTAAATTCATGAGTACATGAGGGACAAGTTACTGCTCCACTCAATTCATTACTCAATTCTTTAATTAATTTATTGACTTTGGTTGATTTGATATCCAATGCACCTAAGGCTTCTGATTCAACAATCATCAAATCGTCTTGTGCTTCAATTAAATCATTTGACTTTTCAATTTCTTGTGAATAATCAGTTTCATTAAATTCGTCTACTAATTTTTGAGCTTCAACTAATCTAAGATCCAATACAATTAGTTTTGAATTCAATCCACTTAATTCATCTTCATCCTCTTTTAAAGACTCTTTGAATTGTTTGATCTCATCCTTAACATCTAAAATATCATCTTTCTGATCTTCAATCTTTCGTAACAGATCCTTTTTCAATTGTTCGTTTTCAACCTCAACATCTTTTGAATCTTCTGCAACAATTTGGTCTTTGATTAATTCAATTTTACCTTCTGTCTTATCTATGCTAGATTTGATCGAAGCATATTCAATATCCAAAGATGAGTTATCAATCTTCTCTAACCCATCAATAATTGATGCATCGCTAAATCTATTTATAAGATCTACCTTCTGTTTATTACTAGCTTTGAAGAAAGTCTTAAATCTACTCTTGTTAATAATGTAATAGTTGAATAAGTCTTCTTTTTCAATATCAAACCAATTCATGATATACTTCTTACCATCATTTACATTTGAGAAACTTATCTCTTCCCATTCCCCATCGTACGATTTCTTTTTAAGTGTTAGTACATTGGATCCTTTTACTTTAATCAGCCAAGCTATATGTAATTGTTCTTTTCTAATATCACATGAGGCATACAATTCAGCATTTGCTTGTTTCTCTCCAAACATAACTAATTCATTATCTCTTACATCTCTAGAATTACTAGCTGTAATACAAAACTCAATTGCTGTAAACAAACCTGACTTTCCAGATCCATTAGATTCCTGATCTTCTTCTGTTAAATTTCTACCTTGTACCAATAGAGGATTTCTGGAAAAGTTATAATCCAGATTCTCATAAGTTAAAAAGTTTTTTACTACTGCTCTATCTAATCTCATATTTTGTATTTTGTTTTTGTTTTCTTGGTAGGATTCGAACCCACATTCGATTGCACTCGAAGAGTACAAAAGGCTTATCCAGTTAGCAGACAAGAAAGACCTTATTCAATTATAATGTATCCAAACTTGGACATCCTGCTGCATTCAAAGCATCTTGCCATTCTTGAATAAATGCAGAAGCTTCTTGTGGAGTTAATCCAGAAGTTAAGTTTGTGTAATACACATCAATTTGTGAACACTCACTTTGTGGTGCTTCAATTACTTCTTCATTAAGACACGATGTAAGTCCTAATGCTAATACCAATACTAATAATAAATTTTTCATTTTACTCTATTTTAATTTTAATCCCTAGTTCGTCTAGGTCCGATGTTTATACTTATTTTCTTAAAGCATCTAATTTGCTTTGTAATTCATCCTGCAAATCAGGATTATCTTCTAATGCTGCTCTAAGATTCTTCATCCCTTTTGCAATGTTAGTTCCATCATACTTGTACCAGGCTCCTGCCTTTAAAAGTATTTCCTCATATACTAAAGCATCAACAAAACCTTGTGTATTGTCTACTCCTTTACCATATATAATATCCTCTGCATACACTTGAAATGGTGCTGCAACTTTATTCTTAACCATTTTGATTTGTTGTTTAAATCCAATAGTCTCATCTCCTTGCTTGATCTGTCCTCTATTCTTAATCTCTAAACGTTGAGTTGCATAGAACTTTAAAGCCTTACCACCTGCTGTGGTTTCACTTGGTCCATACATTGCAATCGTTTTTCTCAATTGATTAATGAATATGATCGTACATTTGTTATCTGATGCTGCTCCAGTAATTAATTTCATACCTTGAGACATCATTCTAGCTTGCAATGCAATTTTAGCTTCTCCACTTTCACCTTCTAATTCTGCTTTTGGAATCATAGCTGCAACTGAATCTACTACTATCAAATTTACTTCACCAGTGTTAACCAATGCTCTAATAGCTTCAAATGCTTGCTCTCCATAAGTAGGTTGTGAAATATAAAGTGCATCAATATCAACACCAATTTGTTCACAGTACTCTGTATTCAAAGCATGCTCTGCATCAATGATTGCACAAACTCCTCCACTTGATTGCATACTTGCAATTGCTTCTAAAGCTAGTCCAGTCTTTCCACATCCTGATTCAGCATAGATCTCAACGATCTTACCTACTCCATATCCACCACCTAACTTAGAATCCAAACTTGGTCTTCCTGAAGAAAATGTTTCTATTGAAGTGTTTGCTTCATTCATTTTCATTATAACTGGTTCTCCAAATCTCTTTTCTAAAGCTGCTAGTGCATTTTTTATTCCTTTGCTCATATATTTATCTCTTTAAATATTCATTTAATAATACAATACCCTCTTGGTACTCATATCCCTTTTCATTACAAAAACTCTTAAAAGCATCTTTGACTTGCTCTTCTCCATAATGTTCGATAACAGTTGGTAATGCTAGTTGATCATCTTTATAGTCATACTTAACATCATACTTAATCTTCACATCAATTCCAGATCCATTAAACAAACTTTTATCTAATGCTTTTAACTTACTCTCATCTCCTACAAATTCGAAACGAATGGTGTTTGAGCTGTTTTCATAAGTTGTAATCAATTCTTTTAATTGCTTTGCTGTAGTTTTATTGATATCAATAGTTACCTTCTTAAAGCTCTTAAAATCTCCTTTAATTAGTTCATATGACAAATCTTTATTCAATACTGCAAATCCTTTGTTCTCATCTTCACCAAAGTTACTTTGTCTTAATGAAGGTAGATGAACAATATCTTTACTTATTTCATGATGATTGTGATAGTGTCCTAAATAAGTTTTGGTAAACTTACTCAAAAGTTTTTTATTAATTGTACTTTTTACAGAAACTTTTCCTAAGTGAGTGGATCCTGCCATTTCAAAATGACTAATCAACACATCTGTAGGCTTTGCTTCTTCCAACATTGGAATCAACATATCATCTGAAAAGAATGGCAACAATGTAATTGTAACTCCATCTAATTCAATAACAGATAATTCTCTATTGAAAACTACACTTGGATAATGTCTGTATACATCTAAGAAACTATCATAAGAAGCATAAACTGTCTTATCATGATTTCCTGGAAATATATACAAAGTACATCCAGCTTTATTTATTAAATCTAATATCTCATCAAAGGCTTGTAATACACTTTGTCTTTGAAACGATCTTGAATCAAATAAATCTCCAGCAAATATTAAATTAGCAATACCCTCTTTCTTGGCATACTTTAACATATGTCTTACAGAATGTATTACATCTTGCTCATTCCCAGTCTTGAGATGTGCATCATTAAATATTATTGCTAATTTATCTTTCATTTATTATGCTGTTTTAAAATCGATATCATCCAGTATGTGTAGTACTCCATCTGAAATACTAACTGGAACTCTCTTTGTTCTTCCCTTCTGATTAATTAGTTCAGCTGTAGGAGCTCCTACCTTATAATAAAATACTGAGTCCAAACTCTTAGAATAACCAAATTTCTTTTCTACATAAATATTGTCTCCCAATTCAACCTCAATATCTCCATCTAAAGGATTGTTCATATTGATGGTATACTTTTGCTCATTAGTGTTAACATATAAGATAAACTTTCTCTTATCACTGTCATAAGACTTATTTCTATTCAAGTCTGGAAATACTACTGTTAATTTCATATATATATTTTTAATTTTAATTTTAATGTTTAAATAATATAGGGGATTGAATTAACAATCCCCCTATTATAATTACCTTAATAAAGCATCAAGTTGAGAATCTAAATCTCCCTCTTCTACTTTAGCAACTGGAGTAGCTTCTGCTACCTTAGCTACTGGTTCTGGTTTTGCAACTGGAGCTGCTGCTGAATTCGATGCAGGAATATTTCCTACTACCTGAGCAGTTACTTCATTTACAAACCACTCATTCAAATCTTCAAAAAATCTTTTGATATTCTTTGAACCTGCAGTCTTGAACCAAGCACTGTCTTGAGTTGGAGTTCCTTCCACTCTAAGAGTCAACTTCTCTCCATTCTGTCTGAATGAAACACCCATTGCTCTTCTTTTGTCAGTTCCTACGAAATCGTAAGGCTTAACATAAATCGGTTGTCTTAAATCTGCAACTAATAAACACTTCATCATATCTTGTGAATATCTATTATTAGTAGATATTGATAAGATAAAAGACTCACCACCTGATTCGATTGTAACGTTTAAGTTCTCTCCATACTGTGGATGAGTTCTGAATTCTACTTTTGTAACTAATCCAGTCAGGTCTGCATATCTTGCTCCTGCTCTTTCACCTACTGTACCATCAGCTCTGTTAAACTCTTGTGTTGCATAATTTGCATTGCTTGAGTCTGCCTTTCTATCCCAAATGTACCCACCTGCAATAGTTAAAAATGTTGACCTCTTGTTGTCATTTACTGATCCTAATCCCATAATATTTAGTTTTTTGTGGACTTACTTATGCCACGATTAATACTGAAGGTCTTCTAGTTTTAGATACGATGCCTTGGGTCGTATCTTAGTCGACAATTGAGGAATCGAACCTCTTCTACCTGATCAGGGCATGCAATTTCCAATCTGCCAATTGTCAAGTCTAAGTGTGTAGTCTTACTCTTGTTTTTCACCTTCTGCTACATCACTCACTTTTAATTATTGTTTGTAACTTTCGTCCTTGTTAACCATTAGTGACATTGCTTTTAAAAACAACTCTTCACTCACCAATCCATTACTTTTTGGATTGGGTGTTATTTGTAATTTTGGCTCTTCTTTTCTGTTAGGTAAATCGAAGTTTATAATATCTTGAAGTTTTAGCATAAAATACACCAAGTTTCCATCGCTATATACAAGCACATCTAAACCCACCATCTCTTGAGTCACCACAAAGAATCCTGTACTTGGATACTTACTACTATTGTAAACGTCTGCTGATAAAAGTGATATTTCTTTAAATTCTATATTCATAATTATTATTTTTTTCTTCTCATTATATCGTTTTGTCTCCTTAGCAACTCAACTTGCTCTTCTAGTAAAGTATTTCTATACCTTAGTTCTGTTTTAATATCATCCAACCCAAACCAAATGGCTGTAAATATTATGAATCCCATTACAGTAGTCACTATTATCATAACCTTTCTACTTTTTTAATTAGTATTCCATTAACCTTTCCTTGAATCATCTCTTCAACGAATTCAGCTGGAGTTACTCCATTTACTAATGAATTTAATTTTCTACTTTTATCTTGACAAGCCCAATACAAACTACTCAGTGCATTGAAATTCTTCTCTGCAGTAATGAATGCTTTCTTCAACTCAATCCATTTAGGATCAATTTCAAATGAACTACTTAATGAAGTCTCAGATAATTTTACTCTGACGTCCTCATTGTCAACTCTCACTAAATAGAATCCAGAGTTGTTTGCAGCCTGCTTTCTTAACTTGGCTTTATACTCTCCTTCATATATCTTATATTCTAACTTGGTAGTTGCCATCAAAGCTTCAACTTCTGCTTTAAGCAATCCAATTCTATTTACAGCTGCTGAGATAGTTACAGCATCTCCATAAACATTTCCAACATCAATCTTTGTAAGTTCATCTACGTTGATAGAAGAATCTAAATCATCATGTTCTAGTACGATAGGCTTATCGCCAATGTGTATTGTATATTTCATATTCATTTATTTATTTTGTCAAATGCACAGAATCGAACTGCATCCCAAAGGGAATAAGGAGCTACCTTACACTAGTTACGCCAGGGCTAGTTATCACTTGTTGTTGGTACTATAACATTCTTGAACCATTCTGAATTAAGTCAATCGTTATAGCTGAAAGACATGGTAATAAAAATAATACTCCAAAAAGTACTCCAAATTTATCACAACCATCTAATCTTAAAAATGACCTCTTTACTAATTTTGTGTTTACTACTACCTTTTTAACTGTTTTCATCTTACTTTATTTTTAAATTTTAATATTATATTTTTTCCTTGCCATAAAGATACTCCTAAACAAACATACGAAGCAACATTTATTTTAATTATTTTTCAAATAAAATAGAAAAGGCACCCTCAGGTGCCCAATCTAAGCTCTTTCTAGAGAACAATTAATTTTGAATTTTCTTTGATTGTAAACTGATTTGCTCTAGCCCACTTGGCATCATATCTTAATTCACCCTCAAATATTATCAGATTCTTTTCAGATCCTTTTAGTTGAGTCTTAAAGTTTTCAAACTCTTCTGACCAAACCATAATCTTAAATAACTTGTAATTATGTTCTATTGTTATTCTACAATATTCACCTTTAGCTGATCTTGCAACTTTAGCTTCTACTATATATCCACCGAAGCTTCTAAAGATAGACTTCTCTTGCTTTCCATTAACTTCACTTAATGTAGCAAATTGAGTTTCTACTCCATAGTCTTCTGCTATTCCTTTATAGTTTAAGAATGCTAAACCTGTTAATCTCTTTTGTTGTAATGACCACCACCATCTTTGATCTGTCTGTCCTATTGTATAAACATCTCTTTTAGGATTGGCTATCTTTACTTTTTTATACTTTCTATATCTCTTTATTAACAGATGTCTTCTTTCTTCTCTACCTTCAAAGTTATATAAATCATCAAAACATCCTGATGCAATTAGTGCTTCATATGTTTGCTTTTTTACTTTACTACCTTTGAAGTTATGTCTGAATACAAAATCTGCAAAAGAATTATAATTTCCTTTTTCAATTCTATCTTGAATAATTTGATTAGCTGTATCTTCTCCAATACCTTTGATGGATCCTAACCCCCAAAAGATTGTACTTGATTCTTGATCTGATATCATACTCATTGCTGAATGATTGATATCTGGAGCTTTTACACTAATTGCTTTGGCTTGCATAATTTCAGATAAATACTTTAAAGTATCTTCTTCATTTGCATAATCTAAAGCCACAGTCCAATATTCAATTGGATAATGAACCTTTAACCATTGAGAAGCATAACCAGTCATAGCATATGCAGCAGAGTGACTCTTATTGAATCCATACTTTGCAAACTCCATTACTGCTACCCACACCTCATCAAACTGAGCCTCAGTTGCTCCTTTGTCTAAGAATCCCTGAGCTACTTTCTCCTTCCACTTTAACAATGCAGATAATTTCTTTTTACCCATTGCTCTTCTAACATCATCAGCTTCTTTCATACTCAGTCCTCCAACTAATTGAAACACTTGCATTACTTGTTCCTGATAGATCAAAAGTCCAAATGTATCCTTTGCAATCTCTTCTGTACCCCATAAGTATTTAGGCTCTCTACCTTCATTCTTACACTTTACATAGATCTCATGATAGTGATTCTCCATTGGTCCAGGTCTGTATACAGCAGTTGCAGCAATTAAATCTTCAATTCTTTGAGGCTTTAATGCTTTACTATATTCTGTAAGTCCAGTTGATCCTAATTGAAACACATCTCCATTCCATCCATTACCAAAGTATCTGAATACTTCTGGATCATGTGGTAGATCATATATGTTAGGTACTTCTTTATCATTGATCTTTATGAGATCTAGGATATCTGTAAATTTATCTAATTGCTTAATACCTAAAATATCATCTTTTAAGAATCCAGCATCATCCATTTCATTACCTCCCCATTCTGAAACTACTAATCCTTGTTGTAACCTTGTTGGCACCCATTCTGATGCACTCATTACACTTGGGAATATAATTACAGCACATGGATGAATTGATTGTGTCTTAGGCTGATCTAACAAAGTAGGCAACATATAGAATATGTCACTATTTCTTTGAATGAAAGACTTTAATCTTGGCTCACTACTAGCTCTTTTAATTAAATCTAACATCGTCAAATCTCCTGCATCAATTATTGAAGTAATTAAATTAGCTTCTTTAAAGTCAACTGAAGATATTCTTGCAAAATCTTTTACCAAGCCTTTCAACTTCATAGTAGAATAAGATCCTACAGAACAAACTTGTTCTTGACCAAATCTATCTTCCATGTATTGTTTAATCTCAGCTCTATTTCTACCAGCAAAATCTGTATCAATATCTGGAAGTGTTCCATCTACCAACTTCATAGAGGTGCTTTGTGTTATCTTAGTTACTTTCATATTTTAGTATCTTATTATTTCATCACCTTCTACAACTTCATGTACAAAGACAACTGTTTCTTTACTATCTCTTTTTATTCTTACTAAGGATCCTTCTTCAAATTCTAAAGTTTCACCATCTGCTTCAATCACATAAGAAGGTCTTTCTTCAAACTTACCCATCCTTCCACTATTCAAAAATCTTTCAAATAATAGATCGAATCTTAAAGGATCCACTTGAATAATTCCCATCAAATAAGCAACTAAACTTCCACCAGCTGATCCTCGACCAATCCCAGTTAACATCTTTTTGCTTTTTGCATATCTAATAATGTCATGAAGACTTAAAAAGTAATCTATTACATCACCCATCTTCAATACAGCAATCTCTTTCTTTAATCTTGCTACATACTTTTGTGGATCCTTAACATCTCTGTCTTTGAATCCCCTCTTAACTATGTGCATGAATAATTGTTCATTTGTATCAAAGTCTTCACACTCTTCTTCAGTCATTATATATCTTGGTAAGTGTCTTGTATCTGTATCATAACTAAAGTTACAATTCTCAACCAACACTACCTCATTACTTATTGCTCTTTTATACAATTCAATCCAACTCTTATCTTGTGAATCAAACATAGTTAATAATTCACCAGCATATTGTGACTTAGACTTGAAATATTGATTGTCAGTCTTATCATCAAATGCTTTATTGATAGTCCACAAAGATTCTCTAGTCTGAAAGTCTTGTGATTCTAAATAAAATGCATCTGTAATACTAATTGGTTCAATATCACTTGTAATAAATAACTCTAAATTATCAATGTACTTCTCATCTCTATCTGCATTCAAAAAGTTTACAGTATCTAATTGATAAAAATCTACATCTAATTCATTAACATTGTTGTAATCCATACTCTTAGGATCTGCAACAATGAATAATCCTTCTTTATTGTTTTCTAATGTTGAAATTGGAACATTGATCTTCAAATCTACATTAATTATAGTATTGAATTTCAATAAGTTTAACCATCCTTGAAAGTTCTTTGCATATAATTTTACATCATATGTTTTGGATCCTTCGACAGAAATAGTCATTCCAATTATTGACTTGATGTTTGCATTTTTACATTCGTTCTGAAAGTTTAAAACACCACCAAGAGTACTCTTCTCACAGATTCCCAAAGCCTCAGCTCCTAAGAACTTTGCTTTTGATATCCATGACTTATATAATCCCATTCCATTCATAAGTTCATATCCTGATCTTATTCCTAGAAAAGATTTAGTTGGTAATTTCTCTTTTGCTTTACCAATATAATTTAACTCAGTTAAAGTTAAATCTTGTTCCTTATTTTGTGTATAGAATCTTCCTCCAAATTCATATACAAATCCATCTACATCGTCAGTTAGTTTAAAAACTGAATCAGGTTCAAAATCTCCATCTTCATCTATAAGACTAATTTCATCATTTAAGATCATATACTTGTTACCATCTATAAAAAGCAAGTCTCCTTCGATCGTAAAATCTAGAAGCATTGCTTTACAGTAATTGTATAGTTTATTTTGTTCCTTATTCATATATTATTTTTTAAACTGATCCATTATTGATCCAGAATTTTCATCCTCTTCAACTTCTTGTTGAATTGTAACCCAAGCTTGTGATTGATATTTATCGTAACTCATAATTTCTAATTTTTTATCTTTCCATAAAGATACTCTAAATAAAACATACAAAGCAACAATTATTTTAATTTATTTTTAAAATAGGAATAACCCCTACTAATTAAAGTAGAGGCCAATCCATCTATGTAACGTAAATTACAGTATTAACTTGTGACTTGTGCCATATACTTTATGTTATGCAAAGCCAATTTTATTTGTTCTTCTGTCATGACTCTATCAAAGTAATCATGTGGTGTTGGGATTCTTGTATACTCTTCAGTTCCAAACTTCTGATCATTCATTCCTGACCAAACTGTAAAACAACTATCTGTTGATCTTACCAAAGGATCTCCTTTATACATTTTAAATTCCCATGCTTCTCCAGCTCCTAAAAAGTGAAGTGGCTTTTTAATCAAATTTGCTTGCTTCAATATTTGATACATATCGTTTCTATCTTTAGCAATTCCTACATCTCCAAACTTTACTCCTGACATAACCCATGGTATTGCCAATTTAGACATTCCAATAGTACTCACTTTGTCGTTGTCAAGCATATATTCATACACATCCAACCATTCAAATATATCCTGTCCTTGAGGACAAGCAAACACTTCTATGTGCTTCAATTTTTCATCCTTACTCATTGCATCTAAAGTCCATTTAAGGTTCTCTAAGGTGCTCTTTCCATCAAATAAGATGTCCAATGGTATCAATTCACTTGGTTGAAGTTCCCTTGCAATCTCTAAAACTTGTTCCTTTGTTACAGTTTCATGATCACCAGCTCCATTGTCTAATGTTACCCACTTTCCTTCAGCTACTCTTGCTTTAAAGAAGTTTCTGTATTCTTCATTTCTTAGATAAATCTGAGATAAACAAAAGTATCTATCTCCTTTATTCATTAACTCCATCTGAGAGTTAGGTGGTATTACATAAAAGTCCATATTAATAATTCTTTATGAAGTTGCACTCAACTTCTGTTAATAAATAATTTTGCAATTCTCTCATACCTAAAGATTGATCTCCTCTAATTGCATCAATGAATGAAATCTTAGCATCCTTTACATTTCCTCTACTATAGTATCTCCTTTCTAAAACATCTCTTGGCACAACTAGGTAGATATGTTCTACATCATCAAACAACTCTGCTAACTTTACAGCTAAGCTTGGTTGTCTCAATCCAGTTATAACAAATGTAGCATCTGGAAACTTTTCCATTCTTGCTTTTACTTGTTCTACAAAATAAGGTTCTAAGTTATTATCAAAGATCCTATCAGCTGTTTTGAATTTATCTCTTACTAATTGACCTAAATCAATTTGCTTATATGGTGCTTGTGAATAATTATTCTCAATCATAGTATCCTTTCCGCTACATATCTCTCCTGATATAAATATTACTTTTCTTAGCATGAGCAATAGTTTTGTTTTCTAATTCTTGCAAAGTTTTCTCCATCTTCATCCACCTTTACAATAATTGCATTAAACTCATTCATTAATTCTTCTGCAAGAGCTTCACAACTCATGTTTCCAAACTCAGCTGGAAAACCATATTTGTCATATAAGTACTTTTGCACTCTTCTCTGAACAAGAATAAATTCTTGATCTCTGTCATTGTGATTTACAATGATCTCCATCTCTACACCAAAGTTATGTCTATGTCTTACTGCAAGAAAATCTACATCTTGTCCAAACATTTCAACTGCTTTAGCAAATGCATGAAACCCTTCTACCGAAGTTTTCACACCTATTGTTTTAATTACATTATCTGACATCTCCTGATCCACTTAAAGTTCCTCTTTTAGCTCTTGAAGCTAACTTATCTACATTTTGCTGTAAGATTGTACTTACTGGTACTCCAAAGAAGCTAGCTAGGTATTCACATATGGTTAATAAATTAGCAATTGCTACATTCATCTTCATAAATTTACCTGGTACTAATTTCTTATCAACAAATAATGTGTAATCATCTCTCAAAGCCTTCTTGAATACTTCCATTACTGCTCCAGTTTCAACAACTAACATATCTACTACATCGTCAAATTTACTATCTACTGGTAATGGTTTAGAATAATCAAAATAGATATCACCTAAGTCCTGATCAGTCTCTTCAGCTAGTCCAGCTAAGTACCAATATACATCACCAATCTCTTTTGCAAGCAATTGTAATTTATCACCCTCTAAAGTAGTAATGTCTTTTCTGTTTTCTTTTATCTTTTCAAATAGTTCAGAAGACTCCCCTCCTAAACCAAGAGCCAAATAACTAAGAGCAGCCTCATCAGCATATATCTTAGTCGTTATGGCTTGTTTTTGGTATTGTTTAAAGTTCATTTATTTAGCACTTAATGAAATGTTAGTATAAAATTCGTTTCTAGCTGCTGGATCATCCTTAAAGAATCCAGATAACTTTGCAGTTTGCATTGAAGCTCCCTGATGTTTAACTCCTCTACAAGATACACAGTTGTGTGTTGCAGAAATATTAACAGCTACTCCTTGATTTCCTTCACAAATCTTATCTACTGCATTGTGTATTGCAACAGTAAGTTGTTCTTGAATGGCACCTCTTCTTCCAAACAATTCAACAATTCTATTTAGTTTAGAAAGTCCAACTACTTTACCATCAAGTGATGCAATATAAGCGATTGATACAGTTCCTCCAATTGCTTGGTGGTGGTGAGAACACATAGACACTACTGGAATATGAGACTCTTGTACTATACCATCATATCCATCAGATGGAAATCCAGTAATTTTACTCATTGCATTATATCTTCCTGCCCATAGGTCATTCACATATGCTTTTGCAACTCTATTTGGAGTGTCATTTGAATTAGGATCATTCTTATAATCTACTCCAAGAGCAGTTAAGAAATCTCCATATGCTCTTGCAGCATTATCAATGATCACTTGTTTTTGCTCTACAGTTAATTCAGCCTCAGGACCAAACTTCTGTCTTGCAATTTCTAATTGTGTAGATATACCATTGGCATGCCCAGCTTGAGCTAGCTCTAAGTTATCTACGAATGTTTTGTTACTCATAATTTTACGTTTTTAGATTTTAATATTTTGATAAAGATACTCAGTATTTTTCAACTGAGCAACTCTATCACTCTTTACTCTTTAAATGCTGCTGCTCTAATAAAGAAAGCCAACACTATAACTATAATTACTTCTACTATCATTACACTTCTCTTTGGTCTTCAAATGCAATGATATGAGGTCTCCAAGTCATTCTGTATCCATTATCTCTTACCCAATCAAATACTAATGGATATGATTTTTGTAATGATTCTCTTGAATCTCCTGCTGGCATGAAGTATACTTTACTTTCTTCAACTCCTAACTCTTCTAAATAGTCAGTAATTTCTTTCAAGTCTGTATAATCACTTCCACCCCATACTGGTTTGATATGATAATCTGTATGATAATCAATTGAAGCCAATATTGCTGGAGTATTAATTCTCAACTTATTGTGTTGCTTAATCATCTTCTCATCTGTAATTGCACCCAAAGGAGTTTCTACACCTAAAACTGGTACTGAATTACTAAACTTAGGACTGATACTTAATAATCCAATTGGATAATCAGTTGCTAAGAAGTGAGAACCTTCTGTTTCCATTGTAATTACAATGTTACGTTCATTTGCAAAGTGTGTTAGTTCATTTACTAATGCACTATGCATTGAAGGACTTCCTCCAGTTAACATCATTTCTGATATATGTGGATTGTTATCATATGCTTTTACAATATCATTGAAACTATAAGTTCCTTTATCTGGATGAATACTTGTATACCAAGAATCACACCATCCACCTTCACCGAAATAACATCTATGTGTACATCCAGTCGTTCTAATTACTACTGTAGGCATTCCTGCTCTACTTCCTTCTGACTGTACTGCAGTATAAATCTCAGCAATTGGTAAAGTTTTATCTTTATCCTCAATCCTCTTCAATTGTTTTACTTCAGGAGCTTTAGGCTCTTTTCTGTCAGCTACTATCAATTTAGATAGATTCACTTTTTTAAATTCACTCATATTACTATAATTTATTTTACGTTATTTACTCTCCAAACGAAGCTTCGTTTTTAGCATGCTCTCTAAAGTCAACTTTAGTAACTCTAACTCTACCTTGTGTTTCTGTAATTACAAAGTCATTTAACTTATTGTAAATGAACTCTGAAAATTTCTCTGCTCCAGTAGCTGGAATTATTCTTAATTGAACAAGTCCTTTATCATCTAACTTTTTAAAGTCATCTAAAGCAGGATCATCTTGTGCCATAATAAGTGTATGATCGAACATATAGTCCATCCACTGCTTAGCTGACATTCCATCTATTTTAGTTTTAGCTCTTTTCATTCCTCCAAAATCCCATACCCAGTTTCTATGATCTAATTCTCCTTCAAAATATACTTTGAAAGATATACCATATCCATGTAAGAATCTACAATGTGTATCTCCAGCTGAATGTTGTCTAAATACTGTACTGAATCCATCAAATACTTTTGATGAAGTAAACTTTGTGTTACTCATATTTTATTTATTTAATTAATTATTATTTTACAGATACTCTTACATCTGCACTAAACATTTCAATATTCCAATTGTTTCTATTACAAACAAAGTTTGCCATTTTCCATGCTTGTGCTATTCCACTTACTCCTCCTAAGTTATAAGTTTCTTTTGTCGCTGTATTTTGATAAGTTGCTGTCATAATTATTTCTTTCCATAAAGATACTCTCAATTAAATTACCTTGCAACATTTATTTCAATTATTTTAGAAATTAAACTTAAACTTTCTTCTTACATACTTTTCTTCAGAGTTGGATCCATTAGATCTCAATCCTTTTAGCATTACAATTAAGAATTCTGCATTAGCTTCTGTATCAGGCAAAGCTCTGTGAGCTTCTTTTAATGTTAATCCTGATGCATTAACACAAACTCCTAAACTAAAACTTGGTAATTCAAACCATCTCATCCTAGCCCACTCTAATGTATCAATCATTTGAGTATCATTTGTCATCTTATAAATATCATGACCCTTTCTTCTTAATAATTTCTCTAAGAATGGATTGTCAAACTTCTTTATATTGTGACCTGCAAGTATTGGTTTAGCATTTCCTATTGTATACTTCTCAATGAAAGCTGTAATAAGATCAATTGCTTCATCTTGTTCAATTCCTTCATTAATTAACATCTCTTTTGACATATGAGTTACACTCATTGCTTGTGGATTATAAGTTTTATCAAAATATAACTTAGCAATATCTCCATACTTAGCATCATTCTCTAACAAAGCTACTTGCTTTGAATCAAACTGTGTACCCTTTCTCTCTACTAACAAATCAAATAAACCTAAATCCTTTTCAATTGGCTCAAGATCTTTAATTGTTAATCTCTTTCCTCCATACATTACAGAAGCTACTTTTGTTTCAGGATCCTTCTCAGCTACTAACTTGAAAATTGCTCTAGCTTCTTTTGTAGAATCCATTAATCTACTTTCTAAATCAAAGGTTGGCTTTATGATACATGAGAACTTATCTTCTATTTTTAAAGTCTCTAAATCAATCACAACCATAGCAATTTCTGTTACTGCATTATGTGAATGATGTAGACCTCCAGTCTCAAGATCATATACTATTACTTTTTTATAAGGACTCTGCATATTATTTTATTTATTTTTATTGTGGTATTTCGAAATTTTTTCAAAATAACCGTTTATTAAAACCACTTTATCTCTTTAAAGGTTGATTCATTTCTCTTTTTTGAGCTAAAACCTTAGTTCCGAACATTTTAAACTACTTTAGGTAATTCGGAACTTTAAGTTTGTTGCTTTCATATATCTTCATACTCTTCTTATCACCATGATCCCATTGTGTATGATGCTTCAGACATAAATGATTGATATTATTTGTATCATGTCTTAATTCTGGAGCAATACTTTTAGCTATTATATGACTATATCTCCATCTTGCATTTACCTTTCCTTCTTCGTTTCTAAATTCATCAGGCAATCTTTGTCCACACTCTTCACATTTATGATCACTCATATCAAAGCACTCTTCATAAAATGCTTCATCTAATAAAATGATCTGCCAAGATTTAGATATTCTTTGTCCACCAAAAGGTACTTTGTGATCAATACGATTTATCTTCGTTCTAAGAGGCTTAATTTCTTTTTTGGATACATTGTATGACTTACCATATTTAGATCCATGTAATCGTTCGTTATTACACTCTTGACATAAGCCAAAGTGTTTATTAATTATATTCTTTTCTATGTTACAGTTTTTACAATTCATAATTTTTGCTAAAGATACTCTTTATTTTACATTTACAATATGATACTGTAAATTTAATTGTTGTTCCTATTCCAAATCCTCCAATCAAAAGAGTCCATAGGTTAGGATGATAATGCTCTCCACAAAGTCCTAAGGCATGTTTAATTACTTCTACCATAATATATCGTTTTAATTATTTAAACCTCTTAGAGGCGTTTATTTTTGATTCAATGTATAAACTTGATTAACAAATTTTCTATTAATCAAAGACTTTCCTTTTCCAAAATCAAAAGCATCTTGCAAACAAGCTACTTCATTTGACTCAATCTTCTTTGTTAGTTCAATTGCAAATTTTAATTCTATAATATTCATGATATATATTTTCTATGCCATAAAGATACTCACTCTCTTTCTTC
>ERZ1027208.422-NODE-422-length-16744-cov-100.153095_pt1 | contig 16744 bp, 15 predicted proteins | sample MGYA00520867_ERZ1027208 | MGnify/ENA primary metagenome ERZ1027208 (study PRJEB33311, sample SAMEA4378413) | marine metagenome | biome: Marine biome; feature: Fjord; material: Water | collected 2014-07-20T08:00:00Z/2014-07-... | depth 75 m ...
GCAGCCACTAAAGTTTTTCACAAATATGCCGATAAGCTAATTGTCAGTGTTTCGACACGACAAAACGGGAAGGAAGGACACGATGGAAATTAAACTGCCAGCCAGTAGTAACTCAGGACTCAGCACCAGTACCGGGAAAAAAGCTGATACCGCCCAGGGTGTCGCCCCCGAAAAAGCCAGTGCAGCACAAAATGCAGGGGATTCGAGCACCGTTACCGTTACAGACTCCGCCCTCAAGCTACTGCAAATAGAAAAAACCCTCGCCGAAATGCCGAGCTTTGATGCGGAAAAGGTAGAGAGTATTAAGCAGGCTCTGAGTGATGGCTCCTACACAATCAACACAGATAGCATCGCCGAGAAGCTGATCAGCTTTGAGCAGGATCTAGCCTAGTTCAGGATAAATTCTGGACACAAACCTGCCAAGCTCTATTCATCAAACCGGTATAGTCCCTTGAAAAACCTTATTGCCCTGCTCGACCAAACGAAAACCCTGAGCCTAGAGCTTCTCGACGTCCTAGAGGAGGAAAGGGCCGCCCTGTCCCGAGAAAATATTGCCACGCTCGAAGCCATTATTGAAAAGAAACTGGGTATCGCCCAGGCCCTGCAAGGGATGGACAGACAGCGCGACAATGCCCTACAGATGCTCGGAGTTGCTCCGGGCCTGGCGGGTATGGAAGCTCTGCTCGCAGCTCACCCAGAACAGCAGCTCCATGCCAATTGGCAAGCTCTTTGCGACGTGAGCCGGCGCTGCAAGGAAAACAATCTGCTGGCAGGCACCATGATCCGAAAAAACCAGTTAGTGACCGACCAGGCACTTCAAGTCTTGCGTCAGGGCAGCATAGAAACCGTGCAAACCTACGGCGCAAACGGCACTACCCCTCAGCGGTCCCAGTCCACACCTCTGGGCAAAGCTTGAAGCTGCTCCCACAACACAATCGACATCACAGCTTAATCCAGACTGCACAGCTGCAGACAACACGCTAAAATAAGCGCATCGCCACCCAGCTAACACAAACCCATGCCAAGAGAAGAAGCTGCCACAGAGAACGCCAACAGCGCCCCCCCCATAAAACATGACGACGGCATTAAAATAAAAGCACACAAGCTTTTAATTCTCAAAGCCCTGCAAGAAAACCGTTGCCAACTGAACCTCTCAATTGAGGGTATCGATGGCGCCTTCGTGAGTATTATTCTGGCAACCGATACCAAAGATAACTGGCTTGAACTCGATGAACTCGCCGCTAGCGAAGGTCACACAGCACTGCTTGAGCATAAAAGTTATCGCGCCAGTGGTTGGTTAAAGGGCATTAATATCGACTTCACGGCAAGTATCATCAGCCAGCAACAAAACGCAGGCTTGACTCGCTATCGCTCAAGCCTGCCCGATACGATTTACCAACACCAGCACCGAGCCAGTTACCGCACCCCCGTAAGCATGATGTCCTCACCCGAGGTTCACCTCATTCTCAGCGACAATCAGGTGGTCAAGGCTGAAATTAGCGATATATCTACCAGTGGCGCCTTGCTAACCGTACCGGCCGGCAGCCCTCTCGGCGTTGGGGACAAAATTGCACAGTGTATTTTTAAAACACTCAGCAATAAATTAATCATTGTCGAAGCTGAGGTAAAACGCGAACTTGAAACTGAACACAGCTCGCGAACACGACTGGGCTGCCGTTTCACTAATGTCGATTTACAGACAACTCAGGAAATTCAACGCTACGCGTCGGCCGTCGAAAGGCTCAACGCCCGACGCCGCTAACTCACCCCTCAAACGCAGCTAATTTGCCGTGCGAAGATTTCGCTATTTATTGTGATTCGACCACAACTTTGACTATGAAGGCAGAGCTATAGCACAGCCGTCTCGACCCTTATCTTTGACCTTATACATTGCTGCATCAGCCCTTTCAAACAAGACCTCACTGTTATCACCCTCCTGCAGCTGGGCAATACCAATAGAAAGGGTCACATCCACTGACTGCCCCTGGCTGTGAAAACCACAACGCTTCACGGCATCACAAAAGCCCTGAGCCACAGCTTTGCTATCATCGGCAGACGTGCCGGGTAGCAAAATCACAAACTCATCACCCCCGTAGCGGGCAATAAAGTCAGTGTCGCGCAACCTGCCCGCCATCAGCTTGGCTATAGTTTGCAGCACCCTGTCACCGGCTTTATGACCAAAGGTGTCGTTGACGAACTTGAACTTGTCGATATCAACCAGCAATAGCGATAGCGGAAAACCGATACGCTGGCTGCGAGCTAACTCCTCTTCGATACGCTTATCAAAGCCACCGCGATTGGCCACGCCGGTGAGCGGATCCATCGCCAGCACCTGCTGCTTCTCGATAAGCTGGTGACGCAGACCTTCCACTTCTTTGTTCATTGCCTGTGTTTGGCGGGTCAGCTCACCAATCTTATCTTTCGCCGCTTCCAGCTGCTGTTTTTCAGTCGCGACATAATTTGCCACTTTGTCGGACAAGCGCTCGACTCGAGTACGAACAATTTGCTTGAGTAAATCCAGGTCATTATTTTCATTAACAGCTAACGCAATACCTTCTACCTCACTGCCCACCTCCGTCTGAATTTTATCCGCATTTTGAAGAGAAGCCTCGAGATCAATGGACTCACCGATACCCTCTTCGAGGCTTTTGAGATGTAACCTCAGCTGCGTCAAAAACTGTTCGGTGTATTCCCTTTCCTGGTCAATCTGTCGCGCTACATCGACGACCAAACCCAATGCCTCACCGAGCACTGTCTCCAGCTCATCCATACTGGCGATACGACCAAGGTCATTCTTGACACTATCAACCCGGCCATCACCGGGTTCTATTAAATTGAGCTGGTCAAGCAATTGACTCAGAGCCGGGGCGATAATATCCAGCACCTGAGCCAGAGAAAACTCCCCCTGAATTGACGCGGGAAAACCAGCGGAGGATCCCGCCTCACCACCTGACTCAAAACCCGGAGTAGACCCAGATGCATTCACGCTAATATCAACAAGCAGAGGAATGACCTTTTCAACCTGCTCTACGGTTTCCTGTAACGAGGTGGCGAGCAGCAATTCTTCTTTTAAGCTTGAAATCTGTGTCACGCTGGGAAAGCAGCTTTCTATCGCCGTTAATAAATCGACTGCCGTTTTTTGAATAGACAGCTCAAAGCCACTGGAGAACTCAACATTCCCAGAGACGATATATTTTAGAAAACGGGCAGCACTGTCTTTAAAATCTGAGGAAGAGGTATTTTCATGGAGAGAGTGCCTTAACTGCTCTAGCAAATAATCCAGTTTAGGATCTCGCCCCTGGGCAAGTCGTGTCAACTCAACCGCCAGGCGGGTTAACAATGCAGCCTTGCCATTGCCATTGCCATTGCCATTTTTCACATCAGGAGCCGTTTTTTTCTGCATTCCGTCCTCGATCATTCCTTTTCAAGCACCTATTTATCAACGTGGCCACCCAGCCAACCAGCGCAAAAAGCCTCACCGCTAGTAAAAAACCACAAACCTGAGCGCCACCCCGGTGACACAAGCGTCAAAAAAACGGCGCAATTCAAGCTTAATACCTACCGTTCATCCAGTTTAACAAAAAATCAGTGATCAAATAGCCAATTATTGGAGAAAACTCCAACGGCATAATTACTGCATTCAACGGGTACATACTCATTGATTAAGCTTTTAAAGCATTTGCCATGAACAAGCCCATACACCTCCAACAAAACGCCAGCAAGCAGGCCGCCATGGATAACAGGGTCAACAGAAACCTGAGCCCTTCCCTGGCCCGAATCCAGAGTCTCGCTTCTAAGGTAGCGCCATCACACAGCGAAACCATCACCGATAAAAAAGAGGGCATACCCCAGGCTCACGAGCCAAGGTTTGCAAAAGCCAGGCCTGGTGAAACTCAAGACCTGTCCGCTGAGCCAAAAGACAGCGCCAAAAATACCTTCCAGCCGCCTCCCCCCACGGCTAAACACCATACGTCTACCCCTGCCTCGGCACGGATGGCACCCTGGATAATTGCCAGTATTACCCTAACCCTGGCACTGTTTAGCGGCAATTACGCCTGGCACACCCAACAGCAAGTTGAAACATTGAGTCTGCGCCTTGAGCAGCTTGAAGCACAAACAATCACATCGCCTACCACGGGTCAGCAAGAGAGCAACGACAACCTTGTTAAAACTGAACAGGCCTTACTCACCTTCAAGCAAACCCAGGGACAACAGACTAGTACGATTAGCGCTCTGCAAAATGACTTTGCGACAGACGCTGAGCAGACGAACTCGCGCCTTATAGCACTGGAAGACAGCCTTGCAGATTTGACGAGCCAGGCAGTGGCCCTTCATCAGGAGGCCGCTACCAACCGAATAGAAAAAGAACCATCTTTAGCACAAAGTATCGACAGCAAAAATAGTACCGCAACAGCCATAGAAACGACTCACGGTGAAACGGGCCTCGATTCGAAAAACGGTAGTTCGAAAAACGCTGGTTCGGAAAAAATTGAGGTCGCTGACAGCACCAGCGCAAAAAACTGGAGCATTAATATCGCCAGTTTTTCCGACCCTAATGCCGCCAGTAGCATCCATAAAAAGGTACAAAAAATAGCTGATACAGCCTCTATAACGCCGATTACGGTCAATGGTAAAACACTGTACCGCATCAGAGCAGAGGGCTATGGCTCAAGAGAGGGCGCTGAACACGAAGCGTTAACACTGCAAACTCAGCTCGGCTTATCGGGTCTATGGGTGAGCCGCGACTAGCCAGGCTGCCACCCGCTAATCCGTTTTTTTAGGGCCGGGCACCATTGATGGGAAGGGCAGCGGCGTCACGTTGCCACCTTTAACATCGGTGACTTTGCAAACACCTTCCTTTTCAACTTCGTCAATGCGCACCACCGAGTGCAAGGGAAGATAGCTACGCTTGACGCTGGCAAATTCATTCTTAAGTTTTTCTTCGCCCGGATCGACGATCATCTTTGAGCGCTCGTCAAACACAAACTCTTCAACCTCCAAAAAACCCATCAGCTCACTCTGGTAAACAGAGCGTACATACAGCTCATAGACCTGGCCCTGATTGAAGAAAATGACTTTGTAGATTGGCTCACTGGACATAATATTTTGCGGCTTGCTGCTAGAAAAGGCGCGCGATTCTATCATATTACCAGCCTGTACTCTGCTACTTACGATCAGGCACCTAGGCTAAGCAACGGAGAAGCCCTATAATCCCCGCCCTTGCCAACCACACCCGAGCCCCCATGGCAGATACCCCGGTCAAAAAACTTCATATCGTTACTCATGGCTGCCAAATGAATGAGTACGACTCTTCACGCATGAGCGACCTGCTCGGCGATAGTCATCAAATGGTAAAAACCGATGATCCCAATGAGGCGGATGTGCTGCTGCTCAACACCTGCTCCATCCGTGAAAAGGCCGAGGATAAAGTCTTCCACCAGCTGGGCCGCTGGAAGAAACTCAAAGACAAAAACCCCGCGCTGATTATTGGCGTCGGTGGCTGCGTGGCCAGCCAGGAAGGCGAGACCATTGCCCGACGCGCCCCTCACGTTGACCTGATCTTTGGCCCCCAGACACTGCACCGTCTGCCCGATATGATGCAGCAGCGCCAGGCGGGCAACAGCGCAGTGGTCGATGTCAGCTTCCCTGAAATTGAAAAATTCGACCAATTACCCCTGCCCGAGGCCGATGGCGTATCCGCCTATGTGTCAATCATGGAGGGCTGCTCAAAGTACTGCAGCTTCTGCGTGGTGCCCTACACCCGTGGTGAAGAAGTCAGTCGCGGCTGCGCCGATATTCTCGCCGAGGTTGCTCATCTGGCAAGCCAGGGCGTGAGAGAGGTCAATCTGCTCGGCCAAAACGTCAACGCCTTTCGCGGTGAGATGCCCGGTCGCGACGGCCTTTGCGATCTCGCTGAGCTAATCACCTACGTCGCACAAATCGATGGCATTGACCGCATTCGCTTTACCACCTCCCACCCGATGGAGTTTTCACAATCCTTAATCGACGTTTACGCCGAGGTGCCAGAGCTGGTCAATCACCTGCATCTACCCGTGCAAAGCGGCTCCGACCGCATTCTCAGCGCCATGAAGCGCGGCCACACCTGGCTAGAATATAAGTCGATCATCCGCAAAATTCGCGCTATTCGCCCCGATATCAGTCTATCGTCCGATTTCATTATTGGCTTCCCCGGTGAGACCGAGGCTGACTTTGCCGACACCATGAAGCTGATCGAAAGCATCGGCTTCGATCATTCGTACAGCTTCGTCTACAGCGCCCGCCCCGGCACCCCCGCTGCCGACTTTGCAGACACCACCAGCGCCGAAACCAAAAAGCAACGCCTGAAAATTCTGCAGGATCGCATCATTCAGCAGACGATGGCGATCAGCCGCCGTATGGTCGGTAGCACGCAGCGTATTTTAGTATCGGGTATTTCGCGCAAAGACCCGGGACAACTACAGGGCCGCACCGAAAATAACCGCGTCGTCAATTTCACTTGCAGCGATCATCAGCTGATCGGTCAATTTGTCGACGTCGAGATTTGTGAAGCCCTGCCCAACTCACTGCGCGGCACGCTGATTGATTAGCAAGCCCGGTAACGACATAACGACACCTGCTAAGCAAGCCAAAACTGGCGACACTATCGGTCTATACATTCCCCCGACAGGTGGTTTTCATCCCGCCATAAAATCGCTATGCTTAGCCCAAACCCGATAAAACAGGCGCTCAATCGCACCCTTTGAATACCCTACCCGCCGCTGACACCGTCACTCTCGAACCCAACGACCACCGCCGTCTGGCCAACCTTTGCGGTCAACTCGATGAGCACCTGCATCAAATAGAACGTCGTCTCGCTATCGAAATCCGTAATCGCGGCAATGTGTTCGCCATTTACGGCGACCCCCGGCGAGCGCACACCGCGGCCGACTTGCTGCAAGTGCTGTACAGGGAAACCCACGACCAGCAAAACCTGACACCGCAAGCGGTGCATCTTTATCTGCAACAATCGAACCTGGAAACAACAATGGAAGAGAGTACCGAGAATCCTGCTGCCAGCAATATTAAAAACTTCAGCGAGATTCAAACCAAAAAGGGCAAAATTATCCCCCGCGGGCTCAATCAGCAAAACTATGTGCGGGCCATACAAACCCACGACATTAATTTTGGTGTTGGCCCGGCGGGCACCGGCAAAACCTATCTCGCCGTCGCTTGCGCGGTGGAAGCCTATTTGCGCAATGACATCGAGCGCATTCTACTGGTGCGACCCGCCGTTGAAGCGGGCGAAAAACTCGGCTTCCTGCCCGGTGATTTATCCCAGAAAGTCGATCCCTACCTGCGCCCACTCTACGACGCCCTGTACGAAATGTTCGGTGTTGAAAAGGTCGACAAGCTCATTGAAAAGAATGTTATCGAAGTCGCGCCCCTGGCCTATATGCGCGGGCGCACGCTGAACAGCGCCTTTATTATTCTCGATGAGAGCCAGAACACCACCCGCGAACAGATGAAAATGTTCCTCACCCGTATCGGTTTTGGCGCCACTGCCGTGATTACGGGCGACACTACACAGATCGACCTGCCCCGAGGAACTCGCTCCGGCCTGGTTCACGCCTGCCAGGTACTCGACGGGGTTGAAGGCATTACCTTCACTCACTTTCAATCGAAAGATGTGGTGCGCCACCCTCTGGTACAAAAAATCGTCGATGCCTATGACGACTTCGAAAGTAAAACAGCGGACGACGATTAATGCACAACAGCGCCACGATTGACGTCGACAATGCCAGCGGTGAAGAGGCACCCGAACCTCCGTCGATACGCCACTGGATTTGTGCCGCCCTGGGCGAACAACAGCCTGATGCTGAAATCAGTGTGCGCATTGTTAGTGCTACTGAAAGCGCCGAGTTAAATCTGCACTATCGCGGTAAAGAGGGACCCACCAATGTCCTGTCTTTTCCCGCCGACATTCCCGACTTTGTCGAATCTTCTCTACTTGGCGATATCGTCATTTGCGCAGCCATCGTTCGCAAAGAAGCGAAAGAGCAGCACAAAACACTCGAAGCCCACTGGGCCCACATGCTGGTGCACGGCACCTTGCATTTACTCGGCTACGACCATATAGATGAAAACGAAGCCGAGACCATGGAAGCCCTCGAAACCACAATTTTGGGCACACTCAACTTCCCACCCCCTTATTTACCCCCCGTAACAGAGACCGTATTACCATGACCGACGACAGTACCAACGGGCAAGCCCGCTCCTGGCTAGGACAACTTGCCCGCATTTTTTCATCGACACCGGCGACCCGGGACGACATCACTGAAATTCTACGCAGCGCCTATGACGACAAGGTCATTGACAGCGAAGCACTGGAAATTATGGAGGGCGCACTGAGCGTTGCCGATCAGCAGGTGCGAGAAATCATGGTCGCTCGCTCGCGCATGACGGTAATCCCCGCGTCTGCCGATATCGAAGAAATTCTGACCCTGGTCACCGACTCCAAGCACTCGCGCTTCCCGGTTATCGGCGACTCTATCGACGATATAAAAGGTATACTCCTCGCCAAAGAGTTGTTACCACTTTTACTTGAAGACAAAGAAAACTTTGCCATTGCCGACGTCATCCGCCCGGCCAACATCATCCCCGAGAGCAAACGCCTCAATGTTCTGCTCAAAGAGTTTCGCGAGCAGCGCTACCACATGGCCATCGTTATGGATGAATACGCCAGCGTTGCCGGCCTGGTCACCATTGAAGATATTCTGGAAGAAATTGTCGGCGAGATCGAAGACGAAACCGACCTCGAAGAACAAAACCCGATACAGCACCAGGAAGACGGTAGCTATCAGCTTCCCGCTCTCACCACTATCGAAGACTTCAATGAGTTCTTCAACACTGGCTTTAATGAAGATGAATTCGACACTATCGGTGGACTCGTCACTCAAGCTTTCGGGCACCTGGCAAAGGTGGGGGAAGAAGTGTCACTCGGCGAGTACCACTTTGCCGTCATTGCCGGTGATGAGCGACAAATTCATAAACTCGCCTTAAAATGCAGCGAGGCACAGGCTAGCCAACAATAAAAACCAAATAAGTAAGCGATCAAACCATGTCCAAACGCAAATCCAGCTTTTCGTCCTTTTTACTGGCGCTATTTAGTGGCGCACTACTACCGCTGGCGCTAGCTCCCTTCTCCTGGTGGCCAACGGCGGTGTTCAGCATCTGCGCACTGTGTTTTTTGTGTCGCGGGCAGGGCATGAGGGGCGTTTTCGCGCTATCTCTCGTTTTCGGTTTCGGCCTGTACGGGGTCGGCGCCAGCTGGGTATATGTCAGCATTCACGACTATGGCCACGCCTCCGTCGCCCTGGCCAGCTTACTCACCGGGCTTTTTGCCCTTGGTATGGCCTTTGTTTTTGCCCTGCCCCTCTCCCTCTTCGGTCTGTTTCGCAACGCCCCACCGCCAGCCATCCTCCTCGCCTTTCCAGCACTATGGGTACTCGGCGAATGGTTTAGGGGCTGGTTTCTTACCGGCTTCCCCTGGCTCAATGTCGGCTACGGCTTTATCGATACCTGGCTAGCCGGCTGGGCACCGCTTTTTGGCGCACTGGCGCTAAGCGGTATTGCTGCGTTAGGCGGCACCTTGCTAAGTCTTATTGGTGAGCGCAAACAACACAAAAGCATGATTAGCAACGGCCTGATAATCCTGATACTGCTCTGCGCCGGCGGTGCCTATCTGAAAATGAAGCCCTGGACCTTCCCCTCGGGAAAAAGACTGGACGTAGCTCTGGTTCAAGCCAACCTGCCCCTGCTGGAAAAGTGGAACGACGAGGCATTAAAACAAATTCTATTTAACTTTAAACAGAGCAATGAGTCGCTCCTCGATCAGGATTTGATTATCTGGCCTGAGTCGGCCCTGCCTACACTGCAAAGTAATATCAGTGGCTATCTCGACGACATCGACGCCGATTTAAAGCGTCACCACGTCGGGCTGCTAGTCGGCATCCCCAGTAATACCGACGCTAATCACTACTACAATTCAGTGCTTGGCCTTGGCAGGGCGAGTGGTACTTACCAGAAGCGTAGACTGGTCCCCTTCGGTGAATATGTGCCGTTGGAACGCTGGCTGCGCGGTGCCATTGGCTTTTTTGACTTGCCGATGTCGGCCTTCAGTGTTGGGGCTGCTCAGCAGCGCCCCATCCACCTCGGCACAGTGCAAATTGCCACCGCCATTTGCTATGAGATTGCCTATGCCGACCTACTCGCCCGCGATGCTCGAGATGCCAATATTTTGCTAACCGTCAGTAATGACACCTGGTTCGGAAAATCCATTGGCCCCCACCAACATTTGCAAATCGCCCGAATGCGCGCAGCGGAAAACGCCAAGCCCCTACTGCGCGTCACTAACGACGGGATTACCGCCATCATTAGTCCCCGTGGCAAAGTGCTCGAACAGCTGCCCCGCTTCCAGGCGGGCATATTAAAAACCAAGGTGGCACCCTATCAGGGCTCAAGCCCTTTCAGCCAATATGGCTCCCTGCCTATTGTCGGTCTCTGCTTTGCAACTCTCATCGTGCTGCGCATGTTTCGGCGCTTCCGCTAAAAGCGCCCGCTAGTCGATATGAATACTAAACTCGCCCTGCAAGCGAGTATCTTCGCCCGGCACATCAAAGCTAAGGTTGCCCGCAACCTGGCCGTCAATCGCTCCAGCGAATTGCAGTTTTAAGTTATAGCCCTCGGTTAACACGGTGGTTTGAAGTTCACCCCCGCCATCGCGCCAGCGGTAGTGCACATGGGGGTGGCCAAAAGACTCATCGTCACTATTTACTTCAATAACCCGATCAACTGGCAGCTCGCCCTCGGGTAAAAATAAAAACAGCAAAAGACTTGGATTAGAACCCCAGCTATCGCCCTGATAAATGGCCAGGGTATTGCCCCATTCAGAGGCGACTAGCCCTACCGGCGTGCCGTTAATCTCACCGCTAACGCGTGCCGCGAGAGTGACAGGGGCTGTATTTTCACTGTGTGAGCGCATAGCTTCGGATGCCGAATCCAGCCCCTGTGAAAGACCTGCCGCACCTTGCTCGAAACCCTCTTTCAGGCTCTCGGACAGTACATCAACGCTGTCCGACAGAGCAGTGCTGATATCGGTCACGGCTTGCCCCACACCCTCGGCCATCACTTCGCCAAAGGCATTCATTGCCTCCTTCAACATCGCCCCCATCATCCCGGTGCTGGTGGTATTGAAATCCACCTTCCAGACACCCTCAATCGGCACCAGACGGGTATCAAAACTAAACTTCACCGGCCTGGCGTTGAACTCACCCGTCATAGTGGTCGGTACCGCCGCCATATCTGCCGACGCCATGGCCTCGCCAAATGTAATGCTCTCGATGCGGTTGCCCTCGGATTCGAAATCCATCGTGCTGCCCTCCAGGCTACCGGACACGGCCAGTTGCTCGGCCCTAGCGCGATCACCCATCTCCATCGCATACCAGAAATCGGCGGCGACGTCCCCGGGTGTTGTACTTTTCTCGCTCTCGCTACAGCCACTTAACAACAGCGCCAAAACCAGATTCAGCACGGCAATTTTTGTTACTTTCATAGCCTTCCTTCCCACTCTGTTGTCTCTACATTGTCTCTATCGAAGTACTCACTTGCATCTTCTATCGCCCCAGCCTAAATCGTAAAGTAGGGCCGGTAGAACTCAGCGGCCATTAAGCCATAAGAAAAGCCCGCGCACGACCGTTGCCACCTGCCTTTCTAGGCGTCTTTCCCCTATACTTTCGCCCTCACAAATTTACGCTTAGGTTTCATCGCAAACCAGCAACTCTGGATCCGCACAATGGAAGAACACTACCACCCCAAAGCCATCGAGCAAGCAACACAGGCCTTCTGGCGCGACCAGCAGTCTTTCCAGGTTAGCGAAAAGCCGGGGCAGGAAAAATACTATTGTCTGGCGATGTTCCCCTACCCCAGCGGCAAGCTGCATATGGGTCACGTGCGCAACTACACCATTAGCGATGTCATTAGCCGCTACCAACGTATGCTCGGCAAAAACGTGCTCCAACCCATGGGTTGGGATGCCTTCGGTTTGCCGGCCGAAAATGCCGCGATTAAAAACAATACCGCCCCGGCACCCTGGACCTACGAAAACATCGACCACATGAAGACCCAGCTCAATTCCCTGGGTTATGCCTATGACTGGCAGCGCGAACTCACCACCTGCAAGCCCGACTACTACAAGTGGGAACAGTGGTTTTTCACCCGCCTCTACGAGAAAAAACTGGTCTACAAAAAAACCAGCGCGGTTAACTGGTGCCCCGTCGACCAAACCGTACTGGCCAACGAGCAGGTCATCGACGGCTGCTGCTGGCGCTGCGATACCGCCGTTGAGCGCAAAGAGATTCCCCAGTGGTTTATTAAAATCACCGACTACGCTGAAGAATTGCTCGATGGTCTCGACCAGCTCGAGGCCTGGCCCGAGCAAGTACGCACCATGCAGCGCAACTGGATTGGCAAGAGTCAGGGTGTGGAAATGACCTTTGCACTCGAAAGCGCTGTCGCTGACATAACAAGCTTCGATGTTTACACCACCCGCCCCGACACGCTGATGGGCGTGACCTATCTCAGCCTTGCCGCCGAGCACCCCATCGCCCTCGCCATTGGTGAAAACAACGCCGAAGTTGCCGGCTTTATCGCCGAATGCAAGCGCCAGTCCATGGCCGAAGCCGATATGGCGACTATGGAAAAGGCCGGTATCGACATTGGCATTAAAGCCATCCACCCCCTCAGCGGCGAGCTGGTGCCGGTGTGGATTGGCAACTACGTGTTAATGGATTACGGTTCCGGCGCGGTGATGGCCGTACCCGCCCACGACCAGCGGGACTGGGAATTCGCCACTAAGTACAAGCTGCCGATTCAACAAGTAATTGCGCCGAATGACGACAGCCCCTGCGATATTGGCAAGGAAGCTTTCACTGTCAAAGGCCAGCTCATTAACTCGGGCACTATTGATGACGTAAGCTTTGACGGCATGAACTTTGACCAGGCCTTCGAGGCCATTTCTCAAGCGCTGGTCGAGCGCGACAGTGGTCGCATCACCACCAACTACCGGCTGCGCGACTGGGGTGTATCCCGCCAGCGCTATTGGGGTTCGCCGATTCCCATGGTCTACGATACAGACGGCATCGAAATACCCGTGCCTCTCGACAAACTGCCGGTGCTGTTGCCAGAAGATGTCGAAATGGACGGCGTGCACTCGCCCATCAAAGCCGACCTCGAATGGAAGAAAGCCACCCTCAATGGCGCGGCGGTAGAAAAAGAGACCGATACCTTCGACACCTTTATGGAGTCCTCCTGGTATTACGCCCGCTTTACCTGCCCCGACTACAGCGAGGGCATGCTCAACCCCGAGCAGGCGAATTACTGGCTACCGGTTGACCAGTATGTCGGCGGCATTGAGCACGCTATTTTGCACTTGCTGTACGCCCGCTTTTACCACAAGCTACTGCGCGATGAAGGCCTGGTCGAGTGTGACGAGCCCTTTACCAAGTTGCTCTGTCAGGGCATGGTCTTGAAAGACGGCAGCAAAATGTCCAAATCCAAGGGCAACACTGTCGACCCCCAGCCGCTGATCGAGCAGTACGGTGCCGACACTGTGCGCCTGTTCACCATGTTCGCCGCACCACCCGAGCAATCCCTCGAGTGGTCCGATGAAGGTGTTGCCGGTGCCAACCGCTTTTTGCGCCGCCTGTGGAAATTAGTCCATGCCCACCTCGCCAAAGGGGGCGCACCCGCACTTGACGCTGGCAAGCTCTCTGACGCGGAAGCCAAAGTGCGACGCAAGACCCACCAAACCATCGCCAAAGTCAGCGATGACTACGGTCGCCGCCAGACCTTCAACACGGCCATCGCGGCGGTGATGGAACTGCTCAACGAGCTGACCCGCCTATCCGACGATGCGCCGCAACTTATCGCCATTGAAAGGGAAGCGCTGGAAGCCGCTGTACTACTATTGGCCCCCATCGCCCCCCACATATGCCACACGCTCTGGAATGAATTTGGTCACGACACAGCGGTACTCGATGCCAACTGGCCCAAGGTTGACGAAACCGCCCTGGTCGAAAGCAGCATCAAGTTAATGGTGCAGGTCAACGGTAAAGTGCGCGGTGAGATTGTCCTGCCCGCCGATGCCGATAAAGACAGCATCGAAAGCGCCGCCCTGGCCGAACCCAATGCCCAACGCTTTACGGAGGGTAAAACTATCCGTAAAGTCATCGTGGTACCGGGCAGACTGGTTAATATCGTTGCCAATTAATCAACATTGATCACGGAATCACTCAACTTTATGAATAAGCCACTAAGACTGAGCGCCATCGCCCTCCTGCTAACCCTGTCCGCCTGCGGCTGGCAACTGCGCGGTAGTGGGGGCGAAGCCACTGTTGCCCGCCTACACCTCAACAGCAGCACCCCCGACAGTGTCTTTACGCGAGCCCTGGAGCGCTATTTGCAAGGCAGTGGCACCGAGTTGGTTGATAGTGCAGACAAAGCCGAATACAGCCTCAAAATCATCAAGGAAAAGTCAAAACGCCGCACGGCGACTGTCAGTGCCAGCGCCCGCATCTCCGAGCGCTTACTGGAGGAGCAGGTCGAATATCTGGTCACCCGATCCGATGGCACCGTCGCTATTGAGCGCAGCACCGCATCTGTCGAGCGTATCTATGAATACAATGAAGACAATGTGCTGGCGACAGAAGACGAAGCCCTATTGCTGAAAAACGAAATGTACAACGACCTGGCACGACAAATTGCCAACCGTCTGCGCCACTTAAAAAAGCCCACGGCGGACAATACAGCACCCACAAGCGCCCCCTAAACAGCCATGCGCCTGCATCCCGACAAACTCTCCAGGCAGCTAAAACAGGGTCTCGAACCGATCTATGTCATCACCGGTGACGAGCCCCTGCTGGTTCAGGAGGTAGCCGACGCGATACGCGGGCAGGCCCGTGAAAACGGCTTTACCGAGCGCGAACTGTTTAACGCTGAAGCGCGCTTCGACTGGCAGCAGGTGCTGACCGAAGCCAACAGTCTATCGCTGTTTGCCGATAAGAAAATACTCGAGTTGCGCATTCCCGGTGGCAAACCCGGACGTGAGGGTGGCCAGTTTTTTCAGGACTATTGCGCCAATATCAACGCCGACAACTTACTGCTGCTCATCCTGCCCAAAGTCGATAAATCCGCACAAAACAGCAAGTGGTTTAAAGCGCTCGATCAGCACGGCGCCATTGTACAAGTGTGGCCCGTTAGCGCCGCACAAATGCCCCAGTGGATTCACCACCGCCTCGAGCGCGCCGGCATCAGCGCTAACCATCAGGCAATTGAGGTGCTGGCTGAGCGTGTCGAGGGCAACCTGCTCGCAGCGATTCAGGAAATCGAAAAACTCAAACTACTGGCCCCCGAGGGCGAAATCGACAGCGAGACCATGTCGTCCGTGGTCACCGACAGCGCCCGCTTCAATGTCTTCACCCTGGTTGATCGCACCCTCGACGGCGACAGTGTCGGCGCGATACGCACCTTGCGCGGCCTACGCGACGAGGGCACAGAGCCCACAGCCATTCTCTGGGCGCTGACCCGAGAATTGCGCATCCTAATTAAGGCCAGCGAGCAAGCAGCCAGCGGCGAGTCCGTTGACAGCGCTCTGCGCAAACTGCGCGTATGGGACAAACATCAGCCATTGGTGCGCAAGGCGCTACGCCGCACCCGGCCCGCCCAGCTCACTATGCTGCTGCGCCAGGCCGGCGGTGTTGATCGCGCAGTAAAAGGCATGCGCGACGCCTCCCCCTGGGACGAACTCACCAGCATGGTATTGAGCATGAGCGGAGCCAATCCGGTACACCCGAGCAATCTGCGCCTGGCTCTGCGCGAGTAATCGCCATTTATAGCCACTACAAATAAACACCGAATACAGTATTGACGCCTCAAGCACCGTCAATCTAAACCACTAATAAAAGAGACCCTGTCATGATCAACCGAGAAATCCATTTCGCCCAACGGCCTTCACTCCAACCCAACCGCGATTGCTTCAAACTGGTTGAAAGCCAGCTAAGCGAAGAACTGGAAGAAGGGCAGGTGCTGATCAAGAACCTGTGGATGTCGGTCGACCCCTACATGCGACCGCGCATGAACGATGTGAAAAGCTATATTCCACCCTTCCAGCTCGACCATGTGCTTGAAGGCGGCGCTATTGGCGTGGTCGTGCAATCGAAAAACCCCAAACTGCCGGTCGGCACCCATGTCGAAAGCATGAATGGCTGGCGTGAATACTTTATTTCCAAGGGTAAGGGTTTGGCTATTCGCGACACATCGAGTGTTGCACCACAGGACTACATCGGCATTCTCGGCATGCCGGGCATCACTGCCTATGTCGGTACCAAAGTACTCGGTGAGGCGAAGGCGGGTGAAACCGTTTATGTCTCCGGCGCTGGCGGCGCGGTGGGCTCACTGGTTTGCCAAATCGCCAAAGCCCTGGGCTGCACGGTAGTGGGCAGCGCCGGTTCTGATGAAAAGGTCGACTGGCTATTAAATACAGCAAAAATTGATGCCGCTTTTAATTACAAAAAGACCGATGACTTTGCGGGTAAACTCGCCGAACTCTGCCCCAGGGGCATCCACCTGTTTTTTGACAATGTCGGCGGCTCACAACTCGACGGCGCGCTATTGAGCATGCGTAAAAATGGCCGGGCGATCCTTTGCGGCA
>ERZ1027208.423-NODE-423-length-16740-cov-21.287923_pt1 | contig 16740 bp, 13 predicted proteins | sample MGYA00520867_ERZ1027208 | MGnify/ENA primary metagenome ERZ1027208 (study PRJEB33311, sample SAMEA4378413) | marine metagenome | biome: Marine biome; feature: Fjord; material: Water | collected 2014-07-20T08:00:00Z/2014-07-... | depth 75 m ...
CAATTATTATTACTAATAAAATGGGTTTTGGTCTATTTGTCCATTACTAACAGCTATTACAGATTGTGGAATAGGGTAACGTTCACTCTTTCCAGATGTAAATGATGCGCTAGATAAATGAGAACGCTTCGTAACTTCTTCTGTTATATAATCATTAAATACTTGTGCTGCATTACCTCTTCTAACTACATCAAAGAAACGATGTCCTTCAAGTGAAGTTTCTATTCTATATTCGTGAGCTATTGCTTTCATTGCTAAAACTGCATCTCCACCAAAACTACCGTAAGGGTTAACCACATAGTTAGCAGCTGGATTTCCTGTCGGATCTCCATTTATATCTAATTCAGGTACAAAGTCTGCTGGATTTGAAGCTCTGATTCTAACTTGGTCTACCAAACCTACACCCAAATCACCTTCGCCTGTAGCAGCCATTGTTTCTGCTCTCCATAAAAGCACTTCAGCAAAACGTATAATATTTGTATTCATTGAACTCACACCACCAGCCCAAGCTGATGAAGCATCAACGCCTCCATCTCCTTCTTGATCTGCTCTCCAAACTGTTACTTTTTGCAAGTAAGGTCCGCCATTATTAGCATCTCTAATCCAAGATTGACCTGGCATAACACCCCAACCATTAAAGTCGATTCCTCTACGACCAACTTTCCAGTCTAAACGAGGATCTAATTCACCAGCATATGGAGTAAAAGGATCTGTATCAGGAATTCCATCATCATTAGTGACATCTGTATCATTATAAGTATCTAATAATGGTAAACCTGAAGCATCTGTTTTATATGCATTCACTAAATTCTGAGATGGTTGATAAAATCCACAACAAGAACCACCGCCACCAACTGGTGTTCCATTAGGAAAGTTTAAAGCGTCTCCCCAATTTCCATTCTCATCATTAGAAGGTCCATCGTTTACCGTATTTTGTACTGCAAAAACAGATTCTGAACTATTGTTTGTAGCTGCATTAAAGTTATCTGAGTATTTAGGAGCAAGAGCATAAGGTCCTGCACCAATAATATCATCTAATAAATCTTTAGTTGATTGAGAAAAATCTAACTGATACATTAAGACTTTGGCTAAATAAGCTTTTGCCGTCCAACTATTAGCGCCACCAGTAAACCTACTTGTTACAGTTAAATTATCTATTGCATATTGAAAATCATTTTCAATTGCTGTCCAAGAATCTACTCCCATATTTGGTAAAGATTGTGTGGCATTTTCATCTACAAAAGGAATATTATCCCACATTTTTTTAGCTTCGAAATGAAAATGCGCTCTTAGAAAACGTGCTTCAGCTTCTAAAGCTGCTGCTTCTTCTACTGTAAGATTTCCCTTTTCTAATCCAGATTTTGCTCCTCTTATAGCTTCATTACTACGTGCAACACCTTCAAATATAGCATTCCATTTATAGCCATAAAATCTAGTTTCGTCACGATTGGCATTATACCATTCTACATTGTTGATTATTGGTTGATCTGACAATTCACTTCCTTTATATGCATTATCTGAAGATACTTCTCCGTATATCCAGTTTGATGCTGCCGAACGCCAAGGATCTGATTGATCTAAATTACCATCAAGCATTCCATACGCAGATGTAACTTGAGATTCTACCCATTCTTTATCGAATGGTATAACATCTTCACTAAACTGCCCTTGTAATGGAATATTTAAATCCTTGTCACAAGACTGTAAAGAAACCCCTATCACTACCAAGCTTAAGAAAGGCAATAGTATTCTTTTTGTTTTTTTTAGTTTTAATAACTCTTTCATTTTTTATTTTTTTAAAATGTTATGTTTACACCTACATTGAATGATCTAGACACAGGATAGGCACCTCTATCTACTCCTATCTCTAAATTAGCTTTTTCTGGATCTGTATAGTTTGTTAAATTAATTTCAGGATCTAAACCACTATAGTCTGTAAAAGTTAGTAAATTTTTTCCTTGAACAAAAATCCTTATTTTATCTGCTCCTATTTTTGAAGTAATATTCTCTCCTAAACTATAGCCAATTGCTACATTTTTAAGCCTTAAATAAGAACCGTCTTCTATATAATATGAAGATCCTTTAGAATCATCAGCAGATAATGTTAATCCATGGTTTGTTTCATTAACATAATCTAAACTCTTACCTCCTTCAAAATTAGAGAAGTCAGTCCAGAATTTAGTTAAATTGTATATATCGTTTCCTTGAGATCCTTGGAAAAACAAACTGAAATCAAAATTCTTATAATCTGCATTAAAGTTTAATCCATAAGTAAAATCTGGATGAGGATTACCTATAACAGTTCTCGCATCACCGCTAAAAATAGCGTTTCCATCGCCGTCAACTCCTTCCCAAACATACCCTACAAATGAAGATACTGGATATCCTGCCAAAGTATTTGTAGTTTCAAAACCTGTTTGTGCTCCTAAATCTGGGTTAGGAATAACCAACTCGCTATCTCCTTGTGCTAAATAATTAACTTTGTTTTTATATGCAGAAATATTTGCATTAACACTATAGTTAAACTCTTTACTTGAATCATTAGAATATCCTAATTGTAAATCAAAACCTTTATTGGTCATTTTACCTACATTAAAATATTGTGAGCTAACAGCGTTACCAAAAATTGTTGGATCTAAAGGCACTGCCAATAACATATCTTGTGTTACGTTATTGAAAATATCTAAACCAAAGCTTACTCTATTATCAAGTAAAGATGCTGAAATACCTATATTTGACATTGTTGTCGTTTCCCATGTTAAATCAGGATTACCAATATTTGTTAAAGTATAACCTGTATTGCCTGCATAATCATTGTAAGCTAAACTTGAGCCAAACGAGCGAATTCCTTTTGAAGAAGGCACATTGTTGTTTCCTACTTTACCCCAACTGTATTTTAACATTAAGTTATTTATCCAATCGACATCTAAGAAATCTTCACTAGATATTCTCCAACCAGCACTCAATGCTGGAAAAACAGAAGTCTGATCATTTGGAAATTTAGATGATTGATCACGTCTTAAAGTAGCACCTAATAAATATTTATCGTTATAAGCATAATCTAACTTACCAAAAACAGAGAAAGTTGAAGATTTATCTTGAGAACCTCCTACTGTTTGTACTCCAGTTCCTGCACTAACATAGGTTGCATCTGGTGTCGTAAATAAGAAATCTGTAATATTAGCATAATATTGCTTATAATTATTTTTCTTGAATTCTGTTCCCACATACACATCAATACTATGCAATTCATTAATAGTTTTAGTATATTGTAATACATTGAACCAGTTTATATTCGCTCTAGTAGTAGATATCTCTCTTAATTGATTTACACTTCTTGCCGTAGCATTTTCATAATCAATTGGTTGAAAATATGAAAAATTAGAATTGTATAAATCTGCAGTAAATGCTGTTTTAAACATTAAATCTTCTGATAAATCTAATTCTGCATAAACAGTTCCTACTGCATTAACTCCTCTATTAACATTTTCTTTATTTCTATCAGCGACAGCAACAGGATTATAACCATTACCAGCACCTGGAGCACCAGCTGTACCTGCAAAATTACCACCTACATCATACACGGGAATAATTGGATGCATTCTATATAAAGATGCTATTTGGCTTTCATTATTTTGGTTACTATTAGAATTTATTGGATCGGTCACACCTATTCTTTCTGAATAAGACACATTCATAGTTTCTCCTATTCTAATACTTTTACTTAAATCAAATTCTGAATTAGCTCTTAAATTATAACGATCAAAAGAGGTGTTAACACCTACTCCTTCTTGATTTAGCATACCTAAACCGACATAGAATTTTGAAGTTTCAGAACCTCCATCTACACCAACATTATGTTGCTGAACTAATGCAGAATCAAAAAACTCATCGAACCAATTAGTACCTTCTTTATTTGCTCTTGTAATTCTATTATCTGGATAACTGTAAGTACTTTCGTCTACCGAACCTGAAACACCGTTTGGAATTAGATAATCTGGTAAAACTGGACTTGCTCCACTACCAAACTGTGGATGGTTTGGAGTAACCCCATCATTTAAAGAAGCTTTCCAATAGGCATCAGCTAACTGCTGTGGCGTTGCCATATCCGGAAATACCGAACTAGGAATAAAATCCACACCAACTAAACTGTTATATGAAAAAGTTGTTTTCTTGTTTTTCTTTCCACTTTTTGTAGTCACAATAATAACACCGTTTGCAGCACCGATACCATAAATTGATGCAGCAGCTGCATCTTTTAATACTTGTACTGATTCTATATCATTTGGATTTAAGTCATTTAGACCTTGACCACGTTGAACTCCATCTACTACATATAAAGGATCATTACCATTAATGGTTCCAAAACCTCTTATACGAACAGCTGCATTACCACCTGGACCACCTTCTGCTCCTACTGTAACACCAGCAGCCTGTCCTTGTAAAGCTTGCTCAAAACTAACAGGAGTTACTGCTTGTAATTCTTCAGCTTTAATTACAGCAACAGAACCCGTTATATTTCTTGTGTTCTGTTTTGAGTAACCTGTAACAACCACTTCATTTAAAACACTTGCGTCTTCTTCCAACGTAATGTTTATTGTTGATTGTCCTGCTACATTAATTTCTTGTGTTGTGTAACCTAGGTAACTTACGACCAATACAGCATCAGATGCTACATCGTTTAACATATAGTTACCATCAAAATCGGCAGTTGTACCATTTGAAGTATTTTTAACCAATACGTTTGCTCCAGCGAGCGGTCCATCTGCATCAGAAACTGTACCTGTAATGTTTTGTGCAAAAGCACTAATGCTTGATACAAAGATTACAAAGAACAATAACTTTTTGAATAAATAGTTTTTCATAGTTTAGAGTTAGTTAATTAATTGTCTTTTATTTGTGACTATAATTATTATTTTTACAATGTTTTAACAAAATAATGGTAATTCAATAATAATATACAGTATTAGTTGACTACAAAGCTAAACTTGACGGAAAGATATTCTTAATATCATTTTATCAAATATCAATATATTTTTAACATTAATTTTACATATATCACAAAAAACCATGCGAGAAAATATACATAGAGAAATTACACAGCTTACACCTAAGGATAGTTTTTTAGTTTATGATAGGGTTAAAGATGATTTTGATTTTCCAATTCACTTTCATCCTGAATTGGAATTAAACTATATAAAAAATGGCAAAGGAGTAAGAAGAATTGTCGGTGATCATATTGAAGAAATACCAGATATTGAATTGGTTTTAGTTGGACCTAATTTACCTCATGTATGGGAATTACATGCTTGTGAATGTAAAAAAATCCACGAAATCACCATACATATCAATAATGATTTATTAGATGATAGATTATTAGACAGGAAAATTTTTAAGCCCATTAAAGATATGATTGCAAGATCATACCATGGTATTTTATTTTCAGAAAAAACAGCACAGGAAATGGCACCTAGACTGAAAAAACTATCTAAAATTGCTGGTATAGATTATTACTTAGAGTTTGTGTCTATTTTATATGATTTGTCTAATTCCAGAAATCAGAGAATGCTTTCTACATTTGTTTCACAAAAGAAAGAGTTTGACAATAGTTCTAAAATTAAAATTGTTTACGATTATATTCAGGCCAATTTTCAGAATAAAATATCACTTAATGAAATTTCTGAATTGATTAATATGAGCCCTATTTCTTTTAATAGATTTATCAAAAATAGAACTGGAAAAACTTTTGTTAACTATGTAAACTGTACTAGAATTAGTTATGCTACAAGATTATTGCTTGAAGAAGAACTAACCATTGGTGAAATAAGTTATAAATGTGGATTTAACAATATTGCTAATTTTAATAGAATATTTAAAAAAACAAAAAACTGTACACCATCAGAATTTAAAAACGAATTCAATGGCATAAAAAGAGTATTATAAAATGTTTTATTTAGTAGTACCTCTCAAATTAAGACTAAAATCTATTGTTTTAGTTATGGTTTCCAGAGGTTCTTTAGCTTCTAATCTTTTGACTAACAATTGTACTGAAGTCTCACCAATATTGTCTGAATGCTGTGTAACAGTTGATAGTTTTGGATTTGTAAAGTGAAGTACATTATCATCAGAAAATCCTATAATTGAAATGTCATTTGGTATACTTAAACCTTTTTTAATAGCTTCATTTAATGCTATTACTCCTGATATATTATCGATTGAAATTATACCATCTACATCTTTATAATCATTAAAAACACTCTTAACTCCAACCTCTAAATCGCCTATTTTTGCGATTTTTACTTCAATAGCTTTGTTTTTATAATCCTTTGCATCTTCTATTGCCTTTAGGCAACCTTTAGCCCTTAGTTTGCCCACACTTAACTCATCAATGTTATTGATTAGGACAATTTTCTTTCTTCCTTCTTTTATTAAGTGATTTGTGGCATTATATGCCGCTTTAAAGTCATCAATTATAACTTTATCACAATCAATACTATCTGAAACCCTATCAAACATTAGAATTGGGATTTTCTGGCTCATTATGTTTTTGAAATGATCTGTTTTATTTTCAATTTGAGTCTCTTCAGATATAGCCATAATAAAACCATCAACACTACCATTTGCCAATAATAGCATACTATTAAGTTCCTTTTCGTAAGACTCATTAGAGATACACGTAATTATACTATACCCTAATTTGGCAGACTCTCTTTCAATTCCATACAACACTTTTGCGAAAAAATGATTCAAGATATTTGGTATAATAACACCAATTGTTTTGGTCTTGCTGTTTTTTAAACTTACAGCCACTTTATTTGGCTTATAATTATACATTTTGGCCAAAGCTTTAACCCGTTCAATAGTCTTATCGCTTATTTCACTACTATCGTTTAATGCTTTTGAAACAGTAGAAATAGAAACATTAAGTTTTTCAGCTAATTCTTTTAAAGTAATCATATGGGTTGGTTATGAAATTTGAAAGCTATTCGAAATTTAAATATACTGCTAAAGTATTAAATCTTAAAATTAAAATACCAATGAAATGATACTAACTGAAATAAAACCTACAATTGCAAGAATAGTGGTCATAACTGTCCAACTTCTAAAGGTTTCTTTTTCGGTTAATCCTAAATACTTACTTACTAACCAAAAACCACTGTCATTTACGTGTGACATTATTGAAGCGCCTGAAGCTATTGCTATTACTAAAAGTGCCTTGTCTAATTCACTAATCCCATTTATTAAAAGTGGAGCTGTTATACCTGCTGCTGTGATCATTGCTACAGTTGCCGAACCTTGTAAAATTCTAATTATAGCAGCTATTATAAATGCGAATAACAAGATATTTAATCCGCTATTAGAAAAATAATTAGCTAGCATTTCACCAGAACCAGTATTAACAAGCATTTGCTTAAAAACACCACCAGCTCCAGTAAGCAAAATGATAACTCCTGCTGGCTCCATAGATTTTGTAGTAATTTTTAATAACTTTTCTTTACTGAAACCTCTTTTTATCCCTAAAACATACCAAGCTATAAAATTAGCGATAATCAATGCTGAAAAGGGATTGCCTATCATTTGCATGGATTTTCTCAAGAAAGAAGGAAGCTGAAAATCATCAAATATAGGACTATTTAAAAACGTATTTGTTACTATAAGAAATATAGGAATACCAATAATTGTAAAAATAGTACCAACAGAAGGATAATTTTGGTCTACAACATTGTCTGTTTTTAATTCTGGAGCGTTAATATGAATTTTTTTTGCTATATATTTTGCAAATATTGGCCCGCAAACAATAGCTGTAGGTATTCCTGCAATAAAACCACATAAAATAACCCAGCCTAAATCTGCTTTTAATATATCTGCCACTGCAATTGGCCCTGGTGTTGGAGGTATAAAAGAATGTGTTATTGCCAAACCAGCCAACAAAGGAATTGCGTAAAGTAATAATGATTTTTTTGTTTTGCGTTGCAACGAATAGATTAAAGGAATCAATATGATAAATGCAACATCAAAAAACACAGGAATAGCTATAAAAAACCCTGTTAATGTTAGTGCCAGTGAAGTATTTTTCTCACCAAATACTTTTAATAGATAATTTGCTAAAGATTCAGCACCACCGGAATGTTCCAATATCGCACCAAACATTGCTCCCAAACCTATAACAATAGCTACAAAACCTAAAGTATTACCCATACCTTCTTTCATTGTAGAAATAATATCCAAAGGTGGCATTCCAGCAATTAAACCTACTACGATACTGCAAATTAGAAGCGAGAGAAAAGCCTGTATCCTAAATTTTAGTATTAAAACCAACAATACTATGATACCTACTATTACTGCTATTATTAAATTATAATCTAACATTTAAGACCAGTTTGTATGAAAGTTTTCATTGAATGGTTTATCTATTCTCTTATAGGTATGTGCTCCAAAAAAATCGCGCTGCGCTTGAATAAGATTTGCCGGTAATTTATTCGTTGACATTGCTACCCAATAATCGTGTGATGCAAACAAACAAGGTGAAGCAACTCTACTGCTTAAGGCATATTTTAAAATTTTAACTGAAGCTTTTTCAGAATCATTTAATACTGAAATTATTGTTTTATCCTCTAAAAGTGATTGGTTAACTTCAAATATTTTTACGCAACTTTCCATAAATTTAGATTTTATGATACAGCCATTAGTCCAAATTCTTGCAATTTCTGATAATGAAACTTGCCAGCTATAAGTATTGGTGGCTTCCAAAATTAAAGCAAACCCTTGATGATGATTTATTATTCGGGCAAATTGATAGGCTTTTTTTAAATCTTTGAGATTTAGTTTTTTAGGTTTTTCCGTATTGCTTTTGATTTTTAATGCCAATTTTTCTCTTTCATTTTTAAAAGAAGATATATAGCGCGCAAATACGGCTGAAGTCATCATTGTATTTGGAATCCCTAATTCTAAAGCTGCTTTACTTGACCATGAACCAGTGCCTTTATTTCCTGCTTGATCTAAAATTAAATCCAATACATATTCATTTCCTTCTTTCTTCTGTAGTATTTTTGAAGTAATATCTAGCAAATAGCTTGATAAATTACCCTTTTGCCAAGAAGTCAAAGTTTCTGCAATAGTTTCATAAGTCATTGTTTTAGACATTATACTAAATACTTCTGCCAATAGTTGCATTTCGGCATATTCTATACCATTATGTGCCATTTTAACAAAATGCCCAGATCCTTCTTTTCCTATGTATTGACAACAAGGTTTATTGTTTTTATCTTTTGCTGCTATTGATTCTAAAATTGGAGCTATTTGCGAGTAAGCTTTTAAATCGCCACTTGGCATCATTGAAGGTCCATTTTTTGCACCTTCTTCTCCACCTGAAATACCACAACCAATAAAATACAACCCTTTAGTTTTTAATAATTCAATTCTTCTTTTAGTATCTAAATAATGTGAATTCCCACCATCTATTATAATATCTTCTGCTGATAAATAGGGCAATAGTGTTTGTAAAACAACATCTACAGTTGCTCCTGCATTAACCATTAAGAGAATTTTACGGGGTTGTTGTATTGAATTTACAAATTCTGAAACCGAATTAAAACCTAGTATGTTTTTTACGGATTCATTATCTTTTAAAAAATCACGAACCACATATTTCTCTGTACCTTTACCTCTATTATACACCGATAAGTTATGCCCTTTACTTGCAAGGTTAAATGCAATGCTTTTTCCCATTACGCCTAACCCAAATACACCAAAGTTTGATTTGCTCATCTTTTTTAATTCTTTTAAAGCTTTTTTTACAATTTCATCAACGGTATTATTTATATCCAAACACAAACCATAATTAGGGGTTTCCAATGTTTTGAATTGAGAACGCAACAAATCTGCTTTCATAAAATGACTTTGCCTTTGTTCCATTCTATTTTTAATCAATTCAAAAGTTCCTGAAAGAAAGACCCATTGTATATCTGGATTATTTATTGCCAAACGTTTTCTATAACTTTCTTTAAGCGCCGAACATGCTAAAACAGCCTTACTTTTGGTATTCCAATAATTTATTTTTTTAGATAAAACATCCAACCATGGCCATCTATCGTCATCTTGCAATGAGATTCCTTTAACCATTTTGTCAATATTTGATTGCGGGTGAAAGTCATCGGCATCATAAAAATCAATGCCTAGTGCTTTAGCTATTTCTTTACCAATAGTTGTTTTTCCACAACCGCTCACACCCATTATTATTATCACAGCAATTATTTATAATTAAATGACGTTTTTAAACCTGTTGATGCATTTGAAGCAATCCAAACATTGAATAACCCCGGTTCTACAACATATTTCATTGTATTATTTACGAACTTTAAATCTTGTGCCGAAATTTTAAAAGTCACTTCTTGAGATGCTCCACTTTTTAATAGAATACGTTCAAATCCTTTTAATTCTCTAACCGGACGCGTTATGCTACCAACTACATCTTGAATATAAAATTGAACGACTTCTTCTCCTTCTCTATTTCCCATATTGGTGATTGTTGCACTAACCGTTAGTGTTTCATCATTGCTAATTGTATTTTGAGATAGTTTTAAATCTGAATATTCGAATGTAGTATAACTTAAACCATATCCAAATGGAAATTGCGGTTCGTAACCAATATCTAAATAATGAGAGGTATTTCCTAAAGAGCTTTGCCAAGCTCCGACTTTAATACTATCCATTTGCACAAACGATTCTGCTTTTGGTGGTCGTCCTGTACTTTTATGGTTATAGAATATTGGAGATTGACCTGCCGTTATTGGCCAAGTTACTGGTAATCTTCCACCTGGTTCAGCATCTCCGAAAATTATTTTTTCGATTGCGATTCCTCCCATAGTTCCTGGATGCCAAGCCATTAAAACAGCATCTACATCATTTATGATATTTGAAATTGAGATTGGTCTTCCAGCCATTATTATCAATACTATAGGTTTACCTGTTTTTGCCAATGCTTTAATTAAATCTTCTTGTGCTCCTGGTAAGTTTGTATTTGATCTACTATGCGCTTCTCCTGATAGAATAGCTTCTTCACCACCAAAAAACAAGATAACATCTGATGCTTTTGCAGCTGCAATTGCGGCATTGAAATTTTTAGTGGAATTGTCGCGACTGTAACTTAATCCTTCAACAAAATCATAATTAACGGAGCTCTTCTTAAAAGCATCAATTGGTGTTACTGTATGTGTTTCATCTCCATCAAAAGTCCATGTGCCCAATTGCTCGTGAGGTTTACTGGCCAATGGACCAATAACTGCAACTTTTACATTTCTTTTTAATGGTAAAATATCATTATTTTTAAGGAGCACACTACTTTTAACAGCAGCATCTTCAGCTTTGTTCAAATGATCTTCAGCATATAAATCACCATTATGGTTTTTAGGTACATAAGGCGTTTCAAAAAGTCCTAATTTAAATTTTACCCGTAGAATATTTTTAACTAAAAAATTGATTTGATCTTCACTGATTTTTCCTTCTTCAATTAACACTTTTATATACTTCTCGTAACTTTTACTGGTCATTTCCATATCTAAACCTGCATTCACAGCTAATTCGGCTGCGTGTTTTTCATCTGCAGCATAACCGTGATTTATCATTTCTGTAACCGACTCCCAATCGCTAACCACAAACCCATCGAATTTTAATTCATCACGTAAAACTGTATCCAAGATGAATGTATTACCAGATGCAGGAACTCCATTTACCTCATTAAACGATGTCATTATTGTTTGTGCACCGGCGTTAACAGCTGCAGCAAAAGGTGGCAAATACACATTACGCAACAAAGGCTCACTTATAATTGCTGTATTATAATCTCTTCCGCCAATCGCAGCACCATAACCTATAAAATGTTTTGCGCACGCTGCTAAACTTGTATGATTATTTAAACTATCACCTTGATATCCTTGCACGTAAGCTTTAGCTAAAACTGAAGCTAGAAAAGGATCTTCACCTGGAGATTCTGCTATTCTTCCCCAACGACTGTCTCGTGCAATATCCAACATAGGGGAAAATGTCCAACGCACACCAACTGAAGAGACTTCTACTGCGGAAACTCTAGCTGAATTTTTTGCTGTTTCTGCATCCCAAGACGCAGCTAAACCCAAAGGAATTGGAAATATGGTTTTAAAACCGTGAATGACATCTCTTGAAAACATAAGTGGAATACCTTTAGGGCTTTCTTCTACTGCAATTTGCTGTAATTCGTTAACGTAGTCTAAATTCATTACATTTAAAAAAGCACCTATTTTGCCTTCTCTTACTGCTTGCTTTAAAGAATCTGGCAATGCACCTTTTACCCTACTTGAAGTTCCACGAAGTGTGAGCTGACCTATTTTTTCTTCAATGGTCATATTAGCAACCAAATCATCTATTTTGGTTTCTAATTTAGTATTTCCATCTACTTTATTGGAATCTGATGATTTGGCACTACAGCTTATTATAATAATACTTAATATTAATATACCTATTCTTTTTCCCATTATTAATATCTTAATTATTGCTTACCAAAAAAAGTGCTTTTAACACCTTTAACTCCTGGCTTTACTTTAAATATTGATCCTGATAAAGGTTTTTCTTTTAATTCTTCTTCACTCATATCTACTCTTGCCGTAGTAATATAAAGCTCATCTAAATTTTCGCCTCCAAAAGCACAAGATGAAACATTATGTGCCGGCACTTCTATTTTTGAAACCAATTCACCTGTTTTTGGATCAAACTGAATAACTGCATTTCCATTCCACATACCAACCCAAAGCATATCATTCTCATCTATCGTCATTCCATCTGGATATCCTAAAGTATCGGGTACTTCGACAGCAACTCTTTCATTACTTATCTCCCCAGTTTTATTATCAAAATCATAAGCTTTGATTTTTGATGTTGGTGTATCTATATAATACATTGTCTTTGCATCTGAAGTCCAAACAATACCATTGGAAATGGTGATGCTATCCAACATTTTTTGTGCTTCACCAGTTTCAGAAATCTTATATAAATTTGCCGCATATTGTTTTTGATCCAAGTGCATTGAGCCAACCCATAGATTTCCCAACGGATCACACTTACCATCATTAAATCTATTATCTATTATTTCCGATTCTACATTAGATAGTAAACTTAATTTTTCTGTTTCTAGATTAATTTTATAAACTCCATCTTGCAAAGCCACAACAGCTTCCTTAGAGTTATATGGCACAACAGTTCCTATTCGAGATGGCATTGTATAGCTTTTATTTGTTTTGGTTTTAGGGTTATAAATATTAAACTTTTTACCTTCAATGTCTATCCAATAAAACTCTTGTGTCTTATGGTTCCAAAATGCGCCTTCACCTAATTCGGAAGCAATTTCATACTCTAAAACAGCTACTCTATTCATTGTGTTTTTTTGTATTTCTTCAATTTTAATTTCTGTAGTTTCAACTTTTCTGTTTTCATTATTCTTGCAACTAAATGTTACCAAAACCAATATTAACACAAGATAAGATACTGTATTCCAAAGGCCAGATATTCGATTGACATATATATTATTCATATATTTTTTTTTAAAGGATTAACCAATGAAACGAAGATATATATTATTCTTAATACTTTTTTATACTAATACTATAGTATTTTTTATTGAAGTATTTAGAAATGCTCAAAACTGTTGCATAAAAAAAGGCCTCCATTTCTGGAAGCCTTTTTTACTTATTATAGAATATAAGTGATTATTTTTCGGGAGCGTTGAGCGACTTGCTCATTTCCATAGAAATCGCAGAACGATCATATTTTAATTTACCAGACATAGTTTCGATTACACAACTACGATCTTTATCGTTAAGCTCTACAATTTTACCGTGAAGCCCACTTTTAGTAATTATTTTATCACCTTTCTTCAATTCTGCAGAAAACTTTTTTTCTTGTTTTGCACGTTTCATTTGTGGAGCGATCATAAAAAAATAGACCACAACAAACATTAATATAAACGGCAAAAATTGTCCTAAGTCTCCCATTATTTAACAGCTGGTGTAAGAGCTGGTTTTGCTGGTGCATTTGGATCTGGCTTAACAAAAGCAGTAATTTTTACCACTTCTCTACCTTTCTCCGTGTTTGCAGTTACAGTAACAGCCTTAGAAACTTTATTAGTTCCTTTACCGTTAAATTTAACTGTAAAACTTCCTGATGCTCCTGGTGCTAAAGGTTCTTTAGTCCAGTTTTGAGGAATTGTACATCCACAAGAACTTTTAATATCAGTAATTACCAATGGTGCATTACCTGTGTTTTTGTAGTTAAATACAGTTTCTACATTTGTACCAGAAATAATTTCACCAAAATCATGCTCCATTTTATCAAACTCAATTACAGGGAAGTTTGATGCTTGTGCATCTCTTTCAGCAGCTTCTGCTACATTTGTCTCATCAATTTTTTTTGTTGCATCTTCTTTACAAGATGTAAATGCTATTAAACATATTGCGCTTAATGCTAATACTACTTTTTTCATAATTAATTTATTTTAATATAGGGTATCGGGTTGTAAAAATAATAATATTTTTGAACTACATCAACCCTCGACCGACTTTATTTAATTTTCCTTCTTGTTGATATTCTTTAACCACTTTATCTAAAATACCGTTTATAAAAACACTACTCTTAGGTGTTGAGTATTCTTTTGATATTTCTAAATACTCGTTAATGGTTACTTTTGTTGGTATTGACGGGAAATTTTTTATTTCACAAACCCCCATTTTAAGCAATAAATGATCAATATTTGCTATACGATCTGAATCCCAATTGGTTGTTTTTTTAGAAATTTCTTCTGTTAAAGCCGATTGATTTAAAAGTGTTTTTCTAAATAATGTTATTGCAAACTCTTTATCATCTAAATCTTTATACAATTTTGGTATAAAATGAAAACCATCTGAATCTTCTTTTACTTTTCTCAACAGCTTTAAAATTGAGGTATTTACTGTAGGCAAATCATCTAACCAAGTTAAATTCTTGTCTTCTAAATAATCGTAAAGCTTTTCGTTTGGAGCAATAATTTCTTTAAAAACATCTACTATAAAATCTCTATCTTCTTTAAAGTTAGAGGTTCTTGTTTCTAAATATTCTTTATAAATATCGCTTTTTAATATCGCTTTGAAGATAACTTCTACATATTCGCTATCTAGATCCCAGTTATCTATTTTGTGTTGCTCAAACTTAGTCTTTAATTGCTCATTGTTTTTAAGCATTTTAAGCACTTCGTTATTAACAAACTTACGATTTGGGTTTTTTTCTTCGCTTGTCGCTAAATACTTTTTTTGTGATTTATTCATATGGCTTTCAGCACGTTTCTGAACTTCAACCAATAGTGATATAAGTAATAAATACAGACTGTACATATTGTCTATACTATAAAGTAAAAACTTTTGGTCTTTACTAAAATCATCACTTTCACTTCCATTAAATGCGTATAGCACTTGCATTACTTTTACTCTAATATGTCTTCTACTTAGCATCTTTACAAAGAACTTGGTGTTAAAAAAGGCGAAAGTTTTAATTAACTTTCGCCTTGCAAAAATAGTCTTTTTTATGAATATCTTACGACAACTTATTTTCTTTTTTTCTTGCTTCAATTCTACCTTGCGCAATGTTTAATGCTGCTTGGTGTGTTGTTACATTATTAGTTTCAGCATTTGCTAAAATTTCTAAAGTTGTATTGTATATATTTTGTGTTTTACGCATAATTTCTGCTTTACCATAGTTTTCCAACTCTGCGTATACATTAATTATTCCTCCAGCATTTATTAAAAAATCTGGTGCATAAACAATACCTTTTTCTTGTAATATTCTACCGTGCTTATTTTCATCAGCTAATTGATTATTTGCTGCTCCTGCAATTATTTTAGCTTGTAAATTGTTTATTGTTTTGTCATTAATAGTTGCTCCTAAAGCACAAGGTGCATAAATATCTACAGGTTCACTGTAAATATCATTACCGGAATAGATAATTGCATCGTATTTAGCACTTACCTCTTCTAAACGTTCTTCATTAATATCTGAAATAATGACTTTTGCTCCTTCATTTGTTAAGTGTTCTACTAAAGATTCACCTACATGTCCAATACCTTGCACAATCACAGTTCTATCTTCTAAAACATCTGTTCCAAATTTATACTTTGCTGCCGCTTTCATTCCCATAAAAACACCATATGCAGTTATTGGCGAAGGATTTCCGGCTCCACCTTTAGATTCTGAAATACCTGTAACATAAGGTGTTACCTCACGAACCAAATCCATATCAGACGTTTCCATTCCTACATCTTCAGCAGTAATATATTTACCACTTAAAGAATGTACAAACTCACCAAAACGTCTCATTAACTCTGGTGTTTTTTGAGTTTTCGCATCACCTATAATAACCGCTTTTCCACCACCAAGATTCAATCCTGTAATAGCCGATTTAAAACTCATACCGCGAGATAAACGCAACACGTCGTTTAACGCTTCCCATTCATTATTGTATTGCCACATTCTAGTACCTCCTAATGCAGGTCCTAATACAGTATTATGTATACCTATTATTGCTTTTAAACCTGTATCTTTGTCGTTGCAAAAAACAATTTGCTCGTGGTTATCAAATGACAATTGACCAAATACTGGGTCTATTTTATGTAGCTCATTTGCGTTAATAACTTCTGATATCATTACAATTTATTTAAATTAATTTAAACTGTTAATTACATATTC
>ERZ1027208.424-NODE-424-length-16652-cov-8.198289_pt1 | contig 16652 bp, 14 predicted proteins | sample MGYA00520867_ERZ1027208 | MGnify/ENA primary metagenome ERZ1027208 (study PRJEB33311, sample SAMEA4378413) | marine metagenome | biome: Marine biome; feature: Fjord; material: Water | collected 2014-07-20T08:00:00Z/2014-07-... | depth 75 m ...
GACCAGCATCAACCGCTTTGTGCAGAGCGCCTGAGTTATAGCCGTCTTCCCAATTGCCTTGGCCATCGGCCCACGTAACGCCAGCATTGATATCGCCGTTGTTCACCGCAACAATTGTCTGCTCATGACCACCAGTGAATTTGACCTCACCGAAATAGTCACCGCTTTCCATTGTTGCGCCCGTCAGCTGTGGAATTTCGATGGACGGTATCAGATAGCCAGACGTTGAATTTGGATCACCAAAACCGAATACCTTGCCCTTAACATCTTCCAATGACTTAATATTGCTGTCCACGCGCGCAAACCCGATAGAGTGGTACCCGTAGGAACCATCAAGGTTGATCTTGACCAGAACAGGTTCAACCGCGTCTGAATCTTGAATGTGAACGGCCGCGTAGGAAGAGGCACCAAGCCATGCCATATCCAATGTGCCCCCCAAAAGCCCCTGAATGACGCCATTATAATCCGCTGGGGCAAACAGCTTGGTTTCAACGCCCAGCAAATCTTGGGTATAGGTGCGCAAACATTCATTGCTGTTCATGCGGTCTTGGGCATTCTCACCACCCAAAATGCCAATGCGGAACTCGCTGATAGCGTGCTCCTCAGCAAAGGCTGGGACGGACATGGTTGTGCCCATTATGGCAAGTGCGATGATTTTTTTCATCTCTGGTCTCTCTCTGATTATGAAACGTCCCGCAGTCGGGCGTAGGGTAAAGAACAGGCGCTATTGCGCCGCGACGTAGGCCAATAGTTTTTTGGCCTCCTCATTCGGTTCAATCTGGGTCGAAGTTGTTGCCTCGGAGAAGCTGGCATCAGCGCCGTAGATGTCGCGTGCGGCTCCGGTGGTTAGTTGCTCGGGAGAGCCGTCAAACACGATCTTTCCATCCCGCATCCCAATCACACGGTCACAATAGCGGCGCGCAGTATCCAGGGTATGCAGGTTGGCGATCACCATTCGCCCGTCTTGTTCGTGAATGTCACGCAAGGATTGCATCACAACCTGTGCATTCATCGGATCCAGAGACGCGATGGGCTCATCGGCGAGAATGATCTTGGGGTCTTGCATCAACGCGCGGGCAATCGCGACACGTTGTTGTTGACCACCCGACAATGCCTCGGCCCGTTTTGATGCATGTTCAGCAATTCCCAATCGATCAAGGATATCGATAGCGCGGTGAATGTCGCCGTCAGGATAAAGATTGAACATCGTCGCCAATGTCGAGCGCTGGTTCAGCGTGCCATGCAGGACGTTAGAAACAACATCCATGCGCGGCACCAGATTAAATTGCTGGAAGATCATCGCACATTGGGACTGCCAGTTTCGCTTGGCGGCGCCGCGTAAATCCGTAATTTTCTGATCACCAAATGTAATCTCGCCAGACGTTGCGCTACTCAGCAGGTTCAGCATGCGCAGCAGCGTTGATTTCCCCGCCCCCGAGCGCCCGATGATCCCGATCATCATAGGTTTATCGACGGTAAAGCTGGCTGATTGGACCGCCGTATTCGCACCAAATCTTTTTGTGATCTTGTCAAAACGTAGCATCTTGCACCCCTTTGTTAAGGGTCATTTAGGGGTGCCGAGTTTCACCTTCATGTCGGTTTTGAGAAGCTTTTGTAACAAGCTACAAATGTGGGCGCTGGTGGTCTTTTAATTATTTCAAAGGCCCGCATTGCGATGCACTAGAAACCGTAGAACGGTGTTTGCCGTAAGTGCCGGATCATTCAAGGCAAAGCCTTGGTCAATCTTGCGGTAGCCGGTGTTTGAACGCTCAAGGAAACCTTCCAAGGCTTTCGGCGCTGACATCGTAAAATCCATTCCTGCAATGAAAGGTGCTGTTTCTAGCCCAACTGCATCAGGCAATGCTCCGATGTGCCTTTCAAACACTTCGGCAGTCATGACACGCATACCGCCATTGGCCGTCTGATACTCAAAGCCCTCCACACGTTCGGCAACAACACCATAAAGGTCCCCAAACATGTCTTTCAGGGCAGCATGGTGGTTCTCAGGCGCGACTATATTCACGCCACAAATGCCGTCCACCTTGTTAGGATGCTCTAGCCATTCTGGGACGTAAATGAGATCAGGGCGGTGCTGCTGACACAGGAAAAAAGACAAGCGTGGGAAGGCCGCATTGGGCAACAGCGCAAGCGTTGTTTTTGTACGCCCCGCTTTTCCGTCCGGCAATGTTACATCTCGTCCAAATTCCAAATGCCCAGCAACCGTCATGCCTGCACCCTCAGCCGCCTCTGCATCTGCGCGCGAGTTCGTGCTATGCAACGCAGACAATGCGACACCTTCACGTATTTGAAGGTGTTCAAAAATATGCCGCCCAAACCTGAAATCGCCCGCGGGCACTTCATCCAGTAGCGTATCGTCATAGATGCCCATAATCTCAAGCAAGCAACCGTCAAACATCGCGAGGCTGGTACTGGTGCCCCACGGGTGATTTCCGACTGCAGTCATGTTGAACCCCATCGCAATCAGCCGCGACCGCAGCCCATCAATATCGTGGGTTGCAAGCAATGGATGATCAATTCCAAAAGATGCATTCATCAGATTGCTTCCTTATTCGCACTAAAACTAACTTTTGCTTGGCCCCGTACGCTAGCTTTAGCACCCACTGCCAGTGCCCCTTGCGGAACATCCTGAACAACAATAGCACCCGCCGCGATATTCGCGTTTGCGCCTACAGTGATCCCCCCTAACAAAGTAGCCCCTGCCCCAATCACAACGCCCCGCCCGATACGCGGGTGACGATGGGTGCCGCTGTCATTTAGCGTACTGCCCAGCGTTACATTGTGCCAAATTGATACATCCTCATCAATCACAGCTGTCTCTCCCGCGACAAATCCCAACCCGTGATCGAGCCAAATTCCTGCACCGATCTGTGCTGCCGGATGAATATCCGTCGAAAATGCCCGACCAAACGTGGCTTTCATCGCGAGGGCAAGATCGGTGCTACCGCCAATCCAAAGGTGATGCGCAACGCGGTGACCCATGATCGCCTGAACACCCCGTGAAAACAGGAGCGCCGCAGCCGCTCCCCCCGGTTCAAAGTTACGACGCGCGGTTTCAGCAATGTCATGGCATGACAGATCCACCAATTCGGGATTGCTTGCGTAGATTTCGGCGACCACATTTCCGGCGGCGCGGTTGCTACACAGGCTGGCGAACAAAGCCCCTGCCATCTGCGCGAACCCCTCGAACGACTTAAGACCCAGAACCGCCGCCGTTTGCGGAGACGCCTCTAGCAGGCGGGTAACGTCATCAACAAGCATCATTCACGCCCCCTATGAAACATACCCGAAAGCGATGCGCGGTTTTGGCGCACTGTCAAGCCAGACGCTTTTTGCCGAAGTGTATTCCATCAAAGCATCCGTGCCGCTTGACCGGCCAAATCCTGAGTTCAGCGAACCCCCAAAAGGTGACGATACGTGGATCGCCTTGTAGCTGTTTATCCAGAACGTGCCCGCACGGACAGCATCCGCCATACGGTGCGCGCGGCCTACATCTGCGGTCCAAACCGCGCCAGCTAAGCCGAACTCGGTATCATTGGCCAAGACTATGGCCTCAGCTTCATCCTCAAACGGGATGGCGGCAACGACGGGTCCAAATATTTCCTTCTGCGCAGCGTTCGCGCTGTTTGGCAGATTACGCAAAACAGTTGGTGGCACAAAATACCCCTGCCCTTGGCCTGCCTCACGCGACAACACGGTTGCTCCTGCGGCTCTGGCCTGATCAATCATACCCGTCACGTGGGAAAATTGGCAGGCATTGCTGATAGGGCCAATCTCAGTCCCTTCGTCCAATGGATCACCTAATGTGATACTGTTCATTCCACTTGCCAGCATATCAACCAGTTCTTCATGAACCGACTTTTGAACCAACAGACGTGATCCCGCTACGCAGCTTTGCCCAGCGCCAGAAAAGATCGCCGCCTGAGCGCCAAGACATGCGTGTTCGAGATTGGCATCCTCAAACACAATGTTCGCCGATTTCCCACCAAGTTCCAGCACCACTGGCTTGAGCGCGGCAGCAGCTGCCATGGCCACCAGCCTACCCGTTTCGGGAGAGCCAACAAACACAACCTTACGCACGGATTTATGTTCTATCGCCGCCTTTCCCGCAGTTGGGCCAAGACCGCACAGAACATTCACCAGGCCCTTTGGCAGACCCGCTGCTTCGGCAATTTTCACCAAGGCAACTGTTGTGACAGGGGTTAGCTCACTTGGTTTGATCACAACGCCATTGCCTGTGGCGATGGCAGGCGCAATTTGCCACCCACCTGTGAACATCGGAGCATTCCAAGGTGTGATTTGGAAGACCACTCCCAATGGTTCGCGCAGCGTATAATTGAGATGACTGGATGGAACAGGAATAACCTCACCGTGCAGCTTGTCGGCCCACCCCGCGTAATAGGCAAACATTTCAGCAACTTTGGCAACCTCGACGCGGCAATCACGGATCGGCTTTCCTGCGATAATCGCCTCAATTGTGGCTAGGGGTTCTGCGTGGGCCAGAACCGCGCGCGAGATGTCTTGCATCACCTGACCACGTGCCGCCGCTGAAATCCCTTTTGCCCATTCACGTTGCGCATCTTGAGCAGTTAGGCAGGCAGTGGTCGCAAGCGCCACATCCGCGTCAGGATAAAAAAACAGCTCTTTTTCAGTGAAAGGATCAATCAGAGAAATTTCAGCGCCAGCGCCATCAACCAACGCACCATTTATGATGCTTTGCGGGCGCTCACCCAACCCTAGCTCCGCCATGGCATTCAAGAGTATTTGCTTGCGATCAGACATCTTTGCTCACCTTAACTATTTCGTTGAAATCTGCGCTATCAGGTATTTCACCTGATAGGCTAAGCCAGAGGTCAGCAATCGTGGCAAACCCTTTCAGGTCCACCCCCGAACCTTTAGCCAAATCCAGCGCAAGACCTACATCTTTGCGCATCAAACCCATCGTGAAACCCGAATCAAAAGCGTCATTCAAAATCCACTTGGGAAAATTGACCTCGCTAACGCCACTGCGCCCGGATCCGGCATTGATGCCCTCTAACAAGGCTTCTGGCTCTACACCCGCTGCCTCACCCAGCCGCAACGCTTCGCCGACGAGAACAAGATTTGCCGCGCACAGCATGTTGTTTGCGATTTTGGCGGCGTGGCCCGAACCTGATCCACCGACGACAACCGTTTTAGCAGTGATGATATCCAAGACCGGCCTCAATCGTTCGATCGCTGGTGCTTCACCGCCCAAGAGCATTGTCATTGTTCCCACGTTTGCAGCCGCTGGTCCGCCACTGACGGGGCCATCTACAAATGCGAAACCCCGTGTTACACCCAATGCTGCCATCGCTTGTGAGGTAGCTGGTTCCGATGTGGAGGTGTCAAGGATCACGGCATTTGGTTGAATTGCGTCTTTGATGTCAGCCATAACAGCCTCAACAACCGCTGCCTTGGGAAGTGACAAGATTAGAACATCAACCTCTTGTGCCAATTCAACGGATGTTTGAACGGTGTTTGCGCCTAACTTACGCATTTTATCCAACACTTCAGCGTTTGGATCATAACACGTAAGCGCGCACCCACCAGCAACCAGTTGCGCTGCCATCCCGCCGCCCATGTTCCCACATCCTATCAATCCAATTCGCACAATATCGTCCTTTCACATCCGGTTTTCAGATGTGGTAACGCACAATGGACTGCCAAAGAATACCGCCTGAACTGCATTTTTGTTGCATTTATCGCAACGGAAAAGAGGTCAAGAAAAGGCTGACATCTTCTTCAACTGCATCAGAAGCAGATTAGCCGCCTGCGGCAGCTTCCTCCCCTCTTTGCGGATCAATGAGGAAACCCCATCGGCAAAGGCTTCGGAGGAAACTCTATGGGCAGTCAACGTGCCATCGGAGAGTTCGCTCTCAACGACAAAGCGGGGTAAAATTGTGCAACCCATATCGTTGCGCACAAAGGCCTTAAGCGCAGCGATGGACCCTGTTTCGACAACACCGCGCAGCCGCATACCATACTTTGCTTCAACGGCCGTGATCATCGCACCTATGCCGAAGGTTTTTGGCGGAATTGCACATGGGATTTGTGAAATTGCTGTAAGATCGAGGGGGGATCTCATGTCGTACAGCCCACCCCGCCGAACCAACGCAACAAGCGGTTGGGCCCTCGCGGATTCAATTCTGACCCGAGGGTCTTTGGTAAGGTTATAGGCCACACCCAAATGAGCCTGTTCCGAAACAACCTGCTGCATCACATAATCCGTCGAGCCAACATTTACAGAGAATGAAATGTCAGGAAATTGTGCACTAAAACTGGCCAATGCACTGTCGAACAAGTCACCGACAAATCCCTCTCCAACAGCAATCACCACTTTGCCGCGCTTCATATTCGCGAGTGCGTCAAATTCCGAGCGAAGCAGATCAAACTCTCCTTCACGCCGTTTCAGGTAAGACAGCAGCAATGTGCCCGCATCCGTCGACCGGACACCATGCCGACCGCGCTCGATCAAGGTGGTGGCCATGACCTTTTCCAAGGCCGCAATGTTGCGGCTCACCGTTGAGGGCTCTAGCCCCATCTGTTCAGCGGCGGCCCGAACCGATCCGGCCTGAACTGCGGTCAGGAAACAGGCAGCTTGTTTGGGTTCGATATCTGGCATTTACGCGCTCCTTTGCAACGTATTGATCAAATCAATGCGTGAGACGCAACATAACTGTACGCCTGCTAATTCATCCGACTTTGCTGGAATTCTTATTTTGACCAAAGAGTATGGTCCTTCCCACGCGCCAAACCATGTTGATAAAGCGCAATCATGTAGGGCGCTGAGAACCGTTCGGAGGCATCATATACGATCCCTGCACCTGCATCGATTGAAGCAACTGACAAATCAACGCCATTCGCGCGAGCGAACATCTGCGTAGCAGCCACCCCCGCCTGAGCAGTCGCACGGCCTGTCGTTGTGAGCGCCTGTTGGGAAATACCAAGGGCCGAACGAGACACAGCAACCGGTGCAGGATCGAGTGTGTTGTTGATCAAAAGGTACATTTCCCCGCCTGATATTTTTCGATCCGGCGACAGAAATGCATACTCAGGAACCGCAAGAAACTGCATATGCACGCCGCCGTCTATGTGCGTTTCCGAGTATGTTACATCATCCAAGCTGTACCGTAATTCAACAGGCGAAAACATGCCCGGCAGCGCCGCTGATGCGCGCATAATTGCGCGAAACAAATCATACTGGCCAGATTTTGCGATTTCACCCATATCCCAGACAGAAGCCTGTGCACGATCTAGGTCGGATGTCACAACAAACAATCGTGCACCAGCTGTGTGACGTTTAGCGACAGCTCGCATAAAACTGGGCGGCGTAAACTCGGCGATCAAATTCGCTAGTGGCGTGGTGTCATACAGAGCGTCACTAAACAGCACATGCAGTGGTTTGAACTTCATAATATCGTCTGCGTCATGCCCCGTGAAAACGCGGCGTAAATCAGCATCAAATTCTGGACCCAAAAACGCAAAGGGAGCAATCAGCGCGCCCGTTGATACGCCAGTTACAATGTCAAAATCAGGTCGTTGGCCCGTGGCCGACCATCCTGCCAGCGCTCCGGCTCCAAATGCGCCGTCCTCGCCCCCACCAGACAGCGCAAGAACACTAGGTCCCCTACCCAAACCGTTCCGGTGAAGGTGTTGCGCCCATTCAGCACGGCCCGCATTTGCCGAGAGCCGGATGCGAGCCAATGGATCGCCCGCACCCTTTGGCAGGGTTAACACAGGAGTCTTCGTTCTACTGGTGCAGGCGGTCAGAGCTGTTGCTGTAAGACCCGCCAACACATTTCTGCGCGACAGGTTTTGGACTAATTGTTTGGATCGGATCATCTAGTGTCCTGTCATTACCTAAACCGGCTGCACCGTTGGCAACCGGGATCAATCGCGGCCACATAGATATGCGGCCCGCAATTTTGCGTTATCTCATTTTGCGTTATCTCACTGTCCGGGAGGGGGCGGCAGGACTGTTCGCAATGCATCTTCACTGATGCCAAGGGTCTTTGCTGCAACGGTCAAGTTAGGGCGTCCCTGACCGGATGAATGCAACGCCTGCATCAGTGTCTCGGTCGCAATACCCAATTGCTTTGCAGCGTCATCAAAGCCCTCTGGCAAAGGCCCTTGTCCGGCCCCTCCCGGACGAGGTGGTTCGCTGCGCCCGTCTTCTCCGGCGCGAGTAGCACCTACGCCCGCTGTTGCTGTGGTTGAAAAGTTATCGACAACTTGCACACCTGATAGACAGGGCGGCAGGTTCGGGAAGTCCTCAGAAGCGTGGTAGTGATAGGCCGAACCGCGAATGGTACGCCCGACATGGCCGTTACACGCGTCCAAATCAGTTGGCACTGTTCCATCTGAATCCGTGCTGCCATACATGGCGAACCCGTCAAAAGCATACCCAAACAGCGCAGAACTATTTTGTTCTAGCGCGCAAGTGGCCTCTATATTCGCAGTTCCAAATGTTGTCTCAATATCCGTCGAGGTGGCATGCCAATGATACCAGCCGCCCGGATCGATATGGCCACCGCAGGTATCAAGCGCAGGCATATGACCCGTCTGCTGAATGCTTGGCGCGTCGGAAAAGATCGGCACACCGTTCAACGCCACGCCAACTTTGCCGACAGTCCCCAGTGGGGTTGGCTGATCCGCTACAACCGGATTTACGGGCAACAACATGGTGATTGTCACATCCTTGGCTGGCGAAACATTGATACATGCGTGATCGACACTTGGTTGCTCGGTGGCAATATCAACCACATGAACAGTTCCATCCTCATCAAAGAAACGATATCCTAAATCATCTAACATCAGCAGGAAATCTTCGTCGATCCGGTATAGGTTTGCATTCTCGCCCGTCCAGTTCCAGATGCCGCCTTCGTCACCGATAGCACTGGGGCAAAACGGGCCAATCTCCAAACCTTCCGGCAGATAGCTTACCGTGACCTCATAGCAAGTTGACTGATCCCCGTTTACCAGCATGCAATCGACAGTCGCAGGCTGCTCAACAAACGCCGTGGCTTCAAATTCTGCGAGGTCGGGATGGGCCATCACATTATGCGGCAACGCCAGAACGGTTAGGACCAAAAGTGGTTGGCAATTTTTCATTAGATACTGCATTGGTTTGTTCCACTTCTGAAGAATTGGGGGGGGGAATCAATGGCCACATACCGCAGCCTGTAACGTCCATTGGGACCAGAACTGCGAAAACATGTTTCACAACTGCCTAGTCCCAATTTCACAACTGCCTAGTCCCAACTCGTATTGTTCAGCCCTTGCTAGGCATTTTTTCAGGCATACAAGCGAGAGGGGCGTCCGCCTTTGGCGATCCGCACTTACCTGTTAGCTGCTCGCCATCACGACCTGCAAAACTACATGCCGCGTTCTTTTTTGCATTGGAGCACGCCTCAAGCGCCTCACGAGGCGGCGAACCACGTCGATCACCTGAATCGCTTTTCCCTGACTGCTGGGCAAAGATAAGGGGCAGGTCATTGCTCGACGATGCGGTCTCGGCATGCGCTGCCACAACACCAACAGCGATGGCAAATATGGCCGCAAGTGTTGTCATAGCCACGATTTGATTACCTGAGCGCCGACGTGGATACGTAGGCTGAAACATCGGAATTTCTTTGGCTTTGGCGTTTCTTGAAAACATCTTCTACTCCTGTGTGAGGCATTGATTCGCCCTTACAAGAACAACTTGCGCTAACATTGAGGACTGGCATTGCAGTGAATATGCAGCCAATGTGCAGATGCAAAAATAACCTTAGCTGACACATTTTTGCGCCGCCAGAGTTTGCAATCAAAAGTCCAGTTTAACCGTCGTAGGAATAGCCCACGCCATACACCGAACGAATTGGATCATTATCGCTAACAGTTGCTATTTTTCGGCGAATATTGCGAATGTGGCTGTCGATGGTTCTGTCAAACACTTCCGTGTCATCTGGAAAAGCACGCGACAGAAGATCATCACGCGAAAATACGCGCCCCGGCCGTGTCGCAAGCGAATGCACCAGCATGAATTCGCGGCGCGTCAGGTTTAACGGCTTTCCATCAAGTGTTGCAGACCAGCGCTCGGCGTCCGTTTCAAGGCGAGAAGATCGGGCCGCTACGCTGTTGTCTGACCGTCCAACGGCACGACGCAAAATCGCTTGAACGCGCGCAACCAATTCGCGCGGCGAATAAGGTTTACACAGATAGTCATCCGCCCCAAGACCCAGCCCCAGCAGGCGGTCGATTTCCTCAACCTTGGCGGTGGTCATAATGATGGGCACATCCGAGGTACGGCGCAGTTCACGACAGATTGTAAGGCCATCAACACCGGGCAACATCAAATCCAACACGATCAAATCATGTTTGCCAGTCAGCGCCGTTGAGACCGCATCCGTCCCTTCAAACAGGACATCAACGCCCATACCTTCAGCAGCCAAGTAGTCTCGTACAACTTCCGCTAGGGCTGTTTCGTCTTCTACGATCAAAATGCGCGGTGCGGTCATGTTTTCTCCTTGGGGAGAGTGATGTTCACCAGAAGCCCTCCCATAAAGGAAGGTTCCGCCGCTATCGTTCCACCATGCGCCTCAACAATCGCGCGACAAACCGACAACCCCAATCCCGATCCACCAAATGCCCGCGAACGCGAACTTTCGGCGCGGTAAAATCTATCAAATAACTTGGTCATGTCTATGGCAGGTGGCGCGGGTGGCGTGTCTTCTACTCTCAGAAGGACCTTATCGCCAACATCCCGAACCCTCAACCTGACTTGGCCAGGCCCGTTGGTATACCGCGCTGCATTCTGCAAAAGGTTGTCGATCACCTGACCCATTCTAACCCGATCACACATCAGCAACACTTTGCCCTGCAAATCCAGATCAAGTTCGATTTCCTTCATTTCCAGCTGCGGTCTTGCTATGTTTGCCGCTTCGCGGACGATACCGTTCAAATCTTCTGGATGAAGGGCCGTTGTGAGGCCGCCTTCGCGGGAATGCGATAGAATTTTAATATCCTGAATGAGCCGGGAAAGGCGCATCATCGCGGCATGCATCCCTGCCAAAGTATCAGCGTCCGGCTTACGAACGCCATCCTGAACTGCCTCGATTTGGGCGCGCAACGTAGCGAGTGGCGTTTGCAGCTCGTGGCTGGTGTTTGAAATCCATTCCCGCTCCGCCTTGTCGGTACGCTCCAATGTGGCGGCAAGGGCGTTATAGTGACCAATCAGTTGACCCAACTCATCTGTACGGCCCTGACGGATACGCGCGGAATAGTTCCCCGACGCCATTGTTTTTGCACCAGCTTCCAGCTGGCGAATGGGAACCAAAATCTGGCGCGCAACAAAAAATGCAACAATTGCGGACAACAAAACAGCCAGCAGAGCAGACAATCCTAACGAGTTATATTGCCCGCGCAAAAAGAATGAATCGCTCCCGCTGGCGTATACCAGCGGCGCGTTCAGACCGATGTAACCCAGCAGTGCACCTCCTTTGCAATCGGCATCAACACAAATCGCGCGTTTCTCAAACAGCCCAGGCCGCTCATTCGCACCGGCGACATGTCCCCCGTCTGCATCAAGCAACATAAGACGCCCACCAACCAGCAGATGGTCTCCCCTTGCTGGGCCTCGTGGTGGCCGCGGCCCACCAGGTCGATCAGGTGGTGGGCCGTTGGGCGGTTCGGGCCGCCAGCCCTCTTTCGGACCGGATGGCTGGAAGTTCTCCCTTACAAATCTCATCCAGTACCCGGGATCGCCAGTAAACTCGGGCCACCCGTTTACATCACCCGCATGGGCTTCGATCAAAGCCCCCTCCAGTGCATCAAATCGAGCAAGCTCACCTCGGAGTAGATACTGCGCAAAGCCGTCGCGCATAGAAAATGCCACCAGCATAGCCATGATCGCGATGATCAAAGCGGCAGTGGAAGCAATGGCGACAAATATCTGGGTGGCAAGTGATTTGCGAAAGCGGTGCATAATTCGGTCCTTCGCATAGAAATATGGAGAGAGGATGCAAATTATACCACCACCCACCACAAAAGATAACGTGCCTTTCCGTGCATCTTGTGTTCTTTGCTAGGCCTGCATCAACGGTTTCGTTTGCCACCACACGCCTGGTAATTCGTTAATCGCTTTAGACAGATCATCCACGTTGCTCTGTTTTGCAGCGAACTCGATTCTGGCCAAGGTTTTGCGCAGTTCCAGTGCGCCCAGCGCTGCTGCGCTGCCCGAAATCCGGTGGGCATGACTAGCAATATCTTCTAACGGTAAATCGCCCGCAAGAATTTGAATGGTACTTTGCACTTCATTGTTGAAACGGTCCAACAATGTCTGAACTGCTGCAACGCCTAATGTTTCCCTAAGATCACCCAAATGCTCGGGATCAACAAATGAAAGCGTATCCCGTGGCGTAGACCCATCCGCGTCACGCATTCCGGAATGCTTCGCGATGGCACCGACCAAGCTTTCGCGCGAAAGTGGTTTTGTCAAAACACTATTCATCCCGTCGGATAAAAACGCGCCCTGCTCAGAGGCCATCGCATTGGCGGTCAGCGCTACGATTGGTGCCTGCGCTGAAAGGCCATTTGATGCGCGGATAGCCCGCGTTGCGGCGCGTCCATCCATCACAGGCATGCTGATATCCATCAAGATCATGTCGAAGTAAGTTTTTGCTGCCAATTCAACGGCAATCTGGCCGTTATGTGCTTCGGTCACCGTGTGCCCATAAGCGGCCAACATTTCACGCGCTACGAAGCGGTTGATCTCATTATCCTCTACCAACAGAATATGCGCGGCACGGCGCGCCTCGTCTGGAGCCTCTGGTTCGGTCAATTGCACTGGAGCGACAACAGGTGTGTCCGCGGGCGTGACAGGAAAACAGATTTCGAAAACGCTACCTGATCCTTCTTCACTTTGAACTTCGATTGTCCCGCCCATTGCGCTAACAAACCGCAGCGCAATACCAAGGCCTAGTCCGGTCCCACCGACCTCCCTGACATAGGAAACATCACCTGTCATAAAATCATCAAATATCTGGTCTTTAAGGACCGCACTCATCCCAATGCCAGTATCTTTCACTTTGATACGCGCAAAAGGCACAGCACTTTTGTCGTCCTCAATCCGAGCCTCAACCGAAACAACACCATTCTTCGTAAATTTGACGGCATTTCCTATGACATTCATCAGGACGTGCTGGATACGTTCATTGTCACCGTAGATCCAATAACTGCTATCGCCCAACCACGCCCAAGACAACGTAGTCGAATTGGCAAATGCGGCACCGCTTTGGTTGTCGATGATATCCTGCAAAAGCGTACTAAGGTTCATTACAACCGGTCGCAGTTTTAACTTACCGGCATCATATTTAGTGATATCCAACACGTCCGAAATATGGCTCATCAGGAGCTTACCTGAAGTATCCATATTTTTGATGTAGCGAGATTGTTGTTCGTCTAATTGGGTGTCTTGCAAAAGGGTCATGTTGCCCAAAAGACCATTTAGCGGTGTGCGGATTTCGTGGCTCATCGTGGCCAAAAAATCAGTCTTTGCCTTCTCGCCCTCCAGTGCGCGGTCACGTGCCTCTACCAGATTCTTTTCAACTTCAATTCTACGAGAAATATCTCGCAAGACCGATATGAAAATCAGACCTTCAGCAGCCTCTGCTGATTGAACAGCCAGTTCGACAGGAAAGATTTCACCGTTGGCCCGCATTGCATCCAGCTTGATCCGGCCTTTGCCAACCACCCGCGTCTCTCCCGTGGCGCGCATCCGTTGCATGCCCGCTTCATGGCCGTCACGATATTCTTCGGGAACAATGAGCTGAGCCAGATCAGCGCCTATCGCTTGTTCTGCAGAATAGCCAAAAATCTGCACTGCTGCTTCGTTGAAATCCAGAATGCGGCCATTCACGTCGCATACAACAACTGCGTCCAATGCAGTGCTAGTCACTACATTCATGCGTTTACTTGTCTGGATCGCTTGCTCTCGCCGTCTGATGTTCACCTTATTAAGGTGCCCCAAATAGAGCGATAAGAATAACAACGCCAACATGAGCAAAGTAACCCCTGCTGCCATCTGCGCCAGTGTTTTCGAAATTTGCACCCGCCGGCGATCGGACTCAGCCGCAAAATAACTTAACCCTGCATTTGATAACCTTCGCACGTTGGAATGAATGCCGACAGAGGACGAAGATAATTCAGGCAAAGCGTCGGTGAGAACATGATCATCCGCGTCAATGAATGGCACTGTCGCATCCAGATAATCATGAACAATTTCCAAATTACGCGAAAATTCAGGTATTTGACGAACAGGAACATAAATCGATGCCTGAGAAAGGGTCTTGATACGGCTGTAGAAAATATCGAAACGGCGCCGCAAGCTGGCAAGTTCGGGCACTGCCTCACGACCAGTCGCATCCAACAGAACCTCAAATTCAATGAATTCCACTTCTGCCTGAGATAACGTCCATTGGACATTGTCGGAGCTAGCCGAATTAAGAAACCGAAGATCGCGCCCTACATTTAACGCTAGAAGCAATATGGCCGCGACACCGATTGATCCGAAAAGGACCGTCATTATCAAACGGTGCCGGACATACCTTTTTTTCAAAAATGACAACCGGACACTCCTACCTATTCGGCCAATGGTAGCTGTGCCTCTTGGAAAATGAAACTCAGTCAACGGCCTCGATCCGGTCCAATTGCCAGATGCTGCGCGCATAAACCACTTCTGAGCGGTAATCAGCATCAGAATCGTAAGGGTAAACAATCCACAACGGTCCTTTATCACGCACCGAAAGGACCTTTTCATTAATTCGATATGCGATGATTGGCCCCCCTTCGATGGCATCGGTGAGAGGCACCTCAATCGCATAGTCGTTTATTGCTGTGGCGCGAAGCATAGTACCGGTGATCCCCAAATCTTGGACTAATGCAGCAAGAGAGACACCTTCAAAAACCTGAAGGCCTTCGGTCCAAATTGTCGAGGTTTCGAATGTGGCGGGCCCCATCGCCTCAAGCATTTCAAAGTCTAGCTGTACGCCCCCTTCAAAATTCGATTTTGCCACATTCCCGGATATCGTTAAGATCACTTCACCTTTTGGTACCCCCGTGTCTTCGGCAAATGCAGGAAACGCTGCAAGAATACTAATTGAAATCACCTGAAGAAAAACACGTAGCATTAATATATCCCTTTTTCGTTGGCACCTTATGTCACAGAGACTGAAATCGGCATATTGAGCAGACGAATAGAAAACTATCCATTCGGATAGGTTTCCTATTTGTATGGCCGACAAGGCAAAATTTTGGAAAAACCAACATCCCTGCCGCGCGCGGCCGTTATTGCAAACATTTAGCGCAAACCATTAGGTCAATTAGATTGACGTAATTTGGGTCCCTCTGCAGGTTGCCCAGACAGCGCACAAATCGCCTAAATCTAAGAAAGAACCTAGGAATAGTACCGTTTTTATCGTGCAACAGTTTCAATAACAGCGTACTCTCAATCTCAATAGAGGAGACAGTAATGCGCATATTGATCGCAGACGACCATGATTTACTGCGCGATACACTCGTCCTATTTCTAGAAGCACAGGGCGATTTCGAAACCCATTCGGCAATCGATCTGCCCAGTGCGCAGAAACTGATCGAAGCACAAGATCGTTTTGACTTGATCCTGCTAGACCTGAACATGCCCGGTATGAATGGCCTCGACGGCCTGAAAAGAACACTGGCCCTAAACGGTGGACAACGCGTTGCCTTACTCTCTGGCGAAGCGACACGCGAAATCGTGGAGCAAGCGCTTGAACTTGGTGCCGCCGGTTTTGTCCCCAAAACCCTACCTGCTAAATCCATGTTGAACGCAGTTAAGTTTATGGCCATGGGTGAGCAATATGCGCCCATTGATTTCATGACCGCCGTGGAAGAAACCCCCAGTCATCCGCTTGCCGACAAGCTGACACAACGCGAGATGCAGGTTCTCAAAGGTCTGACCCAAGGGAAATCCAACAAGGAAATTGCGCGCGATTTGGACCTTACAGAACCAACCGTCAAGCTCCATATGAAGACGCTCTATCGCAAACTTGATGCTGCCAACCGCACTCAAGCGGCGCTAATCGCGCGTGAAGCTGGTTTGTTTTAACCCCCCCAAAAGCGCGTTGACTGTTCAAAATCCTTACCTGCCCAATTGAGCGGGAACACCCTCTTTCCTGCGTACTCCATACACCCCTTTTCAATAATACCTGTATGGTGGCGTCTTTCATGAATGCATATTTATTAGCCTCATACAGATAAATCGCCCGAAAATTAATCATTTAGAGCCACGCCAGTGGGAATAACCCGTCCAAAGAAAGTACGCCGGATCAGATCATGTTCAAACCGGAACAAGCGATAAGTTCCGGAGCATCCCATCAACCAACCAACACAAAATTACTTACGGGCCGAAGCCGTCTTTCAACCTCGCGCCATTGGGACGGCGAGGCTGTCTGTCGTTGCAGATTTGCATGGCACAACCCGATTTAAAGATTTAAGGCAATCAGGTTTCGTGACGCTGGTTTTCCCACAATCCCCAACCCCATATGCCCAAACGATTGTAGGACATCCAGCGGGCGGCCCTACCAGGGGGGAGACGG
>ERZ1027208.425-NODE-425-length-16578-cov-21.331235_pt1 | contig 16578 bp, 12 predicted proteins | sample MGYA00520867_ERZ1027208 | MGnify/ENA primary metagenome ERZ1027208 (study PRJEB33311, sample SAMEA4378413) | marine metagenome | biome: Marine biome; feature: Fjord; material: Water | collected 2014-07-20T08:00:00Z/2014-07-... | depth 75 m ...
TTATTTTGCTTTTTTTGTGTTTTTTTTGTTATAGCTGGCCTCGAGTCTTATCTTCTCCTCTTCGTCGGCATCGTCATATGTGTATAAGAGACATACCACAATTAAATCATTAGCATTACTTCTAATGTTATTTATTTGTTCTTGTAAACCTTTTTACAATTCAGTGTACAAAAAGCCTGCTTTAGTTGATACTAAAGTTTCAAAAAGCGCTAAAGAGTTACACAAAAAACTATTCTACATCTCTAAAAAAGGATTTGCAATTGGCCATCAAGATGCAACAGCTTATGGAGTAGACTGGAAACACTCAGACAATCCTAACAAAATTAAAAGTGATGTTAATGAGGTTGCTGGAGATTTTCCTGCTGTTTATGGTTTTGACATTGGAAGGATTGAGCACAACCAAACAAACAACATAGATGATGTTCCCTTTAGCACTATGAGAGAGCTTATAATAGACGCCCATAAAAACGGAGGCATAATTACCATAAGCTGGCATGGAGACAATCCTACTTCTGGTGGAGACTCTTGGGATAAAACATCTACTGTTAAAGATATAATTAAAGAAGGTATTCATAAAGAAAAATATGATCTTTGGTTAAGTCGTGTTGCCTCATTTTTAAACTCTTTAGAATATGAAGGAAAAAAAATACCTGTAATATTTAGACCTTACCATGAAATGAATGGCGAATGGTTTTGGTGGGGAGAAGGCAATTGCACTTCTGAAGATTACAAAACACTTTGGCAAGAAACAGTTCATATATTAAGAGATAAACATAAATTGCATCATTTATTATATGCATATTCACCTAACAAGCTTCGTCCAAATGATGATTATATGAAATATTATCCAGGTGATGCCTATGTTGATTTTTTTGGCATTGACATTTATGACTTTAAAAATTCTGAAGACTTTTCTAAATCTGTAATACACGATTTAGATTTAGTAAAAAAAATAGCTAATGAAAAGAATAAACTTTACGCCTTTACCGAAACAGGGTTAGAATCTATTCCTACAGAAAATTGGTATACAGATGTGGTATACCCAAGTATAGAAAACTCTGGAATAGCTTGGATATTATTTTGGAGGAATGCTAGAAAAGACCATCATTATATGCCTTTTAAAGGACATAAAAGCGAATCTGATTTCATTCGTTTTAAAAACTTTGATAAAACTTTATTCTTAAAAGACATTAATAACCTAAACTACTAACACATTAAACCCTTTATGAAACTTTTACACACAGTTGACATATTAATCATATCCTTATACTTAATTTCTATTATTGTAATAGGCTTAGTGCTAAGAAAAAAAGCACAAAGAAGTAAAGATGATTATTTATTAGGAGGAAAATCTATTCCTTGGTATATGCTTGGTCTGTCTAACGCTTCTGGAATGTTTGATATTTCTGGAACAATATGGTTAGTAACTTTAATGTTTGTTTATGGTATAAAAAGTGCTTGGATCCCTTGGTTATGGCCGGTTTTTAATCAAATTTTCTTAATGGTATACCTATCCAAATGGTTAAGACGATCTAATGCTACCACAGGCGCAGAATGGATTGGAACACGTTTTGGTTTTGGTAAAGGAGCAAAAATGTCTCACATAATTGTGGTTGTTTTTGCTTTAGTAGTTTGTTTAGGCTATTTAGCATATGGCTTTATAGGTTTAGGTAAATTTGTTGAAATATTTGTGCCCTGGGAACTAGTAAGCAATTATGTTCCTTTTGATGTACCATTAGAATATGTGCCACATTTTTATGGTACTATTTTTACTCTTTTTGCAGTGTTCTACTCACTTTTAGGAGGAATGTCTGGTATTGTTTGGGCAGATGTTGTTCAGTTTACAATTATGACAATTGCTGCACTAGTAATTGGTTATCTAGGGTGGCAAGCAGTTGGTGCTTCTAATTTAAATGTTCCAGATGGCTGGATGAATCCATTTATTGGTGAACTAAGTTTAGATTGGACTGAAATTATTCCAGAAGTCAATCAAAAAATTAAAGATGATGGTTTTGGCATCTTTAGCGTATTCTTATTTATGATGTTCTTTAAAGGTGTCTTAGTAAGTGTTGCTGGTCCAGCTCCAACTTACGATATGCAAAAAATTCTTTCTACAAAATCTCCTGCTGAAGCTTCAAAAATGAGCGGATTTGTATCTGTGATTTTAATGCCTATTCGTTATTTAATGATTGCTGGTTTTGCTGCATTAGCTCTAATTTACTATGAAAAATTAGATTTATTAAACGCTGCTGGAAATATTGATTTTGAATTGATTTTACCTACTGCAATTAAAACATTTGTGCCAGTTGGGCTCTTGGGCTTATTATTAGCGGGCTTAATTGCTGCTTTTATGTCAACTTTTGCTGGCACACTAAATGCTGCACAAGCGTATTTAGTTAATGATATTTATTTAAAATATAAAAATCCAAATGCAACTTCCAATCAAGTTAAAAACATGAATTACCTAACAGGTATAGTTGTCGTTATCATAAGTATTGTATTAGGCTTTTTTGCAGAAGATGTAAATTCTGTATTAAACATTATAGTATCTGTTTTATATGGTAGTTATGTAGGTGCAAATATTTTGAAATGGCACTGGTGGAGATTTAATGGTGAAGGTTTCTTCTGGGGAATGGTTGCAGGATTGGTTGCTGCTTATATCGCTCCAATGTTATTTCCAGACGTCAATGCATTATATCTTTTTCCAATACTTCTAGTTGTATCGTTAATAGGTAGCATTATTGGAACTTATTCTGCTCCTCCAACAGAAGAAGAGGTTTTGAAAGATTTTTATAAAAATGTAAGACCTTGGGGTTTTTGGAAACCTATACACGAAAAACTTACAGCCGAAAATCCTGTCTTTAAGAAAAATAAAGATTTTGGAAGAGATATGTTTAATGTAGCCATAGGAATAATTGCTCAAACTTCATTAGTGATACTACCTATGTATTTAATATTTAGACAAAGCACTCCTGTATACATATCATTAGCAGTACTTGTTGTATGTATCTTCCTCTTGAAGAAATTTTGGTGGAATAAATTAGAAGAAAAATTAGATTAACTTAAAATATAAATCAATTGTACAAAATAGCGAACCACATAGACGATGCTAAGAAAAGCTACTCTAAATTAATCAATAAGAAGAATAAACCTGTTTCTAAATCAAACGGGGTTTATCAACGTTATAAAAATCCCGTTATTACTTCAGAACATATCCCTTATTTTTGGAGGTATGATTTAAATGAAGATACAAATCCTAACGGATTGGAGCGCATAGGTTTTAATGCGGCTTTTAATGCTGGTGCAATGAAATGGAACGATAAATACATTTTGTGTGTTCGTGTTGAAGGTAATGATAGAAAGTCTTTTTTCGCTATTGCTGAAAGTCCTAATGGAATAGATCATTTTAAATTTTGGGATAAACCTTGTGTGATTCCTCAAATTGAGAATAATCCTGATACCAACGTTTACGATATGCGTTTAACACATCACGAAGACGGATGGATTTATGGTGTTTTCTGTACTGAGCGTAAAGACCCAAATGCTCCAAGTGGTGACACTAGTTCTGCGATTGCAAATGCAGGAATTGTTAGAACCAAAGACTTAGTGAACTGGGAACGTTTGCCTGATTTGATTTCTAAAACAGGCCAACAACGTAATGTTGTAGTACATCCAGAATTTGTTAATGGTAAGTATGCTGTTTACACTAGACCTCAAGATGGCTTTATAAGTGTAGGTAGTGGTGGTGGAATTGGTCTTGGATTTATAGACGAAATGACCAATCCAGTAGTACAAAATGAAACTATCATAAACAATAAAGTTTATCATACTATTTACGAGCTTAAAAACGGCTTAGGTCCAGCTCCTATAAAAACAGAAAAAGGGTGGTTGCATCTTGCTCACGGTGTTAGAAATACTGCAGCAGGTTTACGTTATACTTTATATATGTTTATGACGGACTTAAATGATATATCAAAAGTAACACACCAACCAGCAGGACATTTTATGGCTCCTATTAATAAAGAAAGAATTGGAGATGTTTCTAACGTATTATTTACAAACGGTTGGATTGCAGATAACGATGGTACAGTTAAAATTTATTATGCATCATCAGATACACGAATGCACGTAGCACTTTCATCTGTAGATAAATTGGTTGATTATTGTATGAATTCTCCAGAAGATACATTTATATCATCAGGATCAGTACAAACAATTATAGATTTAGTAGACAAAAACAAAGGATTATATTAATGCTTGAAACCTATAATATTCTTAAATCAGAGCTTCATTCTGAATTAAAAAACATTTTAAATTATTGGACTAATAACACTTTAGACCAAGAAAACGGTGGCTTTTTAGGGCAGATAAACCATTACAATGAGGTCATTGATAATGCTAACAAAGGTATTATACTTAACTCACGTATTCTTTGGTCTTTTTCTGCTGCTTCAAATCATCTAAATAGCAATGAGCATAAATCAATATGTGATCGTGCTTATCTTTATTTAAAGACTTTTTTTAATGATGAAAAACACAAAGGTGTATTTTGGGAATTAGATTACCAAGGCAAGCCAGTTAATAAACGCAAGCAAGTTTATGCTCAAGCATTTTCTATCTATGCTTTGTCTGAATATTATATTTTTTCTAAAAATGAAGATGCTAAAAATTGGGCAATAGAATTATTCAATCAAATTGAAAAGCACGCAAAAGACAATAAAAACATTGGTTATTTTGAAGCTTTCAATGAAGATTGGAGTCCAATTGAAGATATGCGATTAAGTGATAAAGATATGAATGCTTCTAAAACAATGAACACTCATCTTCACATTTTAGAGGCTTACACTACGCTATTAAAAATTTATGATTCTGAAGCTTTAAGGGAATCTTTAAAAATGCTAGTAGATGTTTTTTTAGAAAAGTTCTTAAACAAAAACAATCACTATGAGTTGTTTTTTGATGACAATTGGAACTTGTTAAGCAACTCAATATCTTATGGTCATGATATAGAAACAGCTTGGTTGGTTATAGAAGCTGCGAAATTACTGAACGATAAAGCCCTTCTTAAAAAAACAGAGAACGTAGCTTTAAAAGTTGCAAACACCTTTTTAGAAGAAGCTTTAGACAAAGATTGCGCTGTAATAAATGAAAAAAACCTGACTACAAACCATATCGATACAGATAGACATTGGTGGCCTCAAGTAGAAGCATTAATAGGATTGAAATACGCGTATAATTTAAATAAAGACGAAAAATATCTAACAACTTCCATCAAAATATGGGACTTCACAAAAAAACATCTTATTGATTATAAAAATGGAGAATGGTATTTTAGAGTTGATAAAAATGGTGATCCTTATACAGAAGAAGACAAAGTAAGTATGTGGAAAGCGCCTTATCATACCACAAGAGCTTGTATTATTTTAAATAATAAGTAAATGAAAAAAATAATTTTATTTCTAATTACACTAATACCAATTTTTGTTTCTGCTCAAAAAAACTTGATTAAAAATGGTGGTTTTGAAATGGAATTTAACAATTGGAGAGGTGATGTCGCTATCATTAATCCCTTTGAAAAAAAAGCAGGAAATAAAAGCTGTGCTATAAATCAATATATTGGTGCGGAGTGGAAAGGTATGGACCAAATTGCAATCGTTCCAAAAAAAACATACGCCATTGAATTTAGCGCTTGGGTGAAGACAGATGCAATTGAAGGCGGAAAAAACGACTATAATGCTGGAATAGTAACAGCAGAATTTTTAAATGCTGGAGACAATAAAATAACCTCCGAAAGTATAGCGCAAGTAAAAGGTTCAACGCCTTGGACATTATATAAAAAAACAGTACTAGTTCCTGAAAAAGCAAAAAAAATAAGGATAATGTTAGCTTTGGCTCAAACAAACGGAACCATTCTTTTCGACAATGTAATAGCCATAACCATATCAGAAGATGATTATCTGGAAAATACAAAAAAAGAAGTATTAAAGAATCAACCTGAAATAATTGTTGAAACTTCAAGTCCTGAAACTTTACTTAACGGGAGTTTTCAAGAAGGTTTATCTAATTGGAATGGCTCAGGAAAAATAATTCAAGATTTAGGTAACAAAGAAAATTATTATGCTTCAATAACGTCATCTATACCACTATGGACAGCTATTGAACAATCAGCAGAGGTATCAAACAATGCCAAAACCATCGAATTCTCTGGATTATTAAAAGCTGAAGATATTACCCAAGGTAAAAACGAGTGGAACAAAGGTTCTTTTATAGTTGAGCTTACAAAAGATGGAACAACTAAAACTATAGAAGACCAGACTATTGGAAGTCTAAATGGAACAACAGATTGGACTTACTTTAAAAAAACCATAAACATACCTGAAGGAACAACAAAATACCGAGTTATGCTAGCTTTAAGCAATTGTACAGGAACATTACTAACAGATGAAATCAAGGTTGAATTCACTAATAAATAGTATAAAAAATGATTAAATTATTTAAAAAAACATCTTTAATAACTATGCTATTACTTATAATAGTCAGTTGTTCAAAAGACGAATCGTATATTCCCGATAACACACCACCAACAAATCAAAATCCTTCAGAAGAACCTGACGAAGGTTATATTCTTCAACCAGAAGAAACTGCTTCTTATATGGTTAATTCAAATGCCACTGAAGAAACCATTGCTCTGTTTTATAATTTAAAGACACTTTCAAGAACAAAATTTATTGTTGGTCAACAAGATGCTTTTAATAGCTTTTACAATAATGACTCAGGTGATTCAGATATAAAAAAAGCAACTGGAAATGACCCAGGATTATTAGGTTCTGACTTTATGTTTATTACAGATGATAATAATGATGGCACTTCGGGTAACTGGTTTTATCAACAAGAACAAAAAATAATATCAGACGCCATAGAAGCTTATGACAAAGGAATGGTAAATGTTTTTTGTTGGCATTTTAGAGAACCATATGATGGTGATGAATTTTATTCAGAAAACATAGACCCTACAAACTTGAATAATGCTTTTTCAAGTATAATGCCTGGTGGCGAAAACCACGATTATTACAAGCTTAAATTAGACAAAATTGCAGATGTTGCAAACAATTTAATAGGTTCAGATGGTAAAAAAATCCCATTTGTTTTTAGACCATTCCACGAGTTTGATGGAAGTTGGTTTTGGTGGGGACAATCTTATTGCACACCTCAACAATACAAAACGTTATGGCAATTTACTGTAGATTATTTAACAGATACATTAGGTGTTAACAATATGCTTTTCTCATTTGCACCAGATAATAATTTTAATACAGAAAGCGAATATTTATCCAGATATCCTGGAGACAGTTATGTAGATATTCTTGGAATGGATAATTATGGCGATTTTAGTAATCAAGGTACAACCGGTGTTACTAATGCGAATAATAAACTGCAAGTATTGACAAATCTAGCAAAAGAGAAAGTAAAAATCGCAGGATTAACAGAGACCGGTTTTAGAGTTACTGATCAAACTAGCCCAATTGCCGGATTTTATTCAACAAATATGTATAATGCCATAACACAAAACAGTAATCAAATAGGTTTTATGATGTTTTGGAACAATGATGCTAATGGTTACTACACACCTGTTCCAGGAACTTCAGATGTAAATAATTTTATTGAATTTACAAACAAACCAAAAGCTGTTTTGCAAAACGAATTACCTAATATGTATATCTTACCTAACTAAAATGAAAAAACAAAATTATATACTAGCAATACTATTAGCCCTATTCTTTTATAGCTGTAAAAACGAAGTAAAAGAAGTTAAGGAAGAATTAGTAAACATAGACCTTGTTTCTGTAAAAGACACTCAATTTTTTAAAGGAGATAAACCTTACTATTTTATTGGAGCAAATTATTGGTACGGCCCTTTAATAGCTGCAAAAAACATAGGAGACAGAGAACGTCTTTTAAAAGAATTAGACTTAATGCAATCTGTAGGTATTAATAATTTACGAATTTTAGCTGGAGCAGAAGGTGATGGTGGAGACTCTAGAGTACATCCTGCACTACAACCAGAACAAGGTGTTTATAACGAAGATTTATTAGATGGTTTAGATTTTCTTTTAGCTGAAATGCGCAAGCGTAAAATGTATGCTGTTTTATACTTAAACAACAATTGGATTTGGTCGGGCGGTATGTCTGAATATTTAAAATGGAATGGTTACGGCGACGTTCCAAACCCTTTTTTAGAACAATATTCTTGGGACGAATATATGAATTACACAAAACAATTTCACAGTTGCGATCCTTGTAAAGAAGCATTTTACAAACACATAAAATTTATTATGGGTAGAACAAATGCTTATACTAATTTAAAGTATACTGAAGACAATACTATTATGTCATGGCAAGTTGCCAATGAACCTAGAGTGTTAATGAGCCCTGATCACGAACCTGCTTTTGCTGCTTGGTTAAATGAAACTGTAGATTTGATTGAAAGCTTAGATCCTAAACATTTAATTTCTACCGGAACTGAAGGGAAACACGGATTTTTGCAAGATATAGATATGTTTCAAAGATTGCATGCTAATAAAAATATTGATTATTTGGCAATGCATATGTGGCCTAAAAACTGGGGTTGGTACGATATTAACGACGAAGAAGCTTCTACTCTAGTCTCAATTGATAAGGCTAATGCTTATATGAATGAGCATATTGAAATTGCCAAATCTTTAAACAAACCTATTGTAATGTCTGAATTTGGATTCCCTCGTGAAAAGGAAAGCTTATCTCCAGAGGCAAATACAACAAACAGAAACACATTCTATAGCGCTATTTTTAATAGAATAACAGATAGTTATGAAACAAAAAGCCCATTAGCAGGACTTAATTTTTGGGGCTTTGCAGGTTATGCTAAAACAAATCCTGAAAATGGCAAATGGATGCACGGTGACGATTTTACTGCAGACCCACCACAAGAACCACAAGGCTTAAATTCTGTATTTGCTTCAGATGCATCTACTTTAAAACTTATAAAAGAAGCTAATCTCACTTTAATTAATTAAAAAAACTATTCGTTATAATAAAACTTAATAGTCCAATCAGCAAATTTATAAAGCTGTAATTCAAATGTAGAGCCATTGGTTAACCTACCTTTAAGTTCCACTGGAAACTCTCCAATCTCTATTTTTGTTATAGCTTTATTTACAGTGTTGAAGTGTGAAATAAATTTAACAAAATTTTTCTCGTGTTCTGAAGTAATAACCAAATCGGTAACAAAAACACCACTACCCATAGATGGATTACCTGATGTACTTGAGATTTCAAAAGTTAAAATATTACCACTTGATCTTGAATAGATAATATCATAATTAGAAATATCTAAGCCTCCTGAAATTTCATAAGTTTTATAACGTTTTCCTCTATAAACATCTCCGCTCCAATATCCTTTAACAACACTATCTTTATCTTTTAATTTATAAAGGATCTCCCCTTTTCCTTCTTTTAATCCGTCTAAAAAATTTCCAGTGAAGATAGTATTTTCATCATAAGAATAAACTCCTTTGCCATTAGGCATTCCTTTTTTAAACTTTCCTGTGTAATGGTGAATCCCTTTCGCTTCACCAACTCCTGAAGCTAATCCTTTTTTGCATTCTCCAGAATATTCACTAGAAATAGTCTTCGTTGTTACTTTACATTGTTCAGTCGATTGAGCTACTAAAACAGATGATAGTAGCATAAATAAAAACCCGAAAAACCATTTTTTCATAAAGAGAAATATTTTATTGCAAGACAATATCGTTAATTTGTTTTTAACTCAAAATCCATATCTAAAATTGTTGTTGAGCTTCCTCCTACAAATAGTTTAAAATTACCAGGTTCTACAACAAACTCTCCATCATTATTATAAAAACCTAACGTCTCATTATTTAGCGTAAAATTAATAGTCTTTATTTCTCCTGCTTTTAAAGCAACCAATTCAAATCCTTTTAATTCCCTAACTGGTCTTGTAATACTCCCAACTAAATCCCTAATGTATAATTGCACGACTTCTTTTCCATCAACATCACTTGTGTTTTTTATGGTTACAGAAACGTTTACATCACTTCCAATATTAAATGATGTTCCGTTTAGTTTTAAATCTGAATATTCAAATGTCGAATAACTCAAGCCATATCCAAAAGGATACAAGGGCGTTTTTTCTACATCTATATAATGTGACCAAAATACATTACTATCTTTATCTACAGGTCTTCCAGTGTTTTTATAATTGTAATAAATTGGTACTTGTCCAACATTTCTAGGAAAAGACATTGGTAATTTTCCACTTGGGTTATAATCCCCATATAGAACCTGAGCGACAGCATGTCCTGTTTGCGTTCCTAATTGCCAAGCTTCAACAATGGCTGGTATATTTTTATCTGCCCACGAAATTGCTAATGGTCGGCCGTTATTCAACACTAAAACAATATTAGGGTTTGCTTTAAAAACGGCTTCTAACAATTCTTGTTGAACACCTGGTAATTGCAAATTGGTTCTGCTTCTTCCTTCACCTGTTTGAAAACCGTGTTCTCCTAAAACCATTACAACAACATCAGATTGTTTTGCAGCAGCAATAGCTTCATTGAATCCGCTTTTATCTGTTTCATTGATTATAACCTCTTGAATAAACTGTGCTTGTTCTAAAGCGACATCAGCTCCTTTTACATATTTTAATGCATTGCCTTTATACGCTTGCATACCTTCTAACAAAGAAACGGCTGTTTCATCATCAGATGCTATTCTCCAACTCCCTAAAGGACTGGATTTATCATTTGCTAAAGCGCCAATTAAAGCGATTTTCTGTCCTTCTTTTTTAAGTGGCAGTAAATTGTTTTCATTCTTTAACAAAACAATGGATTTTTTAGCCATATCTAAAACAGCTTCGTGATGCTTTGGATTTCCAATGGTTTCCTTCTCCCTAGTTTCATCACAATATTTATAAGGATCATCAAATAAGCCTAATTCATATTTAACACGTAAAATTCTGCTTACTGCATCATCTAGCAATGCTTCTTTTATAACTCCATCTTTAACTAATTGTGCCAATTCTTGAATATAAACATTACCTTCCATATCCATATCAGAGCCTCCAGTTACTGCTATTTTTGCTGCATCTCTCTTATTCTCAGCACGACCCCAATTAATCATTTCATTAATAGATGCCCAATCTGAAACTACAAAACCATCAAAACCCCATTCGCCTTTTAAAATATCTCTTTGAAGGTAAACGCTACCAGTAACAGGCTCTCCGTTTAACTCATTAAAAGAATTCATTAAAGTTCTAACTCCTGTTTTTACAGCTGCTTTAAATGGAGGCAATACAATATTGTGCAATGTAGACGTACCTATATCGACCGTGTTATATTCTTTTCCTGCTTCAGCAAAACCGTATGCTGCAAAATGCTTAGCGCATGCTGCAATAGTATTTGTTGCTGATAAATCGTCTCCCTGAAAACCTTGCACGCGTGCTTCCGCTATTCTGCTTCCTAAAAAAGGATCTTCACCAGCACCTTCCATAACGCGTCCCCAACGTGCATCACGAGCTATATCTACCATTGGTCCAAATGTCCAGTTAATTCCGGATGCAGAAGCTTCTGCAGCTGCAACACTAGCTGATTTTTTTATAGCTTCTAAATCCCAACTAGCAGCTTCTGCTAATGGTATTGGACTTAATGTTTTATAACCGTGAATAACATCAAAACCAATAATTAAAGGAATACCTAGACGCGATTCTTCGACTGCTATTTTTTGAACTGCTCGAACTTCTTTCACTCCTCTAACCGATAGCATTGATCCTACCCATCCTTTTCGTAAATGCTCATATTTTTGTTCTGCATTTCCGCCTTCTGGCGCTGGACCTGTTACATCCCAAAAGCCGTTATATTGATTCATTTGCCCCACTTTTTCTTCAATGGTCATTAAAGCTAAAAGCGAATCTACTTTTTGTTCTATCTCATCATTTTTATTATTGGCTACTTTTGTTTCTCTTTCCTCTTTACATCCAGTAAAACATATTAATAGCGCGAATAATAGCGTTGCATTAGTTAGTTGTTTCATTATTTATATTTAGTTAGTCAGTTATAAAACTTGATAAGGGTAAGTTTGCAGCATTAAAAACATTAGATTGAGCTGAGTTAGTCCAAGCAAACCTCACGAATTTTGGTTGCTTTACTTTTTTTGAACACAATTGTATCTCTCCTTTTTTCAATTTTACTTTTGCTTCAAAAAACACTTTATCTTCTCCTGCAATTTCGAAAAGCGATGTTTTGTTTTTTAAATATAAACCCTCGGCATTTTTAAAATGAAGAATAGCTTCTTTACCTTTAAAATTGATGTTTTCTATTTCTGGGCTCTCAACTAAATCATTAATTTTTTTATAATGTTTTTTTAAAGCCAAGTTTGCCAAACGAACACCTACTGATTTCTTGTCCTTTGGGTGAATATCGTCTATTGTTGATATGTCTGAAGTTACAACCATTCCTGTATTATTAATGGTTTTAGAAACTATTCGCTGAAAATCTCTAACTTCTGCACCTCCAAAATGGTCGCCTTCATAATTATAAGGTGCAATTTGAACAAAATAGAATGGAAATTCTTTGTTCCATAATGTTCTCCAAGAACTTATTAATTCTGAAAATGTTTTATCATAATGTTTCGCGCCAACATTACTTTCTCCTTGATACCAAAGTGTTCCAGCAATATTATATCCAACCAAAGGATGTATCATAGCGTTAAATGCACGTGCAGGTTCAACCGGACCCCATTCTACAGGTGTTAATTTATTTGCTGCTTTATTTACAATAGAATCATTTTTTATAGTTTCTTCTGGTATCCATATTTCAGCCGGTGTTCCGCCCCAAGCAGAAACAATAAGACCTATAGGAATATCTTTATACTCTTCTTGTAATCGCTTCGCAAAGAAATAAGCTATTGCACTTGAATATTGCATTGTTTCTGAATTAGAAACTTGCCAATTTGCAGACACATTATCTTGTGGTGTAGTTGATGAAATTTTAGGCACATTAAAAAAACGAATATTAGGTTGGTTTGCTTTTTCAGCTTCATCCATATTTTTAATACCCCAAGAAGCAGACATTTCCATATTGGATTGCCCAGAACAAAGCCACACTTCTCCTATTAAAACATCATTTAAAAGTATTTCATTATAACCTTTAATTAAAATAGTAAAAGGTCCACCATAGTTTGGTGTTTTAATGATCAATTCCCATTTAGCTTGATTACTCGCTATTGTTTTATAGACTTCAGTAGACCAAGAAGGCTCAATGGTTATCTCTTCATTAGGGTTTGCCCAACCCCAAAATTTAACCTCATCATTTTGTTGCAGCACCATATGATCTGAAAAAACAGAGGGCAAAATAACATTGGCAAAAGAAAAATGTGTGATAAACAGTACTATATATATGATTGTTTTTTTCATTGATTTTATGATTTCAAAATGGCCTCAATGTTGTCCAATTCTGAAGTTGAAAAACTTAAATTATCTAGGGCTCCAATATTATCCAATAGTTGCTTTTCGCTGCTTACTCCAACTAAAACAGAGGTTACACGCTCATCTTTAAGCAACCAAGCTACAGCCATTTGTGCTAAACTTTGGTTTCTATTTTGAGCAACATCATTAAGTTTTTGGACTTTTGAAATCACGGCATTGGAGACTTGATCTTTTTGTAAATATCCTGAATCTTTTGCTGCGCGAGAACCTTCTGGAATGCCTTTTAAATATTTATCTGTAAGAATCCCTTGTTCTAATGGAGAAAAAGGAATACAACCAATGCCTTCGTCTCCCAAAACATCCATTAATCCATTTTCAACCCAACGATCCATCATATTATATCTTGGTTGATGAATCAAACACGGCGTTCCCAGTTCTTTCAAAATTTTAGCAGCTTTTTTTGTTTCATCAGCGCTGTAAGACGAAATACCAACGTAAAGCGCTTTACCTTGTTTTACAATGTGATCTAAAGCCATCATTGTTTCTTCTAAAGGTGTATTTGGGTCTGGTCTGTGACTGTAAAAAATATCTACATAATCCAAGCCCATTCGTTTTAAACTTTGGTCTAAACTTGCAATTAAATATTTACGTGAACCCCATTCGCCATAAGGTCCTGGCCACATTTCATATCCTGCTTTGGTAGAAATAATCATTTCATCCCTGTAAGACGAAAAACTTTGTTTCATCATTTTACCAAAATTTTCTTCTGCAGAACCTGGTGGCGGCCCATAATTATTTGCTAAATCAATATGTGTAATACCATTATCGAAAGCTGTTTTAACAATATTATGTCCTTTTTCATATTCATCAATATGTCCAAAGTTGTGCCATAAGCCTAAAGAAAGTGCTGGTAAAAGCAAGCCGCTTTTTCCACATCTTCTGTATGGCATTAAATCATATCTATTTTCTGCTGCTGTGTAATTTTTCATTTATTTTTTAATGCTTTAATAACACCTTCAAAAAATGGTGTTAGTTGATCTGCCAATACTTTATGGTCTTCTATGCTTGGATGGTAATTACATCCATTAACATAGAGTTTATTAAACTGGAAAATCTTAATGTTTTTGTCTTTAAACTGATTTTGAACTGCTTTTAGGCATGATACTAAAGTGTCATTTCTTTCTGCTGAAACCATTGGACTATTTAACAAAACGATTTGTACTTCTGGATTTGTTTTGTAAATAGTTTCAACAAATTTAATATAATTATTGGTGTATTTTTCAGTATTGAAAGGCAATCGGGTTTTAACGCCATCACCATCAGACATATCATTAGTACCCAGACAAATACTTACAACATCTGGCTGAAAGGATGGATTGTAAAGTTTGGAATCATCAGTATTCAAATATAAATTATTGTAAACTTGTGGCATAATTGGTTCTTCAATGTTTTCGTCATTCCAGTTTCTATACATTCCCATGCCAGAAACTGAGCTTAAAACATATTCTGCATTTAAAGCTCTTGCCAATCTTGGTCCGTAAGCCAAGTATGCGTTATGCTGATCGATATATTCACCCTCATTGCAATCTATATTACTATTATCTGCCAATGCACCACAAGTGATAGAATCGCCAATGAATTCGATTGAAACAGATGTATTTTCTTCTAAAGGAATAATTGCTTCAGTTTCTATTTTATGTAAAATAACTGTTCCGCTGGCTGCTTCTGTTGCTTTATGAATTCCTATTTTATTAAATTCGCTCTTTGGTAATTGTAATGTTATTTTATTTATTGTATCGCCTTGTAGTTTATATCTTTTTTGATATTCATCATTAATAGTTAAAACAAAGTAATTGCGAGGTTGGTATTGTGATTGAAGGTAAAGAATAATCGAATCTCCTTTCACATTAAACTCTATGGAAGACGCAGAACCAATTAATGCAATTTTACTATCTGGCATTGCCTCGTATCTTCCTGTATATTTAAAAAGCGTATTGTTAGCTTTAAATGTGGTTTGCATAGGCTTGTTTTCTTTACAACTTAAAAACACTGCAAAAACAATTAAAAATATTGATTTGATATTCATTTTTATGATCTAAATTATTAATATTTATAACTTTGAAGTTTCTTTTTAAAGTACTTACCGTGGCGAGATGGTTTGTAGGTTTCCCAATTTTCAAATAATCTTGGTGCCCATTCACCATCAAAAACCCAAACGACATAAGAAATCTCTTTATCGTCACAATAATTCGTTATAGCATCTCCGTAAGACTCATCGCTTATCACAGGGATATGAGCTCCTGGATCTTCTGGACCACAAAAACCTATTTCGGTTAGTATTAAAGGGTATTTCTCTTTTACAAAACCCCAATCTTTTGTCCATTGCTCTTCCCAAGGTTTCTCTCTTTTTTGAGGATAAGGATGGCTTACATATGCAATTCCTTCTGCATTTATTGGGTTTTCTAAAACGGGAGTTAAATCGTACGCCCAATTAAAACCGGCAACCAATGGGATACCTTCTCCTCCATTTGCTCTAATAATTGTGATCATTTCCTCATTAAGGACTTTCCAATCTTCCCAAGTTACAGTCCCTAATATTTCATTATATGTTGTAGGCTCATTAAACAGCTCATAAAATGCTACGGTTTTATTTTTACCGTACCTTGATGCTATGGTTCTCCAGAAATCAAAGGTTTGTTTTTTAGTTGTATCATAATTATCACTTTGATACATTTCTGTTTTTAAATTTCCAATACTATGCCAATCTATTATAACGTGCATATTTAAGTCTGTTGCCCATTTTATGCCATCGTCAAGTAACTTTAGGTAATTTTCTTTTCCACGTTCAGTCCACGCTGTTGGATGAACTGGGAACCGAACAATATTAGCTCCCCATTTTTTTACTTCTTCCAAGTATGGTTTGTTCCAATGCCCTTGTTTTTCTAACTTATCAGGGTCGCTAGTATTGTACCCTCTAAAAACAATGGTTTCTCCTTTTTCGTTAACAAAATCATTACTTCTAACAGAAATTCTATCCAAACCATTATCTTTTGAGACACTTAAAAGAAGGACTAAAAAACTAATTATCAAAATAAATT
>ERZ1027208.427-NODE-427-length-16554-cov-27.764471_pt1 | contig 16554 bp, 15 predicted proteins | sample MGYA00520867_ERZ1027208 | MGnify/ENA primary metagenome ERZ1027208 (study PRJEB33311, sample SAMEA4378413) | marine metagenome | biome: Marine biome; feature: Fjord; material: Water | collected 2014-07-20T08:00:00Z/2014-07-... | depth 75 m ...
ATCTTAAACAAGGTTCATTGGACTTGAAATAAATATGAACATTAAAGACCTTATTAAAAAATATCATTCGAATAGAGACGCATACCTAAAAGCGGACTACAACGAAACTCAGCTTAGGACTGATTTTCTTGACCCTTTATTTGAAATGCTTGGTTGGGATATTAAAAACTCGACTGGAAAGCCAACTAACGAACGTGAAGTCTTAGTTGAAGAAGGACTAAAAGCAGATGCTAGTTCTAACACAAAAAAGCCTGATTATACTTTTCGACTATTTTCAGAGCGAAAATTCTTTTTAGAAGCCAAAAAACCAAACGTAAAAATTGAAAACGATAACGAACCTGCAAAGCAAATACGTAGATATGGTTTTACCGCAAAACTTAAAATTTCAGTTCTATCAAATTTTGAATATTTGGCAATCTATGATTGCTCACAAAAAGTTGGAAAAGATGATGCAGTAACGAAATCTAGAATCAATCTTTATCACTATACAGAATATGAGTCAGCTTTTGAGGAAATCAAAAAACAACTAAGCAACCAAGCTGTTTATTCTGGAGAATTTGATGAAACTTGGAAAGAAATTGAAGAACAGTTAAAACTTTCAAGTGTAGATGATTTATTCCTTTCCCATATTAACGAATGGCGAATCGTTTTAGGTAAAGAAATTTACTCGCATAAACCTGAACTAAGCATTGAAGAATTAAACGATATTGTACAATCTTATATCAATAGTATCATATTTTTAAGAGTTTGTGAGGACCGAAATTTAGAAACCTATAAAATGCTTTTAAACTTTGCAGAAAATAATGATTTCGCTTCGCTTATCAAAAAATTCAAAGAAGCAGACAAAAAATATAACGCAGGCTTATTTAATCAACCGTTAACCGAAAAAGTAGTTTCTGATAGCTCTTCTGCATTTTGGGAAATCATCAAAGATTTATATTTCCCTGAAAGTACTTATTCCTTTTCAGTTTTTGCTTCGGACATTCTAGGGAACATCTATGAAATATTTCTTGGAGAACAACTAGCTATAGAAAACGGGCAAATTCTCTTAAAAAAGAAACCTGAAAATGTTGATAGAGATATTGTTACAACACCAACTTTTATTATTCAAGATATTTTAAGGCAAACAGTTGTAGAGTATTGCAAAAACAAAAATGATGATGAAATTTTAAATTCTTCATTGGCAGACATTGCTTGTGGTTCAGGAGCATTTTTGCTGGAAACTTATCAATTATTGCAAGATATAATTGTCGATTTCTATTTGGTAAACGACCCCACAAAATTAATTCAGACATCAATAAACACGTATAAACTGCCTTTTTCCCTAAAAAAGAAAGTATTAGAAAGTTGCATTTTTGGAATTGATAAAGATTACAATGCAGTTCAAGCCTGTAAATTTGGTTTACTATTGAAACTTCTTGAAAATGAAGATAATGCAACGATAACAATACCTGCATTACCAACTCTTGACCAAAATATTCAGTTTGGAAACAGTTTAATTGAGACAGCGGAAACAAACAAAAAAAATCAAGATGAAATAAATCCTTTTAATTTTGGCAAAATTCGTTTTGACGTAATTGTAGGCAATCCGCCTTATATGGCAACAGAGCATATGAAAGAGTTTACGCCTCTTGAATTACCCATTTATAAGTCAAAATTTGATTCATCCTACAAACAATTTGATAAATATTTTCTTTTCATTGAAAGAGGTTTAGAACTTCTAAAAGATGGCGGATATTTTGGCTATATCGTACCTAGTAAATTTGCCAAAGTTGGTGCTGGTAAAAAGTTAAGAGAATTACTTGTTGACAACAAAGCGATTCAACAAATAATATCCTTTGGTGCTAATCAAGTTTTCCAAAACAAGACGACATACACTTGCCTTTTAATTCTCAAAAAAGAAAAGCTAGAACAACTCAAATACCTTGAGGTAAACTCAATCAAAAATTGGAAAACAAGAAATATTGGGAAGGAGCATTTTGACGAATTTAAGATGGACTCTTTAGAAGCAGAAGGTTGGGTGCTTTATCCAAGTATTTTAAAACCAATTTATATATCAATCGTTTCACAATCTAAGACATTAGAGGAGCTTATTGGTTCTGAAAATATTTACAATGGAATTCAAACAAGTGCCAATAACGTTTATATCCATTCGATACAAAAAGAAGATAAACACTTTCTTTATTTCAAAAAAGATGGTGTTCAATGGAAAGTTGAGAAAATATTAACTAGACCATATTTCAAGACTTCTAGCGGAGAAGATAATTTATATACTTATCGCCCATTTTTACCAAATTCATTTGTTATTTATCCTTACTTAAAAACCAAAAAGGGAATTGAGTTTGTAGAAATTGATGATTTAAAAGCAAACTATCCAGAAACATATAAGTTTTTAAATCACTACAAGGATAAACTTGATAATGATAAAAGAGACATTAAACCTGAACCTCAGACCAAAAATGAATGGTACAGATATGGCAGACATCAAAGTCTAGACAAATGTGATGTACCTGCGAAAATTATTGTTGGTGTTTTAGCACAAGGCAATAAATATGCAATTGACTACTTCGGTACTTTAATATCATCAGGTGGTACAGCAGGTTATTGTATGATTACATTACCTGATGACTTTCCGTACTCTATTTATTACATTCAAGCTTTATTGAACTCTAAATATCTAGAGTGGTTTTCTGCACTAATTGGAGAAGTATTCAGAGGCGGTTATATCGCACGAGGCACAAAAGTGCTAAAAAAATTACCTATAAGAATCATTGATTTTAAGACTAAATCAGAGAAAAATATTCACGATAAAATCGCAAAAATTCAAAAAGAATTAATTGATGTTCAAGGGAAAATAGATAAAAATAATGGAAATAAAAGAGCCTTAATTCCTTTACAACGTCAGTTCGACAGTTTAAAAACGGAGCTTGACGATACACTTAAAACTTTGTTTAACTTGGGAGAAGCTGATAGCAATATCCCTTTAATTTCTGAAATTTATGCAACTAATTAAAGAAGCATCAAAAGAAAAATTAAGGGGTGGATTCTATACACCTGAACCAATTGCATCATTTGTTTTAAAATGGGCATTTAACGGTAACAAACAACTTGATATTTTAGAACCAAGTTGTGGAGATGGCGTATTTCTTGAAGAAATACAAAAAGGAGATTACGAATATAATTCTGTAACTGCAATAGAATTTGATAAAGTTGAAGCTGAAAAGTCTAAAAAAATTGGCTTGGACAAGACCAACGTTATTAATACCGATTTTCACGATTTCTGCATTAACACCATACAAAAATTTGATTTGGTAGTCGGAAATCCACCTTACATTCGCTACCAATATTTTGACAAAGAACAACAAGAATTTGCTTCACAGATTTTCGACAAAGCCAAACTAAAGTATTCTAAACTAACAAATGCTTGGGTTTCGTTTGTTGTTGGCTCTTCCCTACTTTTAAAAGAAGAAGGGAAAATTGGATTTGTATTGCCAGCCGAAATACTACAAGTTTCGTATGCTCAACCTTTACGAGAGTTTTTAGCTCATTTTTATAATAAAATAAACATTGTTTCTTTTGAAAAGTTGGTATTTCCAGACATTCAACAAGAAGTAGTTCTTTTGTTGTGTGAGAAAAATAACTCTAAAACACATTTAATTGAACATTTAGAATTGAAAGATGCAGAAGAACTTGAAAAACTAGATGTATCAAAATTAAAAAGCCCGAAGAAGAAAATTGATTTCAAATCCAACAAATGGACTTTTTATTTCCTTGAACAAAACGAAATTGACTTTTTAGAAAAGCTTCAAAACGACAAAATAATTCCAAGACTTAAAGAATACGCAAAAGTAGAGGTCGGTATTACAACAGGTTCAAATCCATTTTTCACAGTTCCGCTTTCTATTGTACAATTCTACAATTTAGAAAAGTATGCAAAACCATTAGTTGGTAGAAGTGTTCAAGTTCCAAGTGCGATTTTCACAGAAAAAGATTGGATTAAAAACAGAAACTCGGAAGCACGAACACACTTTTTATCATTTCCAAAAATGGACGAACTAAATGGCTCAATTGGAGCTAGGGATTACATTGCTTGGGGAGAAGAAAATAAAATACACAAAGGTTATAAATGTAGAATACGTGATGAATGGCAAATTGTGCCTTCTCAAAGAATATCAGACGCATTGTTTATTCGGAGAAACAATAAGTATCCAAAATTAATAATTAACGAAGCAGAAGCTTTTACAACGGATACTATGCACAGAGTAACCGTTAAAGAAAAAGCTGACATAAAAGCATTGACTGCTAGTTATTACAATTCTCTATCATTTGCTTTTGCAGAGATTTGTGGAAGAAGTCACGGTGGTGGAGTTTTGGAATTAATGCCTAACGAAGTGGAAAGAATTCTCTTGCCTTACAGCGAAAGAAATTCGGAATTACTGCCGATTATTGACAAAATGATTCGTGAAAAGAAAGACATTTCGGAATTACTGAAAATTACTAACGAAAAAATATTAAAAGAAAATTATGGCTTGACTGATGAAGAAATTGACTTAGCGGATAGTATTTGGAAAAAGCTGTCTAACCGAAGATTGAATAGAGGGAAAAAATAGCCAATGCCAAATTGAGAATTTTTTAACTGAATTGAAAAACTAAAACAAAAATTATTAATGGCAGAATCTGAATTATATTTTTACAAAGGAAACGAAGAAGTTCTAAAGAAAATAAAAGACAAATCAGACGAAAAAAGTGAATCGGCTCTTCTAAATAAAATACAAGATTCTTTCAATAAAGTTCTTGATGGAAAAAACCTGTCCTTTCTTCTGGGTTCTGGCTGTTCCTCTTATCAAATTCAGAATAAAGATGAAGAATGGGAAGAAATAGGTATACCAACAATGGCACCTCTTGCTACAAATTTTTATGCTAACATTCTGATAGAAGATGAACGAAATTGGTTGAAAAACGATGTAAAACTTGATATTACGTCAACCACATTCCAAAACAATTTAGAAACTTTTTTAGGTACGCTTCACAGTCTTATATATTTTTATGAAACCACCAATCAAAATGGAACCGACGAATTTAATAAGGTCAAAGGGATTATAGATAAAGCAAGAAATTTCCTTTTAGAACAATGTCTGAATGAGACTAAACGTAGTAATGAAGACGACATAGATTTAGTAAATCTTTATAAAATGTTTTATCGCAAACTGTTGTACAGAAATGCAAATCTTCCAAAACCAAGCATATTTACAACAAATTATGATTTGTACTCTGAAATCGCACTGGACAGTTTAGGAATACATTACGTAAACGGATTTTCAGGTGGTATAAAAAAATATTTTAATCCAACCATATTTAATTATGCGCTAGCTGAAAAAATGGATTTGTCACAAGGTAAATGGAGTGTTATCGATAATTTCATTTACTTATACAAAATACACGGCTCTATAAACTGGGTTCAGGACGAAGAACAGACAAAACTTTTTAGAGTAAAAGAAATTCAAGAAACAAGTTTAGAAAACCTCAAAAAAAAGGATGTTATAATGATACATCCTACACCACTAAAACAAAATGCGAGTATGGGAAGTCCATATTCAGATTTGTTTAGAGAGTTTCAAAAAAGATTAATGAGAAATAACAACATACTTATTTCTCTTGGATATAGCTTTAGTGACGAGCATATAAACAATCTTATCTATCAAGCATTTACAATACCGTCCTTCCGATTAATCGTATTTGGAGATTTTGAGAAAAGTGATGAAATCAAAAAGCTAAAATCCCTTAATGACCCAAGAATTTGGATTGTAGGTGGTAAGATGGAAAATGGAGAAAGCCTTCATTATTTTAAAGGTTTTATTGAGCAAATATTACCAGACTTAAGCAATGACGAAATTGATGACAAAATCGATAACGCTATAAAAACTCTATTTCCAAGATAATGAATAGAGAAGACAAACAAAGAGTCATTGGCAAAGTTGTAGCAATAAACTCTGACAGATTTACTGTAGAACTATTAAGTGGAATTGACAATTTTAATATTAGTGGATTTGATGATATACATTATTTTGCTCAACTAAACAGCTACGTTGTTCTACCCTATCAAAATTACTTTATTGTATCGGAAGTATCTGGGGTAAGAGAAAAAGAGTTAAATGTACCTTTCAGTAATCCAAAAGAACAAATTTTAAGTAAAAGTACAACTGGTAAGTATTTAGAAATACTTCCTATCGGTACTCTTAAACCAGTTGATGAAAATCCTGATTATTATAAATTTGAATTTGGAGTAAGCGTCTATCCTGCATTATACACAGACGTTCTTTACATAAAAGAGAAAGAGCTTGATGCGATTTTTAATGTTAAAGAACAAATTGAAATAGTTTGCGAAAAACCAAGCGAACACACAGAAAAATGTGATTGTGAAAAAAGACGATATAAAACACTTTCAATTGGTACTTCCACAATATTCCCTGATTATGAAGTTAAAATTGACATAGATAAATTTTTTGCTGGTCATTCTGCTGTCTTAGGAAATACTGGTAGTGGTAAATCTTGCACAATTTCTTCAATTCTTCAGTCAATTTATAAACTATCAAGTCATAGTGCTGTAGGTAGTACGTTCGTTGTTTTTGATGTAAATGGCGAATACAAACAAGCATTTAGCGAAGTATCTGAAAATACAGATATCGAAGTGCAAAATTTCTGTATCGGGAGTTTTGATAAAGATGTAAAAGAATTCACATTACCTCATTGGTTTTTGAGTATTGACGAATGGGCTTTACTTCTTCAAGCAACAGAAAAAACTCAAATACCAATATTAAGGAACGCACTGGGTTTAGCATCAATATTTTCAATTGGAGAAAATGTTAATGAAATAAAGAATCATATTCTAGCAACTTGTATTAGTGAGATTTTAAGGGATGAAACCAGTAGTCCGTCAAAATCGGACAGAATATTGTCAATACTTCAAAAATTCAATACACCCGAAATATCATTAACTACAGAATTTACTTTTACAGACCAAGATGGTAGAGAACACGACACTATATATATCGGGAATCAATCCTATACATTAAATATAAGAAATTGCTTATTTGTGCATTTTGGAATTATAGTTGGTACGGAGCAACTACACTACTTTCTTGAGCAAACTAACGAAGACGGATTATCAGTTTTTATTCAAGAAAAATTTCAAATGCCTTCTTATGAAAAGTATCAAAAATTCACATTTGACATTATAGAAGATGCTCTCGATTTAGCACTTTTATATGAAGAAGCACACGGAAATAGACATATTAGAGACTATTGCTCTTCATTAATCACTAGAGTAAAAAGTATTAAAGACAGAACGGATTTTAATTTTTTAAAAATCGATGATGGTAATATAAGTGAGTATAAAAACACGTTGATTGGACTAAATGAAATAGAAGCTCAAAAATCAAAAACCAGTCAAATCATAATTATTGATATAAGTGCAGTAGAAGATGAAATTGTGGAAGTAATATCTTGTGTTATTTCTCGAATTATTTATGAAAGCGTTAAGGGTATAAAACCAAGAAATTCATACCCAGTAAATCTAATTTTGGAAGAAGCACATAGATATATTTCAAGAAGCCCAAGGGGTACATTCCTTAAAGCGAATAAAATTTTTGATTCAATAGCGAAAGAAGGTAGAAAATTTGGATTATTACTTTTAGTTTCATCACAAAGACCAAGTGAATTATCCAAAACAGTATTATCCCAATGTAGCAATTTCATTGTCCACAGAATACAAAATCCTGAAGACCTTTCACACATTCGACAAATTACGCCACATATTTCCGAAACAATTTTGAGAAGAATGCCTTCTATTCCAACCCAACACGCCTTGATTTTTGGACATTCAGTAAATCTTCCGACAACATTTAAGGTTCACGAAGCAAAACCATTACCAAAAAGTGATAATAACCAAATAAGCGAAAATTGGTTCAGAAAAAAAGGATTCTCATTGACTGAAAATACGGAAACATCAAATGAAGAAGAATAAAAAGCCAATGCTAAAAGCGATACACATTTACAATTCGCATAAGCTAACACTACATCAAAGTCGAGTTTTGGATAAAATTAGGGTAGTGTAATAGGTGGTCAAATAGGTGGTCTAATGGGTGGTCAAAAAGGTGGTGCAATAGGTGGTGTAATTGATGCGACTGAAGCTCTAACTAAAAGACAAAAAGAAGTTCTTAAACTTATTGCGGCTAATCCTTCCATAACCTATAATGAAATAGCTGAAGCTTTGGGTATTAATGAATCTGCTGTTGGTAAGCATATTGCAGCTATCAAAAATAAAGGATTTTTAACGCGTCAAGGCGATACAAGAGGTTATTGGGAAATCAATCTCGATAAAAATTAAAAAAAGTCTTTTAAAAAGGTCCTTTTTCTCTTGGTCCTTTACTGGTCACTTTCCATTGACCGTTTTCTTTAGTCAGTTTAAAAATACCTGTTTTTCCATCATAGGTCGTGCTGTATTTTACCCAGGCAAGTTCGCCATCAACGGCTTCGTCTAAAATTTCTACCTTGATATCTTTATCAGAATCTGGCATCATATTCTGTACAGTAATCAAACTGGCATAGCCTTCAGAAGTGGTGTGCTTTTTTAAGGCTGATTCATCTTTTGAAAAAAAGCTTGACGCAACAACTTTGGCAGTTTCAGAAGGGGATTTTGTTGTGCTTTCTGAACAAGAAAGGAACAACAATACGAGCGAGCAAATGACTAATTTTTTCATAACAGTACTAATTTGGGTTATTGATATATCTATGCGATAATTTCATTTCAATGTTTCGTTCGCCATCTTTTTCATTCAATTCCAAAATTGCCCTGCGGTCATCGGATAATGAAAATTTGGGCAACACATAAACAAATCGAGCCATTTCATTTTCCTTGATTTTGGACGGCAGATTATGTTTATATATCGGTTCTTGATATAGTCGTTGCAACGATTTTCTTTTCCCTTTTTGTCTCGTTTCAATAGACAGGTTCAAGAAATTCAAATCGTAGTCTAACGTAGAATTATTTTCAATCTCGATAACGAAATAGAGTTCATCCTTATCAAAAACAATGTTCTCTACGGTCAAGATAATACCTTCGTTTCGTTTCTTGATTCGCGCTATGCGCTGTTTTCTATTGAGAAGATATGAGCAGAATTTCTGGTAATAATAGGTGCTGTTATCTACAAGTTCTTCAGAAGATTCAACAAGAACCGAATTCTTTACAATCGGCTTTTCATTACCGATACTATTGGATAGCGGAATGAAATAATTGAGCTTAGAAAGCTGTTTTTTATACCTTACAATATACGAAAAAATCGAACCATTTCTATTGACTACCAGTAAATTACTTTCCTTTCCAGGGGTTGCTTGAAGAAGCCCAAAATACTGTTCTTTTTCACGGTTGTAGGTAAATACAAAATTATCTGAACCGGTTATGCCTTGCCGTATGGGTTCTGGGAAGAATAGCGCAACGTTCTTGGTGTCGTTTGCATAAATGGTGTCGAGTAAATGAGTGGTTTGTGCTTTTACTTTTGCGAAAGCGGAAATAAACACAAGGACTATTATTATAATTGAATTTTTCATAAGAGTGAAATTTTAATTGCCCATTATGGGCTCATAACTTGGGTTTTAGAATGAGTTTATAATTGTTCAGTACCGTAACTTTTACATTTCGGTTGCTACGCCTAAGCACCTTTGTAACACCACCCACCTGCGGTACTGTGGGTATGTTGATGTCGCCAATAATATCGTCCAAGACTTCGGTGGTGGCTTCTGCCCTAAAATTATTCTGTACGTAGATGCCTTCGCTTCCATCAGATAAATCAAAAGCTTTAAGTTTTGTGGGATGATGCTTTATGTTTTCAATTTCAATAAGCGCCCGATTAGGCTGAAAGCTTATAAATCCAAATACAGGTGTGTTCTTAGGCATTTCTTTACCGTTTATTGTTGCCGATTTGGTCAGGCGCATTCGTAATCTGGTGTTTGCTTTTACAACTTGGTCGCCATCGACGACTACATAAATAGTCTCGTCTGTATTACCTATGATTGAAACTTCATTGGGTTTAGGCGCAGCAGCGAAGAACAATTGATGTTCCAAGCCCAGTTCTTTCGCTTGAATTTTTTGTTCCCTTTTTACTTCAGCAGAATCGATTGTTGGTATCGCTTTGCGAACAGTTCTTTTCTGTCCCAAGTTTTGGTATCGCTTTTCTGAATATTGAATCTTACCCGCTTCATAGATGCTATCTACGATACGCTCTTTTTCGCGTTCCGGAAGATCTGGGTCGTAAAATCCCAAGGAATCAATCAACTTTTCATCATAGATGCTGGGCGCATTGTTTTCACGTACTTTTTTCAAATCGTTAATCGCATCCAGTTTGGAATCGTACTCTTTTTGGTCTTCTTCCAAATCTGGCACTAAGGTCTGCTTAAGATTTTCAGTTTCACTTTCATCATCGCCCATTACCATTACCGAATAGGAAATAAGGAATATGAAAATCACGGCCAATATCGCTGCAAATACTATCTTGTTTTTCTCAATTTTCATCGTTCAGTTTTTTTAAAGTGTTCTCGAAATAGTTGGTAATCAGCAATCCGTGCGGATTGTTGGGGAAGTTTCGGTCAACCATAATCAGGTTTCCGGTAGAAACCAATTCATAAGTGTCGATGATTGTACCTCTATTGATTTCAAAAATGGTCGTCGTCGTAAAACCATACGAGCCATCATTTTCAGATATTCTTGAATCGATGCTCAATACTTTTTGAACCAAGGAATACTGAAGCAATCTATTGTAAACACCATCTGCTTTTTTCTGGCGGTAGAGATTGTCCACGGAACTATTGCCCAACCACAACGCCTTTTCCAAGTTCCGTTCGTAATTGCTGGCATCGATGTTATAGAAGTAGTTATGGAACAGATCCAAATGTGCTAAAGCTTCAACCCTAAAATTTTCCTTTTGGGTCACGAGCTTCAGCGGAATGATACTGCCATCGGTATTGATGGCAAAGGCGCTATTGAGCGCTTTTTGATTGGTGTTGAATACCATCCAAACTGAAAATGTACTGGACAGCAACGCACACACAACAACCGCCAAAACGATAAACCGATTCAACTTTAGGACGTTGTAAATATTCTTATATGGTGTTTTCATTCTGAATGGATTTAGTTGGTAAAGAGTCTGAGTGTAAAGGACGTGGCACGTTTGTATAGCTTGAATTTCAGGAAAACAATAAATCCAACCGACCCAAGCTGAACAACTGGTGCAAAAAAGCCTTGACCTGTATCGGTTCCAAACAAATTGACCCAAAAATTGGTGTTGATTTCCGTGTATAGTGCATTCACAAAAACATTTACTAAAAAGAAGGCAGGTACTAACATATAGACCGCAGCATAAAGCTTGAAGAATGTATAAGCTAACGAACGGAACTTTTCAAAGACTGCAAGGCTAATGACCAAGGGAAAAAAAGTTTGCATTATTCCGAGTAGAAAAAACCGTTCTGCCAAGAATAAGGGGTAGATGAACAAATCCAATATCCAGAGGAACAGGCTAATGATGAATGCAAATATTTTGAATCCGTAAAGCGGTGTGACCAAGGCTTCATACAATAGTGTCATAGCAGCTTGGGCAACCTCTATTATGCTAACGTCCTCTTCAATGGGAATATCTTGCATCTGTAAAGGCAATAAAGCAGGTGCTGTGCCACGATATTGTCCTTCAATAGCCACCAAGATTCCATCGAAAAAGCCTAACACCTGTGTCGAGAATATGACCAAAATGACAATGGCAAAATTCTTGGCAAGTTCGCCTGGACTCAATCCCCAAGTGTAACCATCCTTATCTGCAATGCCTTCATTGTATTTTTTGAGAATGTTGACCAGAAAGAACAGGACAGCGAGCGTTTTCATTCCCGCAATCGTATATTGCGAAAAGTCGCTGGCCTGTATGGTCTGGAAAACGGTATCTATATATTCCAGCCCAATTCCTAAGAGAATGGTCGCCGTCATTTTTAGTATTCGGTTTCTCGGTTATTGACTTTATCCTGCATTTTTCTGAAGGAAATAATATCACGATAGCGTTTTGTTTTTGTAGTGATGTTGGAAACCATTTGTTTGGATTCCTTCTCTTTTGCTTTAAGAATTTCAGCACGTTCGGCATCGCTCATTTTTAGGTAATCGCTGGATAGGACTTCATCGATAAAATCTACCGTGTCCAATGAATTTTGAACTATGGCATCGAAAGATTCCACAACCCTTGAAACTTCATCGGGTTTGATGTAGGGCGAATTCAAAATATCCTGCAAATCATTTTGCATTACGTTGATAAGACGCTGATTATTCTGTCCAATTTCCTCAACTGCTCTCAGTTGCTCAACAACGCTTGATACTTTCTCTATTGCCTCTTTTGCATCTTTTAGGAATTTTACAGACTTAATCATCTGAGCTGTCTGTTTACCTGATTCTATAAGTTGTTTTACCAAACTGATAAAATTGGTGTTGTCATAAGTGGGCATTCCTTGTGCGGTAGCATTACCTGACATAAACAAGGTCAGGGCTACAGTCATTACTAAAATTTTAATTTTTGTTTTACTCATTGTAAAAAAACTGTTTTGGTATTCGTGAATCTTCGATTTCATAATATTATGTTTTAGATGTGAATTGAATTATTGCTTTTTGCATATCGTGATGCTCGTTGTAGAGCTTCATTATTTCTTCATTTTCCTGTCCATCGGTCAAGTAAGCTGCATATACTTCCTTCGGAACTTCGAGACGGAAAATGTTGCTTTCTCTACCTATCTTAATAAACATTTCGGTGTACTTGCGTGGACCGGAAAGATTGTTTTTGATTGATTTCAGTTGGTTAAGGTCGTGGCTGGATAAGTTGAGCCTTTTGACCAGTTCATCATATCCTTTTTCATTGTTCAGACTATAAATGACTTGCGTGTTTTCGAGAATACTCGCAGAAGTTGAATTATTCGGAAGCTGATTTATGGATTGCAGAATAATCCCAATCGCACCATTTTGTTTACGGATGGCTTGATAGTAGAATTCTACACTTTCCAGTACGTTTTCAAACTTTAGTTGTTTGGCAAACTCATCAAATAGGATGATACCCTTTTCAGCTCTGTTTTTCCAAATCGTTCTTTGGATTGCGGACTTAATGAGCTTGAGCATCACGGACAGGATTTCCTTGTTGTCCTTTACTTCATCCAGTTCAAAAACTATCAAACGTTTGTCCTCGATTTTGTAAGTCTGGTCCTCGCTTACTTCAAACAGAAAACTATATAGACCATCGCCGACATATTCGGACATTACGTGCAAAAAGCTCGTGACATTGAAGTAGTCGGGATGGATTTTTAGGGTGTCCAGAAGGTCTTTCTGATTCCTTTCTATAAAACTGTAAAAACCATCCAACGAGTGATTTTCTGAAGTGCTATCGTAATAATGGCGCAGTATTTTTTTGACCGATACTGATTGTGCTTTGGTCACTTTTAAATCCGAAGCAAATAACTCAAACAAAAAGACGGATAGGTCTTCCAGTCGTTCAGGTGTGAGGTCATTAGTATCACTTATATAAAATGGATTGATACCTAAGTTTTTTCCACTTTCGTAGCGAAGCACGGTGTATTTTTCAGGATAGAGTTTGGCAAATTTGGTGTAGGATCCACCGAGGTCTATGATGACCAAGCGAACGCCGTTCTCAAAATATTGGCGCAATATGTTATTGGCCAAAAAAGACTTGCCCTCGCCTGTTGGCGCAAAAATGGCGAAGTTTCTTGCCTTGATGCGTCTCTTCTTTTCATCCCAAACATCCTTTAAAACAGGAATGTTATGCTCACGGTCATTAAAGATGATTCCGGTGTTATCACTTTTGTAATTGGTGTTATTTATAAACAGACAGAGCGCGTGTTTTAAATCGGTTACATATAAATCGTTGTTTGAGAAATTGGAAGAGAAACAGCAGTAACTATTTAGGATATAATTCTTACGTTCTTCGCCTCTTGGATAATACGGGATGATATCCAATTCCTTAAATTCTGTTTTGATTTTTGAGGTTATTTTATCGAGCTCTTTAGCTTCCTTTGCCCAATAGACAATATTGAGATGACCACGAATAATTCGGGCATTATCATCGGCATTGATTTGGTCGAGAATGTGCTGGATTTTGCCAAGCACTACTTTATTCTGCGAACCAAAATTTGAACTTTTGTTCAGTTCTTCAATTTTCTTATCCAATAGCTTGCGCCACTTCTGTTTGTCATCTAAATACAAAATTTGATTAACAATATGATTTTCGTTAAGCGTAAGCCCTATGCCATCAATAAACCCTTGATGAAACACAAAATCGTCTGAAGTGAATTTCTCATTGGTTTTGCTACTCTGTACACTTTCGCCAAAGCACAGTTCACTATTGATGGCAAGGGCATCAAAATGGTTTTCGCCAATATTGACGTTTGTCTTATCCAGTAAAATATCAGTATCATAGCCTTCATTAAAGCCGTTGAAATAGGAATTAGTCAGTTGTTGTATTTCTTCCGCTTTAAGCGAAACAAAATCCATCTTTCGGCTATTGTTGATAAAGGAAACCGAATCACTTACTGAGTTTGCGAAGCTCTTTATGTTATCATCCAGTTCCTGTACGATACCTTTTGAAACCTTTCTGAAAGGGTTGACATATTTAGGATTGTTGAGCGCCTTATTTTTAGTCAAGATGAAGAACAGATAGCAGCTGTGCTCGATATGTCCACGACCTTTAAAATGCTCGTGGGTAGCTTTTTCCAAAAAGGTGGAATTCGGAAGTTGTTCTGAAGTATAGGATTTCTTCAGGTAAATATCCTGCTTGTGAACCACAGTACCAACCGGCAATGACTTCAAAGCCTGAAACCAAGCACCGTGTATATCCTCAAAATCCTTTTCAGATAATGAGTAGATTTCTGGCAACGTGCCTTCATAGCATAAGACCACATTGCCATTGTTGGCAAATATGATATTATCCTGAATATCTACAATAGGTTGATATGCCGAAAGGTTAATCTTGTTCATAATCGAAGCCAGAGTTTCTTTTGTTACTAATGATTTGCGGAAATGCCTTTGCCAATTGGAAAAGCTGCGGATTGTTAGCTATTCTTGTCAGCGCCACATATAGGGAAGCATTAAGTACCAGCACACCTATGATTATTCCGAAGCTGAAAGAGAAAATGATGATGAGCAACGAAGCCAAAATGGAAACCATCATCAAGGCAAACAGGGAAATGGGCAGCCCAAAAATGACCGCCCGTTTCCTGATGTTTTTATAGACCTCGAACCGTTTCATCTTTAGACTACGATTCCTATTAAGTATGTGAAGATGCCGACTACTGCACCTGCAATAAGTACAAAAACAAGAACTCTGGTTATCCCCTTTTTGAGGTCGGCATTTTCGCCGAAGAAATGACCTGCATTAAATAGGAAGCCAACCAAGAAGATGACACCCAATAAGATTGGAAAAATAGTTCTGATGGTATCGCCTACATCGTTAACTGAATCTTCAATGCCACCAATTTGAGCAAAAAGCGAAGTGGATAAGAGCGAAAGAATGGATGCTAAATAGTGTGATTTTTTCATAACGGAACGGATTAAATTTTTGGTTCATTTTCGTTATTGGAAATTTACATATATTTGAACATAAATAATTGAAAATCAAATATTTGTGAATAAAATATTATTTGATATTGTTTGAATTCCGTTGCTATTATTTGACATCAAATCCTATGGATTTTTGAAGGGAAGTTGTTGATAACCCAAAAATTGAAAATGAAAAATCTGCTCAAAAACGTCAGTTTTGTGATTTTGCTTCTGCAACTATGCATCATTTATGGACAGGAAACGAGTGCTCAAAAACGGATAATTATTGACGTTGGACACGGTGGAAATGATTCTGGTGCGATAGGTATAAATGGTATACAAGAAAAGGATGTGGTTTTGGATATTGCCAACGCCATTTTAAGGTTAAATAACGACTTGGAAAAACCACTCGATATTTATTTGACCAGGTACAAAGACACTTTAATATCATTATCGGACAGGACTAAACTGGCCAAAGCCTTAAATGCTGATTTGTTTATGTCGCTGCATTGCAACCATTCTGATAATCCAGATGCGAGAGGGATAGAGGTTTATGCTTCACAAAAGGGAACAAATAATTCCAAAGAATCTATTTATACAGGTTATCAAATTGAAAAAGCACTTTGCAAAGCCATAGGATATAAAAGTAGAGGAGTGAAGTTTGCAAATTTTCAGGTACTACGTGAAACTATTGACTATTGTACTTCGGTTCTTTTGGAACTGGGTTTTTTGAGTAATAGGGATGAAAGCAGTTATATTTCTGCTTCTAAGAATATCAAATTAATTGCCTTAGCCATTTTATTATCTATTAAAAACTAATACTATTATGAAAGATATATTTTTAGAGTTGACAAAAAGTTTAAAAGCTATTGTACTACAATTTATTGCAGAAGTAGTTTTATTATATAAGTCTTTTAGAAACTAGACTACTG
>ERZ1027208.428-NODE-428-length-16477-cov-30.542017_pt1 | contig 16477 bp, 8 predicted proteins | sample MGYA00520867_ERZ1027208 | MGnify/ENA primary metagenome ERZ1027208 (study PRJEB33311, sample SAMEA4378413) | marine metagenome | biome: Marine biome; feature: Fjord; material: Water | collected 2014-07-20T08:00:00Z/2014-07-... | depth 75 m ...
TACTTACCAATGGAAATTTTGAGGCTGGAAGTGCTCCTTGGATTGTTGGAGTTGATGACGCAGAAGCAGCTCCGGTTGTAACTATTGCAGATAATACTTACTACTCTAGAAATGTTACAGCTGCGGGGAATGTTTATGATGTAAATGTGAGTCAAAAAGTGGAAATTATTCAAGGAAAAACCTATTTCTTAACATTTGTTGCTTGGTCAGACACAAATAGGTCTATAGATGCAGGTATTGGATTAAGTGCAGATCCTTGGTCTAATGATAAAGAAACTATCAACATAACTCCAACCAAAACAACTTTTACATTAACCCTAGAAGCATCAGATTTTGGAGCTACAGACGCTAGAGTACTGTTCGATATTGGAGGAGAGGTTGGAGAAGTTAATATAGATGATGTCTCATTATCAATGAATTAAAAAATGAAAAAAATGAAACTATTTAAAAACATTCTTGGAGTATTTTTCTTAAGTATACTTCTTTTCACAGGTTGTCAAGAGGAGGATAAAGAATTTGGTGATTTAATAGCGCCAACCAATATTACTTTAAGTTATGAGGTTCTTGGTCAAGATGATGAAAATCCAAACGGAGACGGTTCTGGAATTGTAAATTTTTCTGCTACAGCAGATGACGCCATTACTTTCATATATAGCTTTGGAGACAATACAAATAATGCGTCTGCGCCAAATGGAGCGTCTAGCCATAGATTTACAAGAACAGGGATTAGCTCTTATAATGTAACAGTTATTGCATCAGGTATTGGAGGTGTAACCTCATCTTCATCTGTAAATATTACTGTATTTAGTGCTTTTGATGATATTGAAGCAAAATCGTTCTTATCTGGAGCACCAATAAGCCAAGATACTGATGGAACTGATGTCATAAGCATAAGTGCACCAGCAACCAAAACATGGTATTTAGATGATTCTAAAACAGGCCATTTGGGTGTTGGTCCATCATTAGCATTTGATATTGAAATTTATGGAGCGCCCAGAGAATATTATTATCCGAGTTTCTTTGCGGCACCTCCCGGAACATTTTGTGGAAGCGATGGAGATTGTTTTTGCGATGACGAATTAATTTTTACGCTAAACCCTGATGGAAGTATGAACTACCTTTTAGACAACAAAGGAACTACTTTCTTTAATGGTAATGCTGCTCATCAAGCAATTGCTGGTGGTGCTGGCGGTGCAGATGCTTGTTTAGATTTTAATACTTCTACAGTAAGTAATGTATCTTTTGCTCCTGGTTCTGAAGATTGGAGTTTGGTTGCTGACCCTAGTTTTGAAGCTAGAGGAACTCAGATGAATTTTTCTGACTCGGGTTTTATGAGTTATTACGTAGGTTCTTCTAGTTATGAAATTATTGAAATTACCGAAACAGAACTTTATGTTAGAACTCTAGATGCAGCAGACCCAAATTTAGCTTGGTACCACAAATTCACTTCATCGCCTGGAGGAGGAGATGTAGATGATGGGTATGTTTATACAAATTTGGTATGGGAAGATGACTTTAATACAGATGGTGCACCAGATAACACTAAATGGACCTATGATCTTGGAACTGGTTCTAATGGATGGGGTAACGGAGAATCTCAATCCTATACTAATGATCCAGAGAATGTGATTGTTGAAGATGGTTCTTTAAAAATTACTGCCATCAAAGAAGGTGCTAATTATACATCTGCTAGAATTAAATCTCAAGGATTGTATGAGTTTACCTATGGTAGAGTTGAAGTAAGAGCTAAACTTCCAGCATCTCAAGGCACTTGGCCTGCAATTTGGATGCTTGGATCTAATTTTACAACCGTAGGGTGGCCTCAGGCTGGAGAAATAGATATCATGGAACAAACTGGAGGTGATAAAACAAGAGTACTAGGTACTTGTCATTGGTTTAACACTGCGGGGTCAAATAACGCTAGTTACGGTGAAAACACTATAGTAGAAAACTCTTCTTCTGAATTTCATCTCTATACCGTTGAGTGGACTGAAGGTGCTATTAAAATTTATGTTGATGATGTCCAGTACTATGAATTAACCAACTCCGTAGATTTGCCTTTTAATGCAGATTTTTTCCTAATATTAAATGTTGCCATGGGTGGTAGTTTGGGCGGAAATATAGATCCTGCTTTTACTGAAGATACTATGGAAATTGATTACGTAAAAGTGTTTCAATAAAACATAAAATTAACGATAAGAGAGAATTCTCTTTTTATCTGTTAATAGCTTAATGCTATAAAAAACAGTCTTAAAATAGTATACTATTTTAAGACTGTTTTTTTTGTTAAAGTAAATACCTGGGCTTTCACAAAAATCTAGTCTTCCTAAAATTTGTTATCTATAAAAAGCTTAGTCTGTATAAACAATAGGTTTGTTGAAAATTATATTTAAAATTTCAAACCATACAAATAACCTATTCACCCATACAAAACTACAACAAGTATCCTTTTTGTATATTTAAATAAAAGTAATTGCTAGTTGTTTTCCCAATAAATAAGGTGGTGTGAATAATAAAACCTTAATGTTTTACTTTTTTTATAAGAGTGTATGATTTTTGTCGAGGTTTTATTTTGAAAAAGATGAAATGTTACCTTTAAATTAGCAAGTAATCATTTTTTTCAATAATTCTAAAAATTATAGTGAAATTTAAATTCTTTACCATAAAAAAAATTCTATTGTTGTCTGTGCTTTCTTTGAGTACTTTTTCAATGCTTTCCCAATCTGATATCGTTTCTATAAGAACATTTGAGAAAGGAAGTACTCTAGTTGTGAATGGAGATAGCTTTATGATTAATGGAATGAACTGGGATATGATCCCAATTGGAAAAGATGCTGTGAATACTAATTTCTGGAACAAACCAGACGAGCTTATAAAAGCTGGTTTAGAGTCAGAAATGTCTCTGCTGAAAGAAATGAATGTAAATGCTATTAGACATTATTCTGATATCCCTTCTAAATGGGTGCAGTATATTTTCGAAAATTACGGTATTTACACCATGTTAAATCATTCTTTTGGCAGGTATGGGCTAACTATTAATGGTGTTTGGGAGCCCATAACAGATTACTCAAATGATGATACTCAAAAAGTGTTACTATCAGAAATAGAAACATTAGTCAACAAATACAAAAATACTCCTGGTTTGTTATTGTATTTGTTAGGGAATGAAAACAACTATGGTCTTTTTTGGTCGGGTGCAGAAACTGAAGATTTTCCAGAAGAAGAATCAAAGAAAAAAGCAGTTGGAGAAAAATATGGCAGGCCCATGTACAAGCTTATGAATCTGGCTGCTAAAAAAATTAAAGAATTAGACTCAAATCATCCAGTTGCTATTTGTAATGGAGATGATCTATTTATTGATATTGTAGCAGAAGAATGTAGAGACATAGATATTTTTGGAGTTAATTCCTACAGAGGGGCTTCTTTTACTAACCTATTTAAAACAGTGAAGGAGACCTTAAACAAACCTCTTCTATTCACCGAATTTGGCGCAGATGCTTTTAACGCAATTAGTTCTAAAGAAGACCAAAGGTCTCAGGCAAATTATCTCCTAATGAACTGGAAAGAAATTTATGAAAATGCCGCAGGTATGGGGAAGTATGAAAACACCATTGGTGGTTTTACTTTTCAATTTAGTGATGGCTGGTGGAAATATGATTTTGATCACAGAAAAAATGTTAGCAAACATGACACTATTGCAACTTGGGCTAATGGAGGATACTCAGTAGATCTTGAAGAAGGGAAAAACAATATGAATGAAGAATGGTTTGGAGTTTGTGCTAAAGGACCAACAGATAATAAAGGCCTGTATAATTTATATCCAAGAGCAGCCTATTATGTACTGCAAAAAATTCATCAATTTAATCCTTACCAAGAAATAGCTAATACCAACTTGTTGCACAGCTATTTTAATGGTATAAATCTTAAAGATGCCATCATTAGAGGAAAAGAAAACGAAAGGATTCTTGCTAATCTAACAAAAGAGAAAGATTCTTTAATTATTGAGTCATCCGAAAAAAGAACTTCATCTATGCTTCATATTACTTTTGATGATGATTCTAAGGCTTTTAATTTCATCTCTTTTAATGGTGCTTCTTTTAAAATTATAAACAACCCTAAGCTACCAAAAAATGATACATCAACTTTAAAAGTTGGTGAAATTACAAACTCAGGAAATAATTGGGAAGGCAATTATATAGACCTAAAGAATCCTATACACTTAGAGAACGGAAATGCTATTACGTTAACTGCTTATTCAAAAAAGCCCCTAAGTTTATTACTAAAACTAGAGAGAAAAAACAACAAAACTATTTCAACAGAATGCAACGTACTTCATACTGGAAATGGTTGGGAGGAGTTAAAATATACTTTTTCTTCCTCTAATAAATACAATAGATTGGTTATTTTCATTGATGGCCCAGGAACTACTTCTGGGAGTTTTTATATTGATGATATTACTCAGTCAAACTCAAAAATTCAACTAAAAAATTAAGTGCCATAAAAAATGAGTAACGAAACAAACACATTAACAAAAGATACTTCTATTAAGAAAAAGGATGTTCATTTAAAGTCTATAACTATAGACGATGAAATATATTATCAGATATCAAATAATGACGCAATGCGTCCTTTCTTTATGAGCATTGTAAGTGATTCTAATCACTGGATGTTTATCTCCAGTAATGGGGGGCTTACTGCTGGAAGAAAAAATTCTGAATATGCTTTATTTCCTTATTATACAGACGATAAAATTACAGAATCTGCAGACATTACAGGGAATAAATCTATTTTTAAAGTATACAAAGATACCCAAGAGTTTATGTGGGAACCTCTTGCGGTTAGGTCTTTAGGAAGCTATACTACCACTCAAAACCTTTATAAAAATAGGTATGGAAACAAAATTATATTTGAAGAAATTAATCATGATTTAGAGTTAATATTTAGATATCAATGGAGTTCCAGTAATGTCTTTGGTTTTGTTAAAAAATCTAAACTTATAAATACTGGAAACGAGGCTGTAAAAGTTTGCTTACTTGATGGTATTCAAAACATTATGCCTGCTAGTATTGGAAGTGATGAACAAAACCAATCAAGTAATTTAGTAGATGCCTATAAACGAAATGAACTTGAAGAAGCCACAGGTCTTGGAATTTTTGCGTTAAGCGCTATATTGGTAGATAAAGCAGAAGCAAGTGAAGCTCTAAGAGCAAATATTGTTTGGTCTCTTGGTTTGGAAAACCCAAAGCATTTACTTTCATCTCTTCAACTGAATGATTTTAGATTGGGCAAATCTCTAGAACAAGAGGTAGATGTTAAAGCAGAAAAAGGAGCTTACTTCTTAACTACAGATGTATTCCTAGAAAAAGGAGCTTCTAAAGAGTGGATGATTGTTGCCAACGTACATCAAAACCACTCCAATATAGCCAAGCTATCAAAACAAATTAGAGATGATTCTTCTTTGTTAGAGAAGGTGAATAATGATATTAATCTAGGAACAAAACGCCTTGTTGAGTTAAACTCAGCTTCCGATGCAATTCAAGTTTCTTCAGATAATTTAAAAGATACTCGTCATTTTGCAAATACACTCTTCAACATTATGCGAGGTGGTATTTTTGATAATAATTATCAAATTGAAAAATGGGATTTTAAAAACTATTTAGAACAAGCAAATACAAAAGTAGCCTTCACCTCAGAGGGCATTATAGCAACGCTTCCAGATCTGTTTTCTCTTTCTGAGCTTCAGAAAATAGCCTACGATAATACCGATAAAAACTTTAGACGTCTTTGTTTGGAGTACATGCCTTTAAAATTTAGTAGACGTCACGGAGACCCAAGTAGGCCCTGGAATAAGTTCTCAATCAATACAAGAAATGAAGTTGATGGTTCTAAAATTTTAGATTATGAAGGAAATTGGCGCGATATTTTTCAAAACTGGGAAGCCTTAGCTCATTCTTATCCTGAGTTCATTGAAAGCATGATTCATAAGTTTTTAAATGCAACTACTTTTGATGGCTATAATCCATACAGAGTAACAAAAGGAGGATTTGACTGGGAAACCATAGAACCAGATGACCCTTGGTCTTATATTGGGTATTGGGGAGATCATCAAATTATTTACTTGCTGAAATTTTTAGAGTTTATGAACAATCATAAACCTGGAAGGCTAGAGAGCTTCTTTACCAAAAATTTATTTGTGTATGCAAATGTTCCTTACAAAATAAAGCCATATCAAGAGTTGCTAAAAACTCCTAAAGACACCATTATTTTTGACCAAGATTTAGACGCTAAAATTCGTGAAGAACGAGCTTCACTAGGAGCAGATGGTGCTCTGTTACGCGATGAACACAGATTTATTGTAAAAGCTAATTTTATAGAAAAAATACTAGCAACTTGCTTAGCTAAACTCTCTAATTTTATTCCTGAGGGTGGAATTTGGATGAATACGCAAAGGCCAGAATGGAATGATGCCAACAACGCATTGGTTGGGAATGGTGTTTCTATGGTGACACTCTACTATTTACAGCGTTTTTTCAGCTTCTTTGAAGAACTATTGGCTACAACTTCAATTGAAGAGGTAGAAATTTCCAATGAAATTTCAATGTTTTTTAATAAGGTATTAGCAACTTTTGAAGAAAATAAAAAGATGTTAGGGGGGCCAATTAATGATGCAAATAAAAAATTAATTCTAGATGCACTAGGACAGGCAGGAAGTGATTATAGAGCGCAAATTTACGAGCATGCTTTTTCAGGAAGAAAAACAAGTCTTTCTATAGATCAATTGAAAGCATTTATTGAACTGAGTAAATCTTATTTAGAGCACTCTATAAAGGCAAATAAGAGAGAAGACAATTTGTATCATGCTTATAACTTAATGACGGTAAACTCTGATAATTCTATTTCTATAAGCTATTTAAGTGAAATGTTAGAGGGGCAGGTTGCTGTTTTAAGTGCTGGCTATTTAAATGCAAGTGAAACCTTAGCTGTTTTAAATGCGTTAAAGAAAAGTAAACTTTTTAGAAAAGATCAATACAGCTATTTACTATACCCTTTCAAAGAATTAAAAGGGTTTTTAGACAGAAATACCATCCCAGAAGAAGCCGTTTTATCATCAAAACTATTACTAGAGATGTTAAAAGACCGGGCTGTTGAAATTATAGAAAAAGATGTAAATGGAGACTTTCATTTTAATGGAAACTTTAAAAATGCAACTGATGTCATTGAAGCCTTAGAAAAACTTTCAGAGACAAAGTATAGTGCGCTTTTAGCCTCAGATACTCCAAAAATTCTTCAAGCCTTTGAAGATGTTTTTAACCACAAAGCATTTACAGGTAGATCAGGTACATTTTATGGCTATGAGGGCTTAGGGTCTATCTATTGGCATATGGTTTCAAAATTATTGGTAGCAGTTCAAGAATCTTGTTTAAAGGCAGTAACCGAAGGTGAAGATGAAATAATGATAGGGCATTTACTAGAGCACTTTTATGAAATAAATGAAGGGATTGGGGTTCACAAATCACCAGAGTTATACGGTGCTTTTCCAACAGACCCGTATTCTCATACTCCCGGAGGAAAAGGAGCTCAACAACCTGGAATGACCGGTCAAGTTAAAGAAGATGTTATTAGTAGGTTTGGTGAATTAGGGGTGTTTGTTAAGCATGGGAAGCTATATTTTAATCCATGTTTACTTAGAAGAGAAGAGTTTGTTTCTAAAGAAACCAACTTTGAGTATTTAAGTCTTTTTGATGGTAACAACCTAATAAAAATGCCAGTTAACTCCCTTGGGTTTACCTATTGCCAAGTACCAATTATCTATCATATTGCCACTAAAGATCACCTAGAGATTTCTTTTAAAGACGGAACTTCTATAGGAATTGATTCGTTAGTCATAGATAAGATATCAAGTGAGAAAATATTTAAAAGAACTGGAGAGGTGGTTCAGATTAATGCGCATATAAACAGCACATACTTAAAATAGAAAAGGAAACACTATGAGGTTGAAATTTTATCTATACACTGTAGCCATTTCATGCATCATATTGTCTTGTAAAAACAACAAAAGGAATCAAAATTTGCAAAAAGAATCAAAACAAAAAACGCAATTGACAGCAAAAGATATATTAGGAAACTCAGAATATTTAGCAATTTCTTATGGTGGTTATAGAAAAACAACCAGAGATATTCAGCCAACCATAGCGGAAGTAAAAGAAGATATGAAAATTCTTTACGCTATGAAAATTAGAATCCTTAGAACGTATAATGTGCAATTAGCTCAAGCGGAAACAATTCTTAAAGCCATTGAGGAACTAAAGAGTGAAGATCCCTTATTTGAGATGTATGTGATGTTAGGAGCTTGGATAGATTGTAAAAATGCTTGGACAAATAATGCTTTAGATCACCAAATAGAAAGCGAAGAAAATGAAGGGGAAATAAACAGAGCCGTGGCCTTGGCAAATAAATATCCAAGTATTGTGAAAATTATTGCTGTTGGAAACGAGGCCATGGTAAAATGGGCCACAAGTTATTATGTTCAACCATCAGTAATCCTCAAATGGGTTACTCATTTACAAGACTTGAAGAAAACCCAAAAACTTCCAAAAAATCTTTGGATTACTAGTTCAGATAATTTTGCCTCATGGGGCGGTGGAAGTGATGAATATCACACAGAAGATTTAAATAAACTCATTAAAGAAGTAGATTATATTTCTATGCATACTTACCCGATGCATGATACTCATTATAATCCTGTTTTTTGGTATACAAAAGAAGAAAAACCCAATATAGAAAAAGTAAATAACATCATGCTAAGAGCCAAAGATTATGCGGTATCTCAATATGATAGTGTTACCAATTATATGAAAAGTCTAGGAATACAAAAGCCAATACACATTGGAGAAACTGGATGGGCTTCGTTTTCAAACGGACTTTATGGTAATAAAGGAAGTAAAGCTACTGATGAATATAAAGAAGCCCTATTTTACAAACATATAAGAGAATGGACTTCAAAGGAAGGAATCTCTTGTTTCTATTTTGAAGCTTTTGATGAGCATTGGAAAGATGCTCCAAACCCAGGGGGTTCCGAAAATCATTTTGGGTTGTTTACTATTGATGGCAAAGCTAAATATGCTTTGTGGGATTTAGTGGATGAAAGTATTTTTAAAGGCTTGGGAAGAGGTAAGAATCCAATTACAAAAACATATAACGGAAATAAGGACAGTTTGCTTCTAGAAGTGCATGTGCCTCCTTTCAAAAAAAATAACAATACATTATAAAAACATATAGTGAAATGAAATTAATTAGGATATGCTTTTTTTTAACACTAATCTTTATGAGTGTCCTCTCTTGCACATCAGAAAAATCTTTATCTGTAAAAGTTATAGAAACTTCAAAAAGTGGAAATAAACTAAGCCAAATAACTAATTTTACAGAGCCTAACGATGTTTCTTCTATTAGTATTAACCCGGAAATAACATATCAAAAAATTACAGGTTTTGGTGGGTCTTTTACAGAATCTTCAGCTTACTTGTTAAATAAAGTAAGTCAAAAAAATCGCGACACCATTTTAAGAGCCTATTTTTCAAAAGAAGGAGCAAACTATTCATTGACTAGAACACACATGAACTCATGTGATTTTTCACTATCAAACTATTCATATTCTCCTGTTGAAAATGACATGGAGCTCAAGCATTTTTCTATCCAGGAAGACAAAGACGATATTATCCCAATGATTAAAGACGCTATGAAAATTTCTGAAGATGGCTTCAACATTATTGCATCTCCCTGGACTGCCGCCCCTTGGATGAAAGACAATAATAATTGGGTTGGCGGAAAATTACTTCCAAAATATTATGATACTTGGGCACTGTTTTTCTCTAAATACTTAGCTGCTTACAAGGCTGAAGGAATAGATATTTGGGGGTTTACGGTTGAAAATGAACCACATGGAAATGGAAATAACTGGGAAAGCATGCATTATTCTCCAAAAGAAATGACAGATTTTGTACAGTTTCATTTAGGTCCAAAATTAGAAGAAGACGGCTATGGAGACAAAATAATTTTAGGCTATGACCAAAACAGAGCTGGCTTACAAGAGTGGGTAGACGAAATGTACAAAGATGATGCCTCTTCAAAATATTTTGATGGCACAGCAATTCACTGGTATGAAAGCACCTATGATTTTTTCCCTGAAGCACTTCAATATGCACACAACAAAGCTCCAAACAAATACTTAATAGAAACGGAAGGTTGTGTAGATTCTGAAATCCCTAAATGGCAAGATGATGCTTGGTACTGGAGCAAAGAAGCTACTGATTGGGGATGGGATTGGGCATCTGAAAAAGACAAACACCTTCATCCAAAATATGCCCCAGTAAACAGATATGCTAGAGATATTATAGGCTGTTTAAATAACTGGGTAGATGGTTGGGTAGATTGGAACATGGTTTTAGACACACAAGGAGGGCCAAACTGGTTTAAGAATTGGTGTGTAGCCCCAGTAATTGTAGATCCAGAAAAGGATGAGGTATATTTTACCCCTATTTATTATACCATGGCTCATTTCAGTAAATACATAAGACCAGAAGCAGAGATAATAGGTGTTGAAAAATCAGATGAAGACTTAATGGTTACTGCTGCTAAAAATACCGATGGGTCTATTGCTGTGGTGGTTTTTAATGAAGGAACAACTCAGAAAAGTTTTAAATTATCACTAGGAGAAAAAGAATCAACTATTACAATAAGCGCGCAAGCAATACAAACAATATTAATTAATACTATTTAATAATTATGTCAATAACAAGTAAAGTCCCTATGGGACAAAAAATAGCCTTTGGTTTTGGGATGCTAGCCAACCAAATGTTTCCTGCTGTAATAAGTATATTTATTGTAGTCCTTGTTCAAAATTTAGGCTTTCCCGGTTGGATGTGGGGAGTTGTTTCCTTAGTTCCAAGACTGTTTGATGCTATTACAGACCCAATTATGGGGTTCATTTCAGACAATACAAAATCTAAATGGGGAAGAAGAAAACAGTATGTTTTATTGGGAGCTGTCATCATGGGTATTTCCTTTATCGTTATGTGGCAGTTATATAAAGACAATACGGTTGATTATAACTTTACTTACTTTCTTTTATGGTCTTTAGTTTTTTATGTTGGACTAACAATATTTAGTGTTCCATATGTAGCTATGGGTTATGAAATGAGTAACGATTTTCATGAACGTACAAATATTATGGCGGTAGCTCAATTTATCGGTCAATGGGCGTGGGTAATTGCTCCTTGGTTTTGGGTGATTATGGATGATAAAAGCTTTTTTGAATCTGGTGAAGTAGCGGTCAGAGAATTAGCAATATGGGTTGGTATCATTTGTATGATTTTTGCAATGATCCCTGCTATTTTTATAAAAAGCAAATCAACTTTAAACGAGAAATATGATAGTATTACTTTCAAGAATATCTTAAAAAGTTTACATACAATATTCATCATTAATTTTGGACAAGCACTAAAAATTAAAGCCTTTAGAAAATTATGTGTGGCTACTTTTTTAATTTTTAATGCCTTTAATACTGTAGCGGCATTTACCTATTTTATCATTGTATTCTTTTTATTTAACGGCGCTACTGGCCCAGATGGCGCATGGTGGTGGCCAACGCTTTTTGGAAGTGTAGGTGCTTTGGTAACTACTTTTTTAGTGATTCCTGTAGTAACTCAAATGTCTAAAAAAATAGGGAAGAAAAAAGCCTTTATAGTATCGCAATCTGTTTCAATTATAGGGTATATTATGCTTTGGTTTTTGTTTATCCCAGGAAAACCATACCTCTTCTTATTTGCATTGCCTTTTTTCTCATTTGGTATAGGAGGATTATTTACCTTAATGATGTCTATGACAGCAGATGTAATAGACTTAGATGAATTAAATACCGGAAAAAGACGAGAAGGTATTTTTGGAGCCATCTATTGGTGGATGGTAAAATTTGGTTTTGGAATTGCAGGAGGCTTAAGTGGGGTTATTTTTTCTGTCATAGGATGGGAATCTGGTGGTGCTACTCAATCTGAAGAAGCCTTATTTGGATTGCGATTGTTCTTTTCTGGACTACCTATTTTAGGCACTCTAATTGCAATATATATAATGTGGGATTATGATTTATCAGAAGAAAAAGCTGGAGAGATTCGTGCTAAATTAGAAACAAGAAAAGCATCAAATACAGAAGCTTCAGAATAATAAAATAAGAATTAAAAAGTTAAAGAATATTTAAGAAATGTCAGTAAGAGAAGAAAAAATTTTATCGTTAACAAACGTAGATTTAGTAAAAAAATCAACAGAAGATTTAGCATCCCTCTATAATGAGGTTTTATCTACTGGAATTCACGGTTTGTGTTCTAGCCCTTATGAAGAAGGCCAACAACCAGGAGATACCTTAACAGAAGAACAAATTAGACGCAGATTAAAAATAATACAACCCTATACCAAATGGATCCGTTCTTTTTCATGTACAGAAGGAAACGAATTAATTCCAAAAATAGCGCGAGAATTAGGTATCAAAACATTTGTAGGAGCTTGGCTAGGAAACGATGCAGAGATTAATAAAAAAGAAATTGCTGGGCTAATTAAGTTAGCCAATGAAGGATATGTAGATATTGCCGCTGTTGGTAATGAAGTAATGTACAGACAAGATTTATCAGAAGAAGAATTACTCTCTTTTATTAATGAAGTAAAAGAAAAGATTACTACAGATGTACCTGTAGGATATGTAGATGCCTACTACGAATTTGAAGATAGACCAGCCATTTCAGATGCCTGTGATATTATTTTAGCAAACTGCTATCCTTTTTGGGAGGGTTGTCATCAAGACTACTCCTTATTGTATATGAAAGACATGTATAGAAGAGCCCAACGTGCAGGAAAAGGTAAAAAAGTAATTATTACCGAAACTGGCTGGCCTAACCAAGGTTCTAGTTTGGCAGGTGCTGTGCCTTCTAAGGAAAATGCCATGAAGTATTTTATTAATGCTCAACTATGGTCTAAAGAAGAAGATATTGATCTTTTTTACTTTTCTTCTTTTGATGAATCTTGGAAAGTAGGTTCAGAAGGAGATGTTGGTTCTTATTGGGGTATTTGGGATAAGGATGAACAATTGAAGTTTAGTGAGTAGAAACATCAATGTTGTGTTAATATATCACTGTTTAACACTATAAGCTAAGACTGTATAGTTTTTGTATGGGTTAATTTTGAGTATGTTAGGGTTAAAATTGTTGATATTTGAGGCTTATAAATCTTAAATATTTTCAATATGAAAAAAATTACTTTATTATTGGCAATGTTGGTTGTGTCTTTTGGATACTCTCAAACTTTACCAATAGATTTTGAAGAGTCTGATGATTCTAATATTTTTGCCTCTGTTTCTGACGGAGGGACCTTCAATATAATTGATGATGCTGACAATACAGGAGAATCTGTGGGAGAGTTTTCAGGAAAAGTTGGAGGTGCACTTTATGATCACATTAATGTGCCGCTTACAACCTCTCTAGATATTGCTGCTACTAATACTATTTCTTTTAGAGTAAAACAAACAACAACAGAAGGTACTACGAGTCATTTATTCAAACTTCAACCAAATGGAGGGACTGGATCTAACCAAGAAGTTGCCTTCACAACCGAGTATGATGTTTGGAAAGATGTTAGTTTAACTTACAGTGGAACTGGAACTTACAACGAATTAATAATATTTTTTGATTTTAATTCAGCTTCAGTCTCTGGAACTTACCTTATTGACGATATTGTAGCGAGCTCAGGAACACCTGCTGCTGCTATTGATTTACCTTTTGATTTTGAAACTAGTCCTGTTACAAGTGACTGGGAAGGTTTTGAAGGAGCTGGAATTACAGTAGAAGCTGTAGCTGCGCCTCAAACAACAGGTAATACAAGTAATAACCTAGCTAAGATTGTAAGAGATGGCGGTGCAGCTTATGCTGGTGTAGCAACTACTGTTGATACTGCCTTAGACTTCTCAACAAATTCAACAATTACTGCTAGAATTTGGACTTCTGCTCCTATTGGAACTAAAATAATGTTCAAAACTGAAGAAGTTGGTAATGCTGGTAATAATAGTGGTGAAAAAGATGTTTTTACAACTAAAACCGGTGAATGGGAAGATTTAGTATTCGATTTTGCAGGTGTAGGAAATACTGCTCACACTAAATTGGTTATTATTCCTGATAATGGAAATGTTGGAGATGGATCTGCTACATCTACTTTCTACTTTGATGATATTATTCAAGCTGCCCCTACAGCTGCCTCACAAACTATTACAGTATCTATAGATGTTTCTGCTGACCCAGGAGGTGTAAATATTGTTACTCCTACTGTTTCAGGAAACTGGGCAGAATATGCTGCAACTGTTGATCCAAATAATGCAAATAAATATAGCTACACATTTGCTGAGGGAGTAACTTCAGCAGAATTTGTTTGGAAAGTTTATGGAACTTCAGCCGGTGACGTACAAGAAAGTTTAACTTCACTTGTTGGAGGTGGTGCTATTGAAAATAATTTAGCAGCAACTTTACCAACAGGAAACGGTATTAATACAGATTATAGTACGTACTGTAACAGAACCGTTGCATCAGATAGTGGTGATTTTGTAGCACCTACATTCGTTTTTAATTCATTTAGACAAGTAGGTGTAACCTATACAGAGTTAGTACTTACTGCTGATTCAGGCGATAGTTATGCTATAGATTATAGTGTAAATGATTATAGTGAATTCCACGGACCTGGTGCTACTGATAACGGAGACGGTACTTATACAGTAATTGTAAATCCATCAAGTGCATTTACATATTTATGGTATAACATTACTACATCAACTCAAGAAGATCTTTCAGCTTGTGATAGTTCAAACAGAGATCATGCGGCTGGTGATAGTGAAGCTGATTCTTTTGGTGTTTGTCCTACATCTGCCTCACAAACTATTACAGTATCTATAGATGTTTCTGCTGACCCAGGAGGTGTAAATATTGTTACTCCTACTGTTTCAGGAAACTGGGCAGAATATGCTGCAACTGTTGATCCAAATAATGCAAATAAATATAGCTACACATTTGCTGAGGGAGTAACTTCAGCAGAATTTGTTTGGAAAGTTTATGGAACTTCAGCCGGTGACGTACAAGAAAGTTTAACTTCACTTGTTGGAGGTGGTGCTATTGAAAATAATTTAGCAGCAACTTTACCAACAGGAAACGGTATTAATACAGATTATAGTACGTACTGTAACAGAACCGTTGCATCAGATAGTGGTGATTTTGTAGCACCTACATTCGTTTTTAATTCATTTAGACAAGTAGGTGTAACCTATACAGAGTTAGTACTTACTGCTGATTCAGGCGATAGTTATGCTATAGATTATAGTGTAAATGATTATAGTGAATTCCACGGACCTGGTGCTACTGATAACGGAGACGGTACTTATACAGTAATTGTAAATCCATCAAGTGCATTTACATATTTATGGTATAACATTACTACATCAACTCAAGAAGATCTTTCAGCTTGTGATAGTTCAAACAGAGATCATGCGGCTGGTGATAGTGAAGCTGATTCTTTTGGTGTTTGTCCTACATCAGCGACTGGGAATAGTGTAACTGTAGCAACTTCACAGGCATGGAATGCCTATGTGAATGCTTACAATGTATCTGATGATGCTTATGCTTTTGGATTTGCATATACTGTATCAGATCTTAGAGCAACACCTACTGCAACAAGTATGACATTGGAACCAAACACTGCTATTTGGACCGCTGAAGCAACAAATGCGGATTGGTTTGATCAAGGTGCAGCAACTCAAACTGCTAATAAATACATTGAAGCTCTATCTTACATTGAAGATGCTACTTTAGCAAATGAAGAATTAACCTTTTCAGGTAATATATCAGTAAGTGATCTAGGAGACGGATATACAGTTGTAGTATTCATTAAAACTTTAACATCTTCTTATTCAACAGTGGCATATAAAACTGCAGATATTTCGAGTACTGGAGATTTTACAGTTACTGCTACTGCAGATGAAATGAGTCAAGCTGTTATTCAATACGGTTTTGCTGTAACTGGTCCTTTAGCTGACCCTGCTGATACTTCTTTAGGAAGTGTTGTTGTTGGTGCAGAAACATTAAGTATAGAAGATATTAACATTATAAATGTGAGTGTTTACCCTAACCCATCAAGTTCTGATTGGAATTTTAAAACTGGTAACACAGTAATAACTTCAGTTGAGGTTTTTAATTTATTAGGAAAAAGAGTTGTTTTACAAAACAACAATAGTACTAATGTTGCTATTTCTACTCAAGGTTTAACTAGTGGTATTTACATTGCTAGAATTACTACAGAACAAGGAACTAAAAGTGTGAAATTAATTAAAAACTAAACTTTCACTTTTACCCTATGAGTATACTAAAAACGCTCAAAGTTTAAAACTTTGAGCGTTTTTTTA
>ERZ1027208.430-NODE-430-length-16427-cov-19.879367_pt1 | contig 16427 bp, 20 predicted proteins | sample MGYA00520867_ERZ1027208 | MGnify/ENA primary metagenome ERZ1027208 (study PRJEB33311, sample SAMEA4378413) | marine metagenome | biome: Marine biome; feature: Fjord; material: Water | collected 2014-07-20T08:00:00Z/2014-07-... | depth 75 m ...
TCCTATACTAGCTCTTAAAATTAACATAAAATAAGATGATTTGTTTCTATTTTTTCCGTAATTTAAAAGAGATGTAAACTTTAAAATAAATCGCTATGAAAGCTCAATTAATTAGCCTGTTTACAAAACTAAACGTAACATTTAAAATAAGTCTTTTCTTCCTATTGTTTACTAGTTTTAGTTTTTCTCAAAACACAAAAGAATTCAAAGGAAGCGTCACAGACAGTGAAACAAACAACCCATTGGTTCTAGCAGATTTAGTGATTAAAGGCACAAACATAAGCACAGTAACCAATAGTGAAGGTGAGTTTTTACTAAAAGTACCTAAAAACCTACTTCATGAAAGTGTTATTGTTTCTTATTTAGGTTACAAAAGAAATGAAATTCCCTTATCTGAATTTAAAAAAAACAATACCAAAATACAATTACAAGAAGCTGCTACTGTTTTGGCTCAAGTAGACATAAATACACCAAAAGATGCAGAATCTCTGGTTATAAAAGCTTTAAAATCCAAAGGTGAACATTATGTAAATGATGAAGCTGTAATGACTGGTTTTTATAGAGAAACCATTAAGAAAAGAAACCAAAACGCCTCGCTTTCTGAGGCTGTTTTAGAAATTTACAAACAACCCTATACTACTAATAAAAGTGATGCCATTAAATTAATTAAGGCTAGAAAAAACACTAATTATTCTCGCTTAGACACTTTAGCTTTAAAACTGCAAGGCGGTCCATTTAGCGCACTACATACAGATATTATTAAATACCCCGAATTTATTTTTAATGAAAATAATTTATCTCAATATAATTTCGCTTTTGAAAGATCTACACAAATAAATAACAAATTGCTTTATGTTGTTTCCTTTAAACAGCGTGACAATGTACAAGGAGCTTTATATTATGGTAAATTATTTATTGATGCAGATACCTATGCCTTAACAAGTGCCATTTACAATCTAAATGTTGAAGACAGGGAAATAGCCAGTAAGTTGTTTATTAGAAAAAAACCAAGAAAAGTAGAAGTTTACCCAACAGAAGCAGCATATAGAGTAAACTACAGAGTAAAAGACGGCAAATGGTATTATGGTTACAGCAATATATTTTTAACATTTAAAGTGAACTGGAAAAACCGCTTGTTTAACAGTAAATATACATTGCAAAGTGAAATGGCTATTACAGATTGGGAACAAAACAATGCTTTATTTATAGCTAAACCTAAAGACCGTTTAAAACCAAATGTTATTTTAGCCGATGAAACTTCAGGTTTTGCTGATCCTGAATTTTGGGGAGAATATAATATAATAGAACCTGAAAAATCTATAGAAACTGCCATAAAAAAAATTAGTAAACAACTTAAAAAAGCAAAAGCATAGCTTATGAAAACAAACCACATTACAACTTTAGCTTTAATTATAATGACCTCGTTTTGTTATTCTCAAGATTCACTTTTACAAAAAAAAAGACAGTTTTAAAAACTATTCTCTACTGCAAAAACCAGAGCCTCTCTTTTTAAAAAAACAGGAATTTAAAGGACTACTAAATACCCCAAAGTTAAATTACAACTTAAAGGCAGAAGCTTTAAACAAAGCTAAAATAGTTTATACTATGCCTGTTTTTAAAGCTGAAACAAATTCTTCTATGCCAAATTATTTTGAAGCTACTGAGCAAAATTACAGTTTGAAAATAATCACTCCCGATCAAAACCAATAGTGTTTATAAAATGTAGCAAAGCCATTTTTGAAACTTCTAACTTGTTCAAAAAAGTTACGTAGTTCTACGTATGGATTTTGATAGAAAAAACAACTAACTTCGTTTAACAACCGATGAACAAACATTAAAACGTTTTTTATCTTATTCATTGTGCAAAATATAAAAAAAACTGATGATAAAAAGCCATATGGACGCGCGAGAAGATGTTCTTGTCGCAATTTCAAAAATACCTGCGAATAGTGGACACTCTTTGCATAAAGGAACACCAAGAGAGGCTTTCATCAAAGAGTTTCTAGAACAACATTTACCAGAACATATAGCTATTGGAACCGGTGAAATAATAGATTCTGACTCTAAACCAAATGAACAACGAAATCAATTTGATCTTGTCCTTTATAAAAAAAATTATCCTAAACTTGATTTTGGAGGTGATATTAAAGCATTTCTAATTGAATCAGTAATTGCTACGATTGAGATTAAATCTACACTGACTGAAAAAGATATGAAACAGTCAATTTCTGCCGCAAAAAATGTAAAGAATTTGACCAAAAATACATCTCGAAGTTTTAGTACAGGATACATTCCACCTTCAGTTCTATGTTTTGTAATTGCTTATGATGGACCAGCAAATATGTCAACAGTTTATAAATGGATTCCTAAAATTCATAAAGAGTTAAATATAACAGTCGAAAAACTTCCATTAGAAGAGGAAAAAAGATTACAAACAGCATCCAAATCTATTGATGCGGCATTTGTCTTGAAAAAAGGTTTCGTTTATTTTGACAACTTACCTATTGGATTTTCGAAACAAGCGCAGAGAATAAAAAATCCTGATTTAAAATGGATAATGTCTGACACCAACAATGGAAATCTACTTTTTTTCTTTCTTCTTTTGCAGCAATCTACTTCGAATATCGAGGGAGAATGGTTAAACGCTTTGCCCTATTTAAAGAATTTTAAAGTTGGAAAAATACAATTTGGAACATAAAATACTTTGCACAACACCGTGTATAATTAATGGCTAGTTCTCGCCTACTTACGAACATTCCTGCGGAATATTCTATCTGTGATTTATTTGCTAACTTAGTTGTCTAAATCACGCAACTAACCATACACAAACACGTTAAACGAACTTCTAAACAACAACCTCTGCAAACAAATCAAAATCTGCAGCTTCTGTAATTTTTACAGTTGCAAATTCCCCTGTTTTTAAATACACTTTAGAAGCATCAATCAAGACTTCGTTATCTACATCTGGAGAATCAAACTCGGTACGACCAATAAAGTATTCGCCTTCTTTTCTATCGATAACCACTTTAAATTCTTGCCCTATTTTTTGTTGGTTCAATTCCCAAGAAATTTGCGATTGTATTTCCATAATTTCGTTGGCGCGCTCTTGCTTCACATCTTCTGGAACATCATCTTCTAAATTATAGGCGTGCGTATTTTCTTCATGCGAATAGGTAAAACAGCCTAAACGCTCGAAACGCATCTCGCGAACCCATTCTTTTAATTCTTGGTAATCTTCTTCAGTTTCACCAGGATAACCAACAATAAGAGTTGTACGAATGGTCATATCTGGCACTTCTTTTCTAAACGCTTTAAGCAGCTTTGTCGTTTTTTCTTTTGTAGTACCACGACGCATGCTTTTTAAAATAGAATCACTAATATGTTGTAATGGGATATCTAAATAATTACAGATTTTAGGCTCACGATTCATAACATCCAGCACATCCATTGGAAAACCAGTTGGAAACGCATAATGCAGACGAATCCACTCAATACCTTCCACTTTTACTAAAGCTTCAAGTAATTCTGCTAAATTTCGCTTCTTGTATAAATCTAATCCGTAATAGGTTAAATCTTGAGCAATTAAAATCAATTCTTTTACACCGTTTGCTGCTAATTTTTCAGCTTCGATCACTAAATTTTCTATAGGAGTAGATTTGTGTTTTCCTCTCATTAGTGGAATAGCACAAAAACTACAAGGTCTATCGCATCCTTCAGCAATCTTTAAATACGCATAGTTTTTTGGCGTTGTTGTTAAACGTTCACCTATTAACTCGTGTCTATAATCTGCTCCCAAAGCTTTTAGTAAACCTGGTAATTCTGTAGTTCCAAAATATTGATCTACGTTAGGGATTTCTTTTTGTAAATCCGGCTTGTATCTTTCAGATAAACAACCTGTAACAAAAACCTTATCAACATCGCCATCTTCCTTCTTTTGCATATACTCTAAAATAGTATTTACACTTTCCTCTTTGGCATTGTTAATAAACCCGCAAGTATTAATCACAACAATATTACCTTCCTCTTCATGTACAACATCCTTTCCACTGGCTTTCAGTTGTCCCATTAGCACTTCGCTATCGTAAACATTTTTACTGCAACCCAATGTTATTACATTGATTTTGTTCTTCTTAAGTGATTTTGTACGCATATCTAAATTTTGGACTGCAAAGATACATGTAAATTAAACCTTTCTTGTATTTTGTAGTCTTAAAATAAAACTCATCCCAATGAAAACTGCTTTTATATCCTTTTTCAGCTTTTTTTTACTGATTTTATCTGGTTGCTCTTCAGATTCCAATGATAATTCAACACCACAACAACTAGATGAAACTCCTGAAACCATATATTTTCCACCAATAGGTTCTAGCACTTGGGAAACTAAAACAATTGCAGAAGTAGGTTGGAACGAAGACCAATTACAACCTTTATTAGATTATTTAGAAGAAAAAAACACAAAAAGTTTTATGATGCTACATAATGGAAAAATTGTTACCGGTACAGAAAGCTATATGAATGGGCATTCAGAAAGTGCTTCTTGGTATTGGGCAAGTGCAGGAAAAACACTAACCACTGCCGTTTCTGGCATAGCGCAAGATGAAGGTTTGTTGGATATAAATAACAAAGTTTCAGATTACTTAGGAACCGGATGGACAAGCGCTTCGTTAGATAAAGAAAACTTAATTACTTGTAAAAATCTACTATCTATGAATTCGGGATTAGATGACACATTGGGTGATGATGTTTCTCCTGCTAATCTACAATACATTGCTGATGCTGGTGACAGATGGGCTTACCATAATGTATATGTAAAAATGCAAGACGTAATTGCGCAAGCTAGTAATGACACATGGGATAATTACTTTGCTTTAAGCCTTAAAAATAAAATAGGGATGTCTGGTATCTGGACAGATCTAGGTGGTTTGAGTGTTTATTTTAGCAACACTAGAAGTATGGCACGTTTTGGATTACTCATATCTGCCAATGGTAAATGGGAGGACACTCAAATTGTTTCTGAAAACTTTTTAAATGAAGCCACAAATACTTCACAAAATATAAATGAAGCTTATGGTTACTTATGGTGGTTAAACGGCAAATCGAGCTACCATTTACCTCAATCTCAATTAGAGTTTCCTGGTGAATTAATTCCAAATGCACCTCAGGATATGTATGCTGCCTTAGGGAAAAATGATCAGAAAATATATGTTGTTCCTAGTAAAAAGCTGGTAATTATAAGAATGGGAGAATCTGCCGAAGGTTCTAACTTTGCTTTATCAACCTTTGACAATGAATTGTGGGGAAAAATAAATGCTTTTATAAATTAATCACGCTTTTCAAAAGGTAACACAATGCCTTTTTCCAGATAATTTTTTAAACCTTTTAAAAGTAAAGCCCAACAAAAAGCTGTGTTCCTAAAATGATGGTTATTATGTTCCCAATCTGTGTGAGTAAATTTTAACAGTGTACCTTCTTTATGGTCTTCTAACTCAACACCAAATGTTGTAGGATTCCAATCTTCATCAGCTTGTGTCATTTTTAGATAGAACTCCTTATTAGGTTCACATTTTACAACTTTGCAATACCAATCGTATTTATCGGTAAAGTTTAAATTATATTCTGAATTTAATTGCGGTGTGCCAGAAGATTTCAAAGTCCACCATTTATCAAGGTGCGCAGGTAAAGTAAATGCATCAAACACTTTATCTTTTGATACTTTAATAACTAAATCATGGTATATAGTATGTTCCATAGTACAAGAAATCAGTTATTAAATTTAATGATTTTGCTTCAATTATTTAAAAAAAGAATCTACAAATTCATATTTATTAAACACTTGCAGGTCTTCAATACCTTCTCCAACACCAATATATTTTACAGGAATTTTAAATTGATCGCTAATACCAATCACAACACCACCTTTTGCCGTTCCATCTAATTTTGTAACTGCCAAACTTGTCACCTCAGTAGCTGCTGTAAACTGCTTAGCTTGCTCAAAAGCATTTTGACCTGTAGAACCATCTAAAACCAATAACACATCATGTGGCGCGTCGCCAACAACCTTTTGCATTACACGTTTTACTTTGGTAAGCTCATTCATTAAGTTAACCTTGTTATGCAAACGACCTGCTGTATCTATAATAATAACATCTGCATCTTGGTTTACGCCAGACTGTAAAGCATCAAAAGCAACAGAAGCTGGATCACTGCCCATTTCCTGTCTTATCATTGGCACATCTACTCTATCTGCCCAAACCTGTAATTGATCTATTGCTGCTGCCCTAAATGTATCTGCTGCACCTAAAACAACTTTTAACCCTTGCTTTTTAAATTGATAGGCTAGCTTTCCAATAGTAGTTGTTTTACCAACTCCATTAACACCTACGACCATTAACACATAAGGTTTTTTATCTTTTGGAATTGTATATTCAGTGTCTTCACCAGAATTGGTTTCGCTTAATAACCCTGCGATTTCTTCACGCAAAATCTTGTTAAGTTCATCTGTTCCTAGATATTTATCTTTAGCAACACGTGCTTCTATGCGCCCAATTATTTTTAAAGTTGTATTTACTCCAACGTCACTAGACACCAATACTTCTTCTAAATTATCTAAAACATCATCATCGACCTTAGATTTTCCTGCTACAGCTTTACTTAATTTACCTAAAAAGCTTGTACTGGACTTCTCTAATCCTTTATCTAAAGTTTCCTTTTTATCTGAAGAAAATATTTTTTTAAAAAAACTCATTCCCGTTTTATTTTATAAATTGAAATGCAGCTTAAGTTTTAATCTTAACCTACAATATTATTGCAATAACAATAGTCAAGCCTTTAATGAAACTACTGAAATATTGTCACAGTAATTTATATGTAAAGAAACACAATATTATACAAAAACAAAAGCCGCTTTCGCAATGAAAGCAGCTTTAAATATTTTATAAGAAGTTAAACTTATTTCTTGTTTAAGAAATCGTCTACTAATTCTGGTGCCATAATTGATTCAACAAACATGTAAGCTCCTGTTTTTGGAGACTTTACCATTTTTATCGCTTTTGATAATCTTTTAGATGATGTCTGTAAAGACGCTACGGTTTTCTTTGCCATGGTTGAATTATTTAATTTCTTTATGAACAGTCATACGCTTAAGAATTGGATTAAATTTCTTAATCTCCATTCTATCTGGCGTGTTCTTTTTATTTTTTGTTGTAATATAACGAGAAGTTCCTGCTTGACCAGACTCTTTATGCTCTGTGCACTCTAATATTACTTGTACTCTGTTACCTTTCTTTGCCATTGTCTTTATTCTTTATGCTGGTGGCTATTATTTTAAAAATCCTTTAGATTTTGCATCTTTAATTGCAGCAGCAATTCCTATTTTATTAATAGTTTTTAATGCAGATGTAGAAACTTTTAAAGTTATCCATTTATCTTCTTCAGCAATGAAAAAACGTTTTTTTATTAGGTTCACGTTGAATTTACGTTTCGTTCTATTCTTTGCGTGAGATACGTTGTTTCCAACCATTGCTACTTTTCCTGTAAGTTCACAAACTCTTGACATTACTTCTAACTTTATGTTATTAAAAATCGAGGTGCAAATATAAGAATTATTTAAGTTATAGCAACTTAATTTTTATCTATTTTTAAAAATTTCTTTTTGAAGTAGTTCCAAAGCCTTATTTACTGCTTTATTTATCACTCTCGTACGGTTATTTCCAAGTGCAAACTTATGTGAAATCACTTCGTTTTTTGTTGCCAATGCTATAAAAACTGTTCCCACTTCTGCATCAGAGTCGCCTTTTGTTGGTCCTGCATTGCCGGTTGTCGCAATACCAAAGTCGGCTTTATACAATTTCATAACATTTTTTGCCATAGCTTCTGCTACTTGACTGCTAACTACTGAATATTTATTTATTGTTTCCTCTGAAATACCTAAAACATCTATTTTAGATTGTGTTGCATAGGTTACTAAACCGCCTTTAAAATAAGCTGAAGCTCCAGAGTTTGCTGTAAATGTTTCTGCTAACTTTCCTCCAGTACAACTTTCAGCTACTGATAATGTTTTTCCTTGCTTCACTAATTCCTCTCCAATAACAAATTCTAAAGAGTGGTGCTCGTCTTCAAAACCCACAAAAACATCTTTTATAAGTGGTAATACTTTTTGTATTTGCTCTTCAACTTCAGTTTTAATCTTTTCTTCATCAAAATCTATGGCAGATAACCTCAACCTTACTTTCCCTAAATTAGGCAAGTATGCTAGTTTTATATATTCTGGCAAATTATCTTCCCATTCTTCAATTATTTCAGCAAGAACACTTTCTCCCATTCCATAAGTCATCAATGTTCTATGAAGAATAAATGGTCTTTTATATTTTTCTTTTAATCTAGGAAGCACCTCTTTTTGCATTAGCAATTCCATTTCAAAAGGAACTCCTGGCATCGAAATAAAAACTTTATTCTCCTTTTCAATCCACATTCCTGGTGCGCTACCAACGGTATTCATTAATGCTTTTGCTTTTGATGGTATGAGTGCCTGATCTTTATTTACTTGCTGAATTGGCTTTTTAATGTAGGTTTCCCAAAGCCATTCTATGTTTTTAAGCACAGCTTCGTTTCTAATTAAAGTATCATTAAAATACTCTGCTATGGTATGTTTTGTAATGTCGTCTTTGGTTGGACCAAGTCCGCCTGTAACGATAATAATGTCAGCATTAGATTCTGCCTCTGTTAATGCTTTTGAAATATGTTCTTTATTGTCTTGAACTGAAGTGATTTGGTAAACTGAAATACCTATGGAATTTAATGCTTTACCAATATAAGCTGAATTTGTATCTACTACTTGACCTATTAGGATTTCGTCTCCAATAGTGATAATCTCAGCTTGCATTATAGATTGAAATCTTTTTTTATTTCTTCTGAAGCTTCTTCAACTGCTGCTAAAACCTGTTGTAATTGATTAGAGACATTCTCGCCTTTTTTTTCGAATTTACCCCAATCTTGAATTTCGATTAAGGTATCCAATACGCCAAGCTCAAAAACATCTACTGTTGGTTTCATTTTATGAGCAGTTTGATATGTTAAAAGATAGTTTTGATTTTCTACAGCCTCTTTTAAAATTTTAGCATCTGCTGGTACTTCTTCTAAAAATGTTTGAGCTAAAGCCAAAATGAAGTCTTCATCATTATCTGCTAAGTCTCTAAGCCTATGTAATTTGTAATTTTCTTCCATTATTTTACTGTTATCGAAAATAGTTCCCTATCGCCTATAAAACCTTTTAGCTTGTCGTTAGCAACAACCCTGCCAACTCCAGATGGTGTTCCGGTAAAGATAACATCTCCAATCTTTAAAGTAAAATATTTTGAAACATATTCGATAATTTCATCGATTTTCCAGAGCATATGACTTGTGTTACCTTGTTGAACCATAACATCGTTTTTTTGTAATGAAAAATTAATATCATCTACATTTTCAATGTCACTTTTGGGCAACCATTTACCTATTACTGCCGCTCCATCAAAAGACTTTGCTTTTTCCCAAGGCAGTCCTTTTACTTTTAATTGGCTTTGTAGATCGCGAGCAGTAAAGTCTATTCCTAATCCAATTTCATTATAGTATTTGTGAGCGAATTTTTTGTCGATGTATTTTCCTACGCGATTAATTTTCACTAAAACCTCAACTTCGTGATGCACATCGTTTGAAAATTCAGGAATAAAAAACGGCTGCTTTTTTAGTAAAATGGCTGTATCTGGCTTTAAAAATACAACAGGTTCTGTTGGCTTTTCGTTTTCCAATTCTTTAATATGTTCAGTATAATTACGACCAATACAAATTAACTTCATTTTTATTTTAATTAGCTAATTAGACTTTTATAACTTATTATTAAACGCTCGCAACTTAATAGCTGTCAATACTTTTTTGGTATATAATGGAAAATCTGCATTAAGCAACCAACCAAAATAACCTGGTTCTTGCTCTAAAACATCAGTGACTAATTTTCCTTTATGTTTTCCAAAAGAAAAACATTCTTCACCTTCTTTATTATAGCTAATAAAACCCGCAAAATCCACGAATTTTTTACGCGAACTGAATTCCGCCAAAAACTTAGTGTCGTTTTCAATTTCATCATAACGTGCTACTTGCGCTTTTAACACTTCATATGTTGCTAAAGTATCAGCCTCTGCCGTATGTGCATTTTCTAGACTTTTATCGCAATAAAATTTATAAGCAGCACTTAATGTGCGTTGCTCCATTTTATGAAAAATAGTTTGCACATCTATCGCCAAACGGTTTTTCATGTCAAAATCGATATCTGCACGAAGCATTTCTTCTGCCAATAACGGAATATCAAATCTATTGGAGTTAAAACCTGCTAAATCAGAATCCTTTACCATAGTGTGGATCTCTTTTGCCAACTCCTTAAAAGTAGGTTCATTGGCCACACGCTCGTCTGTGATACCATGAATTGCAGATACTTCTGCAGGAATAGGCATTTCTGGGTTTACCAGCCACGTTTTACTTTCTTCGCTGCCATTTGGAAACACTTTAAGTATAGAAATTTCCACAACTCTGTCATTAGTAATATTGATACCTGTTGTTTCTAGATCGAAAAAGCAAATGGGCTTTGTTAGGTTTAATTGCATTGTTTTGAGATTTATGCAAATATAATTTATTATGCCGTTTTTTACTTTGAAATACTTTGAAATATAAATGAACGGAGAACAAATTGCTTTGACTTTCTCAAAAAAAAGCCGAACTTCGTTTAACTGCTGATATAAAATATTGAAACCATTTAATATCATTATTGTTGTTAGCAAGCTGAACAGACCTATGAAAATACTGCTACTGATATTTGGAACCACATTTTTTATATGTTCTTGGACATCTAAATCGGAAAAAGAATTAACAGTATCTAAAAATTATCTCTTATCAAATATTGAGAAAGAAAAAACTAAAAAAACCAAGCTGAAAAACGATAGCCTCTTAATGTTTGACCAATTAGAAATCGGAAAAAGAATTATTTATACAGGGAGAGGAAAAACTAAAAATGGGGATACTAGAACGGATGGAATTTATATTAAAAAAATAGCTGATAATCAAATTGAATATTCTTACTCGCAATTAATAAATTGGAAAAAAGAATTTAAAAAAAATGGAAAAGCGGAATTGACAAGTATATCCGATTCCATTTTCACGATTAAGGAACTAAAAGAATGTGCATATAAGTTCATTGACTCTGAAAATGACATTATCATTTACGTGACTAAAAATGAAAGAATTAATATCACAAAATCAAAAGTTTTTAATAAAATCGGAAAACAGATTTCTGAATTAATGTATAATAAATAAAAGCGAAAAGCCAGCTCACAACAATATGTAAAAAAATTCAGTAGTTTAGTACTAAACCAAAGGTAGCTACTATTTTGGTTAGTCTTATTTTCCTTCGGAAAATCCTCACACACAAAATCACAAGTAATCATACACAAACCGTTAAACGAACCTTTTTAAATTTAAAACAAAAAAAAGCACAGTTTTAAAACTGTGCTTTTCTTTATTATGAGATTCCCTGTTTGCACAGGAATTTGTTTTTAAATTTCTCTATTAGAATCCCAAGCTTCTAAATAATCTTTTACTGCTTTTACAAATTGCCCACCAAGCGCGCCATTTACAACTCTGTGATCGTAAGAGTGCGACAAGAACATTTTATAACGAATACCAATAAAATCACCTTCTGGAGTTTCGATAACTGCCGGCACTTTACGTATTGCACCTAAAGCTAAAATACCGACTTGTGGCTGATTGATAATTGGTGTTCCCATGATACTACCAAAGGTACCAACATTGGTTACTGTATATGTTCCACCTTGAATATCGTCTGGTTTTAATTTGTTTTCTCTTGCTCTGCCTGCCAAATCGTTAACCTGTTTTGTCATACCAACTAAATTAAGCTGATCTGCATTTTTAATAACAGGAACAATTAAATTACCATCGCCTAAAGCCGCAGCCATGCCAAGGTTAATGTTTTTCTTCTTTATAATTTTATCACCTTGAAGCGAGATATTCATCATTGGGAAATCGCGCAATGCTTTCGCAATAGCTTCCATAAAAATGGGTGTAAACGTTAAGTTTTCACCTTCGCGCTTCATAAAACCATCTTTCACTTTCTTTCTCCAATTCCAGATTTTAGTAACATCGGCTTCTATAAAACTCTGAACATGCGCACTTGTTTGTGTGCTTTCAACCATATGATGTGCAATTAACTTGCCCATTCTGGTCATTTCTATTATTTCGTCTTCACCACTTGCAATAACTGGTGCAGCTTCTTTTTTAGTCTCTTGTTTTGGTGCTTCAGCTTTAGCCGTAACTGGAATTTCTTGAACTTTGGCAGAAGCAGAACCTCTGTTCTCTAAATACGCAATCATATCATTTTTAGTAACACGACCATCTTTTCCTGTACCTGGAAGCGCATCTAATTCTGATTGTGAAACACCTTCGGCTTTAGCCATATTTTTTACCAATGGTGAATAAAAACGTTCGCCATTACTAGCTATTGGAGCAGCTGTTTCTTTTGCTACTTCAACCGTTTTTGTCACTTCTTGCACTGCTGCAACAGGTTGCTGCGTTGCTTCTTGAGCTTTTGGGGCTTCAGCAGCTGCTGTACTTTCTCCTTCGGTTTCTATAACCGCTATAACTTGTCCAACTTGAACAACATCGTCTGCATTGAATAGTTTTTCAACCAAAACACCATCTACTTCACTTGGTACTTCGCTATCTACTTTATCTGTTGCAATTTCTAAAACTGCCTCGTCTGCTTCTATTGTATCACCAACTTCTTTTAACCAAGAGGTTATTGTTGCCTCAGCAACGCTCTCTCCCATTTTTGGTAATTTAAGTTCAAATCTTGCCATATTAATAATCTAAAGCTACTTTTTTAATTAGTGATTGCAAAATTAATAAAAAATAGCTTATTTTTTTAACTATTCAATACAATTTTAAAACCTTGTTTTTTATTAAAATGATTTCTAAAACGTTATCACTTCACCTCTATTCTTAGAAGAATCACTTCCGATGATAAAATTAGAGTTTTTTGGAAGAATTTTAAATGTCAATCCTTTATTTTTTTCTGAAGCTGACATATGAGCTATAATCTCCTTAAAATCTAATGAGTTAGCATCAAAAATGACCTGTGTGTTTTCATTTACTTGTTTGAAATCATTTATTAGTTTCACCTCAAAAGGAAACAAATGATTAAACCCTGAATGCAATTCATAAGAAAAAACAACATTTTGATTAGCAATAGCTTTCACTTCTTTTGGTTTTTTGCCCAGCATTCTGGCCGATTGTATTCCTAACCAAACCAAGATATCGAAAAGTAAATTACTTTTAAAGTGTTTTTTGTAGAAAATCTGCATGGCACCATAAAAGCGCTTCGCGTAGGTTTTATCTTTTAAAGTGCTTTCTCCTTTATAATGAATAACTGTTGTATTACCAAAATAATGATTTTCAAATCCTGCTTGTTCTATTTTATAAGACAGATCAATATCTTCACCATACATAAAATAGTCTTCGTCAAATCCGTTTACTTGATTATAAACATCCCGTTTTAAAAGCATAAAAGCCCCAACAAATACTGAAGCTTTACCAACTTCATCTTCTTTAATTTGATTTTGGTAATAGCTTTTAGAATCGCCTAATATTTTTTTGATGGCGACTTTCGGAGTTGGAACATTCCTCTTGCTTTCTGGCAAAAATAAGCCAATACCATCAATTAATTTACAGCCTACAATACCTAGGTTATTTTGTTTTTCGGCGAATGCCAAAAGGGTTTCAAACGTGTCTTCAGCAACAACAGTATCTGGATTTAAAATACAAACATATTCGCCTTGTGCTTGTGCCACACCTATATTATTACCTTTAGAAAAGCCTAAATTTTCTTTATTTTCAATTAATTTTACCTTTGGGAATTGTTGCTTTATCATTTCGCAGCTAGCGTCTTGCGAGTTGTTATCCACCACAATGATTTCTGCTTCCAGATTTGTAATTGCAACTTCTGTACTTTGCAAACACAACTCTAAAAAGTAGCGTACATTATAATTTAATATGATAACCGATAGCTTCAAGCCTATTATGATTTTAATGACGATTCAAACGGAATACGATTTAAAATACTTCGTCCCAAAGTGATTTCGTCTGCATACTCCAATTCATCACCAACAGAAATACCTCTTGCAATGGTAGATGTTTCTACTTGTAAACCTTGGATTTGTTTAAAAATATAGAAGTTTGTGGTATCGCCTTCCATTGTTGGGCTTAATGCAAAAATGAGCTCTTTCACTTTACCAGATTTTACTTTTTCAACCAAAGTAGGAATATTTAAATCGTGAGGTCCAACACCATCTATTGGTGATATTTTTCCGCCCAAAACGTGATACAAGCCTTTATGTGATGACGTGTTTTCAATGGCCATAACATCGCGAATATCTTCAACAACACATATAATCTCTTCGTTTCTATGTGGATTTGAACAAATCTCGCAAAATTCTAAATCACTAATGTTATGGCACGATTTACAAAATTTTAAATCGTTGCGCATGGTTTGCAAAGCGCCAGTTAAAGCACTCGTTTGCTCTATAGGTTGTTTTAATAAATGTAATACCAAACGCAAAGCGGTACGCTTACCAATGCCTGGCAATTGTGATACTTGGTTTACTGCGTTTTCAAGAAGTTTTGAAGAAAATTCCATAGCTGCGAATTTAATATTTATTATCAACTTGTTTAAGTATCTTTTAAAGTAATTCGTATTTTGCCCTCAGAAATCAAATTATATGTCAGCGACTCAAATTATCCTACTTATTGCAGCCTATTTTGGTGTGCTTATTTTAATTTCATACATCACAGGAAAACGATCTGGAAATGATGCTTTTTTTAAAGGCAACAAGCAATCACCTTGGTATGTTGTTGCTTTTGGAATGATTGGCGCTTCGCTTTCTGGAGTGACATTTATATCTGTTCCGGGCTGGATTGAGGCATCGCAATTTAGCTATATGCAAGTGGTGTTTGGTTATATTATTGGGTATTTGGTGATTGGTACAGTTTTACTGCCTTTATATTACAAACTTAATTTAACGTCTATTTACACGTATTTAGAAGAGCGTTTTGGAAATTATTCATACAAAACGGGTGCCTCTTTCTTTTTAATATCTCGTGTGGTTGGTGCTAGTTTTAGATTATACTTAGTTGCCAACGTATTACAACTTATTTTATTTGATGATTTGGGGGTTTCTTTTTGGCAAACCGTAACCATTACCGTGCTTCTTATTTGGCTTTACACTTTTAAATCTGGAATAAAGACCATTGTATGGACCGATACTTTGCAGACACTATTTATGCTTATAGCCGTTGGTGTAGCCATTTATTTTGTAAGTGATGAGCTTCATATTTCTGGCGGAAACCTTTTAGGTTATGTTTTAGATAGCGATCTCTCTAAAATGTTCTTTTTTGATGATTTTAAATCGGGGAATTACTTCTGGAAACAATTCATTTCTGGTGCTTTTATAGCTATTGTAATGACAGGGCTTGACCAAGATATGATGCAAAAAAACTTAACCTGTAAAACATTGAAAGATGCTCAAAAAAATATGTTCTGGTTTACCATTGTATTAACTATTGTAAACTTTGTTTTTTTAAGCTTAGGATTACTGCTAACGGTTTATGCTCAACAAAATGGTATTGATGCACATAAAGATGATTTATTCCCATTATTAGCTAAAAACCACTTAGGCTTTGGTGTCTTTGCTTTCTTTTTATTAGGATTGATTGCAGCGGCTTACAGTAGTGCAGACAGTGCTTTAACTTCTTTAACCACTTCGTTTAGTATAGATATTTTAGATATCGAAAAAAAGTATGATGAAGCTAAACAAGTTGCTATTAGAAAGCGTATTCATATTTTAATTTCGTTTGTTTTAATTTTAGTGATTATTGCCTTTAAATACTTAATTAAAGATGAAAGTGTAATTGCAAAACTCTTTGTATTTGCTGGCTATACATATGGCCCACTTTTAGGCCTATATGCTTTTGGACTGTTTACAAAATGGAACGTAAAAGACAAATTAGTGCCTATTATAGCTATTTTGTCTCCTATTCTATCCTACATTATTAGTGTAAACAGCTTAAAATGGTTTGGATTTGAATTTAACTTCTTTATCCTAATCTTAAATGGCTTATTAACCTTTTTAGGATTAGTATTGATTCGTAGACAACAAAACTAAAGTACAAGCCGCTTCAAAGTCTATATTGTTTTCTTTAAGAAGTTTATAAAATTCTGGATTTTCTGTTCCTGGATTAAAAATAACACGTTTTGGTTGTAATGAAAGAATATAATCGTAATATTCTTTTTGGTTTTCTGCGTTTAAATATAGTGTAACAGTATCTATATC
>ERZ1027208.432-NODE-432-length-16375-cov-15.220588_pt1 | contig 16375 bp, 20 predicted proteins | sample MGYA00520867_ERZ1027208 | MGnify/ENA primary metagenome ERZ1027208 (study PRJEB33311, sample SAMEA4378413) | marine metagenome | biome: Marine biome; feature: Fjord; material: Water | collected 2014-07-20T08:00:00Z/2014-07-... | depth 75 m ...
AGTGTCTTTCATAAATAAGTCTCAAATGTGTCAACTTATTTCAGGACGGGACAAAACTTAGAATAAAAAAGGTGGTTTAAGTGAAGTTTGATTTAATCGGCAAACTGTATACAAGCATCATGTCTTTGTATTTTATGGTTTCAGGCTTCAATGCACTGATGGATATTGATTCTAAACTGCTCAGAATTGGTCTAACGGCCAATGATTTAGACGGTAAAGTGGCCTTTATTCTTATTTATTGCAGCCTAATGGTGGGCATTGGCGTGGCGATAGGTTTGATTGCTTACATGAGTAGAACTTGGGTATATTCGGCGGTGCTTGCTGTGACCATTATCCTGTCATTCATATTGTTTAGGCTAATTGGCTCAGGGATAGTGGGTGAAATGAGCAATATTCAAATGTCATTTATATCCATTGAAATTCTAGAGGCGAGCATTGGGCTATTCATTATTTATAAATCCGATTTTTATCAAGAGCGTACATAAAAAAAATGAATCCCGCTGTTAAAGAAAAGTTTGACTGTTACCCTGCTCATGTATCGATTGCTTTGAATTCAATTCGAGCGCTTATTTACAGTACCGCTAAACAAGATGGGATTAGTGAGATAATCGAAACGCTAAAGTGGGCTGAACCTAGCTATACTTCTAACATTGGCAGCACCATTAGATTTGACTGGAAAGAAAAAGCCCCCGATCAATTTTGCGTATACTTTAACTGTAAAACCACCTTAATTGAAACGTTTAAAGAAGTGTATGGCGATACCTTTCGGTACGATGGTAATAGAGCGTTAATCTTCACCTTTGATCAAGATGTGCCAGTAACAGAATTAACACACTGCTTATCAATGTCACTGCGTTACAAAAAGATAAAACACCTTACATTACTGGGCGCTTAACTTTTATTTTACGGCTTATGCACGCACCTGGCTCGGTCACCATCAGCTCCATGCTGATAACTTTGTCATTCACACTGCCATCTAATTTTCCGACCTGCACACTCCATCACACTATATGCTGATTTTAGTCCGTAATTTAAACTTAAGTACTATAAGTAAAAGTGTTTGAGGCTGATACGATTTAAACCAATAAAAATAAATAGCGGGTACGTAGGTTTATGTCGATTCAGACAAAAGAATATTCTATCAATGGTCTATTAATTCCCGTTCTTGACGGTGGTAATACTGATTCTGATGAAGCTATTGTATTTATCCATGGGTTTCCGGGTGCCGCAAATGATTGGCGCCCATTTCTTGAAGCTCTTTCGCCGTATAGCCGAGTAATTGCGCTAACCATGCCTGGATTTGGTGGTGCAGATAAACCAAATGATTTCGATTATTCAGTGGAGAACTATGTACCTGTTATATCGTCATTACTGAGTGGTCTGGACGTAGAAAAAGTACATCTGGTCATGCACGACTTTGGCGGGGCGTGGGGCATGAACTGGGCTGCACAAAATATCGATAAGATGAAAAGCTTTACGCTGATCAATACGGGCTTATTTTTAGAAGAGTGGCATTCGTTAGCCAAAATATTCAGAACCCCTATTATAGGCGAGTTGTTTTCTTTGTTACCGCCCTACCAACCCGCATTCAACTCGATGATCTCGTGTAATGGGGCTAACAAATTAAATGACGAGCAGTTAATTGAACTGAAATCACAAATGGATTACGGCACCCGTAGAGCCATGATGAAGTTATACCGAAATACGGATGCGAGAGATCAGAACCATTACAATATTGCTGATCAATTTTATGAAAAAGATTTCCCAGCCATGGTTATTTGGGGGGAAGACGACCCTTACTTACCAAGCACTCTGGCAAGCAAACAATTAAAGGCATTCCCTCATGCTGAGATTCATATGCTGAAGGATTGCGGGCATTGGCCATTTTTAGAGCAAGAATCTAAAGTGCATGATTTATTATTGAAATTTTTCTTAGATTTTTTTGAAGAAACTCACGCCAAGGTTGTCCCAATAAATAATTAACCGTTAGAATTTTATCTAGCATTCATATAGACATTTAAGTGCGGTTTAAAATAGATTAAGCCGCATGAGTCTTTAACCAATCTCACTCTACGCTCTACTATTAAAAACTTAGGTTTCCTTCTAAGTAGGATCTGCCAACAAGGTTGTCATTGCCGACTTCATGACCAAAAAGTCTTCTTCTCCCACTTTATCTGCCCACTGAGACTCTATTTGTCGGGTATACTTTAAAGCCAATTCTAAAAACTCATGCCCCCTACTGCTCATGTATACCAATGACGCTCTGCCATCTGTAGGGTCTGGCTTTAATTCCAAATAGCCCTTGTTAACTAGTTCGTCCACAAGTTTACTGACGGCCTGCTTACTGATGCCTGCTTGTTTTGCAATTTCAATAGCTCGAATACCTTTATGGTCCACGTAAGGGATCACAACAAAATGTCGTAAGGTTATGTCTTTGATGTTATCTGATGCCAGTTTTTCTAAAACCTGCTTGGTGAACTTACGCTCTAGCTTTAATAGCATTCTGCCAAGGTGCGTATCTCTTACCTCTGTTAATGATTCTGTCATGTTTATTCCTAACTTCGAGCCGTGACTTCAGTGGTATTGTGGAGGATTTTCCAGTCACCCATTTCATTTATTAAATCTATATGGTCATGAAATATTTGGCTTTCGCCGACTAATTTCAAACTGACCTGAAGTATATTGCCATCTTCTATCACATGATCGATTGAAAGCTCACGAGGATTGCCACCAATTTTTTTAGCCGCGATCAGAGATAAGTAGTCACCCCGGTTAATGACCCTTAAACCGTCTTGTGTTTTGGCCACCACACGAAAGTGCTCATGAAAGGCTTGCTCTAGTATTTGAACGTCTGAATGTTCAGTGCCTTGAACATACTGAGTTAAGACCTGCATAGCCTGACTGCACAATTGAGCAGCTGCCTGATGTGTTGATGTTAATGTGCTCATGGGTAAATTCCTTCTTAGATGACGTTGATTTCCTTAAATAAAGCCAAATTAGTAAACCATGCAGACCAATACTAGTCAACCATGATGACTATTGTCATATCTTTGAAGTGGTTTATTAAAATCTTAATGTTTTAGGTAAATATCCATCTGATTACAGGGATTATAAACGTCTAAATACTAAGCAAAGCTGTGAAGCGCTTATAAACAAGGGGCTAGCAAGGAGCGCAGGAGATACGCAGATTAAAGGAATGAACGGATAGGCACATTACATGGCTGTAATTGTAATTAGAGAGTGAAATAACTGTAGACACTCCATATCTTCTTACATATACTACGCTGGCTAGAAAAAAGTCTCTATTTACAATCTACATTACGTTGTTATCTATATTTAACAACTGTCCTGAAGTTTTTAAGTTAAGGTCTACATTTCTTAAGCACTTCCAGCCTTTTACGAGGCTAAAATTAACAAATTCAGGATATTTATTATGTCTACTACAACTACTGGTACAGTAAAATGGTTCAACGAAGCTAAAGGTTTCGGTTTCCTAGAACAAGAATCTGGTCCAGATGTTTTTGCACATTTCTCTGCAATCGCTAGCTCAGGGTTCAAAACTCTAGCTGAAGGACAAAAAGTTTCTTTCACAGTTACTGACGGTCAAAAAGGCCCTCAAGCTGAGAACATCGTAGTTATCTAATCGATAACCACTTGTTCAAAAAAGGTAAGATCATTGATCTTGCCTTTTTTTTCGCCTGAATTTTACTGACTAAAACCCCCCTTCTGACTTAAACACCTTCTGAATCTAGTATTTCCTCCTTAATGACTCACCCTGAAGCCTTATCAATCTTTTTTAACTGCAAAATTTCATGATGATTTGATCAGCTTCATACGTCAATTTTGAATATGCCTTAATATCTCCATTCCTTTGGGCCAGCATCGTTTTTTCAAGCATTGCCCGGTAGCGCTTATCTAATTTTTTGATTGGATCTGGCTTAAATATAGAAAACATAACTCTCTCAATGGATGACTGCTAATAACATACTCAGATTAATATACTGATCAAAGATAAAGTCCGATTACTTTGACATTAAAATAAAGCCGGCAGCAAGTTAGCCGTATTTGATCACCTTTTAACAATATAATTAAAATTGACCTAGCCCAAAGCTCAACCCGTAATTTAGAATAAAATAAGTAAAAGCTTGTTAATCTTTTCTCCTACACCCGCTCTTACTAAAAACAAAAAATATAATTTAGGCTGATGCTCATTCATACTTTCTAGAATAGATTATTTTAACTAATGACTAGCAAGCCTGTAAGTAACTGTTCTTAATACAATAAATTTTCACCTAGTTTACTTCTGTTTGATTACAGCGCAATTGAGTAAAGCTAGTTGATAATCAATCAGCATTTATAGCTTCTGTTAGATACAAAATAAAAATCAAACTGCTGTGCCCCTGACTGAAAGGCGCGTATATCCAGCGATTAGTCTTTCCCTCTATCGAGCCTACTGGCCAGCACGCCTATATCCTCCTTATTGCGATTCTATTTGCTAGCAAGCGAATAAGACACATGCTTTATATTCCACGCACTTCATCGTCAATGATTAAACAAAATGTCATTGCACAAAAAGGCAATGTGACAAAACTTAATGTGGCGATTGCATAAGCATTAGCTACCGATAAAAAACATCTTAGGGTCTGCTATCAGCCTTTTGATGTTTTTTATTAGCACCAAGCTCTACTCCCCGCCCATGAATCCCTAATATTTTTCTCCTAAGTAATCGAGTTTAAAGCTAGACTAGTTTCAAAGCGGATTAACTTATCAAAAATATGACATCAATCATTCAACTCAAACAAGACATTTCAGAGTGCTCTAGTTGTTCAAACGTTTTGCCTTTTGACCCTAGGCCTGTTGTCCAATTTGATGCAGCATCTAAGATTCTAATTGCGGGGCATGCTCCTGGAAAAAGAGTGCACGACTCTGGGGTTCCGTTTGACGATGCCAGCGGTAAGCGATTAAGAGAATGGCTAGGGGTTTCTAACACTGAATTTTACAATTCAATCAACTTTGCCATTCTGCCTATGGGGTTTTGTTACCCCGGAAAAGGTCAATCAGGTGATCTACCACCCCGCCCTGAATGTGCCGAAAAGTGGCGGCTAAAAGTACTCTCTAAACTTAAAGAGGTACAGCTTGTTATTGTGCTTGGCCAGCACGCCATTAAATACCACCTGCCAAATGAAAAAGGAAATTTAACCAATACAGTGCAAAACTGGCAAGCCTACTGGCCAAATACAATCGCACTGCCTCATCCCAGCCCTAGAAATAATATTTGGCTGAAGCGTAATCCGTGGTTTGAAGCTGATGTTCTACCTATATTAAAACAGCGCATTATTCGTATATTAAACACCTAAAACGCCCTTCATTTAATCCAATCTTAAGACCATTACGTAAATCATATATACACATTAAAGATGATCACTATGAACACTGTCTCACCTAAAAAATTGAAACACAGTAAATGGACGGCTGTTACACCTAACAATAAAGAAAAGCACTTTGTTATTACCGAAGTTGAGTTTAATGAAGAAGGTAAGGTCATTACCTGCGAAATTGAAGCCATTAAGTCGCTTCGCACCCATGAAATTGATTGGCAGCAGTTAAAGGATACTTCGATCTGGCGGCAAGGCTGGAAATAACCGCTGCCATATATGGGTTTTCCTGCACCAGACACTTACCCCGTTATATAATAAATTTTGTATCCGCATCAATTTATCTAGGATAAACATTATGGGTATTGAGTTTCGCGCCTATACTTAATGAATAGCATCATATTGATGTCATTTTGTTATAAGGCCACTGAATGTCTGCCCAGATAGACATAGATAAAAAGCTCGATACACTTCCACTGCTGCCCGATGTTGTGGTGTCTTTATTACGCTTACGACCCGAAGATGAAAGCTATTACGATGATATTTTAGACCTAGCCAAGCACGACCCTACTTTTACCATCCAAATAATTCGTCTAGCAAACAGTGCAGCTAATGCACCTGTCGCTCAAATAAGATCACTTGAAGAAGCGGTTTCTCGCATAGGCGCCAATGCCATAGCGGGCCTTATAACAGCTATGACTGTGTTAAGGGTATTTGTCCCTTCTGATAAACATGAAAAAGATCTTTGGGTTCATTCAGTACAAGTGGCCATTTGGGCCCAGTATTTAGCGCGCGTACACAAAGATTTAAAGATCGACCCGTCTCAAGCCTACTTATGCGGCTTGATGCACGACATTGGTCGCTTTGCCATGTTTGACCAAATTCCCGAAGAATTTAAATCCATTGATGCTGAAGATTGGCACACACCCAAAGAATTGATTGATGTGGAGCAACAATTTGTAGGCTCAAATCATGCTCAAATAGGTCAAAAAATTTGCATTAAATGGGGCTTACCTGAATCTGTTCGTTGGGTTGTGGGCTACCATCATATTTACCATGCTAAGCAATATGCATTGGTTGAAAAACATGACGCTCAACTATTAAACTTACTAAAGATTATCCAAGTAGCGGATCGAATCAGCATGATGACCATCAAAAATGATTCCGTCTCTGAGTTAGATATCATTACACAAGCCTTTACACCTGAGCTGAGCCCTGTTTCACTAAATATTGAACAGATAAAAACCCTTTTACCCAAGATCAATGATGAATGTGAAGACATGCGTCAGAAATTAAACATATAATGTGTTTATTAATATTTACCTGAATTTGGAAGCCCTGCATGAGTGAAAATTGGGATGAATACGCTGAAGGTTGGAATGAAAACCCTGATGTTATTGCCTATTCAAAGCAAGCCTATGAATCTCTATTAAACGTGAAAGATATTACGGATTTATCTGTTTTAGACTTTGGCTGCGGAACCGGTTTATTGACCGAAAAAATTGCCACCGACGCTGAAAGTGTTGTTGCAATTGACCCTTCTAAAAAAATGACCCAAGTATTACTTAATAAAAACATTAAAAATGTATCCGTTATTAATGCTGAAGTGAGCGCGCCCTTTATTGCTGACCATCCTAGTTTAAAAGCTTCATTTGATGTCATTGTGGCATCATCTGTTTGTGCCTTTTTACCCAATTTTTCTGAAACACTGAATCATTTAATTGCCCTATTAAAACCCGGTGGCATTTTTGTACAGTGGGATTGGGCTCCCAGCAAGAGTGAACCCGATTTTGGATTTAGCCCAACCGTACTCAAAAAATTGTATAACAAAGCAAACTTACTTGTTTTAAAGGCAGAGAATGTATTTTCAATGTCGGATGAACCAGGCCAGATGCAGGTTGTAATGGGCGTAGGGAAACGTTAAAGCATCCATAGCCCAGTCTCGCCTAGCCTTCCGTATTTCTATACATCCATAACCCTATATACTTTGATAAACCTAATTAGAGTCTTTGGCTCATTGCCCGTGTTTCGTTATTTTGAAGCCTAATTTTTTACTTGCCGATACAAGATGGACACTAAATAATAAATGGATTCAATAAGTCGATTAACGAGCGAACTATGATTAGTTGCCACGAATATGATTACCTTGAAATTGCATGCATGTATCAATACCCAATTAAGCTGTCTTTAAGTAATGGCGATAAAATTGAAGGCATTGCGTGGGACACTGGGCGGACTGAAGATAAACAAGAATGCTTGATACTAAAGATTGACGCTAAAATACATAAAGTGCTTTTACAAGATGTAAAAGCATTGACTGCCTTAGTGAAAAACCCACATTTTACAACGGTGACCTTTTCTTAACTGACTGACTTTCTGTCAGCTTAACGTTTTTATTATTTATGAGTTGTATTATATGGTTTTTAAGTCCTGCGGGATGTGTTCGATAACGGCGTCCATGTCTTCTTTCGATATGGGTAAACGCTTGAACTGCTCACCGTTGTTTTGCATGGTTTCTAAATCCAATACGGTTCCGCCTGCCAATTTATCCCCCATATTAAATACATCTTTAACTGTATAAATAACCCAGTCGGAACCTTCCATGGATAATACAAGGTACGCAGCATCGGATGCCAGCAGCACACTGTGCGCGGCTATCTGTGAAACAGATCCATAAGACAATACGATACCTGATGAAAGTGTGTAGCCAGTGGGCACCACCACCGCCTTACCTAATTGATACATTCCATAACCCACTGCAACCGCACCAGAAGCAACCGTTCCTGTGGTCATCGTAACAGCTGATGTTCCGGTACTTACCGCCTGTGTAGCAATAGACGCTGTTTCACCAGCGATTAATGTACCCGCTCCCAGTGCCGCTTCGCCTACGCCTACCGTTACACCAACCGCTGCACCACCCACAGCAATACCTGAGGCCGCTAACGGAACCCCAATATACTTAACAGCTTCACCTGTAATTATGCCGGTTGTAGCCACCGTTACCGCCGCGGCTTGTGTTCCAATTAAAGTCGAGCCACTGGCCACTGTGCCCATCGTCATAACGGCTCCACCGGCTAACACACCCGTTGCCGCTTCTGCTGTGCCTAAAATACTGGCAATGGCTGCCTTAGCCGTAGGGGCCACAAAGTCGTATGCCATTGCCCCAGTATTCCAAGTCACTTTAACGGCCACTTCTGCCAATGATGCGCTGCTGTGTCCAACCAGCATAACCGGGTACACAACAGTGTTCACTGCAATAAACCCTATGCTACCCGCTGTGATTTTAGCGGCGGGTTTGATCATGCCTTCCCAAAAAACACCGTGCAGCGCCCAGCCTAAAAATTTCAGCACGGCTAGGGTTCCGGTTTCATTCTTCTTATTTAATGCATCGCCGGATTTATCAAACGAGTTTCCAATATTTTCAAAGTAGTTTTCGGCGGCATCTTTCACAAAGAACGTCATTTTATTCGACGTTTCTTCGCGCCATTCATTGGATTTTTTTGCGCCTTTAGCGTAATGATGCCACGCAGGAACAGCACTCATATTTTCTGCACGTTCAGACAGGTTTTTAGGCAGTGCAACATACCCTTTAATAAATTCTTGGCCTGCAAACTTAAAAGCTTCGCCGCTTAATTCAAGCATGGTGCCCGAGACATTCTTAGCCGCTGAAAAAGACCCTTCTAAGATTGCTTTACTGCTTTTAGCACCAGACTTACTGATACTGTTAGCGGTGTCGATTCCACCATCCGTTATGCTGTCAGAAAAATCGATTAAAAAATTAGCACTGTCTTTACTTAGCTGCCAAGACTGACCAATGATATTTTGTGCATCTTTAGCGGAACGGTTAATTAATAACATGCCGCCTGGTCGAGAGTGCTCGGTAATCGTGTGAGCAAGTTCTTGACCACCATTAAAAATGGATTTAGAAAACTGATAAGTTTTTTGTGTTCCAATACTGACCACTTGAACAGACTCACTGGCTTTTTTAATTGAGTCGAGCAGTGATTGTCGAGCATCCAATTTAAACAGCTCAGCAGCAAACTCCATTGCACTGGGCCCGGCCGGAATTAAACTAATACTGGTATTCGGAATAGAGAAAGCGCCGTTTTCATACAGGTCTGAATGGCCTTTTTTAAATAGCTTTTTTGTATTTGGTATAGCGTCATATTCAGTTACTTGCTTACCTTGATTGGAACAAGCCACTAGGAATGTAAGCAATACAAGCGCGATAATCTGTTTCATTGTTTCAAATCCTTAGATAACTGCTCGATTATTTGATTAATGATCTTGGGATCTTCGGTGACTATATTCACATCAACATCCGACTGCATTTTCAACGCTTTAAGGTCAATTACCGAGCCCACCGGTATATAACCAGCATTAAATGTTGAAGGCTTAGCCTGATCTTTTTGGTTTAAATGCACCTGACCCTGTATGGAAGCAATCGCTAATTTAGGACCATCAATCACAATAAAATAAGCCGTGTTCATGCTCGTTAATAGTAACTGACTGGGAATAGCGGTTAATGCGTTATAACCTAATACCACCCCACTTTTTACCTGATTAATAAAAACCTTGGTGGTCGCTGTTATTGCATCGTAAGTGAGTAGCGCACCGTATTTGACTGTGTCAGTGGTGGCTGTCACAACACCCTGAGCGACGCCGGCTGTCGGTGCCGCGACGGTGGTGATCATCTGATTAATCACACCAATACTTGAGCCGGCCACATAGGTCACAGGGATTGCGCCTGCTGACAATAGTGATACGCCAGCAAAAAATCCGCCTTCTACCGTGGGAGAGATGACCTCTATTGCCGCTTTTCCAGAATAATAAATGGCCATACCTGTGGATTGTAAGGTGTTTTTTGTCAGGATATAGGTGGTAGCAATGGGCAGAAAAATCACTTCTCCGGCCACGACTACGGTTGTAGCTGTTAGTTGCCATGTGGTTTTGGCTGTTGGTTTCACTAAGCCTTCCCATAAGCTAGCAGCGTAGCCACCCAGAAGCGTCCATAGGCCACTGGCAGAGTTGCCTTTTTCTCCCGACGATACATAGGCCTTTTGAAATTCGGTTTGCGCATTATCAAATGCATTAACCCAGTTGGCTTTAATATCTAAAGTGCTTTTTTCATGTATCGCTTGGTAGCCGTCACCCAACTCAGAAAAGTCGTCGGCTATTGCGTTTACATAATCATTGGGTAGGTTGGCTAATTCTTTTCGGCTTTCAGCGGTGCGTTCTGATAAATAAATATAGCCATTTGAAAATCGAGACCAGGCTTTAGAAGCCGATTCTTGAGATAACGACCATTGGCTTTTTGCTAGGCTGTGAGTCTCTGTGAATATTTTTTTAGATTGATTACGGCCTGATGAATAAACATTTTTAATTGTCTTACCAGATTGAACCATATCTTTCTGTAGATCATCTGCAAAGTCCGTTGTGCGACTTGATGCTGACGTGGCTAATTTCGCGATGGCTTCATGAGATTGATCAATACTGTGTTCTTTTGCATAAGCCAGTGCTTTTTCACTGGAACTAATAACAAACCAGCCCTCTTTGTAGAGGGTTTTCTGCCCATGCAAGTTGGCCATGGTACTGGGTATGGTTTCAGCAACGCTATGGCTGTTTTCTTTTACCGCCAATGGCTCTGCATGGCTTACTGCAACCGTACAAACAAGCAATATAGAAAGAATATATAGGGGGGAAACTGGCATCCGATGCCTCTATCTTATAATTTTGTGGGATTATATCGTGTGCGAGCTATATCACCAAGTAAGCCACTATTATGCATTAGAGCTACCCTTTGATTTTATAAGTACGTTACTGGTATGTTAGGTGTAATCCACGTGAAGATACTGGTAAGTCGCTTACCTAAATTGAAAAGTTCGATCTATGACAATGAATTCTAATAAAGGCATTCTAGAAATTGCCATGCTGGATGTGATTCCGGAACGTTCCCATGAATTTGAAATTAACTTTGAGAAAGCTCAAAAGATCATTTCATCTATGAAGGGCTACATCAGTCATGAGTTACAAAAAAGTATTGAACAGCCCTGTCGTTATGCTCTACTTGTTCGATGGGAGACATTAGAGGATCACACGGAAGGCTTTCGTGGCTCTGATGAATATCAAGAATGGCGACAATTACTTCATCACTTCTATGATCCATTTCCATTAGTTGAGCACTTTGAGCCGATACGTCCCTAACACTGTACTTTCAACATATACCTAATGTGTCAGGTTAGGCCTATATTTATGCGCTTTAATCACATTTCTTTTTAGGGTTAACGGCGTACTATATTTATCTATAAGTATTTTGATCACTCACAGAGCCACCTGTTTTATGACAACAGATAAGATAGACACGCCAAATCAAAGCGATGACTCAATACATCAGGGCTTTTCTAGGCAAGCATCTCGTAACACCTTATTAACATTATTGGGTGAAAACACGTTGAAGCAGCTATCACAACGTTCTAACTTGTGGGGCAGCTGGGCGGTTTTTTCGTGCTGGGCGACAACTGCCTTGGCCATGTTTGCAATTGTTTGGGCGCAATCACAGCCCTTATTATTTTCCATTCCCGTTATTGCGATTGCGCTTATGGTGATTGCGGGCCGGCAATTGGGTTTATCCATATTAATGCATGAAGCCAGCCACAGGGCACTATTTAAAAACCCCTGGCTGAATGATTATTTGGCCGATTGGCTATGTGGTCGGCCTATTTTTGTTGATGTCGCAAATTATAGAAAACATCACATGGTGCATCACAAAGAAACGGGCAGCCTAGACGACATTGATTATTCTTTGGTTAAAGACTTTCCCACGACACGTGTTTCATTAGTCAGGAAATGCTTACGAGACTTATTGGGAGTGACGGGTCTGAAAGCGATTATTGGCTTAACACTGATGAACGCGGGAGTTCTTAAATGGACGGTGGCCAATAATATTGAACGCCTACCTAGGAACGGGCAGCATCTTGGCCATTACATACTTAACTTTATTAAAAACGCATGGCCAACTCTTGTTATGACAAGTGCACTTTACCTCATCACTGCAGGCCTTGGCCATTCTGAATTATTTTTAGCCTGGCTCATCGCTTACTTAAGCCCCTATCAGTTATTTATACGTGTACGCTCAATCGCTGAGCATGCCATGACCGAACAAACACCCAACATGCTTAAAAACACACGCTCAACAAAAGCAGGCTGGATTGCCCGTGCGCTGGTGGCCCCATACAATGTTAACTATCACATTGAACATCACACCATGCCTACCGCGGCCTATTGGCAGTTACCTCGATTACATAAACTGCTTGTTGAAAAACAGGTTGTGCCCATACCACCTAATTATTTTAACGTACTCAACTTGGTTTCTTCTCAATCCAATCAGTTATGACCTGTGGAGTCATAGCCGTCTCTAAAACGTGCGATTATGATCATGAGTAATGTGCATCATTTTCGAAATATTATGTTTCAGTCATTCACATACTGATCGTTCTTTTATGGACGTTTCGCGCCCACAATTTAGATTGCTTGTTTTGGGTTTATCTAGGTCACATGTGCGACACATACATTTTGTAATGCCTTGTATAAATAATCTAATAATAAAAACCATAAAAATACGAGGCCCTTATGAATCATCCCTCCTCAAAGCCCGACATAGGTAGGCCCGACACAGGTAAGTCGGATGCTCATTTGGATTCGAATACGCCTGATGCCCCATCAAAAGGCTATCGGCGTTACGTCTTATTTTTATTGACCATTGTTTATGCTTTCAACTTTATAGATCGACAGATATTAGTGGTTTTACAAGAATCCATTAAAGTGGATATGGATTTAAATGACGCTCAATTAGGGCTTTTAACCGGGTTTGCATTTGCTATTTTTTATGTGAGTGTCGGCATCCCCATCGCTCGCCTAGCTGACTCAGGAAATAGAAGAAATATTGTGGCCGCATCTGTCGCAGTTTGGAGCGGCATGACGGCGCTTTCAGGGTTCACTCAAAATTACTTTCAATTATTATTAGCTCGTATTGGTGTGGGTGTCGGTGAAGCCGGTGGCAGCCCCCCTTCTCATTCTATTTTATCGGATTATTACCCAGCAAAAGAACGAGGACGTGCCATGGCGATTTATTCCATGGGTGTCTACATTGGTATTCTTGTTGGCTATGGTATTGGCGGCTGGGTTAACCAGCATTATGGCTGGCGCATGGCATTTTTTGCTGTGGGCATACCCGGACTTTTAATCGCATTGCTGGTTAAATTCACAATTAGAGAACCCATTAGAGGCCTTGCAGACGGCAACACTAAAAAAGAAACGGTGACGTTTAAGCATACACTTTCTAGTTTATGGCGCTTACATTCATTTCGGTTTTTCACTGTAGGCGCAGGTTTAACGGCATTTGTGAGTTATGGTGTTGGGAATTTTTTACCATCTTTTTTAGTGCGCTCTCACGGCTTCACGCCCATTGAAGTCGGTACAAGCCTAATGCTGACTACGGGTGTTGGTGGTGCACTTGGGACGTTTATAGGCGGCTATCTAGCGGATAAATTTGGACAACGTGATATGCGATGGTATTTATGGGTGCCTGCCATCCCGGCTATTTTTGGGCCAGCGCTTATTATTTCATCTATGTTTGTTAGCGATAGTAATATGGCGCTTGTTCTATTATTTTTCGCAACTGTTTTAGGTGCGCTATATCTTGGCCCTGTTATCGCGATTACCCATACACTGGTATCGCCAAGTATGCGGGCAATGGCATCTGCCATATTATTTTTTATTTTGAACCTCATTGGGCTAGGACTGGGACCTTTGACCGTTGGACTCATCAGTGATGCTCTTAGCCCGACGTTAGGCAGTGATTCATTACGATATGCCATTTCAGTTGTCTCTCTTGTGGGCTTGCTATCTATGGTCTGTTTTTATATTGCAGCAAGTAAGCTGCCACAAGATATAAGCCGACAGAGGGCTCGATCGGAATTAATCAACCCCACTGATAACCCTAAGATTGTTATCTCATAAGCCGTTTTCAGAGATTCAAACCATAAAACATTATGAATAGGCGCGATCAAACGCGCCTTCCATAAATAAGAAAAACACATTCGCTTTACGCTCAAAAACCGAATCATAGGTTTGCTTTTATATTGTCCATTTGTTCACTTAAGCCATGAGCGGTTGCAAACCTCAAATTAAAAAACCAGCAGACATAAGCAGCCATTCGCTAACATGTTTTGATGATTTCATTCTTCCTTTAATGATTCGGTCTATGCTTTAAATAGAATGTTATTGGAGACGTCATGAGCAACTCCCCTTTTTGGCACAACCTATTTCGCCCCCCCCATAAAGAACGTGAGACCATCTGCGAGCTATGGCTTGATACGCCTATTTTTGAAGGCATTACTCATAGCCAGTGCTTAAAACTGGCCAATGAAATGCCAATTCGTAGATACGATATCGATGAAGCGGTTTTTACTCAGGGCGAAGTTGGCATTGGTACCTGCCTGATTTTAAAAGGCTCGGTAAAAATATGTGCAGGTGAAAAAGTATTGGCCACCATGCATGAAGGTGACTTTTTTGGAGAGGTGGCGTTAGTTATAGAATCCCCGCGTACGGCCACAGCCATCGCAAGTGCTGAAAGCCAAATTGTGTTTTTCTTACGCCCTCAGTTAGAACAACTTTTATCACAGTCACCGCGATTAGGCAGTCGTTTAATGCAGAACCTTGCCAGAGTCATGGCCAATCGACTGGGCAGCACCAATGCATTATTAGAGGCGCACCATGTTACTGACTAAATTACTGAATCCGTTCAGTAAAGCGCTGTTATCTTTTGTGTTTTTATTACTGATTTCTGTTCTGCTAATTTGGCTTTTGAATCCAGTGATTGTTCCAATATTGGTCTCATTGGTTTTATACGTATGCTTGTCCCCTTTCCACCTTTGGTTAAAAAATAAAGGGTGGCGTTCAGACCTCTCTGCTCTCGCCATTTTATTAAGCTTGATGTTCTTGGTAACGGTTCCTGGCAGTGTGATGCTAGGGGCGTTAAGTGAGCAAATGGCATTTTGGCAAAGCAAGGCCAGTATCGCGGGGCAATCTTTGAATACCCTGCTCTCTGACATATCAAATTTACTGGCACAGTGGCAGTTTTACATTGAAGTGGATCAACTTAAATCAAACATTATGTCCGCCTTTTCGAGCGGCGATAAAACACTATTACAATCCATTAGCAACATGCTTGTGGGAATTTCTACCTCGTTATTATTGGTGCCATTTATTACATTCTTTTTATTAAGGGATTTTGAGTCTTTGCGTAACCGACTTCTAAATGCCCTACCAAACCGGTACTTTGAATTAGGGTGGCTTATCTTTTTTAAAGTGGCTGATCAAACTGAAGGATATGTAAGAGCTGTTTTAATTCAACAATCCATACTTGCCACTGTGGCCAGTATTGGGTTTTGGATCGCAGGCTTTGAAAGCCCAATTATCTTAGGGATGATCGCTGGGATTCTGGGTTTAATACCCTATTTAGGCCCTGCGCTGGGCTTGATCCCTCCGTTTTATTTAGTGCTGGCTTCAGCACCTGTTAACTACGACAGCATGTATGCAGCGATTGCTGTAATAGGGGTGGCATATGTGATTGATAACTTATTTGTGATCCCATTGATCGTGGCCAAGTTTGCAAACCTGCATCCGTTAATAGCACTTTTAAGCATTATTATTTTTGGAAACTTTTTTGGTATTCTGGGCATGATGGCCGCCATCCCTCTCATGGCCATTTCAAATATTATGCTGAGCCAGCTAATGCTGAGTTTCAACCCGCAGCGGTTTAAAGCCAGAATTGTTTAAGTTTTTGATGACGTTTTGATTGTGAAATTATGGATACCCGCGTTCGCGAGTATGACGAAGTACACCGCTGCATGGATACCCGCGTTCGCGAGTATGACGAATTACACTGTTGTGGCCTAATGATTCTGTACACCCAGAAGGGTAAAATATCCATCTGTTAT
>ERZ1027208.433-NODE-433-length-16351-cov-26.013500_pt1 | contig 16351 bp, 19 predicted proteins | sample MGYA00520867_ERZ1027208 | MGnify/ENA primary metagenome ERZ1027208 (study PRJEB33311, sample SAMEA4378413) | marine metagenome | biome: Marine biome; feature: Fjord; material: Water | collected 2014-07-20T08:00:00Z/2014-07-... | depth 75 m ...
ATCAAGGCTGGTCTGAGTTTGTCAGGCAGTTGGAATACAAGTCACTGTGGCAAGGGCATCAGGTTCATCAGGTGAATCCTCGATATACCAGTCAACAATGTCATGCCTGTGGCCATACTGAAAAAGCCAATAGGCCGTCTCAGTCTGACTTTGAGTGTAAACGCTGTCACCACAAAGCGAATGCTGACGTGAACGCAGCCAAGAATATATTAGCGGCAGGGCTTGCCGTGTTAGCCTGTGGAGAAGCCGCATTGGCGGCTTCCGTGAAGCAGGAACCTCAGCTGACTAAGCAATTAGTCGCTGCCTAGATTTTCTAGGAATCTCCTTCCTTTAGGTGGGAGAGGATGTCAACTAATAGTTGTTTCATATTCAAACCTCTGTATTTCACATGTGTATATTATACACATCATGACCATGATTTATTTTTGAATAATAAAGCGGAGCTTAATTCCGATACCACACTGAAGTGACTGCTCCCAACCCCTCGGGGTGGGGAGCAGTCACAGTGGCGGTATTTCGTAAGGTATGCATAATCGGATGTAAATGGATGGACAATTGGGTGTTTCTCTGCCATAGTTAATCGGATGGAAACGGATGGGTAATCGGGTATCATGCTGAACACTGACACATTGGACATTACCAACACGGTATTAAAACTGATCTCGGAGTTAGATGAGTTCAAAGGCGCGTGGCAGGCCATTGGGCGTATTGCGCCTGAGCGCCTATCCAGCCTGCGTCATGTTGCCACCATCGAAAGTATCGGCTCATCCACCCGCATTGAAGGGGTAAAGCTCACTAACCGTGAAATCGAACAACTGCTTTCCAACCTTGAAACACAATCATTTGCGAGCAGAGATGAACAAGAGGTTGCAGGGTATGCCGCCGTCATGGAAACCGTGTTTGAAAACGCTAAGGATATTCCTCTTACGGTTAACTACCTTAAACAGCTACACGGTCAACTGCTTCGATATTCTGAGAAAGACACGCGGCATCGTGGTGAATACAAAACCCTCTCCAACAGTGTGGAAGCGTTTACACCCGAAGGTGAAAGCATTGGTGTGATCTTTCAAACAGCAACGCCTTTCGATACTCCGCGCCTTATGGATGAGCTGATTGAATGGACAAATAGTGCCCTTAATGAGCAATCTCTGCACCCTCTACTGATTACCGCGATATTCACCGTGGTGTTTTTAGAGATACACCCTTTTCAGGATGGCAACGGTAGATTGTCACGCATCTTAACCACATTGCTCCTGTTAAAGACGGGTTATGCCTATGTGCCTTACAGCTCTCTGGAAAGCGTAATAGAGCAGAACAAGGAAGGCTACTACCTAGCCTTGCGCCAAACCCAAGGCACGATCAGAACGAAAACCCCTGACTGGCAACCGTGGGCAGTCTATTTCCTAAAAGCTCTGAGTAAGCAAAAGGAAAAACTTGAGGCCAAGATAAAGCGTGAGCGCATCATTATTGGTGAACTACCGACTCTTTCAGTGGAGATACTTGAAATAGCCCGTGAGCATGGGCGAGTGACGGTTAACGATGTGGTTAAAGCGACACAAGCCAGCCGTAACACTATAAAAGACCATATAAAGACACTGCATAGCAATGGCTTGATTGAAAGACATGGTGCAGGGCGTGGAACGTGGTATTCTTTAGCTTAACGCGCTTTAACAATGACTCGAAATGACAACATTTGGGTGGTACACTTGGAATCTATCTTGAACGTCAGATTGATTTTTATCTTTAAGGTTATCAGCAAGTTACGGGCGTTTTATGAGATTTAAGATGCGATGCTTCAAATCCTCTTTTGAGCACCACCTCTTCTCGCTCTGGCATCCATCTCACAACTTATTAACAAGCAAAAAAAATCCACCCCGAAGGGTGGAATAATTATTAGGCTACGTTTTGCAGTAGGTTATCTTGTAACATTGAAAATATAGCTTTCGCCAATTCTTCTTCGTTATCAATACACGCACTGATATTAAATAAGTCTTTAACGGAAGGAACTTTAATTCCAAGCCCCATCGTCTCGATATTATTCAATTTCATTTGCGACATAACGTCCACACAAGCCTCACTTTCAAAAGGTTCACCATCAGTCACTATTAGAAGAAGTTTTCGTTCCTCATTACAACTTAGTAACTGCCTTGTGGCCCACATTAAAGCGGGTAACAAGGGTGTTCCACCTGAAGCAACAATGGCTGGATAACGCGCGGCGGTTTGTTTCACCTTTTCCCCAAATAGGGTCATTGGCTCCACGTCCGCTTGACGTCCCGGAAATGCTGCTGCTCCCACTCGAACCCCTGGAATAGTTTCAAGAGCTGCTGTGATAGCAAGTGTTGCGTTAGAGGCTAATCCCATCATGTTTCTATCGCTCATCGAATAAGAACTGTCCATTAATACTTGAACGACGGTATTAACCGCTTTCTTTCTTTGACGAGTACGATAAATCGATGGGTTCCCAAGTTTCACGCGGTGTAGTTTCTTATCATTCAAATTACGACCGTGTTGACTTGTTCCCCTTTTCACACGTTTAGTAGCTTGTACAAAGCTCTGTAACCGTGTTCGTAACGCATAGGTTTGTTTATAAGCACTGGCATATACCGTTGCATGATCCCCTAAAGGTAAAGGGGGTACATCGGCAGATCCATCACCACAACAAATGGCTCCATTCTCTTCAGCTTCCACTATAGCTTCATCCAATTGCTCTGGAATAATTGACTCAAATAAGTCTTTATCCAGTTGATCTTCAGTAGCGTCTAGCATGGCTTGAACGGCGTCTTTATCTAAACAACCATCAGATACCTCTTGTTGGGTATTATCTTCCGTTGTATCAGTTGAACCATCATCAGATGATTGCTTATCATCCATTTCATCGGGTGTTTGTTGCTCACCGTCATCCGTGTCATCTGCAGGTTCGTTTTTTGGCTCTTCTGGGTGGTCTTCTTCTGGAGGCTCAACTTCTTCCTCTAAAATCGTGATCACTTCTAAAGCCAAATGGTGCACATCTAACGTACTCGATGCTGTTACTACGCGACTCATGACACTGTGTACGCGTGTCATGCCCTTGTCAGATAAAATGCTTTCAACATCGTCACAACTGGCTTTCGCCAGCTGTGATAACGCTGTTTGTCCAAGAACGGATGTTCTCAGGTTATATAGCAAGTATCGCGATAAAACTTGTGCGGGTGTTTGATCAGAGCCACCTCCTTCAAAGAAGTTATCAGCGACCAAATAATCAACTAACTCACACAACACTTTTTTTGCACCTGGATAGATAGACATCACTGCCTTCTCCATCCGCACATCTTCAAATACATTTCGGATGTGTTTGTGCAACAGGCTAATAGGCTTGTCGGTATCAAAACCCGTAAACCTTATATGCCCTGCTTCATGAACAACAAAACCGAGGCCTAACACCTTAGTTTTAACGTCATCTAATGGTAGGTCAGGTAAATAAATGACCTCGCCATCGGTTGCCGGTTGTTCATGTCCAAACTTAACCGTTACATTCATCTTCTTGCCGATAGAACGGGCAACAATTGGAATCGACATTTGAGTAATACTCATGCCACACTCCTCGATAAATTTAGATCAAGTGTAAAAGCCGGTTTAGCGGCCTTTACAACGGGCTGAGTTACTTTTTCTTGCGGATCTAAACGTAGACCTGTTTGAATCTGTAACCCACCACTCTCAACGTCAGTGGGTGGAACGACTTGCATCATCTTCTCTTCATCCGACAGTAAATCGATCACTGCACGAACGGCGATTAAATGAATCCCCTCAATAGAACCGGTTGCTGGTAAGCCTTTTAATAACGTATTGACCGTATTAATTAACGGGCGACACTTAGGGCTCATGTATTCCAACGTATCCAGTTTGGTCAGCAACGTGTTAATGCTGCCTGTGACCACTTTTCTAGAGACTTTATCTTGGCCATGAATAGAACGCTCATGTATCTCGATTGCATCTTTAGCAATTTCACGAAATAACTGACCTCCAAGACCTGATGCAACTTTGCCCAAACCTGACACACTTTCTTGAGATGGTTTAATTTGATATAGCTGAAAATCAAACCCAAATCTTTTCTCAACAACGTGTTTAGGAACAATCGCAACCTCAAGTTTATCTTTCCACTCAGGGAATTGGTTGACCCAATCACTGACTTTCTGATCATATTGAGATAGAAAATCCACCTTTGCCTGTTCAAATTCTCGTTGAATAGACGCCAGTTTTTTCTCCAATTCAGTGGCTACTTCAAGCGATGTTGCATAGCCTTTCAAAAATCGTACTGATTTCTTAGAGCATACGCGTTCGGCCTTTCTTTTTAACGTTGAAAAAATCTTTAAATCACCGGGGTCCGCCACTTTCTTTGAACCGAGTGATGCCAGTTCTTCAGGTGGTAGTCCAATGTTTTGCAGATCTGTCGCTTTCAAACTGCGACGGCCTTGCCATATGTGCACATCTAAATTAACGCATATCGTTTGGTCTAATATTTCCATAATTTTCTCCTAATTAACAAAAATTGGATGGAAATACCCCCTGATGGGAGTAAATCCCATCCGGGTGTGCTGCTGAACGGTTAAGAACAGCAAGGGTGCGAATATTTCCCTAGAAATAAACACGGTTGAAAAACATACAGTCGTAACAAGACGACGCTCGAAAATTTGAGCAATTTCTATATGTTTTAAGTGATATGTTACAAATGTAACGGTGACGCATTAAGCCCAAGCTTAATATCAGTTGAATACCATTTAGCGTTTGGTCAAACGTTCTAACTCAGCGGAGTGAGTTAAGAAATCTATACGGTTTTTTTAAAATGTCTTAAGAAAACAGCTTAAAAAATAAAGACCCCCTCAATCATAAAGAAAGAGGAGGCGTCGTTATTGCTTTGATTGGAACGGAGGTGAGCCATCTCCTTTTTTATATTGCATATCTTGCTTATCCCAGTATTCTCCGAATTTATATAAAACGAAAAAGCCTAAAAATAAAACAAGGGTTCCCCATACGATGGGTGGTGCTATATTTAAAAAGTCCATGTTATCTCCTCTTATGTTCCAAAGCATAGCCGAGTATTAACGTGATAATACCGGCAGTTAGTGCCAATAAAGCATTTAAGGCACTTACTTGGTCGCTGGTTAGAAGTAATCCAATGTAACTTACAGTGGTTACGTTTTCGCCAATTTTCACCAAGCTTTTTGCAATTTTAGTTTTCATGATACATCTCCTGAAAGAAACAGATGAGATGAACCACCCTGATGGGGATAACATCCCATCAGGTTATTGCGCGGCGTGAGTCCCTAGACACACACCCATTGAATTCCAATTAGCGTCTGGATGACGTTCAAACTAAATCCGAAGATTTAGTAAAGAAACTTCAATGTACCATGTCTTTTTAATAGACTCAAATCAACGACTTCAGTTCATTAAAAAAACAGCCCCCATACTAAAGGGGCTGGTGTTTACAAGCTTAACTGCAACAACGGTTTAACGGTTTGTTGTGTTGGCTGATACAAGCTAACGGCGGATTTTTTAAGCGCTAACGCAATTGCGATATCGTTTAATAATTCCAATGAATATTCAGGTGTAGCAAACTGTGTTTCGTTTCCTAAATAGTCAATCGTTATGGTCTGGTTATCCTCATTACTGAAGGAGAGAGTTCCCAGCCCTTTTGAAACTGCGATGATGAACATGGTGGTCAAGGTAAAAGAGTTATTCTCTATAACCCCACCCAACGACATCTTGTTGTTGCCGTCGGTAACAACGCCATGCAAATCAAACACAAGTTTGTTAGAGATCATCAGTTGACCTACCGGGACATTCGTAGCTCCCTTTTTATCCTGTATAAAATCACAGGACTCTGGTAAATCGACTGACACCATTCGAGACATTAAGTGTTCCATTCGTTCAATGAGTTCACTTTTGCCTTTCAGGTTAGTAATGCTCCAAAACAAGGTTGGATTTATTACTTTATCGAGTTCTATTACTTTAGCGTCTTCGTCATAAGTTGCGTTGCCGACGTAGAAATAACCGCTTTGTACTTTTTTTCTAACTCGATCATCGATCTCTGTTTGTGGATTCGGTGTTTTCACAATGGAGGTTCTGAGCTTTTGCCCCGTCTTTCCATACTTAATCACCATCACCCCTGACACGGGTTCTATTCCTATTGCCCAGTCTTTTGTAGTGTTTTCAATAGCACCCTGATTTCGATAGACTTGAAAGACTATGTTACTCATTCCACTTCACCTAATTCCAAATTAACAATATTAATAATCGCTTCTTTTACGGGTGGTGTGGCGGCAAATAACAACGTCCTATCTAATGCATACATATGTGGTGCTTTGCCAAGCTGCGAAACAAACTTGTAAAGCTCACATAATTTCGCCCATCTCAATAAACCTCGTGTACTCATCGTTATATCAATAGCAGTTTCATCATCACTTAAAAATAGTTCGCGTATTGATGTTGCTGCTTTAACCATGCGTTCTCGTAATTCATCACTGAGGTTAGGTGCACAAGCCGCTAACAAACCGATTTCAATAGCTGCATCAGGATAACCAATATTGATTTTCATGAAGCGATCTAAAAAAGCGAGGTTTTGCTTGATTGCGCCATTGTAGTTAAAGCTTTGATCACCCAACATATTCGTATTGCCTGTTGCTGCAACACGAAAACCAGATAACGACTTCACTACATCAATTCCTTCTGCATCCAATGTCAACGGTCGTCCTTCTAAGACCTCATAAAGACCCGTAACGACCCCTTCATTTGCCTGATCAATTTCATTGATTAAGAAAATGCCGGGTTGACCTGTAACACCCATAGCAGAGGGTAATGGACCATAATTAAACTGTGTATCACCTTCAAGAATAGATGTACGTCCTAACAAACCTTCAAACTCAAGGCCGTCGTACATGGTTTTCTCATACAAAGGTATGTTTAATCGAGCACAAAACACCGTGATTGCTGAACTTTTACCGCATCCTGTAGGACCAAATAGGTATAAGCCATCATTTGATAACCCTTGGTACCAGACCATCAAATCACACAGCAATTCTAAGCTGAATTGATAACCTGGCTCATCATCCGGCACAAAGGTTGTTGCTTCTTTGTAGCCTTCGATGGTTTGGCCTTGAAGTTCTGCAACATTAAATACAGCACCTAAATCATAGTTATGTTTTTCCATTTGTTTCTCCTTTAAATGAATAAACCACCCCCAGGATTGGGGGCGGTTAATGCCCCCAATATGGGGAGTTAGTTTTTCATCGCGTCGTCCTGAGCTTGCTGCAGTTGCGGAAAAATCCGGTCGCGCACTACACTCGGGTCAGACCCACAAGCGATACAGCATGCTTGAAATGAAAAGGGTTGGATTAAGTCACTGCCTTCTTTATATAGCGGCGTGATAACCCAGTTTATTATCTCGTTGAGATAATCCATTGAGACATTGCCTCCATCACAGGGGGCAAGGCTTTCGAATAACAGTTTTTCGTGCAATAAAAGATAATCTTCGCGCCAATCGTATTGATTGAGTGGAAGCGTCTCTAAACCGAGGCCTTCTTGGATTGTTTCAGGTTGGTTTTTTGGAACCCAGCCTTTAACTTTCCGTTTGCCATTGTCTTTGCTTTGGGTTTTAACCTTTAGCTCGACCGGTATACTGTTAACCTCTCCAAATAACGTTTGTTGGATACATGAACTCATGTGCCCTCCTACGCTGCTTGAAGCAATGGTTTGCTTTTATCAGGAATAATTAACCCATCAGTGTCTCCAAACGTACAAAGCTGTTTGAAGTCACATAACTCACACGGGTTATTGAACGCATGTCTAGACGCCTTATAAAAACGACGTTGATTGAATGTCGTCTCAATGTCGAAACATTTTTGACGAAACTCTGCGATTTCCTGTGACGACCGAGCTGGGATTAAATGTGGCTGCTCTATTTCCGGGTTGGTTTTTTTGAGCATACACATAAACCCTAACTGATCGACGGTATCGATGCCTAACGCTTCACGGTTAGCCTCTACTAATATGTTGTAGGCGGTTAACTGATCAGATTGCCATGCAAAGACATCACCGTATTTAGCAGCGGCGGTCTTTAAATCAATGACAATAATCTCTCCATCGTCATTCATAGCAATTAAGTCTAGGTAGCCTCTCAAGTTCAACTTATCTTTTAACGAGCAAGACAGTTGGACTTGTAAAGCAGGACTACCATCAGGCATGACAAGTATCATCAAACCAGACTTCTCCCAAGCTTCAGGGAAGAGACTCACCATTTTTTTACCCATTTCCACGAGTTTTTTTGGTGTTTTCGTGACTGTGTATTCAACTTCACAATCAGTCTCTTCTTCCCACTTTTCAAGAAATACTGCTTCTAGATCGTGTACTTGATGGCCCATTGTTATTGCTAACAGGTAAGTCATCAAAGCAGTGTCTATGGCAGAACCAAACGCTAAATTAGAGCTCTTAACTTGGTTTTTTATTTCTAGGATGTAACGGTAGTACAGCATGCGTTTACATGTGTCTGCCGTGATTATTTTATTAGCTGAGAGCGTTAACATCACGTTGCTCCTGTAATAAACGAAGTAAGGTCTTTTTTGCAAAAGACTTAGCTTTGGCGAACGCCGCTTTACCTTCGAAATGCTCAAATTCAGTAAATTTCCTACCGTCTTTAAACAAAACAAAAATGTTATCTTTTGTCGTTTGCCAAACATGCGCAGAGCCAGTTCCTTCCTCAGTGTTAATAACAATTGAGTTGCTTACTTTCTCACCGCGCATTTCACGTGATAATTTAATTAAAACGTGTACATCTTCTTCAGGTTTCTTCATGTCTATCTCCTATAGGTAGAATTTCCCTAAGGCGACACAAGACCCGTAAAGGCGAATGTATCGCCTTTAGGCTTTGAATACTGTTATGGCACGAACAGTAACGTGTTTTGTGTGCAAATAAATGACACACGAAAAATCTTTCTAATAGACGGCACGAGGTCTAATAAAAAAGTTTCTAATAGGAATAGTTAAGACTATTGCGATTAACGAGGATTGCTAATCTGGTTTGAACCTGAAAAAACAGGAGTGTGAGAACACTGTAGGCTCATTAAACCGTAATTATAAAAAAATTGCAAAAAAAAGCAGCTTAGTTTTCACTAGGCTGCCTTTAGTTTACTTCTCGGTATTTCTTATCTTTTTTAATGCTGCTTTTGCTTGAGCTTTCGTCTCTACCTCTGGCATAGGTATCGATTTCAAATCACATTGCAATTGCAACTGTCTAAGTAAGGCGGGCGGTACTTCGCTCACTGATTTAGACGCTTTTTTAACGGCTATTTCCTCAGATGGGGCTTCTTTCTTAATGTCAGCGACTACACTCACTTGAGGCAGCGTGGCAGCTGGTTCACTAGTCTTTAGGCCTTGTTCTTGAAAATCACCCTCTTCATCATAATCAAATGTTTCACCACCAAATCCGAGTTTTGCTAACAACCGCTGTAAAGCCGCTGTTTCTCCGATTTCGTAATCTTTATATTGACTGATGCTTTTAAGTGCTGATGCACTGGCAACAACTTCATTAGATTCATCGCAAAGTTGACAGGTAAATAATTGCCTGTTCAACGGTGTGATGTTTTTTATATCATCTAATGAACCGTTATTTTCTATGAGTTTTTCAATGATCATCAACAACCCTTTGTTCCTTGATAAGTAATCCTCACTGGTGGATATCAAACGATAACCTTCTCCAATAGGAAACTTCTCGTGAAACGCAGGTAATCGTTCAGAGACCTTTGTATAGGCTGTCACTGAACCATCTTGATTGAAAATATTCACTGCACTACTCATGATGACTCTCCGTTGAAATAAGCTTCTATTTCGTCTTCGCTCATCAAGTTTTCAGGTGATGATATTGAGCCTGGGTTGCTAACAGGAATAATTCGATAGGTATCCACTTTAACGCTTTTAGTAACACGTTTTTGTTTATGCTTATCTTCCCATTTATCATCTTCAGTCACACCTTCAGCAAATAAGCACGTACCCTTATCTATTTTCGGGGCAGCTGATTCAGCCAGCTTCCCTGAAAACATCAGCTTGTGCCAACTCGTTTTCGACTCCCATTCCGAAGTAGTCTTGTTCATCCAAGCCCTCGACGTGGCTAGACTGACTTCTAGAAACGGATGTCCGCCCGGTGTATATCTCAGTGTTGGCTTCTGGCCCACATATCCTAGTACTGTTTGTTTGTTGAACATCGTTTTTCTCCAATTTAGTTATTTCATAATGTGTGATGGTCTGTTCGTCGATTAAATCGCTTTGCTTTCCATCGGGGTTATATTGGGTCTCAGTAAACAAAACATCTTCTTGTTTTGTTGGCTGAATATTTATGAGATCGTTGCGATCTGCGCCTGATAAAAGAAGCTCATCTTCAAGCATTGGCCCACTGATGCGGACTAATGATCCAGTTTTTTGATCAATCAAGTCGATTGAAAACTCTCCTATGTTGTCGTAATACCCAAAACTGACTAAAGTGCCGGTTCTAGGTGATACGTCGTGCATAAGGGATAACTGAATAGGTGAGGCAGGTAAAGTCTTCTGTTTCAGATGTGGCGGTAAGGTTCTATAAATGGCTTTGAACTTCTCTATGGTGTGTTTTTTTACCAAAGCGATGTCAAATAATTCATAACCCTCACATATCCAGTCTGAGCGAGCAGGCTTTTTGAGGTGATCTTGCATGGCTTTATCTCGAATGATTAAGCGACGCCTGATTTCCCCATCTTTCATCAAGTACAGTTCGGCAAAGAAACACTCATATCTGACCGTGTAGATTCTGGCTGATATTTGCATTAATTTCCCTGTACTCCTTTTCTGGTGTTTTAGACACAACAAGCTCCTAGAGCTGCTGCAGGTGAACGTTCTTTTTTTAAGATGAAGAACGACATCTTTTCAACGCTGAAAGAATTCAGCGATAAGAAATCGTTGTTGAAAATGCACGACAATGCGCTTTCAGCAAGAATTTAAGGCGCAATAATGCGCGTTAGGTAAGGTGTGGATTATCCGTAAGGTTGCAACGAGATGCTGCGTTGAGATGGCGTGGCCAATCTGGTGGTACGTTTGAACGCTGGGTATTTAAAGTGTTAGCGACACTGATGACATTTTGCTTGTTCTTAGATTTGATGTCAAATATTTTGTAGATGCTAATACGTTGCTAATGGGGCTTTATTTGTTATTCTCGATCTGATCGATATTAAAAACACAGTAGGATTTAAGCATATTGTAAAATTCAGGGCCTTCGCTTCGCCTTGGCTCTCTTTTTTCTCAACACGCTTGTAGAAATCAATCAAAGAGCTTTTTTCACCTTTTTTGACGTTCGCCCTTATCTTTCCACTGATTGAATGCTCCCCACTCATTACAACCAAAACACTGAACCTGCTGTTCTAGCCACAAGAGCCAGCAAAGGCATTTATGATACAGGTGAGCGTTGGACAAAGACCTTCCACTCCTTTCGCCATACGACGATTGATAACTTGCGTGGCAAGCAATTAAACAATGGGCAATTTATCCGTGAACAGGATATTGGGCTTGCCATGGGGCATGAGAAAGGCAAGCTTGAAACCGCCAATTACGGCGCAGATCGATCACAGCTTCAACTGCGTAAAGCCGTGATCGAGGCCATTAAATACAAGAGACTGGGACTTTAATTAGCCCTTTTGCTCTTTAATTTCCTGTAATGCGTCATTAATGCGGAATAGAACCAGCACCGTTTCGCAACATACGCGCATGATGATAGGTGCGGCGATGATGCCAATTACGCCGTTCAACAGGCTGTGGGGCAACATCATCAAAGAAGGAATAACCATTGATAACGTACCAACCCAAAATACGACTAAAATTAATTTTGGCGTAATAAATGTTTTGAAGCTGAATAAATCTTCCATGCATTACCTCTTAACTAAAAAGCGGGTACATTTTCTGTTTGCACATTACCTTCAACCTGTTGCTTGGCTTTCCCCTTATGATAACTTCTCCACAACTGTTGATTTCTTTCGTACTTACTCGTTATATCGTGCTGGTTGTTAACCGACAAACCTGTTCGAAAAGTCATGCGTTCTACAAACGCACCCTCTCTTATGCCTAAAATAACAGTAAGCTGCCCTGCTTCCTCTAACCAAGTATATTCATGATCATAATAGCGGTTATTACTCGATCTATGTTTTATTGATTTATCTGGTTTACCGTATTTTTTTTCTAAAGAGGCGACAATAGCTTTAAGAGGAGAAGCCTTATCTTTTAAATTTAGATTCCTGGTAATATTAGTGACGGTATTATTGAAAGGAGGAGCAGAAAACCATATTTTAAATTGATCTAGCGAATTAACTCTGTTCCCCCCTTGGTTCGACAAAGTACTTACATAGGGCAGTGATTCTGGAATATTTAGACTTTTCATCTTCTTTCGCATAACCAAATCAGTATTATGTGATTTAATTGCTGACATAACTTCTTCTATACTTGCGCCCGATTTGATGCCAACAATGTCAAATGACGGTAACTTATTAACATCTAACGAGTTATTTCCCAAATGCTTCTTCAGGCTATAGCCTGCTATTTTTTTGTACTCCACGGGACCAGATGATCCCCCTGCTGCAGCATGCCTTAACTCTTTTTGCCTCCTCCATTCTTTAATAGGATCCAGTGGAGAGCCTGATTTTTTTACACTTTCAACAGCTCTTCTCCCATACAATACCAATTCACCTGGCTCAACCTCCGCCACAAACCTTCCGCCTGTCCATGAAGGGGTATTAAACTCTGAAGTATGCCTTATACTTTTGATTTTATAGTTCCAAAACCCTGTAATGTATTCTGTTTTGTTAAAGCCTTCTTGATACCACTCCTTTAATGCTTCTGCTTCTTCAGGGCTCATTTCCAACGCTTCTATTGCCTTAAAACCCTCAAACAACCGAATAAAAGGCCCATCATAAATTGTGGCTAATTCCAGTTTATTTATTCCATATTCCTGGCCTTCAAAATTATATTTTGTTAACTGAGCTTCAACTTTTCGACGGTACATCATGGGTGCATTAGAGGCGGCATTTATAACCCGTTTTTTATATTCTTCGTATCGTTTATTGTGAGTAAATTCATTATTTTTAAATTCAGATACAGTCTTTTTATCCAATCCATACCGTTCAGGGTTTTCCAGCAAGATCACATCTAATAAGGTGGTATTTTTATGCGGGTTAATGACCTTGTCTAATAAATCAGGACGCAACCGAATCATGCTCAAATACAAATCAGTGGTTGTTTCTTCAGCTCCTAACGGTTTTTGAGGCAAAGCATTTGTTTTTGCTGCGATATTACCATTTGATTGTTTTGGTGATGTCTCTTTTTTATTAGTAGCTTCCGTTTTGGTCGGAATTTTTTGAGCCTTATAATTACTATTCGAAGATACCGACTCACTGCCAGGTTTACTGTTTGTAACTTCTGTTTGTATTTGGGCGGTTTGCGCCATTTTATTGGTCGATATTTCACTCGCCTTAGCCATTTCCATTCTTACCAATAATGGTTTCGAAGGCGTTCCGTTAACAGCAATTCGTTGGTCCAACTGAAAACGCTCAATCGCACGCTTCGTGCCATTGCCATACAAACCATCAACCGCACCTACGTTATACCCCAGGCGATTTAATTGAGATTGGGTATTGGCCACTAAATTCCGATCATATTGTGGCTTTTGATAGGTGTTGCTTGGGGCCGTTTGCTGAGCTCGTTGGGGTTGTTGTTTTGGTGTCGGCTCCGGATTGTCGCCCGCAACTTCATTTATCGTATCGCCGATTACCTGCTTGGCCACATCGGCTCCGATGGTTTTCATATCATCCAAAAAGCCAGCATGAACTTGTGGGGTAAAGACACAGAAAAAGAAGGTTGCCAGAGAAATCTGGCGGGATTTTTTTTGCAATTTCATGATATGACCTCTCTGTCAGGATTGTTTTTGATTATTACCTGACCACTCCTTGAGGGAATGGTAATGCCAAGAAAATGTGCGTTTTTTCAAGATCGAACGCTTTGAAACTTTATCAAATGCCAGTGGCAATAGCAAATCTTTGCCCTCGTCATCAATTTTCAATATTGCTCTGATTTTCATCAGGTAGTGTTCATGAGATGGAGCGTCTTCTTAACCTCTGGCTTTCCTTAAGTTCCTTTGTTGCATCTGCACCCATTAATCACGGCAAGGGTGAACCTCCTTCTCTGCGTTGCGGCCTCCAATTGATTGTCGGTTCTGTTGATGGGCGGTCTGCATATCCCAAGGCATCAAAACCAAAGGATAAGGAGACACTAAAATGAATACTCAAAACCTGATAAACCTAATCAATCTTAAAACTCTTGAACAGTCATTTTGTTATTTTTGCACTTAGCTGTGCGTTGTATTTTATCTTGGAGGCCTCATTTGAGTTGAGCAGTCTCGCCTATTGGCTCTATCACGTTCTATATGGGTTTGGTTTTACTTTTTTATTTAATGCGGCCTTTGATCACTTCAAAGCTGCTTCCTTTTTCACGTTGGTGGCTGGCGCGGGCAATGAATTTATTAAAGACCCCTTTGATCGTTTACGTTTGGATGCTGATACGGTCTATTTCGTACAGTGGGATCATGTTTTTAGCGATTTCTTTGGGTGGGCGCTTGCGCTGGGCTTATGGCTAATGCTGAATAAATTTAATCCTAGGAAAACAAGTAATGTGTCTTGAACTTATTAAATTGATGGTCTGTCCCATAAATTTTACTCCAAACAAACCATTTTTCAGTGTCACGTTTGTCTGGTAAGTGTAATACGGCAACAAAGTACTATGTAGTTGATGTTAGGTGCATATAAGGGGGAAATCAGTTAGAGTTTATAAATATATAGCGAGACAGGGGGGTCTCGTTAATGCAACTACTAGAGCTCAAAAGGAATTGAAGTGAATGAAAAAAGAATAAAGACACCAGCGAAATCTAAGGGTGATATTGCACACTCTGTAGCCAAAGCTGGCTTATCGGCACTTCCAGTTGTAGGCGGGCCTGCTGTAGAGCTGTTTCAAAATGTTGTTCAACCTCCCCTAGAAAAACGCCGTGCAGAGTGGATGTCACAAGTGGGTGAAAAACTACTGGAGTTAGAAAGCAATGGATTAAATTTAGAAACCTTGCAAGATAATGAACAGTTTATATCCGCAGCTATGTATGCATCTCAGCTTGCGTTAAGAACCCATAAACAAGAAAAATTAGATGCACTTCGCAATGCTTTAACTAATATAGCGACGGATCAAGCACCTGAAGAAGCTATGCAGCACTTATTCCTAAATCTAGTGGATACTTTTACAGTTTCACATATTCAAATTCTTCAACTTTTTCAGAATCCTACGCCACCACCAAATATGAGCATGGGTGGTTTGGGTAATGTGCTAGAGCACAACATGCCAGATATGTGCGGCCGTGGAGATTTATATGGTCAACTATGGAAAGATCTCTATTTAAAGGGTCTTGTAAATACGGAGGGCATGAATGTAACCATGTCAGGCAATGGGCTTGGACAAAAACGAACAACAAGTCTTGGTGATGAGTTTCTTAAATTTATATCAGAACCAATAATAAATGCGCTCTAACAAAGCACTCAACTTGACCCACAACAACGCCGTTTCATTTCACTACATTCTGCCTTCGCGGTCCAGTTAGTTCAAACGTTAGGGCTATAAGGAGATAACGAAATTGAATTGTGATATTTGTGATGTAAACACTAGGATTAACTGGGGGGATGCGTACACAACACGTTGTGAAAAACACATGGATGTTAAAGTTACATCTGGTAAGTATGGCGGAACAGATGATAAGAACTATGACTGTAAAGAAGACCAGGCGAATGAAAAAAATCAATATTCAAGTTCAACTACAAACGAAAGAATTTTTTTATGCCCAAACTGCAAACAAAAAATAAGAGTGGTATTGCCCTTACCTAGCAATAGAGGTAAATGCTCAAGTTGTCAAAATCTATTTAAAGTATCTTCAGATGAGTTTGGTAACATCTATATCTATGGTGCCGATAAAAATAAATCGACCCATGATGCAACGTTAACAGTTACAGATAGCTTTAACATTCTAGAGATTAACCAATCATCAACAGAATCAGAAATAAAACGTGCATACAAAATCAAGATGAAAGAATATCACCCTGATAAAGTAGCATCATTAGGTGATAAATTAAAAGATATTGCAACCAAAGAAACCAAACAAATTAACGCAGCTTTTAAGATGCTCCAAAAAAATGGATATTGCTAAATACAGCAGCCATATCAATGCGTTCGTTCGGATGCACAGCTTCAACGCGATGCATATATATAATAAATAATTATG
>ERZ1027208.435-NODE-435-length-16288-cov-22.581778_pt1 | contig 16288 bp, 10 predicted proteins | sample MGYA00520867_ERZ1027208 | MGnify/ENA primary metagenome ERZ1027208 (study PRJEB33311, sample SAMEA4378413) | marine metagenome | biome: Marine biome; feature: Fjord; material: Water | collected 2014-07-20T08:00:00Z/2014-07-... | depth 75 m ...
TTTAAAGCAATCACTTTCTTTAACACAGCCACGTCACCTGTGAAGCTTAAGCTCAGCGTCACCTTCCCTGCTTCCACATGCGACCAATTAACACTTTTTACTTTATCTAGAGAAGATAAGTAACGGGTTAGTCGAATAAAGTCAGACAATGTTTCAACGCCTGTGACCGTCAGTTGTAGGTGGCTTTTAAACTCCTGCCCACTTGGTGCATAAATAGCCGCTAAGTGCGCAGCCAACCCAGCAAAACTCTTACCCGCAACAAGGTTAAGTGACAATTGTTTTTCATCGCCCCCAAACTCACCCATTGGGTCTATCAAGGTCCATTTAAGCGACCAATTATTGCCACTCAACTTCTCTATGCGGCCAAACATTATTTTTTTTGCATCATACCGTGTGGATGCGTTGACGATAGCGTCCGAGAAGCCTCCCCAAATATCGTTAAAGCTAAGTGCGCGTTGGTCTTCTAGATCCAACAGAGGTAGCGTTATCGCTAAGCCTTTATCGGCGGCTGCCTGTTTTACTTGGTCGGCCCTATTGTTTGAATCTGCCTTTAAAATATAACGCCCCCCATCACCTTTGACTGCCAGCCAAACCAAAACCTCTGGCCTATCACTGCCCCAAATAGGTACACCTGCCTGTTGCATCAATAAGTTTAAGGCTTCTTTTTGAAAGTTAATCAACAGCAGGTACCCAGAAGCAGGGTCTTCCATTTTTTGATATTGAAATTGCTCCACATAGGCACTTATTTCAGTCGACTTTAAGGCTAAGCCAGCGTTATCTTCTGAATTTTCTCGTCCAGACACCTTTTGCAACACAATACTAAAGGCATCTTCCAGTGCTTCGTTGCGTGCCGATTGAGATTGATCTAACACCTCAATTGACGCACTATAAAGCCCACCAACCTGCACCGCTAGCGCTGCAAACGAAAATAAATATAAAGTCGTACCTATAAAAAAACGTATCATTAGGGCAAAGCTCACCTCATTAGTCAGGGCTATAGCATAATATAGTTATCCCTATTACTGCCAACAATTAACTCAACTGTTATAATTGTTTCTTTTAAAACCTAATAGAGCCCATTTTGAACGATTCTAAAGATAGCTTAAGCTATAAAGATGCTGGGGTTGATATTGATGCTGGTGCACAACTGGTAGAAAGAATCAAACCTGTCGCTAAACGCACTCAAAGACCCGGTGTCATGTCTGGGCTAGGTGGATTTGGCTCTTTATATGAATTGCCCTTTGATCAGTACAAAAAACCCGTTTTAGTCTCCGGCACAGACGGCGTTGGCACTAAATTAAAACTTGCTATGATGCTTGAAAAGCACGATACCATCGGCATCGATTTAGTCGCCATGTGTGTTAATGATATTATCGTAACCGGTGCAGAGCCGTTATTTTTTCTTGACTACTACGCAACTGGCAAACTTAACTTAGATGTTGCGACAGATGTTATTAGCGGGATTGGAAAAGGTTGCGAGCTCGCAGGCGCTGCTTTGGTGGGTGGTGAAACAGCTGAAATGCCTGGAATGTATGAAGGCGAGGATTATGACTTAGCTGGCTTCAGTGTTGGTATCGTAGAAAAAGACAATATTATAGACGGCTCCAATGTATCTGTCGGCAACACCCTTATTGGCTTAGCCTCATCAGGCGCACACTCCAATGGCTACTCCCTCATTCGGAAAGTTATTGAACGACAAGATAGTTTGGATCAAATGATTGGTGGCGTTCCTCTTACCGAGGCCCTCCTTGAGCCAACTCGAATTTATGTTAAGTCCCTATTAGCACTGATTGGTAAGCACTCTGTTAATGCCTTTGCCCATATTACCGGCGGTGGCATCACAGAAAATTTACCACGCGTTTTACCAGAGAACACCTGCGCCAATGTAAAGTTGGGCAGCTGGCCAACACCCCCTCTATTTGACTGGCTTCAAGAAGAAGGCAATATTAGTGACGAAGAAATGCTTAAAACATTCAACTGTGGCATTGGCATGGTGGTTTGCGTCAAACAAGAAGATGCTCCAGCTGTATTGGCTCAGTTAAAACTAACCGGCGAAGACGCTTTTATTATCGGCGATATTGCTTCAGCAAAAGGCGAACCTTACGTTAACTATCAATAATTTAAAATGAATAGTGACTACCGTATTGTCGTTTTGCTCTCTGGCTCTGGCACGACACTTCAATCCATTATTGATGCTAAACTGCCCGCACAGATTTCGGCAGTTATCAGCAACAAAGTTGGCGTCATAGGGCTAACTCGCGCTAAAGGTGCGGGCATTCCAACTCATGCCTTAGAACACACTAACTACCCCTCACGTGAGGATTTTGACCACGACTTAAAAAGCCTTATTGACCAATACCAACCTGATTTAGTTGTTTTAGCAGGCTTTATGCGGATATTAAGCAGCGATTTTGTTAATCATTACTATGGCAAACTGATCAATATCCACCCTTCCTTGCTACCAAAATACAAGGGCACGAAAACACACCAGCGAGTCATTGATCAAGGCGAGCCCCTTCATGGTAGTAGCGTTCACTTTGTTACCTCAGAGCTTGATAGTGGGCCTATTTTACTCCAAGCTAGACTACCCGTGCTGTCTAGCGACTCGACAGGTAGCCTTGAGTTACGCGTCAAAGCCAAGGAACATATTATCTACCCTACAGCCATTAGTTGGCTGGCAGAAGGCCGCATCCACTTAGATGGAAATGACATTTATATGGATGGGAAGAAGATGGCAGGCCCAGTGGTAATCGACTACATGTAAGTATGTTTCATGACTCCCTTCGCTAAAAGCATCACCCTTCTTTCTTTTGGCCTCCTTCTTTGCCTGGCCAGCAGTTGCTCATGGGCCAATAAAACTATCCCACTTTTTAACGCCCAGTACACCCTACACCATAACTCATTTGAAATAGGCCAAGTTGCTCTGAGCGTAAAGCAGTTAAGTGAGCAGCACACATACCAACTCACATCCACCACTACAAACAGTGGAATAACTAGATTTTTTCGTGATGATGAAGTTCTTGAAGTCAGCCAATTTAACGTATCGGGCAATCAATTAAAAGCCCACTCTTATCTTTTGAAAAAGGACTCCAAATCAGAGCAAAAAGAGACCCGAGTGAGCTTTAACTGGGAACAAATGCATGTTGTTAACACCACCAATAAACACAGTTGGAACATGCCCATCAACGGCAGTGAGATAGATAAGGCCTTAATGCAAGTTGCTCTCATGTTGGATTTAAATACGTCCACAGGCAGCCTAACTTACCAAGTTGCCGACGGCGGCAGACTTAAGCAGTACACATTCACTCCTTTGGCCCGAGAACAAATTAAGGTCAACGGCACACTTTATGACAGTATTAAGCTGGCCCGTAAAAAAGATGACAAGCCACTTATTACAACCTATTGGTGCGCGACCGCTTTACATAATTTACCCGTTTTAATTCAACGAAAAAAAACATACGGGCTCTTTGAAATGCGCCTTAAATCAGCGACCTTCAATCATTAAGCCTTAGGTAAGGTCACACCTGTTTGGCCTTGGTATTTTCCTGCACGGTCACCGTACGAGGTTTCACACACCTCATCGGCACCTAAAAACAAAATTTGTGCGACACCCTCATTCGCATAAATTTTAGCTGGAAGCGGTGTTGTATTAGAAAACTCCAAGGTCACATGCCCTTCCCACTCAGGCTCCAAGGGCGTCACATTAACAATAATCCCACAGCGAGCATAGGTTGATTTACCTAAACAAATCGTTAATACATCACGCGGGATTCTTAAATACTCAACCGTCCTAGCCAGTGCAAACGAATTAGGTGGAATAATGCAAACGTCCGACTTAATATCAACGAAGCTGTTGTCGTCAAAGTTTTTTGGATCAACAACTGCCGAGTTGATATTAGTAAAAATTTTAAACTCATTGGAGCACCGAATATCATAGCCATAGCTTGATGTTCCGTAAGATATCACTCGCCCTTCTTTCGAATCACGAACTTGTCCCGCCTCAAACGGCTCAATCATTTTCTTTTCTTCCGCCATACGGCGGATCCAGCGGTCCGACTTAATACCCATGAGTCACCTTATTTATTAATCATAATGTTTGGAATTTTAGCGCTAAAGTCTTTAGCTTTAACCGATAGGGCCGCCGTCAATTTCCTAGCCATCTCACGGTATATTTCGGCTATCCGCCCTTCTGGCTCTGCAGCAACCGTTGGTGTGCCCTTATCAGCACTGAGTCGAATAGAAATATCTAATGGCAGGGCGCCTAAAAACTCCACGCCATACTCTTGTGCCATTGTCTCACCACCACCTTGCCCGAAAATAGCTTCTTCATGAGCACAATTTGAGCAAATATGCATACTCATATTTTCAATCAAGCCCAACACCGGTATACCCACCTTTTCAAACATTTTCAGGCCTTTTTTTGCATCAATTAATGCAATATCCTGTGGAGTCGTCACAATAACCGAACCAGCAACAGGCACTGTTTGTGACAGTGTTAGATGAATATCTCCCGTACCTGGAGGCATATCAATAATGAGATAATCCAAATCATCCCAATTTGTATCATTAAGTAACTGTCCCAATGCCTGTGTCACCATTGGGCCTCGCAAAATCATCGGCGTGTCATCATCAACTAGAAACCCTACAGACATCACTTGAAGACCATGCCCTTCCATTGGTTGAATAGACTTACCATCGGGCGAGCTGGGCTGCCCACTGACACCTAACATTGTAGGCTGACTTGGACCATAAATATCTGCATCCAATATACCAACTCTAGCGCCTTCAGCCAGCAATGCCAACGCCAAGTTAACAGAGGTTGTCGACTTACCAACTCCGCCCTTTCCAGATGCCACCGCGATCATATTTTTAACGCCATTCATTGGCTTAATGCCTTTTTGAACCACATGCGGCTTAATCAACCAACTGATGGTTATTTGCGCCTTATCAACGCCTTCAAGCGTTTCTAAGTAGTCACCGAGCTCACGTTCTAATTCACTTTTTATTCCAGCGGCAGGGTAGCCTAAAACGAGCTCAACTTGTAAGTCACCATTAACCAGTGATAGGTTTTTTAAGGCCTTACTCGTTAAAATACTTTGCCCAGTTAACGGGTCTGAAAAGCCTCTTAAATGTTGCTCTATAACTTCTTTTGATAACTCACTCATCTTAACTCCGGCTAGTTTCACACTAAAACGAGATATTCTATACGCTTATACCCCCATTTGGCTAATGATTAGAAGGCAAGCACCCAGTACTAAATTGCCTTTTAAAATAATATGCGGCATTATAAGCCCATAAAATTTTGATTAAATAATGGATTATAAGAGGTTTTATGCACATTTTAATTGTTGATGATGTCGCTGAAAATATTCAAGTTGCAATGAGCACTCTTGAAGAGGATGGCTATTCTTTTTCTTTTGCAACTCAAGGAAGCGAAGCGTTAAAGATAATTGAGCGAGACGCAAAGCAGTTAGACCTGATTTTGCTGGATATTATGATGCCAGAGATGGATGGCTTTTCTGTTTGTGAAAAGGTGAAGAAAAACCCTTTAACTGCAACCATTCCCATTATTTTTCTAACCGCAAAAACAGATATTGACGCCATTAGCAAGGGTTTTTCGCTCGGCGCGGTCGATTACATCACCAAACCTTTCCATACTGAGGAACTCGTAGCCAGAGTTAAAACCCACACTGAACTGTACACGGCCAAAAAACTACTTCAACAAAATAACATCGACCTAAGTCAAAAAGTTAAGTTTGAACACAAGCGGTTATTAACTGAACTCGAAGATAATCAAAAAGAAATGATTTGGGTATTAACCGAATTGATGGAATCAAACTCTGATGAAACCGGTCGGCATGTCAGGCGTGTATCAGAACTATCTGCACTACTCGCTCACCACCACCCCTCATTGACCGATGAAGATGTCGAGGTCATCCGCTATGCCTCGCCTATGCATGATATTGGCAAGCTGACCATCCCTCATGACATTCTACATAAACCCGGTCGATATACTGAAGACGAGTTCTGTGCCATGAAACAACACACAACCAATGCCTACCAATTACTCTGCGGCTCCAACCGAAAGCTGATGAGTGCTGCGGCCATTATTGCCCATGAACACCATGAAAAGTGGAATGGTAAAGGCTATCCACGGGGTTTAAAAGACACCAATATTCACATTTACGGCCGCATTGTTGCCCTAGCAGATGTATTTGATGCTCTAACCCATGCTAGAAGTTATAAGCCTGCTTGGAATATCAATGAGGTACTCGCTTATATCAAAGAGCACGATGGCACTCAATTTGACCCTGAACTGGTTGCTATCCTTGAGGCAAACCTAGATGACTTCATCAAAGTCATTGAAGTTTAATGAGCGTTATTAAGGCCTAACTAGTATGAGAAAACACTCGTTTGACCAGAAAAAGAGTGTTCTGCAACTTATAATGCTTTTCTGCCTCTTGTCGCTACTGTCTCTTACTGCCCAAATAAGCAGTGCCACAGAGGACGTAGTATTAACCAAAGCAGAGCGTCATTGGATGATAGAACACCCACAAGTGTTTTTAGGCGGAGGGCCTGACTGGGCGCCTTTTGACTTCGTTAATACCAGCGGGGAGTACAGTGGTATTGCTAACGACTACTTAACACTTATTGCCCAAAAAACAGGCTTAAATTTTGTACTCTCTATCGACACGTGGAGCCATAATCTTAATAAAATCAAAACCGGCAAAATTGACGTTTTAGGCGCAGCCTATTACACCGAAGATCGAAATCAATTTGTTAACTTTTCAAGCTCCTATATTGATGTGCTCGACTACTTTTTCATTCGGGACGACCTATCGATTACAACTCTCAACGAACTCAGCGGTAAACGTGTTGCCGTACCAGAGAAGTATGCTCATGGAGAGGTCCTTAAAAAGCACTTTCCAGAAATTAAGATCATTACTGTCTCCACCTTTTCTGAAGCGATTGATGCTGTTTTAGAAAATAGAGCAGATATGCTCTTTGATGCCTACCCAGCCATTGCCTATGCCTTAAAAAAAGAAGGTATTAATACAATTATTCCTTTTAAATCAACCCGGAAATTAGGTGTAAATCCTATTCATATTATCACCCGAAAAGGTGAGCCTGAGCTCTCCTCCATTATTCAAAAGGGGTTGGATGCCATTACCGAAAAAGAGCGACAAATAATCTATACCCGGTGGCTGGGGGCAACACCTAAAGCAAGAAATAAGCTTGTTATACTCACTACCGAAGAGCAAGCATGGCTCAATAAAACCCCCTTAGTTTCCGTAGGAGGGAGTCCAGATTGGACACCTTTTAACTTCACCAATAAAAAAGGGGAGTACAGCGGCATTGCAAACGATTACCTACAATTAATCGCAGAAAAGACTGGGCTCTCTTTTGAGATTAATATTGCCCCTTGGAAGGTCAATCTACAAAAAGCAAAAGAGAATAAAATAGACTTACTCGGTGCTGTTTACTACACAGGTGAACGCACCCAATACTTCAATTTTTCAACGCCTTATTTTGAGGTCCTCGATTTCTTTTTTATTCGGGAGGGAGTCGCTGCAAAAACACTAGAAGACTTAGACGGCTTGCGTGTTGCTGTTCCAAAGGATTATGCCCACATAACATTCTTGCAAAAACACTTCCCTAGAATAGAAATTATTACTGTTGACAGCTTTAGTCAGGCAATTGATGCTGTATTAGAGCAACGGGCCGAACTGCTCTATGATACCTATGGTTCGCTTATGTACACCTTTTCAAAGAAAGGGATTAACACCATTGTACCTTTTAAATCCACAGGCTATTTGGGTGAAAAACATATTCATATTGCAACGTCGAAAGCACTGCCTGAACTAGCCTCCATCATCCAAAAAGGGTTAGATGCTATATCAGAAGAGGAAAAAATTAGCATCAGCGAAAGGTGGTTGGGCAAACAAAAACCACCCGCTCCTTCCCTCCAGCTTAGCCGCTCCGAGAGGGAGTGGCTAAACAGCCACCCGAGCATTCGCTTTGCTGGTGACCCAAACTGGCTCCCGTATGAAGCGTTTAACAAACAAGGCGATTATATAGGTGTTGTTGCCGACTATTTGAAAATTATTGAACAGAGACTTGGAGTAAAATTTGACATCATCCCAACCAGTACATGGTCTGAGTCTCTTGATAAAGTCAAAAACAACGAGGTTGAGCTTCTGTCTGCAACCAATACCGTACTCCCTGCTCATTTAACCTATACGGACAGTTACCTTGCTAGCCCAATCGTCATCATTATGGGTGAAAGGCACCCTTATGTAGAAAGCCTCGATCAGATCAAAACGAACCGCATTGCAGTTATCGAAAATTATGGAAACTTGGATAACATTGTAAAACACTACCCTCACATACATTTTGAGACCGTCAAAACACTTAAGGAGGGGCTGACTGCCGTGTCTACCGGAAAGGTTGATGCTCTATTGGCCACACTTGCTCAGGCCAGTTATCAAATATCTGAAATGGGCATTAATAATATTAGAATAGTCGGTAAAACCGATTTTGACACCCAACTCGCTTTTGGCGTAAAAAAGGATTTAATACCACTCGTACCTCTTATTAACCGAGCCCTCAATAGCATTAGCCTTGCTGAAAAACAACAGATCGCCAACAAATGGGGGAAGCTGAATTATACCGAGAAAGTTAATTATCGCCTCCTTATCCAAGTCGTAAGCTTTTCCTTACTGGTCCTTCTCTTCACCCTCTATTGGAACAGAAAACTGGTAAAAGAAGTTGCTCTGAGGAAAGTTGCCGAGCAGCAGACTCAAATACTGCTCGACAAAATTCCACTGCAAATTATTGTCACCTCACTTGACGGACGTATTCTCTCTGCAAACCCACAAACATTGAAGGATCATGAGGCGCTTAAAGAAGATCTTAGAAAATATAACATGCTCCAGTTTTACAAAAATTCAGGTGACCGAAAAGCTGTTATAAAGGAAATTAGTGAAAAGGGGATGGTTGAGCAGAAAATTGTTCCTATCCAAAAAGCAAATGGGGAAGTGCGTTCTATGATGCTTTCTATAACCCCCATTACTTATCAAGAGGCCCCCGCGCTTTTAGCCATTGCAGTTGATATGACCGAGCGTCTAGAGCTCGAAAAAGCACTCGGGGAAGCCAAAGAATATGCCGAGGCCGCTAGCCATGCAAAATCTGAGTTCTTGGCCAATATGAGCCACGAGATTCGAACCCCTATGAATGCAATTCTCGGCTTTACCGAATTGCTGAATGAGCAAGTTAAAGAACCGCACCTTAAATCATTTATTAACACCATTCAGTCCGCTGGCAATAGCTTATTAGTTTTGATTAATGACATTCTTGATTTGTCTAAAATTGAAGCGGGGAAGCTGCACATAGAAAAGCACCCTTGCAGTCCCACTCTATTAATCAATGAACTGGCAGATATTTTCCGCCTAAAGCTAATTGAAAAGAATATCGACTTATTACTGGTGATCGACCCAAAAATACCAGACAGCCTACAATTAGATGAAGCTCGCTTACGCCAAGTGCTTCTCAACCTCGTTGGGAATGCCATTAAATTCACCGAAAAAGGTAGCATTGAAATACAACTTAAAACAACTAATGAAGATGTTAGTCATAGCACGTTAGATTTACTCATTAGTGTTAAGGACACCGGTATTGGTATCTCAGAAAAACAGCAACAACTTATTTTCCAGGCTTTTGAACAGTCAAGCGGTCAAGACACTCGGCAATATGGTGGGACTGGACTAGGGTTATCCATTAGTAAGCGATTAGTAGAAATGATGGGAGGAACACTGTCACTCAACAGCCAACTAGGGCAAGGCTCAACCTTTACTACCACCCTCTTAGGGGTTGATGTTGCATCACTCACGCCAGGCGATAGAGAAAACAACCAGAGCCGCTCGTTAGAACAACACAGCATCATCTTCAAGTCTGCCTCTATTTTAATAGTGGATGATGTAAAGGATAATCGTGACCTATTAATCGCAAGCTTTGCCGACTCCAACCTTCATATTACCACTGCAGAAAATGGCCTCGAGGCGGTCAAACTGACTAAACATCAGAATTTTGATCTTATTCTTATGGATATTCGTATGCCTGTTATGGATGGTTATGAGGCTGCTAAAAAAATAAAACAGTCATCCAATGTCCCTATCATCGCCTTAACCGCCTCCGTTATGCTCGACGATTTTGAGCGCGTTAAATCTGAGAACTTTGATAACTATTTAAGAAAACCTGTTCTTAAAACTAAGTTAATTGAGCTGCTATCAACTTTTTTACCTTATGACACCCAGCCCATTAATAGTCCAGTTAAAAAAACAGTTGCATTATCTGAAGTCGAATACGACGTGCTACCTTTCGCTATTGAAGAGCTTGAACAATTACTCAACCAGTTCATAAGTGCCTCTGAACATAATAACCTATCAGACATTTCCCTATTGGCCAACAAAACCCTTCAGATCACCGAGCACTATCCCATCCAAGCCATAGAAAAGTATGCGCAACAGTTGATTGACTACGTCACTATTTTTGATATCCCCGCCATCAAACGGACCTTAAATAGTTTTCCCGATTTACTGGCTCACTTAAGAGAAAAAAACATTAAGAGGAGTTCTTAATCTAATCGTTTTTTATAGACTACAATAGAATTCAACCATCACTAAATAACTAAGGATTAAAATGAAAAAAATTATCGTTACACTTGTTGCCTCAGCCTTTTTAACGGTATTAACAGCCTGCTCCCCTGAAATTGGAACAGAGCAGTGGTGCTCAGACATGAAAGAAAAAGCAAAAAGTGACTGGTCAACGAGCCAAGCCACTGACTTTGCAAAGCACTGTGTTTTTAAGTAAACCCTTCCGCCTCACCCCCCTTCATTAGTTAACTAATGAAGGGAGAGGTCACATTGTGACCCAGCTCTCTATTTATTGACTTACCTTCACTTAAGATTCCCTTAAGTTTCAACCTGTATGGTCTGAAACCTAACCGTTATTTTATAGGTCCCATACCAGAGGTAGTTCAATGTCTGTTCGCTCACGCAACAAACGCCTTAGTACTTTATTTCGTCCACATATCAGCTTAATGCTAATCTCACTCGTTATTCTAACGGCGCATATTGTGCATGAGAAGACGCTTTACACGCAGCTATTCCTTGAAAGTGTTTTTCAATATAGTGTGTCAATGTCATTCAATACTGACAGTGACGTGAGTGTTTCAACCTACCTACCAGATAACAACAACCGCACTGAAATACTTAATGAAACCATTACTTCACCTAATTACGATCTTGAATTTTTAAAAAGCCCTGAAGGCCGACATGCACAATGGAGCAGTAACACTGGGCATAAAAGCATTATTTATCGTGCTTTAGTGTCATTAAAGGAAACGCATTTTAATATCTCTGAAAATGCGCGAATTCCTTCCGCTTATGAAGACGGGTTAACTGCCTCACTCAACAGCACAGCTGCCATCCCCGTTGATCACCTTGAAATAAAAGCATTATGGGCGCAAATAAAACCTCTTGATACAACTAGCTCCCTTGCTGTACTCAAAGCCATCTACAACTATACCCATGATGAAATACGCACACTGCCCTTTAAAGGCTTTACTGACTCACTAACAGCTTTGCGCCTTAATGCTGCAAGCTGCAATGGAAAAAGCCGGCTTTTTAGTAGCCTAGCGCGATTAAACAACTTACCTACGCGCCTAGTTGGTGGTGTTGTTTTAAATGGTAAAAAGAAAAAGACTTCTCACCAGTGGGTTGAGGTTTTTATACAAGAAAACTGGGTGCCTTTTGATCCAACTAATGGGCATTTCGCCAAGCTTCCAAGTCATTACCTTGCTCTTTATCGTGGTGATCAGCACCTGTTCAAGCACACTAGCAATATCAACTTTGATTACGCCTTCACATCAAAAAAAATCGATATCGCACCCGCTTTGTATAGAAGCACTTCATCTTCAGACAGTTTTTCCCCTAATGCTGTCGTCTTGCTACAGTCCTTAGGGCTGCCTTTGAAAACTAGCTACATCTTTTTATTGTTTCCAGTTTGCACCCTACTTATAACCTTCTTACGTAACATAGTCGGCATAAAGACCATTGGTATTTTCATGCCTATGCTGATTGCCGCAGCCAGCGTTTATACTGGGTTTTTCACCGGCCTTGCAGGCTTCTCTTTAGTTCTTTTGCTAGCCTTTATTGGCCATACTGTTTTAGGTCAATTTAAGATTCTTAAAATCCCTCGCCTTGCTGCCATTATCACGATTACCACCATCGTTTCACTCATTGCTATTGCAAGCACCGATGTACCTCAAAACATTGAATTTGGACTATTGATGTTATTTCCTGTCGTTATTATTAGCTTTGCGGCTGACCGTATTCACCAAATGACCAATGAGAGTAGCTGGCAGGAGCTTTGGCAAAACTCAATAGGTACCTTATTTACCCTGTCACTTTGTTACTTAGTTTTTACGTCTTTTTTACTTCAAGGGCTTTTTTCTTTATACCCGGAGTTGTTAATTACCACCTTAGCCGTTCAACTCTTCATTGGCAGCTGGTCAGGAATGCGTATTTCTGAGCTGATTAGATTTCAAACATTACTCGGTAATACTGAGACGCAAGTCCTTAGCATTAACGGACGAAATAGAGACCTAATTTACACACATAACAGCCCAGCTTTGTTACAACTGGCTACAGATAAGCTAAAAACAAAAGAGTGCCTGTCTCAAGCTGGCATCCCCTGCCCAGACACACTTGGTGCTTGTCAAAGATTTGGTGACATTCAGTCCTTTATAGACGACACTCTTATGTGCAACGAGCACTTCGCCTTAAAACCAAACAAAGGCGCTCGTGGTAATGGGATCCTATTACTAAATGAACGGAAAGGGACATCTTTTACCAGCACATCGGGAAAAAACTGGTCTAGGACCGCCATTAAGCAGCATATTGAAGAAATTCTCTCTGGGAGTTTTTCTCAAAGTGGCACTACAGATTCTGCTTATCTTGAGCCATTAATTCAGCAAGAAGATAGCCTTAAAACCATTTCGCCTCTTGGTTTATGCGACATTAGAATTATCGTCTCTAACGGGCAGTTATTAAGCGCCATGCTTAGGGTTCCAACTGTAAAATCTCAAGGTAAGGCTAACCTGCATAAAGGTGCCGTTGGCACATCTATAGACCTACCAACAGGCATCACTGGTCGCAGCTTACTTGAAGGTAGTATTATTCAAAAACACCCTGATAATGGCATATCTCTTCAAGGTATTCAGCTTCCTCAATGGGTTGCCATAAAACAAATAGCCTTACAATGCTACCAAGCAATCCCTCTTGGTTATATGGGGGTTGATATATGCATTGATGAGCAAAAAGGGCCTTTAGTCTTAGAAGTCAATGGTCGTCCAGGACTTGAAATACAAAATATCAACAACCAAGGCATCCATGCTGCTGCTTTAGGTGCATTTTAAATGAGCAGAATACGTTTTTTTCAAACTGGACTCCCTTATTTAATTATTGCTTGCTTACTGGTGAGCGTCATTATTTTCGCTGAAATATTTTTAAAATCAGCAGCCCCCACTCCTATAACTGTATCGATTAAGGGCAATGTAGAGAGTAGCATTGAGCCGGCACACAGCAACATTTTAAGCTCCGACAGGCATAGTAAACTTGTGAACCGATTACTACAGAGTATCGAGTTCGACAAGCTACCCATTAAAAGCATGCTTGGCAACAAGCCTTTTTCAACCTTAACTGCTGACACATATGCAAACATTATTGCTAACACAGCATCTACATTACTAAAAAAACCTGATTATAAAAATGCGGAGCAACTGCTTTCTAGCCTTTCTCCTGAGCAGCGAATTAAGCAAGGCGTTCAATTTTCTTTTGCTTTTACACTATCAAAACTAGGCAATAGCTCTACTGCTATTGCACAGTATGAATTGTATACGGCTCATAAACCCAATGCCTTTTCAGCTATTTTCAACCGGGCGCTTCTATTAAAAAGGTTAGGCACATATGAGGCTGCCACCCTAGCCTTTAAAGAGGCGGCAAGGAAATCAAGTGGCTATAAGAAATCCAGAGCATTAGCTGGCTTAGCCAGTTGTGAATACCAACTGTCTCGTTACGAAGACTCGGTAAAAAACTACAAAAAATCTATTGAGTACCAACCGAATAACGCCCAAACATGGCTGCAGCTTGGCAAGGCATTAAGTGCATCTAATGCACCTTATATAGACATTAATGATGCGTTTCAAAAAGCTGTCTCCCTTAACCCTAAAGACCCTTTATTATTAACGGCTAGAGCGACCTCTCAACTACAGCATTATAGTTACTCCAGCATTATCAAGTCATTTAAAGGACTTCGTTTACAGGGCATTGAGTTAAAGCGTCATCGACTTTTAGCTTGGGCCTACTTAGAGCAAGGAAAACGTAATAACGCTAAAAAACACCTGCTTTTCTTAAGCCAGCACGAGGTATCAGCATCTAAAAAGCAACTGGCTGTGTTACTGGCTTTATTTGCAAATAAACAATATAAAGAGCTGATTTTGCGCGCAACAAAAGCAAGCAATAAATCTGAAGAACTTCAGTATTTAAAAGCTCTTGCATATAGAAAGTCTGGGCGTTATAAAAAGTCCCTTCCGTTGTTTGAGGCTTTACTAAATAGTCAAACCTATCATTGGCGCGCGCGCATTCAAATAGCTAGAATTAAGCGTTCGCGCAAACAGTACAGTCAAGCCGTTAATGACTACCAATTACTGACGCAGCATAATAACACGACTGCCTTCTTACCCTTTGAGCTGGCATTAACTTATGAGCATTTAGGCCAAGGCAGCAATGCCTTAAAAGCGATTAACCTTGCACTAGACATTGATAGTGGTAACAAAACCTACCTACTGACCAAAGCCCGAGTTTTATACCTATTAAAACGGCCTAAACAAGCATTAATGGTTAGCGATAAACTTCTAATGGACCGTCCAGATTATGTGCGGGGTCTAGACTTAAAAGCCACTCTACAAGTCGCCACAAATAACCCTGGGGGCGCTATACAAACATATAGGGATATTTTAACCCTTCAACCATCTGACATTAAAACACTTCGCCAAGTGTCTAGAGTATTAATAAAGCAGTCTCAATACACCCTTGCTCAACGCTATCTAGCAAGAATAATAGAATTACAAGCAAACGACATAGAGGCGCGTTATTGGCTAGCCTTTTCTTACTACCAAAATAAGTTACCTACTCAAGCACTTAATGAGACCAACAATATTTTAAAACTCGACCAACATCACCAATTAACTAACGAGTTAAAAAATACCATCATTGCCAGTAAGATTAATTAATATAATGAAAAAAGGATAAAAAAATGAAGACTTATTTATTTTGTGGCGCTCTTGTCGCCTCATTTGCAAACTGCAGTTATGCCGTTGACATTAAAGCAGCCGTCTCGCCCGGCTATGATTCTAACCCCTATCGTTTAGCGGATAACCTAGATCATGACGAGGCTTGGTTTGTTGACAGCAATTTCTTGGTATCTCAACGACTTGGTCAGTTCAAAATCAGCGGACGTATTAAGAACCGTGAATATGAAAATTCATTTAACGATGCTGATGTTCTTACGGGGTCTTTGAAGGGGCTATACAAAAACAAAAACATCCTATTGGGTCAAAAAATCAACTCAAGACTAAGTGTTGAGACCGGTTTCAAAGATAAAACATATGTCAGCCGCTCAACTGGTTCTGTTGGGCTATCTGGTGCTCAAGAAATAGGTGACCGTTATGATTATGACTATTGGAAATTACTTGGTTCAAGTTCAATAAAGCTCAGTCAAAATGTAAGTACGGCATTAACATTAAAGTACAACAATAGAAGCTATGATGATCAGAACTTAGCAGGGTTAAGTACTCTTGATTACGAACAAGTAAATTTATTAAATACGTGGACATACAGAAACAACCAGCATAATAAATTTGGCCTTACCCTTGCTGTTGGGGAGCGGGATTATGATGATAGACGTAAAAAAACAAAAGCGGGTGCCTTAGTGCCTGATTCCGATCTTAAATATTTTTATCATTCAATTGAGCTATCACACCTCTGCAGACTCACATCAAAACTAACCGCAGATGTGGGTATAAAGTATGAAGAAAGAACCGACAATGGGTTTGGCTATTATGATACTGATAAACTACTTTATACTGCTGATTTATTATACAAGTTAGATACTGGGGTAAAACTATTTCTCAAAACACGTTATGAGGATTACGAGTACAACAATTCAT
>ERZ1027208.436-NODE-436-length-16272-cov-32.897700_pt1 | contig 16272 bp, 24 predicted proteins | sample MGYA00520867_ERZ1027208 | MGnify/ENA primary metagenome ERZ1027208 (study PRJEB33311, sample SAMEA4378413) | marine metagenome | biome: Marine biome; feature: Fjord; material: Water | collected 2014-07-20T08:00:00Z/2014-07-... | depth 75 m ...
CTAAAGAACCAATCTGAATTATATATTTGTTGAACATCTTTCATTTCAAACTCATTTAATCTTGGAAGTTGACAATCACCTAATAGTTTTATTGTAGGATTGTCAAGTACTAATTGTAAATGCAATTCATCATCTAAAACTTTTAAAGGATCTCTCTCAACTAAATCAACAAACTCTTCCTTAGTGATATCTAACATCAAGTCTACATCGTTGGGATGTGAACCAAACGAATCATGGATCCAATCTGAATCAACAATTCCTTCATCTTTCATTCTCAGTGCTACCCTTCTTAAAAGTTCTGCATCAAGAGAATGAATGTAGTTAGGACTAATTGCTGACTTCATCTTAGGAATACTAAACTTATCTGAATATATCTTCTTCATGATAATAGTACTCTTCCTTGCATTGGGTAGCATACACTTTACTTGCTTAGGCTTCAATTCCTTTTTCTTCAAGTGTGTAACTTTAAAACCATCTGAAGTTGTCCAAGTGACTGGAACATTATTTCTAGCCACCATGTTGTTCATCTTGTGAATGTATTCTTCAAATGCCTTTCCACCTTTCAGTGTTCCAGTAATACTGTTACCTATTACTTTTGAGAACATTGCTGCAATCTTTCTTGTAATCCATTTTCTTTCAACTCCTAACTCTCTAAACATATTCCAAAGAATCTCTGTTCTTCCTCCAGCTGTTCCTCCATAATTAGAAACCATTACTGGTACCTTACATATCTTTCTTCCATTCTCAGTTAGTAACTGATAAAAGAATTCATATGTTTGTTTAGTTTGAGAGTCTTCAGCCTTGTTAATAAGCTCTGCTGTAAGTTCTAATGCTCTTTCAGCTACTAACATATAAGCATCCTTTCGTACTATCTTTCCATCTACAAGTGTTGGTATTACATTTGTAGCAAGACATCCACTCAAGTCTCCAGTAATTGAAGAAGTGAACTGAGATCCTGAGTTACAAGCATCAAGATGTATTCTTGTATTGGGTATGTAGTTATTATCTAACTCATACTTTTGTAACTCTATTTGATGAGATAAGAATTGGTAAGGCTCATCAGCATCTTTGTAATCAGCCAACAATAACTCCTCACCTCTTTTGGCACGTTCTAAGAAGTCCAATTTGTCTTCTCCATACAATGAAGCCAAGTATGCATAATTCCACAACATACCTCTTTCATCTGCCTTCTGAGTATTCTTATATAGCAACAAAGCCTTAACAGCATCTGACCCTTGAGGAGTCAATCCAATTGGTAATGGATAAACTCTTCCTCTGAAATCATATGAATGTGGAAAGTAAATTACTTCCTCATCTTTATACTTGTCTGCAATCTTGATTGCTAACTTAACTGCTCTGTACTTTCCCAATGCACTTTCAAAATCTGAAGCATCAGCTCTATACAAAGCAACTTGATCGTTGTGTTGCTTTCTTATTATTCTTAACTCAGCAACTAAAGACTCATCTAACTTTGCAACTAGCTCTTCATCTTTAAGATCATATTCATATTGACATTCACTTACATCTGGATATTCAGTCTTAACAAAATTTGATCTAATAGGTTCTACTAAATCATCTTTTAATATCATTAACACTTCTTTATTCACCATCCATGGTGTCGACTGAATGTAATTTATTGAATCATAAATCTGTTGACTGAAATCAGAATACCTTACGTTTCTTTGATCTGCTCTAACTAAATTAAATTGGTAATCAACATATCCTCCTACAGCTCTCCCTTGTTCATTCAATTCCCAATCCAATGGCTTCTCTGTCATTGGCATTGGATAAAAAGCCATTGCAGACTTATCTGCTAACTTCTTAATCACAGTACTGGTTAACTCACAAGTGTATGTGAGTTTGTAATTGAATTTCTTCTTTGGGTCAAACTCATTTTTCTTATCTGTTCCAAAGTGAATACTAAAGTCTACTATAGTTTCTAAAAATCGATATACATTATCCCAATCCAATTCTGGCATCACTTTCTTTTGGATGCCAGATATGTTCTTATGTCTTGTTCTTCCTTTTATTAAACTCTCAGAGTAATAAATGTTTCCAACAAGGAATAAAAATGTTTGAGTAATCTTATCTAATACTACTTGCTCATCAGTAAAGTAACTCTTTAGAGCTCCTCTATATGTTTTACCACTTGTCTTATGAATCCAATTCATAACATCTGGTAATATTCTCAAAGCCTCATCTAACAATATTTGTTGACCAATTTGAGTTGAAGGTATGTTCTTTGCATTTCCTGCTTTGGTGGTAATGTCTTTCCAGACCTTAGCCTCACCAAGTGTCTTCATCTCTAACTCATTATTGCTCATAGTGTATAGTTTAGTTGGTTGTGTATTCAATACTGGTAATGTGTTACAGTTGTTTAAAACTATAAGTAAGACATTAGAGTGTCAATCTGCTTCTTGGTTGCTCCAGACACTTGTAAGTCTAATTCAAACATCTCCTTTGCTACTGACTTATGATAACTCAGTACTAAGAATGCTGCATCCTCATCAGCTACAGATGCATCTGATTTATCAGAACCTAATGTAGAGATTCTTCTAATCTTTTCATCAACTGCTCTTTGACTTCTTTTAAGTACTGCATAGGTTACAGCTTGGAACTCATCATTCAATCTTACTTCCTTTGGAGCAAATAGTCCAATGAATGCTGCTATAGCAATGTCACTCATCTCCCATCTTGAATAATCTCTCGACAAATCATTTTTAAGATAAGCTACTTTGTTCAATTTTATTTGTTTGTATGTATCAACAACTAATGATACGAACAATCCAAACAAAACACTTGTTAATAAAAATTGTACTATACTCATAACTTTATTTTTTTAATGATTAGTAATTAAACTTTGACGTTTGGATTCCTTCAACTAGTCCTGCAACTTGTTGGTAAGGTTGTTGTCCTAAATAATTCAATAATGCTTGAGCCAATTCAATGGTAAGAATTACTTCTTTTGGCTGTGCCTTTTCTTCTAATGGAGCTTCTTGAGCTGGTCCTTCTACTTTGTCTTTCATAATACTTGTTTTAAAATTAATATTTATTTATTGGTGTTAATATTTCAATCCTAATCCTTCAAACTTCAATAAGGAGTTACATAAATATGTTTGTACTCTTACTAAAGATTTCAATTGATTAACATTCTTGATAATTAAATTCTTATCAGCATCTTTAATTTTTGTGTCTCCAATGTGATTTGTTACAATACTTTTGGCTTGACCTACTGTTGTTGCTGTAAAAACTTGTTCTGCAATCTGTGATAATGTTGACTTGTAATTCATAATTGTTATTTTAAATTGGTTTATAATTATTTGATACCATAAAGATACTCTCTCTATTTGGTTCTCACAACAGTTAACCAATTTATTTTTCAATTAAAATTTAATTTGATCTTCTCTCTTGATATCTTTAGCAGCTGCTCTTGCCTCTTCTAATGTATATCCTGCGATTATAATTAGATCAGTGATCAATTCTTCATCCACCACTTCTTCAAAATTAACTTCTGTATTCATGATTGCAATTAATTCTTCTGGTGTGTATGTACTCATTTCTATATTTGACATTTCGTTTTGTGTTAATGTTTAAACTAATTCTTCCATAATTCCTATTATTTCACTAGTGAATAAGACTATTGTTGCTGCTACTATATCAAATGGTAATAGTACATATCCAAATAATCTTACTCCTGACTTGATGAATGAAACGATTTGATGCATTCTTGCATCAGGCAATTGTTTTTTCTTAGTGCTCTCACTCCAAGTATTACTTACAATCCTTGACTCATTCGTTATTTGATGCATTGATCTTGGATCGCCCGTTCCTCCATTCCATCCATTATATATAGGATCTGAGTCAGTTAACAAATATGTAACTTGTCCACACGTTACATCTCCAGTGTTCGTTCCAGTAATAGTATGTGTCCAAGTTGGAGTGGATGCTGAATAATGCTCTCCAGTGTTACCATTCTGTCCAATTGCTTTCATTCTTTCTTCTGACGACTCTTCGTCGTATATTAATTTTGTATCACTCATTACATCATTGTTATTAAAAGACCTGCTAGTCCGATTAATACTATTATGCCAACTTCATGGCTAGTTAATTTACTCATAATTTATTCTCTTTTTTTAATACATCTGTTAACCAATCCTTACTTCTGTGATCTCCTCCAAGCTCATTACCTTCTTCATCTTTTGGTATATAACGACCTGGTGCTCTTTCATAATCAAAGTACACTTCAGCTCCTGCTCTACCTAAGTTGTTTTGTTTAACTTTCAATACTCTTACAAGTACTTGACCTGGTGATCTGTAAACAACTAGTCCATGATAAGACATTTCAAAAAATGCTGAGGATCCTTTGACAGAATAAAAATCTGGTACTTCATAGTTTCCAGTCTTTTCATCCTTTCTCATCTTAAATGGATGGGCTACTAAAATAACCATCATCTTCATCTGATGAGAAAATTGTGTTAATCTTCTCAAGATTTCTTCAATCTTTTCATGTCCATTAAACTTACCTTTAATGCTTAGCATGTTGAATGGATCAATTACAAGATACTTTGGATCTCCTCCATCAGCTCTTGACTCAGCTACTTGTTGTGCTGCAATCTCTAGAATCTTAATCACATCTCCTCCAACTTTGTCAGAGTTAATGTGTTTAATCTTAGATGTAATGAATCTATATGCATTTGTTAATGTAGGCATATTGTTTTCATTAAACCAAGTCTTACAAGTTACATCAGTTCCAATTAACTTTCTTGATAATTTGATTATGTGTTCTTCTGGAGTTTGTTCAAATCCACACACAATACTTTCATGTCCATGCAATCTAGCTAAATCAAGAATACAGCTATCGACAAATTCAGTCTTACCATGTCCTGGAATACCAGTGACAGTTAGGATCCCTGAACCTTTGAATCTAAAGATGTCTGAAAATGCTTTGTGTGATGTTTCGAATCCTACTCTATCACCTTCTTTGATTACATCAATTACTTTATCATAAAGACCTTCATAATTAATTAATCCATTTTCTTCTACCTCTATCTCTATTCCATCTTCATCTACTACATGAGACACTCCCTCTTCATCATCTTGGTATTGACTGTAATCAATACTCTCAACTTCTTCTACAACTTCTCTCTCTGACTTATAAGGCCATTGAGTTTGTTGATAAGACTTACTCAATTCAACTACTTCTAAGAATCGCTGTTTATTGTCAGCTGATCTCTTGAAGCATGCTTCAGCAAAATCTATTACAAAAGTTAAATCTTCTTTAGGATGTTCAAATCCAAATTTCTTTAGATCCAATATTGCAACTTGAATGTAGTGGAAGTTATTGTTTGTCTTCTCTTCTATATTATTTGCAAGTACTGTTTCAAAAAATTCTTCAGCATCATCCCAAACTTTTCTGTTAGGATCCTTAGGTTCTAATTCTCCTACAATTACTTGTTTGCTCTCTACTAATAAACTATCTGGCTCAGCCAATTCATTTATTAGTATGTTAGGATCATAAGTCATAATTAAACAATCTGTTACAGATAAATAATCTACATCTCCATAGATCATAAAATCTTGTACTAATTGTTTTCCAATCTGTCTATAATTGTCTGCAGTGATTAAATCTGGTTCAATGTAATATAGAACTTTGATTCCATTACCTGAAGGAGAAACCATAGCAGCAACTACTGAGTTGGAGTCATTCATAATCTCTTGCTTGTAGATTTCTAAATTTTGAACCTCTACATCATCAATGTCTAATATGATCAGTCCACTTGCTTCAATGAATTGATCCTTCTTTCTCTCATGAGAAAAAATACCATGCATTGCAACAGTTGGAAGCTGAGTCTTAAATACTTTCTGACCAGCTCTCACTTTGTCAATCTTCTCTTTGAACTTACCTTCCTTGATATATTGTAGGGCCTGACTGATAGGAAAATTTCCTAGCACTTCAGTATGTTTGGTAGTCTTAAAGAAACTTACTTTTTTATCTAATATCATATCTTATTGTTCTTGGTATATAAACTCATTCTCCTTTGATTGTTTCCCTTGTTGAGCTTTCAACATCTTTTTAAGATCCTTTCCATATACTTTACTAAACATTCCACCCCCAAGTCTGTTTCCAGTTTTGTCTAAGTCATATGTTTTAATAGCATATACATCTTTGTCTAATAAGTATTCACTCATTGAGAATTCAATCTCTGTCCCATGTGTTAGATTAATTTTGTCAGCCAATAATAAAGACTCTCCTTTGTTAGTTCTCTTGGCTTCTTCAATATATTTATCAAACTTACTAGGTCTAAATATTGTAGTTGGATTCAAGTGCTTTTCCATTACTGCATCATCCTTCCACTCTACATATCTATTTGCTACTACAGCTTTAATGTCTTGTACTGAATGTTCTGTTAATCTCTCTCTGAGTCCTTTTGTTGCATATTTAGAATCAGGGTTGAAATTTCTTCCATACAACTTATTCATAAATACAATCACTTCAGCTACATTGGGATCATCTTTTTCATTCAACGATCTTTTTGCAGCTGCATATCCACTCCATACAATATACTCAGCTTCATGAAGTGTGATTAGATCTTGGTAGAATTCCTTTATCTTAATCTCTGACTTCAACTTGGCTAATGTATATTCTGGCTTGGTATCCTTTACTAGAAGAATTGTGATTAGCAAACCTCTCTGCATTACAGTTAGTTTGCTATTCAACAAATCTTTTATTTTTGTTATGTTTATTATCATTTATCTTAGTATTCTATACACATTGTTTGTCCCAATCTTGCTTCATTAAATGTAGCAAAGTTCACTTGGTGCTTGTCTCCATCTAGCCATACATAGTAAAATGTATCTGCTGGGTTTCCAAACTGATCTACCCAACCACTATATTCATAATCATAATTAGTTACAGTTCCACATTGATTCTCTTCTGGTGTACAGCTTGTAAAGATTCCTAGAATTAACACAAGCCCTATTATTAGTTTTTTCATGATCTGGTTTTATAGGCCATTAACTGTTTCACTTAAATCAATACCTCTCTCGATATTTTCATTCCACTCGTCAGTACCTTGTTGTCCTTTGTTCATCTTGAACCAAAAGTTTAACTGGTCTAATTCATACTGTGCACTTTCTACATAAGTTAATGTTTTCATAATTTCTAATTTTAAAAGTTTATATCTGTTTGACATGATAAAGATACTCCTAAACAAACATACAAAGCAACATTAATCTAATCTTTTTTTGTAAAATAATACAAAATATTCTCCTCTTCTTGTAATTGTTAATGCCTTTACTGCATTATTGTTGACAAAGTCGCATAATGTTTCTGCCAAAAGAAATTCTTTACTTTCTAAATATTCCATGTTTTTTCTAATTTTAAAGTGTGTAATAATTCATATTTTTCTTTTTCTATCAACGTCTTCTTGTAAAATTTAAGAAAGCTCTCAGAGTCTCTGTCGAACAATAATCTGTCAACAGACTCATCTAAGAACATTTGAAACTCACTCGTTCGATATGTTTCAAGCTCTCCCTCCTCATCCATTTCACATTTCTCTATTCCAATCTGAGACAAATCTATATTGACTCCTAATGCTGTTATGCTTTTGATTGCATCCTCAGGACTTATGTTATCACTCATGATACACTTAATAAGTGTCTTGCACTCTAGATCTGAATAGGTATTGCTAAGAATTCCTTTAAGCTCTTCATCTATTGTAAACTCTTCTGACATAGTATATATTTATTTGATTATTTTTATTGCCTTAACTATTCCTGATCTTAATGAAGCATCTTTCCCAAATGCAATCATTCCATTTCTCACATAGATCATTTCTTTATCCAATGTTACTAAATACGATCCAGTTTTGTAATCCTTTAAGAATGTCTTTAAACTCATTCTTCTCCATACACTTCCTCCTTTGGCCCAATACTTACGTTCTAAGCTACCCAAATCTTTAGTTGGATACTTGGTCCATTCTTTGAAAGTTATTACCTCCTCACCCTTCTCTATCATTTGTACGATACGATTGTACGTTTCCTCTCTATCTAAATCAAAGGCTGCAACGAAACAACCTATGATTGATAAGTTTTTTACTAACTTGTGTTTCTGTTCTGTGTTCATATTTTTATCTTTGTCTTCTTGCTTGTCTCTTTGCTTCTCTCTCTGCTCTCTTTTTTGCTTCTGCTTCAAAATCTCTTCCAACTCTAAAAGCAGATTCAATTGGTCTTTTCAACATTGTAGCATCTTCATAGTTTCCTTGCACTTGTCCGTCCACATAAGCAAACATATGACCTCTGACTACTAATATAAAAGATCCTTCAGTATACTTCTTAAAAAACGTTCCAGTACTCATTACTCTAAACTTCTTTTCACCACCTCCAATTGGATACCACTTTCCTAATTTCTTATCACTGTACAAATTCCAAGTTCCAGTTTGATTTTCACTTAGTGGAGCAGTAATCATTTCTCCCATTCTTGCGATTGGCTGATTCCATAACCATTTAACTACTCCTAACTGGTCAGCATCCATTCCAGTAACACCTCTATTGTCTTGTCTATTCCATAACATCTGAGCTCCATAGTATGCTTTCTTATAAGATACTTTAAAGGCAGAAGCAAGACTTCTAACTGAACAGTTATTGTTGTCACCATCTTCAATAGGACATTCAAAGTTTACATTTCCGTATGTTATTCCGTTTGATAATTTCGTTGACTTTATTTCCATGACATAAAGATACTCTACCTATATCGTTCTGACAACAATAAAATGAAATTTTTTTAAAAAAGTTTAGGAGCACCAGTTAAGATGCTCCTTTACTTTTAAAAGAATATTTGTTAATTACTTCATATCTCTACAATACTTTCCTCCTACAATATAAATCAATTGTGCTTTTCCATCTGGATAAATTAAAGCATTTGCATGCATCCAACTTGAAGCTCCTTTATTATATCCAACTCTTAATCCAGAGTTAGTTCCTACTGTCATATGTCCATCACCTCTGTTAGGAGAATGAGTGTGTCCAGTAATCATCTTTGTATTCATATTCTTATATTGGTTATGACCACCTCTGGATCCATTTGCACCTACATGCCCATGCACTCCAAGTTCCCATCCTAATATTCTATATGAATCATCTAATCCTAGTGTCTTAATTTGATCTCCAAAAGCATCTTCTAGTAAGAAGGATATCACTCCCTTACTTTGAGCTACTGGTTGGTTTGCTAAAATATTAGCTCCAAATAAAAACATTCTTTTGTTTCGAGATCTTCTCCAATCTACAGTCTTTAACCATCTATCTAAGAAATCGTCATGATTGGATCTTACAATTACTAAATTGTATTTCAATCTTGCCTTAACCCATACTAACATTTGTTCTAGCTCCTTCTTCAAGTCACCAGTACCATTTTCTTCTTTTTGCATAAGTCTGAATGGATCATTCTCTTCATGATGTGATATACTTTCACAATCAATAATATCATGAATCATTGTAGACTTAGGCTTCATTTGATCTAACATTTTAAATGATACAGCTGTTGCTCTCTCATCATTGTGAGCAATGTGAATGTCTCCAAGTACAGCAGCTTCTGCTCCCTCTACATTGTCAAGTACATTTCCATTCTTCACTCTTTTGTATAGATCATAGAAGTTTCCATTATCATCAGCACTTACTTGTCTGATGTGAAAATTCTCTCCATCCAATTCAACAATAATGAATCCAATGCTATGATGGAATTCACCTTTCTTTCCTGACTTACTATCAGTATAGTTTGCTACAGTTGCAGCTCCAGTACTTAATAACAGCTTGTTAGGATATCCTACCAAAATTGGTAAGGACTTTACTTGTTGTCTTGGATGACCAACGATACAAGACTCTAATCCAGTAACAGAATTCAATCCTGATAGAGGAGTGGATCCAGTTGGTGGAATTTTAATATCACTAAGCACTTGTAAGTACTTATGTAAATTATGTCTTGCAGCATCTAAATAAGGTACCACCTCAGGAGACCACCAATCCTTATCCTTATCTGTAAAAACAGATGTAGGATTAGAATATCTTCCTGCAATGATATGAATACCAGCATCTAAGTCTTCAGCATATGCTTTCAAGTTCTTCATAAAATTCTTATGAATAGGTGTTGCATTTTGTGCCCAAGAGATTAAGAAAGTTTGTTTGTCTTCAGTGACTTTCTTCTTAGCAGTTTCAAATAACTCTGAATCTACCAATGCTTGATCTTCTCTCATTTGTTTAATATGTCGACTAATTGCTCTTCTAACAGAGTCCTTATACTTGATCTCAAACTGTTGACACATTTGTTTAGTAGCTCCTGCTATTGAAAGATTTTCATCCTTCTTTAACAGAGCTACAACATAGTCTAATTTTTCTCCAGTGTATTTACTCATAGTTTTGGTTTTTAGTTTTCATAAAGGTTTCTCACCTCTTGTTCGGTTGGCTGTCTTTTAGCCATCTCCTTATCTAACGTTTCACTTGTATTGAATTTAGCTTGCCATCTATCTGACATCTTCATTTTTGTTGGTTTTCCTATACCACCATTCATACTCATAACTGTTCGAGCTGGTTTGATTAATGGATAAAAGATTCCCAATTTTGGTAAAGATACACCAAATCCTTTTAGCATCCTACTTTTTATGAATTTAATCATAGATTTTATCACAACGAGGATATCATCTTCAGTGAATCCTGTGTCGTTCTTTATGAATCTACTCATGTCTCTTACGGTAGTAGTCACCTTTGGTTTTCTTTGCCTTAATGGCTTAAGTTTTCGTTTCATGTTGTTTTGTGTTTGTTAACCTTCACAGCTAGCACACTCCTTCTTTTGTTTAAATTTCTGAGCTGCATTCATACTGTGTTGATAGTACATAGACTTTAAGCCTAATTCCCATGCTGTAGTGTAAATTTTGTTTACATCTTTGATCGGCATATCTGGGTGTACCATAATATTAATTGACTGTCCTTGATCAATGTGGACTTGTCTGTTTGCTGCTTGATAAACTATTGTTAGTTGATCAATCTCTGAATATGTTTTAAATACATCTTTCTCTGCATCTGTTAATTCACTCATAAATTGAACTGAACCATCATTATCTCTAATGCTTCTCCAAACGTCAGAAGTATTCAATCCCTTCTCTTGTAATAATTTTTCCAAGAATGGATTTCTAATTGTTGTCTTTATCTTGGCAATATCTTTTACATAGATGTTTGACCAGATAGGCTCCACACCTTGAGATACTTGTCCTAATATGAAAGCAGAAGATGTAGTTGGTGCAATTGCATTCAACGTTGTATTTCTTCTTCCATACCCTTTCAATACTTTAGGTTCTCCAAATAGTTGTGCCATCTCTTCAGATGCCTTATAAGATTTGTCTTTAATCACTTTGAAGATCTCACTATTCAAATTAAATGCTTTTTGACTATCAAATGCTAACATCTTGGATTGTAATAATGAGTGCCATCCTAAAGCTCCTAACCCTAAGGCTCTATTCTCTTTTGCAAATGTATATGCTTTTTCCATAAATAAGAATGTCAATTTGTCATCTCTTATATCTGAGTCCTTATATACTTCTAACTTTGTAATGAATTCTTCCATCACTGCATCTAAGAAATAAGTTAATGTTTCAACTGCATCAGTATCTTTCCATTCATCATAGTGTACTACATTGATAGAAGATAAACAACATACAAATGACCACTCATCGTTAGATGGTAACATTATCTCTGTACATAAGTTACTTGCAAGAATTTTATCACCTCTATCTTTATATACATCAACTGTTCCAAGATTTGCATTGTCATTAAACAATATGTATGGATATCCAATCTCACCTCTTCTTTGTAAGATCTTAGCCCAAATACTTCTCTTCTCTCTATCTCCAGCAATCATCTGCTCCATCCATTCATTCCCAACTGTTACTCCATGAGTGAGTTCTTGGATTGGATTACCTTCAGTTCCTATTGCTAAGAATTCTAAAATGTCTTTGTGTTCAACTGGTAAGTATGGAGAGAATCTTCCTCTTCTTACTGAACCTTGACTTACAACATCTACCATCTTTTCAAACAATTGCATCATATGAACAGAACCTGAAGCATTACCATTGTTCTTAATCTCAACTCCTCTTCCTCTAATGTTACCAAAGTATCCAGAAGTTCCTCCTCCTAGCTTTGACATCATTCCTACTTCTGACTGAGTGAATAATATATCACCCATATGATCTGCTATGTGAGATCCAAAACAACTAATTGGCAATCCTCTTCTTTTTCCAAAGTTAGACCAAACTGGTGATGACAAAGAGTAATACCCTTTTGACATATATCCATAAAACTTATCTGAGAATCCTGGGATCCCTAAAATCTTTTCAGCATTGTCTGCTATCTCTCTAATTCTTTGTTCTGGTGTTTGATCTCCAGTTAGGTATCCTGCTCCTAAAAATTTACGACTATTCTCTGTTAGCCAATTGAATTCTGTTTTCTCTTTCATTTATATATATTTAAAATAAGTCGTCCTCTGTTATACTTTTTGTTCTTTTGCTGTAATTGATTGATCTCTTTACAAAGAAATCTCCATGCTTCGTTCCTATAATCTCATCATCAAACCAATCAGTCTGTTCTAATAATATTGGATCCACTTCAAATATTTTTTCAACTCCAACACTCTCTAATGAATTGTTGAATCTATTTTTAATGAATTCCTTTACTACATCCTTAGGTAAGAAATCTAATTCACCACTTTCAAATATCCAATCAATCAATCTACTCTCATGCTTGAAAGCCTTTCTGCATATTCTTGTTACCATTCTCTTGTGGTCTTCATCAAACCAACTTGGATTTTCTTTCTTAATAATCTTGATAAGATCAATTCCAAAATCTCCATGAATCTGTTCTTCTTTTGATGTTGCTTCTACAACATTAGAAATTCCTTTCAAAACATTTCTGTGCTTATTGAAAGCCATAATGATTAGAAATTGAGAGAATAAAGATACATGCTCTATAAATAATGAGAATAAAACTATTGACTCAGAGAAGCTCTTATCACTATCATCTGTTCTTTTTAATGCTCTATCTAGATAATTGATTCTTCCAATCATTACTGGATTGTCTCCTAACTTTTCAAACTCATCATTCAGTCCTAAGATCTCCAATAGGTGTGAATAAGCATCATGATGTCTTACTTCACTTTCTGCAAATGTAATTCCTACTGCTGCTATCTCAGGCTTTGGCATCTTTTGATTGATGTCTCCCCAGAAGTTCTTAACTGCTACTTCTATTTGAGATATTGCAAGCATTGTGTTTTTTATAGCATCCTGCTCTACTGAACTAAGATTTGATTTGAAATCTTGTATGTCACTTGTGTAATTAAACTCTGTGTGGATCCAATATGAATGCCTTATAGCATCTACATATTCTACCAACTCAGGATATTCATATGGCTTTAGAGAGACTCTCTTTCTAAAGATGTTCATTTTTTTTGTACTCATTTGCTTCGTTTGTTTTTATTATTATTTTGTTAAAGATACCTTACTTCAATTATACGAAGCTACAATTATTTTATTTTTATTCCCAAGGGAACACAATCCACTCATCTCCATCTACTTCAAGAGGCGAATAATCTATAAAACCAGGTTTCTTGTTTACTATGGTACACCAAATTGAATCTGGATACACCTCTCTTATTTGTTCTATTGTTAATCCTGAATCACAAATGTCATCTACAAATAAAGTAGTTTCTACATTTTCAAGTTTGTTTAAACCCTCAATATCCTTAACTGCTCCATCTCTGGTCTGCCATACAATTGGTACCATTGGTACTCCTAGTTGATTACTTAGTGCTACAGCTAGTGGCAATCCTCCTCTGGAAAGTCCTACAATTTGTGTAATTCCCTTACCTTCATACTCACCAACAATATCTGTTACTGCAAAGTCAAATGTTTGCCAATCAATGTTGAATTTTTTACTCATAATTTAGTTTTATTGATTAATACTTATTTTATCTGAATCTAATAAATTTTTGTGTCTCTTGTAATCAGCTAATTGATCAGCCATCATATTTCCAATAATGTTTGGATCCTTCATCAAAACTTTCTTCTTGTATGGATCCTTTTCCTTTTCAACTTGATGAGATCTAATGTGAATCATTGTTAGTTTCATTAATGGTCTATCCTTTAATGCTTGTACAATTGGCTTCCATAGATCTATATTTGCAATACTACCTCCAGAACTTCTCCATCCATTAGCAATCCACCTCTGTAATCTATTCTCTGTAAAAGACTTTACTACATACTCTGAATCACTGTAAACTACAAGCTCTACTGCACTATCTTTTTTGATAGCATTGATTGCATAGAATAAAGCAGACACTTCCATACGTCCAGTCTTAGTTGTTTTAAAACCTAAACTAAAAGCAGCTTTGGATCCATACAGATCTGGAAAATAAGTTCCAAAACCTCCATTGCCCTTAGCTACTCCTCTAACTACTGCACTTCCATCTGTGTATGCTTTTATTTTATTCATGTCCTAGAATTCTATCTTTTAATATTTCCAATCTAATCAAATCACTACTTGTGGCACAATCTCCTGATTTCATATCCTCTAAATGAGATATAACTTTCAGTGTTTTTTGTAAATCAAAGTCTTGTGAGAATCCATTATAAGCTGCTCTCAAGTTTAATAACTCTCTGTGCTGCTTAGCCGAAATCTTCTTTGTGCCAGCCTTAGCATCTGCCATCAATTGATTGAGATGGTCTAATCTATTTTCACTTACATTGAATCTTTCTGCCATAATTACATTGCTATTATTTCACTCATATATAATGAGTCTGTTAATTGAATTCGAATTCCTCTGTATGTTAGGTTTTCCGCCCTTTTGATTTCATCCCACTCTAATTTTTGAATAGATTCCATCATTACTTCATTGTATAACATAAAGCTCATATCTTCATTCATATAAAAACAGTCAGGCTCCTTACCTCGAGTTTCTATGTAATTCCAATAATGTCCTTCCAATGCTTCAAATACACTAAATTTTTCTGCCATAATTATATTTTTGATAAAGATACTAAAATTATTTACCTAAGCTATCTTTTTTAATTATTTTATAAATTTCTGTCCAACTTGGTAATCCACCAATATTTCTATTATCTATATAATAATCTGCTGAAATCTTTCTACAATCTTGTTTGTAGAATTCAACCACTCTTGGTAAATTACTATTGATGTAATGATATGGTATATCATTCTTCTTTAAGAAGTACTCAGCTAATCCTTCATACTTTCCTGTTCTGCATGTGTTGATAATTATATCATGACCATCTTCATACAGCTTTTGTATAATTCTATCTGCATCTTTGATTAGCTTTCCTACTTCTGGAAAACTATCTGTTGCTATTGTGCCATCAAAATCGATCGCTAAAATAAACTTTTTCATATTACTTGATTTTAGTTATTGTTGCATCTGGCCAATTGCCAATTTGCATTTCTTGATTAATCAACAGATCAATACGATTTGTATATCTCTTATTCATTTTATCCATTACAATAAAAATCCCATCATAAGTAGTACCACTAACTTGTACTTTAGTTCCTTTAGGATACTGCTTTAATAAATCTCTACTCACTGCAATAATTTTATGCTTGTAAGGATTTGTTAAATCTAACTCAAACATAAATGCTGTGTGACCAGGATCTGAATTAGTTTGTTCTGGTACAGCATTGTAAACTGTAGCATGAACTTTTTGTGACTCTTGTGATTGACAACTTAATGAAATCACAAATAATAAAATTGTTAATATTCTCATATTGTACTTATTCGTAATAGGACCAGTTAGAGAGTGGTCCATATCCCTCTTTATATTTTCTAGTTAAAAGTAATTACTTCTGACCACTCTTGACCTCCATCGATCATAACTTCTTGTTGAGCTCCACTTGACATATCAAATGCAGCAGCATCCCATCCACTTGGAAGACCTTCTATATAAAGTACTTTGTCAGCTGATGTAGATCCATAAGGATTAACTGCAGTATAAACTAAAGCTCCACCTTCAATAGATCCAACAATGTGTCTATTTTTAGCTTCATTAATTTTTCCTTTAAGAGAAGATAATTCTCTGTTGATAATTACCATCCCTTGTGGGTTTAAAAACTTTCCTTCAGTTTTTAACTGAGATTGTACATAAGCTAATTTTTGTTCTAATACTTCTAAAGTGTTGTTTGATAACATAATTTCTATTTTTTATATTTGTTTGATGAGATAAAGAT
>ERZ1027208.437-NODE-437-length-16266-cov-7.513540_pt1 | contig 16266 bp, 12 predicted proteins | sample MGYA00520867_ERZ1027208 | MGnify/ENA primary metagenome ERZ1027208 (study PRJEB33311, sample SAMEA4378413) | marine metagenome | biome: Marine biome; feature: Fjord; material: Water | collected 2014-07-20T08:00:00Z/2014-07-... | depth 75 m ...
GGCATACGAGATCTAGTACGGTCTCGTGGGCTCGGGGATGTGTATAGGAGACAGGTCCATACCCGTCAAAAGCCCCGCCATCGTTTCTCCAAAAATCGTGCCCGTTGTAATGCCGCGCCCATTGTAGCCAATTGACGTGAAAAGGTTTGTCTCAAGCTCGTGAATCCGAGGCAGATGGTCAGGCGTCATAGCGATCTGGCCATGCCACGCCTCCTCGAATTCAACGGGACCGAGCGTGGGGAAGATACGGGCGATTTGTTTTTTCGCCCAACGGTGCGACAGCCCGCGATCTTTGCTGCCAACAACCTTGCCCATCGACCCGACAAGCAACCGATTGGCGGCATCGCGGCGGACGTTGAACATGATCTGTCCCGTATCCCACAACCCCTGCCTTCCCGGCAGGATGTGATTGGCCTCAGGCCCCATCGGTTTCGTCGCTAACTGAAAATAATTAATCGTCGTAAAAACACGCTTCAGGTCTGGCCACAACTCGTCCGAATACGCATTGGTTCCCAGCACAACAGTTTTGGCAGTCACAACGCCTTGTGCTGTTTCAACTTTCCAAAGATCGCCGTCGCGCTTCAGCTTTGTCACCCGCGCGCCCGTGCTGATCTTGGCTCCAGCGGCAAGGGCCGCCCGTGCAAGACCACGACAATAACCCATTGGATTGATCGTCCCACAGCGTTGATCCAAAAGCCCGCCGTGGAAATGATCGGTTCCGATCATATCCGACACTTCTGCGCGGCTGAGTAGGTCAACAGGTTCGCCAAGGCGCTGCCATTCTTCATGACGGCCCTTTAGATCCGCAAAGCCGCTAGGCCCGTGTGCTGCATGGATCGTTCCGGTCCGCGTGACCTCACATTGCATCTGGTATTTTTCGATCAGCGAAAACACGTATTCCGGGCCGCTTCCGAATTTCTTAATAAAGCGCGGCCCATAGGTTTGCCCCAGCTTTTTGCGCACTTCCTGCGGCGGCACCCAAAGGGCGGCATTTACCAAGCCGCAATTGCGTCCAGACCCGCCAAATCCAATTTGTTCTGCCTCCAGAACATGCGCCGACAGCCCTTTTTCGGCACAGTGTAATGCGGTCGAAAGGCCAGTGTATCCACCGCCAACAATGGCCACATCAACAATGCTATCGGCCTCCATCGGTGCGTGGTAATCCTGTTCCTTGGCGGAAACATCCCAAAGCGAAATCGCGTCTTGCTGCGTCATGTCTTGATTCCTCGAATTCGAGCCACCTGCTCGTATTTGAAAAGGTTGCACCAAGGCCTTCGTCGTGTCAACATACGAAATATATGTTCCATATAGCAACACAAAGGTAAACTCATGACCAAATTCAAAATGTCATCTGCACAAATGGTTGCAGACGCCCGCGCCCGTATCGAAGAGATTGAAACCACCGATCTTATAGCAATGCTCGACGATCCAGATGTCGTTGTCGTTGATATCCGTGATGTGCGTGAACGCCAGCGCAGTGGTTTTATCCCAGGCAGTTTTCACGCCCCGCGCGGTATGATCGAGTTTTGGATTGATCCTGATAGCCCTTATTTCAAGGACATCTTTGCACAAGAAGACAAGAAATTTGTGTTCCACTGCGCTTCAGGTTGGCGCTCGGCCATCACAACTGCCACTCTGCAGGACATGGGTTTCGAAGCCGCACATCTAAAAGAAGGCTTCTCCACGTGGGAGAAACAAGGCGGTCCCGTCGCGTTTCCAGAAAAGAAAGCTTAATTGCGCCCCAATTTGGTAGAGACACTGTTTGCAGCATGAGCAACCAAGCCGCCAAACTGTTCAATGCCACCATCGGGCAAATTTATATCAGGGAGTGATACCCCCAAGGCCCCTACAACTTCGCCGCTCGGTAATGTAATCGCCGCGCCGAAGCTTAGGATCCGCGCCCGAAACTCGCCCGTGTCATAAGCATAGCCACGGGCGAGCGTCTGCGCGATATCAGCATCAAGTGCTGCCATGTCTGTTAGGGTTTTATCCGTGTATTGGGTAAGCGCGCTGCTGACCTGATCACGCAGCTTTGCAAAATCGGCGGCCAGCATCGCCTTGCCCGTTCCAACACAGTGCAAAGGCGCTGTGCCACCAACGGTATTCCACGACCGGATCGGTTTTTGACTGTCCAATTTGTCGATGTAAATCACGCTAAGATTTTCGCGCACAGCAAGGTAAACCGCCTCTCCTGTTTCACGCGACAGAAAGGACAACTCAGGCGCAGCTATTTCGCGCAAGTTCAGGTTCTCAACGGATGCACGCCCGACGCGCCATGTTTTCAGCGTTGCCGCATACGACTTGTCCGGCATGTGCCGCACATAACCAAGCGTCGTCAGCGTTTGCAAAAGCCGAAAGGTATTCGACTTTGTCAGCCCCAGTTCTTTGGACAGCTCGGTGACGCCTTTGCCTGATTGCGCTCCGGCAAGGTTCTCAAGAATGAGCAGCCCTTTTGACAGGGTGGAATCAACCTTTGGTTCTTTCGGCGACGATGGCGTCACTTGGTCCTGTGTATTCATGAACTTATTCTAGCATCTAAGGTTCGGGATCGAAAGGTGGCGGATCATGGGCTTGGATCGCGGGTAATATCCCTTCAAATCGGCGCATCTGAACCATTGTAGAATGGGCCGCTGGGGATTGCGTTAGGGATGAAGTCCGCAAGTCATGGGTTAGAACATTTGGGTTTCCGTGACGATCTCGCGCTTGGGGAGCCTCAAAATCTGGATCAAACCACGCACCTGTCCACAGGAAAATGCAACCCCGCATGATTTCGTCCGTAACCTTTGCCCCAGCAAGGCAACGCCCCCGCGCATTGGAAAGTTCGACCACATCGCCATGACTAATCCCACAAGCCAGCGCGTCATCTGGATGGATCAAAACAGGCTCACGTCCTGAAATTTTGTGGCTAAGGCTATACGCTCCATTGTCGAGTTGGCTGTGCAGCCGTGTTTTTGGCTGACCAGAGAGCATTGCAAACGGAAACGCCCCATCAGTGTCTTGCGCGCGGTCGCGCGCCTCAAACCAACTGGCATGTCCTCGGCAATCGGATAGATTAAACCCTGCTATCGTTTCCGAGAAAAGCTCGATTCGTCCGCTTGGTGTGGGCAATGCTTCAGCCACAGGGTCTGCACGGAAATCGGCCAGGAATACCTGGTTCGGGCTTGGGTCAGGCAAATCGACGACATCCCCCGCAAGGAAGGTGCCCCAATCCGGCAAAGTAATACCGCTCTCTTGCCCCCGCTCACGTGTGACTTCCCAAATATCTCGCAGCCATGCGTCACTGGTCTTACCTTCGGTAAAGTCATCTGCATGCCCCAACAGCCCTGCCAAATCAGCATAGATGTCATACTCGGCCCGCGCATTACCGGGCGGTGTCACAAGTTGGGGCATCGGCACCAGCGCATTGTCTGATTTTCCTGCCCCAAAATCTGTCCGCTCCTGCGCCGCAGCTATCGGCAGAACAATATCGGCGTGACGGGCTGTTGCCGTCCAGTTCATCTCGTTCACGATGATCGTCTCCGGCGTCTGGAATGCCGCGTGCAGGCGGTTCAGGTCTTGGTGGTGGTGAAACGGGTTTCCGCCAGCCCACCAGACCAACCGCGCGTCAGGAAAGGTCCGCTGTTGGCCCTGATACTGATAACGGCCATTTGGGTTCAGCAGCATTTCACTGATCATCGCTACGGGAATAAAATCCTCCACGGGGTTGCGGCCCTGCGACAGTGTTCCCCAGCGAAAGGGACGCTCGATATTGCCGATATTCGCGTTAACGCCATAGCCCACTGTATACCCGCCACCCGGTAGACCAATCTGCCCCAGCATCGACGCAAGCGTAACAGCCATCCACATAGGCTGTTCACCATAATCGGTGCGCTGCACGCCTGCGCCCACATTGATCATAGTGCGTCCAGCGGCCATGCGGCGGGCAAGTTTGCGGATCGCAGCGGGATCAAGGCCTGTCAGCTCGCCAGCCCAATCTGCATCTTTTGGTTGGCCGTCAGCCTCTCCCAAAAGATATGCCCTAATTTCATCAAACCCAACTGTGTAAGTGTCTAAAAATGCAGCGTCAACAAGATCTTCGGCTATGAGAGTATGCGCCAGCCCCATCATCAAAGCGGTGTCAGTGCCGGGTTGAACCGGCATCCATTCCGCCTTTAACACATCCTCAGAATCGCTACGCAGTGGACTGATATTCACGAACTGGACACCCGCCTTGGCGCAATCCTGTAGATTATCAGCCATACGGTGTTTGCCTACGCCACCATCGCTCACTTGCGTATTTCGCAGCGCCATGCCGCCAAACATCACAACCAGATCAGTATGTTTTGCGATGACCTGCCAGCGGGTGGCTTGGGCCACGTGCTGGCGATACGGACCAACAATATGAGGCATCAGGCCAAGCGCAGCGTTGTAGCTATAGTTTCCTTCAGACCGGACAAACCCACCCTGAGTATTCAAAAATCGTTTAAGCTGGCTTTGCGCGTGATGAAACCGACCTGCGCTGGACCACCCATAGGAACCTGCAAAGATTGAGGCGTTTCCATGATCCTTACGCACGCGCGTCATCTCTTGTGCAATCAGGTCCAACGCACGATCCCAGCTGACCTCAACAAAATGATCACGCCCGCGCGGCACAGCCTTTGGCGTCCCCTCGAGCCAGCTTTTGCGGATGGCGGGCCGCAACACGCGCGCTTTACCGTGGATACTACTGGGGATGTTTTGGTTGATTTCTGACACTGCAGGGTCGCGCGCATGACCGTCCACCGCAACGATACGATTGTTCTGAATGGTCGCGAGGCCAACACCCCAATGGCTTGCTGTCAGTTTTTTCACATCTTGATCCACTTGCTTATCGATTGTGCTGTTATACAAAACACGTATGCCAAATATTGACACGAACCACTGTGACTGGCATCGTCTAAAAACACAATACGTGAGAGTTTAACATGTCCCAAACCCGTTCAAAAATAGCCGATGATTTGGTCCAAATGGGCCGTCCTGACAAAAAGGACGGTCGACACGTCAATATGCCGCTCGAACTTGGCTCGACAATCGTTTTTGATACGCTGGCCGCGTTCGAAGAAGCACGTGATGCACGCTATAGCTCTGGCACAATGTATTACGGACGTTATGGCAACGATGCCAGCTTCAGACTAGAAGAAATGCTCGCCAAGTTAGAAGGTGCGAATGATGTTACCCTAACATCTTCGGGTGTCGCGGCAATCACCATGGCCTTGATGAGCTTTGCACGACCGGGCACGCATCTGTTGGTCGCAGACCATGTCTATGGAAACACCCGCGCATTTTGTGAGGGCATGTTGACCAGTATCGGAGTTGAAGTCAGCTATTTTGATCCGATGATTGGCGCAGGCGTCGCAGACTTGATCCAAAAAAACACATGCGCCATCATGTTTGAGGCACCGGGGTCAGGCACATTCGAAGTGCCCGACATTCCAGCAATCGCCAATGCGGCAAGGGCTGCAAGCGTCCCCACAATTCTGGACAGCACATGGGCGACTCCGATCTTTTGCCGGCCCCTTGCGCTTGGCGTCGACATCGTTGTCGCATCAATGTCCAAATACCTCAGCGGGCATTCAGATTGCATGATGGGAATGATCGCCAGCACAACCACCCATACAGCCACTATCCGCAAAACAACATTTGCATTTGGCGATAAAACTGGTGGCCAAGAGGTGTTTCTTGCACTGCGCGGCCTGCGGACGTTAAAAATGCGGATGGAATATTTTGACCGCGCGGGGCGTGAAATGGCCACATGGCTATCCTCACAACCGCAGGTCAAGACGATCCTACACCCTGCCTTTCCAAGCTGCCCTGGCCATGCACATTGGGCTCGCGATTTTAGCGGTGCCGCCGGACTGTTTAGCGTGGTGTTTCACCCCTGCAGCGACGAACAGGTGCGCGCATTTGTCGACGCACTTCATCACTTTGGCATTGGTGTCAGTTGGGGCGGCTATGAAAGCCTTGTCCTGCCCGTTAAACCGCAACGCAGTGCGGATACTTGGACCAATGACGGCCAGCTGGTCCGGTTCAACATTGGACTTGAAGACATCGACAGCCTTAAGGCGGACCTTACTGCCGCCCTTCCACATCTTAACACCGCAGCGGAGTAAACCATGCACAACAAGATAGACCATTTCGCCATTGGCGCAGACACATTGGATCAAGGCGTTGCCGCTATGGAGGCCAAACTGGGCGTGACAGTTCCACGCGGCGGCAAACATGACGCAATGAGCACGCACAACTGTGTGATGCAGTCCGGCAATGAGAGTTTTTTAGAGCTGATCGCAATCGACCCAGACGCCCCTGCTGATCCGGGCCGCGTGCGGTGGTTCACCTTAGATGATCCGTCCACCAAGACGAAACTAGCTGAACGGCCGCGCGCGTTATGCTGGGTGGTTGGCACAGATGATCTGGATGCTGTGATTGCGGCCAGCCCTGTTGATCTGGGCGAAGTTGTCTTGTTCACCCGCGGGGATCGGTCATGGCGCTTAACCGTGCCAAAGGACGGGCATCTACCGATGGGAGGGCTCCTGCCCGCGTTTATCGAATGGTCGCCCGGCCCCCATCCAAGCACTGGCCAACAGGACCTTGGGGTCACTTTGGACAAGGTCCAACTCACCCATCCAAACCCAGACGAACTATCGGCGATCCTGAAAACCTTGCAAGTTGATCACTTAGCCGAGGTGAGTGTTGGTGATCCAAGCCTATCTTTTGCCGTGAACACACCTGACGGGGCTGTTGTCTTCGATTAAACAAGAACGGCTTACGCGGGTTACCTCGCGCAAGCCGCCCATTACCGCTAGTGTTCAGATATTGCCATCCGGCTTTTCAAGTATTCGCCGTATTGACCAAGCGAAAAGATAAACACCCAGTAGATTGCAGCCACAAACAGGAACACCTCTATGTAATAGGGTGACCATTGTGCTGTGCCAAACGCCGTCTTGCCTGACGCAAGGATGTCAAAGAACCCTATGATTGTCACAATCGCTGTTTCCTTAAACGTCACAACGATCATGTTAATTGTACTGGGCAACGCATGGCGAAACACTTGCGGCAACACGATCCTGCCCAAGATGCTCCAATAGCTGATGCCAAGGGCCTTACCTGCTTCAAACTGACCCTTTGGAATTGCTTGAAATCCACCACGAAAAACCTCGGCCTGATAGGCTCCAAAGAACAGCGCAAAGGCAAAGATAACCCGCCAAATTTTGTCCCCCTCCAACCAACTGGGCAGGAACAATGGTGCAACAACGGCAGCCGTGAACAATGTAGTGACCAACGGTAATGATCGTACCGTGTCAATGATCGCCACCGCAAACCAACGTACCACAGGCATTTCAGAGCGGCGCATCAACGCAAGACCAAGGCCCATCGGCATGCCTAATAAAACCACCGATGCGAACAAGAACAGAGTTAGCGACAAGCCACCCCATCCGTCTGTTGTGACCTGTGCAAGGCCCAACAAGCTGCCTTCCATTAACAAATAATATGAGGCGAACCCCACAATCCAAAGCACAGCAAGGCGCGTCGCGCGCCACATCGCTGGCAGGCAAGACACCAGCACAGTGACAACAATCGCAACCGCCGCCAAGGTTGAGCGCCAGTGTTCTTCATATGGATACGTTCCGAACAAGATCAAACGATGCCGTGCATCAATGACCGACCAACAGGCCCCGCTGTGGTCCCCGCACAAAGCGACGTCTTCTTTGGACCAAACCGCGCGAAACGCTGCCCAATCCAGAAAACCCCACGCGATGTAGGCCAATAAAGTGAACACAAGGACAGAGGTGATCGCCGCTAACGGCGATCCAAATCCAGTTTTCACAAACCGTTTGCGGGCCTCAGCGAAACGGGATGGCGGCGTGATATCAGTGGCGGCCATTTAGTGCTCCTTTAGTTGCAACCGCGCATTCAACCAGTTGGTGAAAAACGCGATGGAATAATTGATGGCAAGGAACGTCAGCATCAGAATGAGAATAAGCTCAAGCGTCTGGCCAGACTGGCTGATCGAATTCACGGTGATGTAAAACAGATCACTAAAGCCGATGGCGATACCGATTGTCGTGGCCTTCATCATGAATATCCATTGATTTCCCAGCGGGGGAATGATGCTGCGCAACGCCATAGGCACCTTGATGCGGGACCAGATCGACATGTTTGAAAGGCCAAGCGCTTGTCCCGCCTCGATCAATCCACGTGGCACCTGAGCAAGACCACCGCGTACAATCTCGGCGATGTAGGCACTGCCATACAGCGTGATCGAAACGATCAAGGCGAGCAATTCGATGGGCACGGAAATACCACCGCGAAATCGCAAACCTGCAAGTGCGGGAATGGAAAACACTCCCTCGCCTTCGGGTCGCAAAACCATCGCGGCCAGCAACGACAAAACAATTGTCCCGCCAAACCAAATGGCGATCCCCCGCCAAAGTGACGTCTTCTTGATGATCAAACCAATCGCAATAGCGATGGAAGTCAGCAGTAATCCAACAGCCGCCGCGGGCGCGATATTCAAACCGGGTAGCATCATGCCGCGACCAGAAAGGAACGCAACATCGCCGATATTCAATGCCTGTCTGGGGCCGCCCATATGGATCAGGATCGCATAGAGAAAGATCGCCTGAAGGATCAAAGGGATATTGCGAAATATTTGAACATAGACATTTGCCGCAAAGTTAAGTGCGGGATGGCGTGCATCGCGCAACGTGCCAATGATAAATCCAAAAAAAGTAGTTGTGATGATGCAAATGAACCCGACAAAAAGCGTGTTCAGCAGACCTGCAAAAAGCGTGTAATAGTAGCGGTCACTGATCGAACGCTCAATCAGGGAGAACGAATAGTCCCATCCTGTGTCTCGCTCTAAGAATGAAAAGCCGCTGGTCATGTTCAATCGCGTCAGGTTGTACTGAGCATTCGACACTGCGCCCCAAACGGCAAGAACAATCAAAATCAAAATGGCTGATTGTATGGTAAAGCTGCGGCGTTTAGCGCGCCTGCGTAATTCCTCGGCTGTTGCCATGATACCGCCCCTCAGGTGTCAAAGGAATAGTGGACCGCCCTATAACCAAAGCGGTCCACCTTTGTCATGTGATCTTAGTCGAGGATTGGCGCGTACAAGACGCCACCATCGCTCCACAAGCTATTCAAACCACGCTCAAGCTTGTAAGGGCTGTCTTTGCCGAGGTTACGGTCATAGATTTCCGCAAAGTTACCAACAGCGGCGATCATTTCACGTGCCCATGTATCGCGCATGCCCAAACGTTCCCCCATGCCAGGCTCAACACCCAACAAACGTGCAACCCGAGGGTTCGTAGGGTTCGCTGCCATCTCTTCTACGTTGGCAGATGTGATGCCTTCCTCTTCGGCAATCAACAACGCTGCCAACATCCAGTTGACCGTATCAACAAAACCTTCATCACCTTGGCGCATGGCCGCCGCGATTGGCTCGCTTGACAGCTGGTCCGTCAGGATGACGTGCGCATCAGGGCTGTCTAGCTCTGTCGCCCGCAGAACGGCAAGGTTCGGGCCCCAGCCAGCAAATGCGTCACAACGGTTGGCAAGGTAAGCCGCGCGCAGTTCTGCCTGACTTTCGTAAGACACCATCGTGTGTTCAACGCCGATTGTCGTCATGTGGTTCGCGGCCAGACGTTCGATTGTTGTACCCGCCTCAACACAGACGGTACCACCCTCAAGACCTGTCGCATCGGTAATCCCAAGATCACCATGCGCCATAAACTGTGTACCCCCAAAGAAATACGGCAAGCTAAACTGCAGCCCCAGCTCTGTGTCGCGGCCCATCGTCCAGCCCGTCGCTTTGATGATCACATCCACGTCGCCCGACTGCAAAGCGGGAAACCGCTGCGCCCAGCTGAGCGGCACAATCTGATTTGCGTTTGGATCACCAAGGATGGCCGTCGTGAGAGCACGGCAAAGGTCGATATCAAGGCCTTTCCATTCGTTCTTGTCGTTCACTTCAACAAAGCCAAAATAACTGCCGTTGTGCCCAGAGCACAGCATCGTGCCCCGATCCATAATTTGTTGAACTGTGGCGCTTTGCGCCGCCGCCATTTGAGGTGCAATGACGCTAGTCGCCGCAATTACACTGGCTGCGATAATATTTTTCATTTTAGTCTCCCTATTGTTCCGTATATCAGCACGTTTGTATTGGTATTTAGAATGTAAGGGAATCTGAGCCGAGTCAACGTTTTTTGCAAAATCACCACTTTGCCATGAAGTGACTGCTAATTTTTGTGCATCCGTTGGCAACAAAAATGCAGCGACACAAACGGAGCTGGAGATAGGGCTAAGAATCCGGCTGGGTTTCTAAAAGGAGACGAATTGCGGTGATCAAGTAAGCAACGCTTGTGTCTAAGAACGGCTGGTTTGTTGGCATCTCTGATCATGAATCAGTGCAACGCCGGCCCCTTTTGGGTGATCCTGATAGTGGTGATCTAACGCACCTCTGTTCAAAATAGATTTCAGGCCATCCACAACAGGATGGCCTGATTGTCTTGTATCGTTAGGTTATGATGTCTTCGCGCTTGCGATTTGACGTTCTAACAAACGTAGGCGGGAAAAGAACTCACCGCGATCCACGTAGCAGCCGTGGAGATGACGAAAACCAGTGCAGGGATCAAACGAGTCGCGCCCATGAAGGACACGGCGATTGTCGAAAACCACCATTTCGCCGGCTTTTAATCTGACGTTAATACGGTATTTCGAATCCCGTGTCTTAGCCATGTAGGCCCGATAAGCGCGGTAATACGCTGGCATAATATCGGACGGCATATCAAATATCCCTGCCAAATGCGCGTTGTACCGAATTTCGATCACCTGCCCTGATGCGTCCAATGTAATCACAGATCTGTGGACCTGAATATCTGCGTCATTGTCAGAAAAACGGAAAGGGATTTGGACTTCGCAAAGCAACCGAAACGCTTCAGGGTCGTCATGGCGAAGATCCTCTGCCATCGCAAAGCCATCAGCAAACAGCGATCCGCCGCCCGTCGCTTCATTGGCCAGACAATGCAGGAATTGGTAGCCCGGAGGCACCTCTTGATTGGGCAGGTCAGTATGAAGCGGCAAAGCAACCGAAGTGTAGGCAAGGTTGTTTGGATCAGGTTTGTTGATGACCTCGAATGTGGTGCCAAAGTTCGTGGCCCGCAAAAATCCAACCCGCTCAGCCACTTCAACACCCGCCTCTATGCGGTCTTGTAGCTGCTCAACGATTGTCAGGCCTAAGGTTGCGGTATCTTTCATCCAACGGCTCAGGGCTTGATTGTCGGCCATGATCGGCGCGGAGGCATGACGGGGAATACCAGCCGCCGCCAAATCTGCGCGCCACAGTTGTTCGGGGATTGTCCCCGCGTCATCTGCGCGACGGCCCGGGCGATGGGCGCTCATCAATGCAACGGGCATACGGCTAACATGACCGTCTTCGAATTCCAGCACGGCGAAATCACCGTCAAGTACAGCTGAGATCAGCACAGGTGCTTCATCGATGGCCAAGAGATCCAACAAACGTTCATGAGTTTCAGGGTGCAGCCCAGAAGGGCAGTTATCGCGCAACCAAATGGTTGGGAATTGAGTTGTGGTTTTATCTGTCCAAGTCACGACAAGCGTGTCGGATTGAACCGTGAAGTACGGTGCAGTCATTGGGTATCCAATTCGTTTCATATTTAGGAATGTTTGGTGTCACGGCTCAGCGATGGGGCGGCGGCCACCATTCTTGCGTTTTGCCATAGGGCGCGCCAGCGGCACGCTGTCCCAGCACCCTAAATGAAACGACAGTCTTCATAGTATCGCCAATAGGGCCACAACCCTTTGGCGGCAAGCTCTGATGTATTCTCATTTTCACGAGACAGGTGTGATGCTGCGTTGATCCATTTTGAAACGGGGTATTGGCCCCTATCATAGAACTTCAAAAACCGATGGTATCTGGCAGCCTTGTCCGGCGCTGCTGGCAACCCTCTCTATACACAAAATGTATAGTGAAGCATAACTTTCACATTTTTTGACCCAAGACCCTTATTTTTATGAAGGCTTCGTTTTACCGCAGGGATACGGGAAGCATAGGATTCACCAATTTCGCTATTTTCACCAAAAGTTCGTTCTTCAGCCATTGTTTGGCAGGTTTGGGTCGAGTTTCTTGCGAGCAGTGATTGGTCAACCGCAAAAATAGATGCCACGGATAATACATCCTCGCGTCGATAGACGGATGTTTTAAGCAACATTGGGTCGGCCACCCGTTCGATACCCGCTTGTCTAAGAGCGCGAAGGGCTGATGAGGAATGGATACCGAACTTTCGCCCGACGAGGTCGGAGGTCAGATACTTGGCCTTGAACCGTTCTATCTCCGCAGCCGAAACATAGGCCGAACCGGCAAGATTTTTGCATTTCTTAGGGTCAACCGGGATCAATAAGGGAGCCCCATTCTCGCGCGAAGTAAGACGCTTGATAGCGGTCAAGGATGCTCCCAACATCAAGGAAACCGAAAACAGTCTGTGGTAATCATGATCTTGGGCTTCTTCTATTTGACCGGTCACCTCTGCGCGGCAAAACCTGAGGTGATCAAGACGTTTGACACCATGCAACAGGAATGTTTTTGTAAGTTTGCCATCAAGAAACCAGCCGATAACCTGCCCTGTATCCGTCCGCATACGTGAAGCACCTGAAAGGCTGACATAACCCTCAGTTTCGGTTGGAACCGCAGGCAGGTCCCGGCAGATCTGATCCAGAAAACTACTCAAGTCGTCACGGTTGAAATTACCACGCATCTGACCGACCTGTCCTTCAGAAATCGGTGTGATCGACCGGATAAAGTCGTTACGAACCAAGCGCTCAACTTGGGTGATAGTGCAACCAAGAAACTTCATGACCAGATTTTGCGGAATAGAGTTTTCAATCTTTTCCATAAGGCGTTCAGCGTCTTCAGCGGGAAAGATACGCCAACCTAATCTGAAAACAGCCGTGACAGATGCCTTGCTCCGAGCCTGCGCGATGTCGAGGATATGTTGGCGGAACGGGGCGTAATCGTCTCGTATGAAAGCATCCGGATGTGGTGCCAGCGGTTCGGAACGCAGATAGCGGCCAAGATCCGTCGCGATCGTCCGACGCCTGCCGGCAAATGGCACCTCGACGAGGTTGTCATATTAATTCGAGGGCAAAAGCATTGGCTTTGGCGAGCGGTCGACTCCAACGGAGACGTGCTGGAGATTCTGATACAAAACCGCAGAAATGCGCATGCTGCCAAGCGTTTCCTGATGAAACTGATGAAGCGATGGGGTGTGCCACGCGTCCTCGTGCCCCCCTCTCGTGACATTGCGTTCGCAATGTACTGCCGGGCAGTGGACAAACTGCGCAGCTATGGCGTGGCCGTCCGTGACCTTTGCCCAAGCGCCGATCATCGCTCCCACAAGGGTTTGAACAACAGATCCGAGGCATCACATCGACACACACGACGCAGAGAAAAAATCATGGGTCGTTTCAAACCCCCACGCCAGGCGCAGCGTTTTCTATCCGTCCACGATCAGACCACCACCATCTTTCGCCCAAAGCGCCACCGCCTTTCCGCAGTATCCTACCGCCAATCTCGGGCTGATGCGTTCAGCCTGTGGAACAACTATGCGGCTGAAATGGCTGCCTGAACCGGACACGGACCCTGATCACGTCGCGACATAACAACCTGACAAAGCCGACGACATTGTTGCACCCAATCCGCTAAGACAAAATGCTGATCCATGCAACACGGTCGGCGGTAAGAGAAATTGATCTAGATAGAGTTCCGGAAGAGCGGAATTTATCAGCTGATCAGAAACCCATTGCGGCCCCGTCTTTGCGGGGATCAGATCCTGCGGCGTACCCACCTTCTTTGAGGCGACAGATAAGTTGTGCGCCGCCAAAGCCAAATGCATTGTCTGGCGCTTCGAGCGACAGGATATGACCAAACACTTTTAACGCCTCCAGCGTTGTGTCGTCCATTGTGTCTTCGCAAGCGACCTCTAAACCCTCGACGAAGCGCCAACGTGGCGCATCAGCGGCCATTTGCGGGTCTTGCCCCCAAACTTGGGTTCGCAGAACCATCTGGACATGGCCTTGCGCTTGCATCGGTCCCCCCATGACACCGAAACTCATGAGGGGGCCGTCTGGACCCATCAAAAAGCCAGGGATAATGGTCTGAAAGGGGCGCTTGTTTGGGCCAACCCGATTGGCGCTTTCGGGATCAAGAGAGAACCCAGCCCCACGGTTTTGCAGCGCAATGCCAGTGTTTGGTACGACAACGCCAGAGCCAAAGCCCGCGTAGTTTGACTGAATGAAGGACACCATCATCCCAGATGCATCCGCCACAGACAGATAGACCGTGCCGCCGTTTTTTGGTGCACCTACGCTGAAATCTTGCGCACGCGTCTCATCGATCAAGGCCGCACGACTGGCCAAATATGCATCATCCAAAAGGGCCTGCGACGTGACGTCCATCATATAGTCTTGGTCCGCGACGTAGGCTTCTGCATCCACAAGGGCCAATTTCATAGCTTCGATTTGGAGGTGAAACGCCAACGGGTCGTCAACCTCAAGATCGCGGATCGCGGTGTGGGACAGGATACCCAAAGCCATCAAGGCGGCAATACCTTGGCCATTGGGCGGGATTTCGTGCAGTTCGACATCATCGAATGTCTTGGATATGGTACCGCACCAATCTACAGTGTGTGCGGCCATATCGTCTAGGGTCAGTGCAGCACCGTGTTCAGCGGCAAAGTCACAAATGGCCTTGGCCAATGCGCCTTTGTAAAACGCCTCTCCTTTGGTTTCAGCAATCAGTCGAAAGGTCTTTGCGAGGGGCGAATTGATAAAACGTGTGCCAGCTTTTGGCGGTTTGCCACCCGGCAAGAAGGCATCTGCAAAACCGGGGTAGCCGTCCAGCGTCTCCACTGCATTTTGCCAAAGTTGGGCGATGACGGGCGTGACGATGAACCCGTTCTCGGCATAACCGATTGCAGGCTCAAATAGCTCCGCAAAAGGCAGTTTTCCGAAACGATCCGACAAAGCAACCCAAGCCGATACAGCACCCGGTACTGTGACGCTTTCCCAACCGCGAAAGGGCATAACTTCGTGATCGCTAAACCGTTCGGGAGTCCAACCCGCAGGGGATCGCCCAGACGCATTCAGACCGTGCAATTCCTTTCCGTCCCAGACAATCGCAAAAGCATCTGATCCCACACCATTGCCCGTGGGTTCCACCAAAGTCAGGGTGATTGCGGTCGCAATTGCGGCGTCGACGGCATTGCCGCCCCGCATGATCATGGACAGCCCCGCTTGCGATGCCAAAGGCTGTGATGTGACCACAATGTTTTCTGCCAAGACCGCTGAGCGGCGCGACGGATAAGTGTGGTTGGCACGGATTTCCATAGAGATGTCCTTATTTTTAGTGCTTTAGTGTGTGTCTATGAGATGTTTCGCCATCATCATATGCACACCTTTTTCGCGATTTACCGTTTGAGTAATCCGCAAATCCCCCGCAAGGCTACACAACATATAGGCGTCTTCGCGACTGATCCCTGCCCGCTGCGACACAAGTGTGATCATGTCGCGCAACGCCATTTCTGCGCAGCGATCAAGGTCAGGGTTCATGCCCATCGTGATGTAGTGGGTTGGGGTTTCGGCCTGCGGATAAGACAGACCCCGACTCTTCAAAACGCTCAGTCGAAAACGCCCCTGAAGTGCCGTTTCAATCGCCGTGACGCAGACCTCGCCATCGCCTTGCGCGCCGTGTCCGTCTCCACAAGAAAACAGCGCGCCTTCGGCAAAAACCGGCAGAAATAGCGTCGTGCCTGCGACAAGTTCTTTGTTGTCGATATTGCCGCCATGAACCCGCGGCTCAATCGTGGAAATACGGCCCCACGCTGGCGGAGGAGCCACGCCCATCACGCCAAAAAACGGGGCGAGTTTAAGCTCCAAACCCCAAGGCAGTGTTGCGACGCCGCGCTCTACATCAAGTGGGATGATGGTTTGGTGATGGTTTGGGAAGTCACCCGGCAGCGTGCCTTTCAAAGGTCCCAAATAGTTAAAACCCCAGTCCTGCCGCAATGAAACGTCCAGAATGTCGACTTGCAACACATCGCCCGGCATCGCACCTGACACGGCAACTGGGCCGGTTAAGATATGCCCTGGAGAGGCAGGCTCACCAGCAGCTGTCCCTTCTACACATCTCCGAGCCCACGAGACCGTACTAGATCTCGTCTGCCGTCTTCT
>ERZ1027208.439-NODE-439-length-16247-cov-7.099494_pt1 | contig 16247 bp, 13 predicted proteins | sample MGYA00520867_ERZ1027208 | MGnify/ENA primary metagenome ERZ1027208 (study PRJEB33311, sample SAMEA4378413) | marine metagenome | biome: Marine biome; feature: Fjord; material: Water | collected 2014-07-20T08:00:00Z/2014-07-... | depth 75 m ...
AAACCAGAAAGTAGACCCCTCGCCTTCTATACTACCAACGCCGATACCGCCGCCCATAAGATCTGCAAGGCGCTTACAAATAGCCAGCCCCAGCCCTGTACCGCCATACTTACGAGTCGTGGACGAATCGGCCTGACTAAAGGATTGAAACAATTTGTTCTGTGCATCTTCTGAAATACCGATCCCGGTATCGGTCACCGAAAAGCGCACGATCGGCCGATCTAGATCTGACTCCGGTAAACGCTGAGCTTTGATACTAATACAGCCTTCAGTGGTAAATTTAAACGCATTACCAATCAGATTAATAAGCACCTGACGGAGCCTAGTGGGGTCGCCAAACACATGAATGGGTGTGGTGGGAGTGACACTGCCAACCAGCTCTATCCGACGTTTATTGGCGGTAGCACCAAATAGCTGCACACAGTCTTCAATCAGTTCTTCAAGATTGAATGGAACCGACTCTAGCTCCATTTTACCCGCTTCAATCTTGGAGTAATCAAGAATGTCATTAATGATGGTCAGCAGAGTTTCACCCGAGCGGTGAATAACATCGAGGTAGTGCTGTTGGTTATCATTGAGAGGGGTATCGCGCAGTAATTCGACCATGCCAATCACGCCGTTCATCGGCGTGCGAATTTCGTGGCTCATAGTGGCTAAGAATTGACTCTTAGCTTTGTTGGCATCTTCGGCCACCGCTTTCTCGCGTCGGCTCGCCAGTTTTTCTTCTTTTTCAGCCAGTAGCGCCGCCTCCATCGTGCGACGTTTTTCAATATCATCGAGCAGAGATTCACGCATCTGATTGATTGCAGAAACCACTTTATCGAGTTCATCTGGCTGGCTATCAATAGGTTTACGACGATTTAGACGCAAGCCGATACCGAGTTTCTCTAAATTCAATTGTCGCGCGTAAGCGGCGACAGTATCCATATGGCGGGTAAGTAATGTTCGCACCAGCCATAAGATAAAAAACGACACGATAAGCGTTTTGGTGCCTTGAAGCGTGCCGATAAACCAGGCTCTCTGATAGAGCTTTTGATAAACACTCTCTAGGCTTGCGGTAACAATTAGTTTACCTAGGGTCTGGTCTGGTGCGTTCTCAGCGGAATATACCAAGGGGTATTCTTTGACCAGAACCTGTTGAGTCGCTTGATCAACCTGCTCAATACCCAGTTCCATATCCAGAGAACTGGCCATCATGGCTTGTTCTTGATTATTCCAATCACGCCAAACCACGGTCACCTGAACGACGTCTTGCACCTCCAGTACACTTCGAATCTGAACGTTGAGCTGTTCTTCGTCAAAGCCCCACAGGCTCTTCGTTATACTGGGTAATGTCGAGATACGCACTTGGTCCAAGCGCTTCTCCATTTCGGAGATATCATCGTTAAAGCTGGAGTAGAGCTGCAATAAGATAGCGATCAGCGCAAAAATCGAGCTCGTCAATAAAATGAGAGCCATCAGCTTGGTAGCAATGGGATTGCGACGTCGATAGTCTTTTAGATTGAACATGAATAGGGCAGTTTTGCCATTTCCTTTTTGCTAAAACTTCGGGCTAGCGATTCGCGTCTGTAGTCTTCTCGACCCCATTTCGCCTTATTTGGGGGGGCGATCGACGGCATCTATGCCTCAAAGATTCAAAACGGTACTAGATCAACCATATCTTAAGCCTCCATTTAGGCCGTATTCTCAAGTGTAGCAGCCGCGTTTAGCCTTTGCTTGCTAATAAGCTACCGTTCTATTACACCCGCAATGGCCACTAAATAGAACGTATATTACGCCAAAGGTAAAGAGATCTTTGGACGCCCTTCCGCTTTTTCATCACGTCCGGCTACATAAACGCGGCTAGTACTTCATTGAGGTAACGCTGCCCAAGGCTAGTTGTGGCTATCCGCTCTTCGCTTTTGATTATAAGCTCGCGCCTCTGAAGCTCTTTTATGGGCTCTTCAACCGCGGCCCAATTCAAGCCTGAATAGCGTTCAAATTGTTGTCTCGATACTCCATCGACTAATCTGAGGGCATTCATCATAAATTCCAATGCCATCTCGTGCGGCTCGACGACGCGCTCGGCGGCGGTAAACGCCCTCGTTTGGTCCATATAATGCTCGGGCAGGCGAGTCTTGTGAGGCCTTAAGATTTGATTGTGCTCTGCCACCGTGATCTTTCCGTGCGCTCCCGCGCCCAATCCCAAATAGTCGCCGTACTGCCAATAATTGAGGTTATGCCGCGCGCGCTTTTGAGGCTGAGAAAACGCCGAAACTTCATATTGCTGAAAGCCTGCCTGAGACAATAGCGCTTCTCCCCGATCTTGAATGTCGGCCAATTGATCGTCAATCGGGAGTGTGTGCGGGCGAGTGTAAAATTCGGTATTGGGCTCTATCGTCAGCTGATACCACGACAGGTGCTCAGGTGCGAGGTCGATAGCAATGGTTAAATCTTGCTCAGCGTCAATAGGGGTCTGCTGCGGCAAGCCATGCATTAAATCTAAATTGATGTTGTCAAAGCCCGCGCGACGCGCGACTGAGACCGCATTGCGCGCTTCGTCACCGCCGTGAATCCGGCCCAACTGTTGTAGGTGGAGATCTGAAAAGCTCTGAATACCGATAGACAACCGATTGATACCGGTGTGACGAAAGTCGGTGAATTTGTCCTGCTCGAAGGTACCCGGATTGGCCTCCATGGTGATTTCGATATCGTCGACAAAGCCAAGCTGACGTTCGGCTGCCATCAACATTTCACCAATAGAGTGAGCGCTAAATAAACTCGGAGTACCGCCGCCAATGAAGATACTCTCGAGCCGGCGCCCTTGTGCCAGCTCAAGGCTCTGCTCAAGGTCTTGTTTGACCGCCGCCACATACGCCGCTTCTGGCAGTTCTTGTGGCGCCTTATGAGAATTGAAATCGCAATAAGGGCATTTGCGTACGCACCAAGGCACATGCAAATAAAGCGATAACGGCGGCAGACACAACTGACTCATAGTAATCTCGTATACGCTCAATCGCGCTCTAATTCGGGCTCAACGGCTAAGCTAAGTTTAGCGACTCTGGAGAAGAGCCAATAATTGCCGCATTGCTTTACCGCGATGGCTGATGGCATTTTTTTCTGCCTTATCAAGCTGTGCAGAGGCGCAATCCTTTTCTGGCACGTAGAACAACGGGTCATAACCAAAACCGCTGTCGCCTGCCGGCTGATGTAAAATCAACCCTTCCCAACTGCCCTGACAAATCAATGGGGTAGGATCATCTGCATGACGCATATAAACCAGCACACATTGGAATCTAGCGGTGCGTTCTGACTGTGACAACCCTTCGAGACTGTTCAATAATTTGTGATTATTGGCCGCATCTTTGTCTACGCCGTCGACGCCGGCAAAGCGCGACGAATATATTCCGGGCTTGCCGAGAAGAGCATCGACTTCCAGCCCCGAATCATCCGCAATGGCAGGCAGACCGGTTAACTGACAGGCGTGACGAGCCTTAATAATCGCATTTTCGACAAAACTCAAGCCGGTTTCGTCGGCGTCAGGAACATCGAATTCAGACTGCGCCACAACATCAATTCCCGCACCCGCCCATAGCGATTGGAACTCTTTGAGCTTACCCGCGTTGCCACTGGCCAATACTATGCGTTGAGAGGAGGAGTCTTTCATTATGTTTCCAATGGTTAACTAAAAATGACCTAATTGCTTAGCTCTAATCGACATACAGCTTTTTCGTGAACTTTAGATCGTATGCTTTGTTGTCGTGTTCGACGGTCAAACTAAAGTGCAGTACTTCTTCATTGTAGATCCTGAATGGTGCCAAATAGTAAACTGCGTCACCCTCGTGAATTTCAATAAATTCGAGAGTTTTTTGCTGTTGCATTAAATTAGCTACGACACCAGAAACCTTAGCTGGCAGACCTCGCATCTTGCCACCCGCATCGCTTTTAACAATCGACAGGTTTAGCAGAGCGCGATCGCCGCCTCGTGAGAGATTGTAACGGCTGGCGATACTTTCATCGATAAACTCACTGCCAAAAACACTGTGGACAACGGTGTAGTCACCAAATTTAGTAAAGGGCTCCGCACCCGCTTGTGCGCCAACTGCCAAACCGCAGCCCATTGACATTAACAGCCGCAGCAACATAAGTTTCGCGTATTTATTCATAATTCAACCCTCGAGTATTCGGTGTGGGATGGTACAACACGGCTCAAACCGCGCCGCTAGTGCTCGCCTGCAAAGGAAATGATTAAGGTGCAATAAAAGCAGCAGCCGAGCGCTACACCATCTAGTGTAGCGCCTTACGCTTTCTCTCACTCTGATTAGCGCTTTATCTACGAGCCTTTACGCAAGTGATAAATCGCCGTATCGCCAAACAAATTGGGACGAACATCCTTTAGCAATCGCCCAACAGCGGTCTCAGCAACCACTTGACGGCGAATAATGTGGATATTCAACTCCCGGCAAAGAACTTCGAAATCGTTAAAAGTACAAAAATGTATGTTGGGTGTGTCATACCATTGGTACGGCAGTAGATCGGATACCGGCATACGACCGTTTACGGCCAAATGCCAACGAGCCTTCCAGTGCCCAAAATTTGGAAAAGTCACTATACACTCTTCACCAACCCGCAACATTTCTTGCAGTACTTGATCTGGTGCGTGCATGGTTTGCAGAGCCTGAGTCATCACCACAGTGTCAAAACTATGATCTGAAAAGTTCGCCAGACCTTGGTCTAGGTTTTGATCGATGACATTTAGACCTTTGCTTATACAAGCCGTTATCTGTGAGGCATCGATTTCTAAACCATAGCCGTTGACCTGTTTGTTATCGCGAAGGCTTTGCAACAAAGTGCCATCACCACAGCCGAGATCGAGCACTCGGCTACCGCTTGCTATCCACGCTTGAATAACATCTAAATCGGTGCGCAGCTGCGTCGTCAATAAGGCGTTCCGAGCCATCGAAGAATTCATAGCTGTGCACTCACCCCTTTCATATATTCAGTGAATAATCGGTAGTAGCGGTCAATCGGTTTCAGGAACGCGTCGTGACCGTATTCAGATTCGATTTCGGCGTAACTCACCGCTTTGTTGGCGCCAATAAGGGCATCTACAATTTCGCGAGAGCGCTCTGGAGCAAAACGCCAATCGGTCGTAAACGACACTACCAAAAATTTACATTGCGCATGGCTGAATGCTTTGACGGCATCGTTATCGTATTCGCGCGCGAGATCAAAGTAGTCCAGCGCCTTGGTCATCAAAATGTAAGTATTGGCGTCGAAGCTGCCAGAGAACACACTGCCTTGATGGCGCAAATAACTCTCAATTTGAAACTCTACCGGCTCATCCATTCCGCGCTCAAAACTGCCTGCGCGAATATCGCGGCCAAACTTCTGCCCCATGCCGTCATCGGATAAATAGGTGATATGGCCAATCATTCTTGCAACCGACAGCCCATCTTTGGGATAGGTATCGGCGGCCAAATAGTCCCCGTCATGAAAACCTGGGTCGGCGTAAATCGCTTGTCGCGCAGTTTCATTAAAGGCGATATTTTGAGCCGTTAACTTCATCGCCGATGCAATCACCACACAGTGACGCAAACGCTGAGGGTATTCCAATGCCCAACGCATGGCCTGCATACCACCAAGACTGCCGCCGATAATGGCCGCCCACTGATTAATACCAAGCCGGTCGGCCAATCGAACTTGAGAATTAACCCAGTCGCGTACCCTCAACTTTGGAAAGTCTTTGCCCCAAGGTTTCTCGGTCGCAGGGTTAATCGAACCGGGCCCAGTAGAGCCGTGACAACCACCGAGGTTATTCAATGAGACAACAAAGAACTGATTGGTATCAATCGGTTTACCTGGGCCAATGTAGGCATCCCACCAGCCGGGCTTGCGATCATCTTCGCTGTGGTAACCCGCGGCGTGGTGATGGCTCGATAGCGCATGGCAAATCAATACCGCATTAGAAGCATCCGCATTGAGATTACCATAGGTTTCGACCACTAAATCATAGGCGTCGAGCGAACGACCACAGGCAAGCGCCAACGGCTGATCAAAGTGCAGCGTTTGTGGCTCGACCAGTCCGACCGAATCTTTGGCAAAGGTTTTAGGCATAATGACATCTGTAAGTAAGTATTAGGCGCACAAGAACAAAGAACAAAGAACACCCCTTAAAGGCGCCAGTCTAGGGATGCAGACTGGCTCCTGCAAGTGGCGTCGATGATTCGTCTGCTCAATCACAGATTGAGCAAAACAGTGGCTCTAATTAGACTATGACTCGAAGACAATAGACGGCGACTTAGCCTTCATTGTCGAGGCGAGAGCGGGGGCCCCAATTTGGACGGCGCCGAGTATTTGATCTAAAGCAAAAAGCGCAGCCTCTTGCTCTGAAATAAGCCCGCTCAATTGCTGCAAACGGTTGTGCTCGCCATCCTGCTGTTGATTCAAACTGGTGATTCGCAGCATTCGTTTTTCGAGTAACATTTTTTGATAATGTGTCTGATGACTCATCGGCGCAAGAGCCTCTTTGGCCCAGCCCCCTAAATCGTCTTGTAAGCGAGCGTTGAGTAAGCGTACCTCTTGTACCAAAGAGTTAATAAACCTTCCGATCACTCTCTGCTTTAAGTTGAAAATATTGCCCATAGAGCGACGAAACTGCTGAGCTTGTCGCTCCAGCTGCTCTAACCGTAGGCGATGTTTACGGATAACCAAGCAATGGTTATTCGCGTCGACTTGAGTACATGAGTGATGACGAGCTCGCTGATAAATATCCATCAAGGTCGCGTTGCCCGCTTTCACTTCATCATCGATCCGGTTAAAACGCAGGCGCAACTCCTGAAAAAATACCTCGATGGCTTGTCCCAAACCAATAAACGACCAGCTCTTCACCATTTGCTGATGCGTGGTGCGGATAAGCCCCTCTAACTGCACGGGCGCTAAAGGCCCTTGCAAAGCGCGATAATGACTATCGATGAGACGCTGATAGCTGCGCAAGTCTAAAGACTGCCGATGGTAGGTTTGGTGGCGTTGACGCACATCGGTGCGCAATCCGTTCACCAAGGCTTGAAACTTCTCGGGTTGATTGAGCTTCTGCTGTAAACGCTCCAGTTCACAATCGGCTTGATACAGCTGGTCTTTTAATTGCTTGCGAGTGTTTTGCAGGATATTGATCGCATCGGCAATGATGCGCTGGCGGGTCAAACTCTGCTGATTTTGTATCAGCTGCTGCGCCAATAAGGATTCGAGCTCTGGCAGGTTACTGCGGCGCAGCAGCTGTGTGTCATGCAGCGCTCGAGCCATCAAACCCTGTTTAGCGGAGATGGCGACGACATGCTCCATAGGCTGCGCCAAGAGCCGCGCGGTGGTCTCACGCACGGCATGGATATTGGATTCAACCTCATCGGCTGGAAGCAAATCATCCCATAGCGCATCGACTTTATTGAGCAATGCAATCGTATTGCCTTGGTAATAATGACTACTGCGCAGATCTTTAAGATGGTCTTGCCAAATGCTGATGTCGGTGTAGCTCAAACCCGCATCTGCGGCCAGTAAAAAGATGATCGCATCGGCTTGCTGCAAGGTACTGAGTGTTAATTCTGGCTCATTGCCGAGGGCATTGAGCCCCGGCGTGTCGAGGATACGCAAACCATTTTTTAAAAGCGGGTGATGAAGATTGACTAACGCATGACGCCAAGTCGGTACTTCAAGCTCTCCATCGACACTGGTGGTTAATTGCTGAGGATCAAAACCCATGGCTTTGGCATCTGCCGCCGACACTTTTTTCACTTGAGAGATATGATTCATCGCGCGATCGATCGAAACGGGATCATTTACATCAAAATTGATCGACACCCAATTGTTGGGAATACGCTTAAAATTATTCAGACTGGTCGTCGTGCGCCGAGTTTCTATCGGCAGTAGACGCACACAGCCCGGTTGATTATCGGCATCGTAGAAGATCTCGGTGGGACACATGGTCGTGCGGCCAGGTTTAGACGGCAGCAGACGTTTACCATATTCGGTAAATAGAAGGGCATTGATGAGTTCAGTTTTACCGCGGGAAAACTCCCCCACACAGGCAACCGTAAAACTATCGTTTTCTAACAGCGACAGCGCTTGCTGCAGGCAGTGAGTCGCGGCTTTGCTTTCTGACTGATGGTCACTAAACCACTGCTGACTCTGTCGCAATTGCTCACTGAGCGACTGTTTCCAGCGGGCATAACCTGCCATTTGGCGGTAAAACGATTTAACGTCCATCCCTTTCCTAACCTTTTGGTCAACGTTCGCCTGCTAGCGTCTTCAGCCACATTGGTGATGAGCGAACTCGTTACTTTCAAATATTGGGGGCAGACATTAAAACCGAATTGACCCGAGGAGGGAAGCGGGTAACCAAGGGCTCGATCACAAGATGGTGTATTGGCTCAATACGCCTAGCGTTGCCTATTGAGCCAACCATAGCGCCAACCATAGCGCCCGGAGTTGCAGTGGCTCACTAGATTCCCATCACCAAGTAGCGAGCGAACACACTCATTTGAAAATAACCTGCTGCCGCGCCCAACAGAACAAAACCGACTTTCAGGGTTAAGAAGACAAAAATCGGGCTGATATCGATCCCGCCCATATCCGGCATGAGCTTGCGAAACGGTCCAACCATGGGCTCAATCAGCTGATGCACCAGAATCAAAGCCGGATTACTGCTTTGCGGCGCAATCCAGCTAGCAATTATCATGATAATCAGGCCATAAAAGTAGATGTTGGCCGCCAAACCCACACAGCCAATCAGCGACCAGATCAACACCAACAGCGGATCTTGCAGCTGGCCTTGAATCAGTAGCTCACCGAGCTCTATCAACGTAAATAAGGTCACTAAGGCGATCACCAGCGACGCCACATCAACACCCATCACACCCGATATGACACGCCGCGCAGGGATTACCACCGGGTTGGTGGCTTTGACAATAAATTGCGATAGCGGATTATAAAAATCTGCCCGTGCCACTTGTAACAAAAATCGTAACATCACCAGCATGAGATACAGCGATCCCAGCGTTTGTAATATTAAGGTGCCTATTTCCTGCAACGGCCCCATAGATGTTCTCCTAGATTTAGACTTTAATTCGAGATTCGAGATTCGAGATTGAAATTGAGAGCCTAGCCAGCCCCGAGTTCTTTGGCCATTTCAACCGAGCGATCAGAACAGGCTTGCATCGCTTTCGCAACCACCTCTCTCAACCCCTGCTGCTCAAACGACAAGACAGCTTGTTCAGTTGTGCCATTGGGCGACGTTACTCGGCGGCGCAGCTCAGCTACATCGACATCACTGGCTTGAGCCAACTTAGCCGCACCTAAGGCAGTTTGCAGAGTCAGCTCGGTGGCATTTTCACGCGTCAGGCCTTGAGCCATTCCCGCGTCTATCATCGCCTCCATAAAGAGAAAAAAGTAGGCTGGGCCACTGCCCGACACGGCCGTTACTGGATCGAGCAAGTCTTCAGCATCTAACCACTGGACAATACCGACTGCTTCCAAAATACTGTTTGCCAGTACTTTTTGATCGTCGCGAGTGTGGGCATTGGCAAATAACCCGCTGGCTCCCGTTTGCACCAGCGCCGGTGTATTTGGCATGCAGCGCACAATCGCCAGTTGATTACCCAGCCAGCGATCAAGGCTTTGAATATCAATGCCCGCCGCGATCGACACAATCATGGGCTTGTGAGACAAGTTCTTGGACAAACCCGTGCACACCTGCTCCATTACCTGGGGCTTGATCGCCAATACAATTACATCGGCTGCGGCCGCCGCAGCGCCATTGTCCGCACTGACATTAATGCCCATCTCAGCTTGCAGCTTGTCTAAACTCGGCTGATAAGGGTCTGTCGCCGTAATCGCATCAGCGGCAAAGCCCTTCTTTATTAAGCCACCAATAATGCTGCTGGCCATATTGCCGGCACCAATAAACGTAATTTTCGCCTGTGTCACATTCATTTCCTATTGATTGCGGAGGTTATATTCAGAGGCGGGCGACTAACCGCGCGCGCCAAAAATGTCTGTTCCGATTCTGACCATCGTGGAACCCGCAGCAATCGCGGCTTCTAGATCATTCGACATACCCATCGATAAAGTATCCAAACTGGGATAATGCCTTTGAAGCTTTTGTAAGGCGTTTGCCAACGGCGCCAAGGCTTGTTGTTGCGCCATTGTATCGGCGCGCGGTGCCGGTATCGCCATCAAACCACGAACACTGATATGGGGCAAAGCCTGCAAGCTTTCAAGTAATTCGGGCAACTCGGCCAGAGATATTCCTGATTTACTCGGCTCAGCGTCTATATTGATTTGCAGGCATATGTTCACCGGCGGCAAGTGCGCCGGACGCTGATCATTCAAACGCTGGGCCACTTTCAAGCGATCGACACTGTGAACCCAATCAAAGTTTTCGGCAATCGCACGAGTTTTATTGGATTGAATGGGGCCAATAAAATGCCATTCAATATCGAGATCTTGAAGCTGCTGTTGCTTGTCCAGCGCCTCTTGAAGATAGTTTTCACCAAACTTACGCTGCCCCGCGACATAGGCCTCTCGCAGATATTGAGCAGGCTTAGTCTTGCTAACGGCCAGCAATTTCGCGTCTTGGCTATCTCGGCCAACAGCAGCCAAGGCTTTGGCAATACGATTTTGTACTTCGATTAGGCGGTCATGAATCTTGGGCATATACTTGGTACATTAGTAGCTTGCCAGTCGACACTGGACATAAGAAAACAACCAATACTTAAGGGTCGTTGTATGGATATTACGGAACTCTTGGCCTTTAGCGCCAAGCAAGGCGCTTCAGATTTACATTTATCTGCAGGCCTGCCCCCCATGATCCGTGTTGATGGTGATGTACGTCGCATCAACCTGCCTGCCATGGAGCACAAGCAGGTGCACAGTCTGATCTACGAGATTATGAATGACAAGCAGCGCAAAGATTTTGAAGAATTCTTAGAAACTGACTTTTCGTTTGAAGTGCCCGGTGTCGCCCGTTTCCGTGTTAACGCCTTCAACCACAACCGAGGTGCAGGTGCCGTCTTTCGTACCATTCCCTCCAAAGTACTGACCATGGAAGAGTTGGGTATGGGGCAGGTCTTTCGAGACATTTGCTCCGTGCCGCGCGGCCTAGTATTGGTCACAGGGCCAACAGGCTCGGGTAAGTCAACGACGCTGGCTGCGATGGTAGACTACATCAACGACAATAAGTACGAGCATATTCTGACCATCGAAGACCCTATCGAATTTGTCCACGAATCCAAAAAGTGCCTCGTCAATCAGCGAGAAGTTCATCGCGATACCCACGGGTTCGCCGAAGCCTTGAGATCAGCGCTGCGCGAAGATCCCGATATTATTCTAGTGGGCGAGATGCGAGATTTAGAAACCATCCGCCTAGCATTAACAGCCGCCGAAACGGGCCACTTGGTGTTTGGCACTTTGCACACCACCTCAGCGGCAAAAACCGTTGACCGAATCGTCGATGTTTTTCCGGCCAACGAGAAATCGATGGTCCGCTCGATGTTGTCAGAATCTCTGCAGGCCGTGGTTTCACAGACACTGCTGAAGAAAAACGGTGGCGGCCGCGTTGCCGCCCATGAAATTATGCGTGGCACGGCAGCGATTCGTAATTTGATTCGCGAGGATAAAGTGGCACAAATGTATTCGGCCATACAAACCGGTGGTGCGATTGGTATGCAGACCATCGATCAGTGCTTGGCTGACATGGTTGCGCGCCGCATCATCACCCGAGAGGTCGCTCGCGAGAAAGCCAAAATGCCCGACAACTTCTAAGTTGGTGGCGAAATCACTGAATTACTAAGGGTACTTTAAGCGCCCTTTTGAATGAAGGTTATCGGCTCGCAGACTCAGCAGCGGTCGCAGTCGCAAGGAATATATTATGGATTTCGAACGTTTACTGGCATTGATGGTAGAGAAGGGAGCCTCAGATCTATTCATTACCGCGGGCGTACCACCTTCAATGAAATTGCACGGCCGTGTGGTGCCGGTCACAACAACACCGCTATCGCCTGAAAAAGCGCGTGAAACCGTGCTTTCGGTGATGAACGAAAAACAGCGCCAAGAATTCTTGGACACTAAAGAGCTTAACTTTGCCGTCAGTGCTCGCGGTATCGGCCGTTTTCGTTGCAGCGCCTTTTATCAGCGCAATTTGGCCGGCATGGTTTTGCGTCGAATCGAAACTAATATTCCAAAAATTGATGATTTGGGACTACCAGAAATCATCAAAGAGCTGGCCATGACCAAACGCGGTCTAATTATTTTTGTAGGCGCGACGGGTACCGGTAAGTCTACCTCACTGGCATCGATGATTGGTCACCGCAACCGCAACTCTAAAGGCCATATTATCTCGATCGAAGACCCGATCGAATTCATTCACCAGCATCAGGGCTGTATTATTACTCAGCGCGAGGTGGGGATTGATACCGAATCCTTTGGTGTCGCGCTCAAAAATACTTTGCGCCAAGCCCCCGACGTGATCTTAATTGGTGAGGTTCGCACCCGCGAAACCATGGAACACGCTATAGCCTTCGCCGAGACTGGCCATTTGTGTCTTTGTACCTTGCACGCCAACAACGCTAACCAAGCGCTCGATCGAATCATTCACTTTTTCCCCGCCGATCGCCACAATCAATTGTGGATGGACTTATCCCTCAATCTGCGCGGTATCATTGCTCAGCAATTGATCCCCACCCCCGACGGCAATGGCCGTCGCGCCTGTCTTGAGGTTCTACTAAATACACCGTTAGCGTCGGATCTGATCCGCAAAGGGGAAGTCGCAGACCTCAAAGAGCTGATGAAAAAATCCACCGAAATAGGCATGCAGACCTTTGACCAAGCTCTGTTCGAACTCTACGACAAGGGTGAAATCACCTATGAAGACGCACTTTCTTACGCTGACTCGCCCAACGATTTGCGCCTGATGATCAAACTGGCTTCAGAGACCGATGCCGAATACCTCTCTAACGCCGCCGATGAATTAACCATCCAACAAGATGACAGTGATAACTCACGCCTATTCTAACCGCTTGACGACCTTACAGAGCTTGGCTTGCTGTAGGCGGGTATTTTTTACCGCCCGCAAGCCTCACTCAATCCTACTCGTTTAGTATTACTTGCCATCTCGGCGGTCTTAGAGTCAGCCAATTTGGCCAGCTAATTGCTTTTTTCGGTTATAGGGAAATACGCCACGATTTGTTAGAGTTTGCTGCATTCCTATGCCGAAAATCGTCTATCTATGTCTTTACTGTCAATTCAAGCGGGCTCGCGTGCCTATACCCACATTCAGCAACATGGCTTACTGCCAGCTCATATTGGCAGTATCTTCGGCGCCTCAGGTGCGGCCAAATGGTTGGCTATTTACGGTTTAGATCGCGCTATTTTCTCGCATTGGCTGTCTCAAGAGAACCTCTCCGCAGGGCAAACCATCAAGTTATTCGGCACCTCAGTGGGCGCGTTTAAACTCGCCAGCGCCTGCCACCGCTCGCCAGAGGCGGGGCTAGACTCTCTCTGTCAAACCTATATTCATCAACACTTCCCCGACGGCGGCGGCGCCGATGAAATTGCGCGAGAATTTAGAACGGTTCAAGCGGCCGTACTGGGAGGCGATCGCATCGATCAAATCCTCAACCACCCTTATTTAAGATTCAGCTGTGGCGCGGTTCGCTGTCACGGCGGGCTGGCCAGCAAGAGCACGAAACGCCAAGCGGCGAGCTGTGCCAAAGCCTCCATTAAGAATCTGCAAGGCAGGCAAGCGCTCACTAACCAACTCGACAGGATTGTTTTTCATGATCCACGCGAGCGCTTTCCCATCGAGTCACGCGACGGCTACCACACCGAAACCGTTGCTCTATCGCCCAGCAACTTGCAAGCGGGCTTAACCGCGTCGGGATCCATTCCGGTGTATATGCACGGCATTGAAGACATCGAAGGCGCGGGGCAGGGCATGTACCGCGATGGCGGCCTGCTCGACTACCACCCCGTACCTGGAAATTTTTGGAACGACGATGGTTTAATTCTCTATCCGCATTTTTACCCAAGCTGCAAAATCGGCTGGTTCGACAAGTACCTGCCGTGGCGCCAAGCGAATTCGAACTTGCTCGAACAGGCTATTTTGATCTCCCCCAGCGAGAAGTTCTGGGCGTTGACCGAGCTCGGCCGAGCCCCTGATCGAAAGGACTTTGCGACCTTCCACAAAGACAACGCCGAGCGAATTCGGCTCTGGCAGCAAGTGGCCGATCTCAGCCATAAGTTAGGGGAGGAGTTTCTCGAACTCAGCGAAACCAATAATTGGCGACAAGTTCAGCCCTTAGGCTGACGCAAGGCTAGCGTGTCTCAACCAAGTTACTGGCTTTCAACCTCTTCTCGCGCTGTGTGCGCTCGAAGTCGAGAGCCATCGTTTGTAACACACTAAAAGGCTCCACACGGTGCTGCTGGTAAATTCGATCCACGCTGCCATCGGCGAGCAGTTCGTGCAGTCGCGCATTGATCAACGGGATAATCGCCGCTTTCGACTTATGGGCCGCCATGTACACAGGTGTTACGTGGAGAGGCGGCGTCAGAAACTGTACGTCGCCGCTGCGATATACCTGTAGCGAGGTTAATGACAAATATTCGCCAATGGCACCGTCAAGTCGCCCCCTCATTAACATTTGCCACATACTTTTGCCCGAATTTTGCATCTGCCAATCAACGCCTTGATAGTGCTTTAAAGACTGATAGATAGGGTTGCCGCGCAGCACCCCCAAGCTCTCACCAGAGAATTGCGGCAAACCGGTAAAACGCCTGTGATGGCTGGCGCTCGTGACGACAATGCCAGAAATATGCAATTGAACCGCAACGTCAGCCATGGTCAAGTCGTCATCGGGCGTACTGCGATAAAGCATGAGATCTTGCTGCCCCAGCCTGACAGCCGCGGTACATCTTGGCAGCGGCATAAAACTGAAATGCATCTCGTAGGGTAACTCCACCCGTTTCAATAGATCTATCAACACACCAGCAGTTTGACCATCTTTAACATAGCTGTAGGGTGCCCAGTCAAAACCGCAGACATTCAGCACCGGTAACTTGGTGCCTTGAGCTTCACTGATCTGAGAGGTAGGAGCCGCGGGCGACGTGGTGTGGGTGGTCGATATGACCTCCGCTGGTGCAGCGTAAATACCCATTGAGCAAAAGATAAGCGCGGCTATTATCCAAGCGCGACCATCGCTCTTTGCCGCTTTCGATGTCGCTATTGATCCTTCAATTAAACGCCGCTTAAGGCCAAAAAAGCTCATGACTGGAGTATAGATCTTGTTTATCCATCCGTTTCGTAAAAATCACCGGACTTTCCGGCACTTTTTGTGTTCTTTTTAGTCATCTGCCCTTTACCAGACTACCCTTGGTGCGAGAAAATAGCGCCCTTTTTTACCGACCCTCCAAAAAATTGGATTGAGGTCAATCGTGCATCAATAGGAGCTTCCAGTCCATGCCATCTCGTGCAGAATTAGCCAACGCCATCCGCGCCCTCAGTATGGACGCAGTCCAGCAAGCCAATAGTGGTCACCCCGGTGCCCCGATGGGCATGGCAGATATCGCTGAAGTGCTGTGGAACGACTTCTTAAAGCACAACCCAAGCAACCCCGATTGGGCTGACCGCGATCGTTTTGTGCTGTCTAACGGCCACGGCTCGATGCTGATTTACTCACTGTTGCACCTAAGCGGTTACGATCTACCGATCGAAGAGCTAAAGAACTTCCGCCAAATGCATTCAAAAACCCCAGGCCACCCAGAATATGGTTATGCGCCGGGTATTGAAACCACCACAGGCCCGCTGGGGCAAGGTCTCACCAATGCCGTTGGTATGGCGTTGGCCGAAAAAATCCTCGCCGACCAGTTTAACCGCGGCGATCACAATGTCGTTGATCACCACACCTACACCTTTATGGGTGATGGCTGTTTGATGGAAGGTATCTCGCATGAGGCTTGCTCTTTAGCGGGTACCTTGGGCTTGGGCAAGCTCATTGCTTTTTACGACGACAATGGTATTTCCATCGATGGTGAAGTGGAAGGCTGGTTCACCGACGACACTCCCAAACGCTTCGAAGCCTACGGCTGGCATGTTGTCCCTGCCGTAGACGGCCACGACAGCGCCGCCATTAAAGCCGCGATTGAAGCAGGCCGCGCCGAGACCGACAAACCCACCCTTATTTGCTGCAAAACCGTTATCGGTTTTGGTTCTCCCAATAAGC
>ERZ1027208.440-NODE-440-length-16210-cov-7.256515_pt1 | contig 16210 bp, 16 predicted proteins | sample MGYA00520867_ERZ1027208 | MGnify/ENA primary metagenome ERZ1027208 (study PRJEB33311, sample SAMEA4378413) | marine metagenome | biome: Marine biome; feature: Fjord; material: Water | collected 2014-07-20T08:00:00Z/2014-07-... | depth 75 m ...
CAGCTTCCCCGAAGCAGACATTGATACGTTGCTGCAGCATTATTGAGGTATTAAGATCTGCTACGCGGACAAACCGGCCTTATGCAGATGCAGCTATTGCTCACGCAGCATTTACTCGCAGTCGCGGCGAGGAATATTTGGCAGCGCGGCATTCTCGCCAAAGCTGCCGTTCAAACCGATCAAGTGCGCAGGATCTCAAACTGACCATTCGCTGCACGGTGAATGAATTCACATGTAGCGGGACGAAGCCGACCTTGACTGCTACAAGGCCAATGATTGCTTTCATCTGAATACAATGCAGTGAAAAGGATCAAGGGTGGATTACATCCACTTGCCGCGAATGAGACCTGACCCTTACCGCGCGGTGACGGCAAATTTTCGACGCACTTTAGCTTCGGCAATATTGATTGAACCGTTTTGTGAAATTACAGCAACAGCTTTTCAGCCGCAATCTAATCTACAGGTGGATTTGATTGAGATTTTCGACCGGTAAAGATGCTGTGCGTTATTCGCCTTCTGGCAATGGGCACGTTAGGCGCGCGATGATTAGGAGCCACCCTACTCAAAGCTCTTTGACGTGTGATTACTGAGATATTCAACGAAGACTCGGACTTTGCTCGCCAGATTGCGACCACTTGGATAAACAGCGCTGATTGGCGTCGCCGATGGCTCCAACGGGAAATCGGGTAAAATCGGCACCAATGCGCCGGAATCAAGTTCACTGCGCACGACCCATGTGGGTAGCATGGCGACGCCCAGGCCTGATTTGACTGCTTCTTTCAGAAACGTAAGGTTCCCAGCTTGAATGCGTCCAGACACCGGCACCTCCAACGTGCCCTCTGGTGACCTAAATTGCCATGTTCGTTGGCCCGACCCTACGTGAAAAGACATGCATGACAGCTTACTTAACTCATCTGGATGTACTGGCGCCCCATTCCGTTCCAGATACTCAGGGCTTGCCACCACAAGCGATCGGCTCGCCGACAGGCGGCGTGCCATCAGGCTTGAATCCTCAAGGTGCCCAACACGGATCGCGACATCAATGCTACGGCCGACCAAGTCTTCCAAGGTAGCGGATGTCACCAACTGTATCCGCAGGTCAGGATACAAGTTGAGAAAATCAGGCAGCATCGGTGACAATAAGGAGATTGCCAAATCTGCCTCTGCGGTGACCCGCAGTATGCCGGAGGGCGCACTGCTGATTTGCGATACTGCGCGGCGGGCCTCGTCCACATCTTCAATGATTTGCCGAGCATGGCGCAGATAGATTTCGCCCGCCTCGGTCAGGACCTGCTGGCGTGTTGTGCGTTGTAGGAGGCGAGTACCCAGATCTTCTTCAAGCCGGGAGATTTGCCGTGATACCGCAGAAGGCGTCGCTCTCGTGCTGCGCGCAGCAGCGGAGAAGCTGCCCTCATCGGCAACTTGCACAAACAAACGTAACAGCGTGATGTTTTTCATTTGTGCCCTTTTTGCACAGATCATGTTCTCAATGGATGACTTACTGCCAAGTGAGCATAAATCATACAAGAAACAGAGAAGGCGCAAAACTTAATACCGCTTTGGGCCAAATGCATAATGGAGAGAAACATGAAACGTATTGAAAATAAAACATCCCGATTGGCTATGGCGATCGCTGTGGCCAGTTTCAGCGCCTTGTTCGCCGGAAGCGCAATCGCCGAAGATAACGTTGGCCGCGCTTATGATGAAGTCGATTTCACCGAAGGCGCGCCGGGGGTTCATTTTGGCTTGCTTTGGGGCGATTGGGCCACGGGGCCGTTTTCGATGATCGTTAAAATCGAAGCTGGTGCAAAAGCCCCTGATCACCATCACCCAGCAAACTACGACGGTGTCTCAATTCAAGGCAATTGGGTGCATACCTACGCCGATGGCGTCGAGCAGATCGTCACGCCGGGATCATATGCATATCAGCCTGCACATGAAGTCCACGGCGACAGGTGTCGCGGACCAGAGGACTGCATCATCCTCATTCAGATGGATGGCCCGAATGGGTTCATCGTTGCTGAGTAGCACTTAAATAGACAGATACTCTAACGGCTCCCGCTTTGGCGATATGACCGACAGGTTAGGTATATCAAGAAGGTGGGGGTCGCAGCCCTGAGAAATCACATTGAGCAAATGGAGAGATTAAATGACGTTTCTAGAGTGCGGAATTCAAGTTGTTAACGCGGTTTCGGGATTGCTTCGTAGTGTCGCGTTTTTGGCGGTGATTGGACTGGCCCAACCTGCCGTTGCGGGCCCTGACGATACCGAAGGAACAGCTCGCACGACATATGAGGAAATCGAATGGAATGAATTTCCCGGCGGGCGTGCGATAGCCGATGTCGTTGGCAACTTTAAAACAGGCCCCCACCTGAAATTCGTTCGATTTGGCGCAGGCGTAAAAACCCCACCTCACATCCACTCCCATGATTATGTCGGCATTGTTGTAAAAGGTAGAGCGCGTCACTTTGAGCCCGGCAATCCATCGACCGAGACAATTCTGGAGCCGGGATCAACTTGGTCGATCAACGCTGGCGTTCCCCATATTAGCGAATGCCTTGAAGGATCCGAGTGCTTGTTTGCGACCCAGTCTGATGGGCCATTTGACTCTGCCCCTGCAGAGTAACTCAACACTGATCTCATTTAGAGGTTCAAATGATTGTAGCTCTAAATACGGAAAAGGAAGTATAGATGTCATATATTGCAAGCGACGTCGTCACCTCAGAGGAAAAGATCCGCGCAACATTACCGGATCAATACGAAGCTCAAATCGGGAAGATCATCACATGCATTGATGATCTTTGCCAAGCTTGGATAGAAAACTCTCCATTTGTCGTTATGTCGACTGTGAGCAAGAGCGGAAAAATTGATACGTCGCCGAAAGGTGATCCGGCAGGATTTGTTAAAGTCATTGATTCTCAAACCCTTGCCATCCCTGACCGCCCTGGAAATAATCGCTTCGACAGTTTTATAAACATCTTAGAAACGGGACACATCGGTCTTGTTTTTTTGGTACCAAATCGAAGTGAAGTTGTTCGGGTCAGCGGTACTGCACAGGTTGTGCGGGACATCGAACTGCGCAACCAGTTGGCGCTGAACGGTCGCGTGCCTGAGTTTGCGATTTTGGTCAAAGTTGAAGAAGCGTTCTATCATTGTGGCAAAGCTGTCAGGCGGGCAAAACTCTGGTCGCCGGAAGAGGCTGAATCAATCGAGGGCATGCCAACATACAGCGATGCACTCGAAGCGCATGTGAAACTAGATACGCCCTTAACAAGATAGAACGCAGCTGACCAACCACGACTTAGAAACCCGCACTTTGTAGTGTCCCGCTAAAAATATTGAAGGAATAAATACTATGGGCCGCAAAACCTCTGCCCTGATGGGTGCCCTTACTGCTGATGCTGCGGGCCTAGGTCTGCATTGGTTATACGATGTTGAGCGCATTGCGCAGGTCGTGGGTGTCGGACCTGCCGCTTTCACACCTATTAACGGCGCGAATTTTAAAGGGGTGTCTGGATACTTCGCCCACGGTATGCGGCGCAATGGGCAGTTAAGCCAATACGGTGAAACACTTGCCTTGGTGATGCGTTCAATCATTGCCGAAGGCCGCTTTGAAGCCTCAGCATATCAAGCTACGTATGTTGCGCACTTTGGTGCCGGTGGTGCCTATGTAGGCTACATCGACCGCCCTACAAGAGGCACTTTGGCCAACATCGCGGCAGGGGTGTTAAGCCCGTCAGGCGTAGATGATAACCAGCATCCAGCCGTTGCGACCCTACCTGCAATTCTCGCCAAATATGGTAACGATACAGCCAGGGTCAAGGCCGCGATGGAAGTAACGAACGTCAATAAAATGGCAGCAAATTACAGTGGCATTATCGCAACCTCCCTCGCAGCTATCATCGATGGTACGGACCTCAAAGACGCTTTGGATGCCGCCGCAAAATCAGACCCGCTCTTGCAAGATGCGTTGAATTCAAACGTAGGATCAGTCGCCTATGGAGAAGTCACCAAGCGTGCATGCCATCTTGATCAAGGCGTGCCTCTAAGTTGGCATATCCTCGCAAATACGACATCCTATCAAGAAGCCGTTGAGGCTAATATACGGACTGGTGGTGATAGTGCTGGGCGCGCGATGATCGTAGGCGCACTTGCTGGTGCCGCATATGGAATGGCCGAAATTCCGGACGCTTGGGTAGAAGCAATGGACAATAGTGACACGTTGATGGCGCAGGCAAAACAACTTGCTGCGTAGTTGATCATCGTCTCTTATACTTCTTAACCAAAAGGACCCTCGTCATGGAAAACCGCGCCCCATTGCCCCCCTTCACCCATGATACCGCTGTCAAAAAGGTACGCATGGCCGAAGACGGTTGGAACACCCGAGATGCTGCGAAAGTCGCCACTGCCTACACACTTGATACCAATTGGCGCAACCGAACGACCTTCGTGACGAACCGTGAGGAGGCAGAGGCATTCCTGAAGAAAAAATGGGTTCGCGAGCGCGATTACCGCTTGATAAAAGAACTTTGGGCCTTCGCGGGTTCACGCATCGCCGTCCGTTACGCCTACGAATGGTGCGACGACAACGGCAACTGGTTTCGCTCATACGGGAATGAAAACTGGGAGTTCGCCGAGAACGGGCTAATGCAAAATCGTTTTGCCAGCATCAACGACCTGCCTATATCGGAAGCTGAACGGAAGTTTCACTGGCCCCAAGGTCGCAGGCCCGACGACCACCCGGGGCTTTCCGAGCTGGGGTTGTGAACACATATTCGCGGGCTAGAAGCTGTGCTCCTGATCGACGCGGGACATTTTGTGACATGGGAACGACCTGAGGATGTCACGAATGGCATGATGTGGTTTCTCCACTCCATGCTGGGGTCAGGCCTTCCGATTTTTGAGCGTTCGCGGCATTATGGTTTGCCAACAAAACCCATCCATCAGGCCGAAGGTTCGGGTGTTTACCCAAGCATTGCACCTAAAAAGGTCAGCTAAAACACCTTCCCCAGAGCCCTGCGATCTGCTTAAGAAACAGATTGTGGGGCTCACCTTTTTTAAGAGATTGAGCTTAGGTTACAGCCTGTTCGACAGGGCATCCATTGGGTCGGCATACGCCTTCATTACAGAGGCGACAATTGCGCCGGGCAGAGCTCTGGTCGCCTGTGAGCGTTTGTAACATAGTTGCGAGCACTGGCAGCAATGCTTCTCTTTGTTCGGCACTCAGGTTTTCGACGATCCGCGTCGTCACATTTTCCCGCGCAGCCAAGACTGCCTTGGCGCGAGTGTCACCATTTTTGGTCAAACGCAACACAACGGCACGTCGATCTTGTGCGCTTGGTTTACGTTCAACCAATCCCTCAGTTTCGAGACCATTTATCAATCGAACTGCACCAGAATGCGTTACATTCAAGATGCGGCGCAGCACGTCGATGCTCTCATTGGGGTGGTTGAAAACCGTTACAAGAGCGGTCGCCGCGCTTCCACTGCGGAGGCCTACTCCACCAACGTTCTCATCAATGGCGCTCGAGAGCGTTGTCGCAAAAGCCCCTAAGAGGTTGTTTATATATAGTTCTGTATCCATGCAGCAATATTTATATGATTAAGTCATACAAAACAATAGACATGGTGTCGATTTACGTTTATGTGACTGAATCACATACTTTCACAACGGAGAAACCCAATGCCTAATATGTCCCGCCGTCTCGCAATGGTCACAGCCACGTCCATGATAGCGCTTGCCGCTTTTGGCAGCGGCGTAATGCCCGCCAGTGCTGATGAGGCTTGGGCCTCTGAGAAGAAGTTTGTCGAAGTCTTCGGACAAAAGATGGCCTACATTGAGCGCGGCGAAGGCAAACCTATCGTGTTCGTGCATGGTAACCCGACGTCTTCTTACCTGTGGCGCAATGTGATCCCTTATGTTGAGGGCCAAGGCCGGATCATCGTTATGGATCACATGGGCATGGGTGATAGCGACAAGCTGCCAGCAACTGTTGAAGATCGGTATAGGCTTGTAACCCATGCAAAATATTTCGCTGAGTTCATGCGTCAGATCGATGCGCAGGATGACGTAACATTAGTTCTGCATGACTGGGGCGGAGCTGTAGGGTTTGATTGGGCATTTCACAATCAAGGCAGTCTGCGCGGTATCGCCTATATGGAGACCTTCGTGAAGCCGCTCGAATGGGAAGACCTGCCCGAAGACTTCCACCCGACTCTTAAAGCCGTCCGTTCGGATGAGGGCGAACAGCTGGTTCTGCAGGAGAACATGTTCATTGAAGGCATGTTACCAGGTGTCACTGGCCGTCCTTTAACTGAAGAAGAAATGACTGAGTATCGCCGCCCATATCTGAACGCTGGTGATGACCGTCTGGCGACTTTGCAATGGGCGCGTGAGGTCCCGATCGGTGGTTCACCTGCTGATGTTGCTGAACGGATCGGTAATTATTCAGCATGGTTAGAAACCAGCGAAGTGCCAAAGCTATTTATTGATGCAGAACCCGGCGTGTTCATCACTGGAAATACACGTGCCTTTGCACGCAGTTTGCCAAATCAGACAATTGCCGAAGCCAAGGGTCTCCACTTCATGCAGGAAGACGATCCCGATACCATCGGTGCCGCTGTCTCGTCCTTCGTCTCAGGTCTCGAATAACTCCTAAAAACTAAAGGGGCTTCAGCCCCTCCCAAAAATCCCCACAAGAAAGAGAGAACCATGTCTGTATTCCCTAAAAATGCTCTGCCTGAAAAAAAGTTCAAAACTATCAACGGTAAAAAAATGGCTTACGTTGAAGTTGGTGAAGGCGATCCCATTGTCTTCCTGCACGGCGTTCCAACATCGTCCTATCTGTGGCGCAACATCATGCCCTACCTCGAAGGCAAAGGCCGTCTTATTGCTCCCGATCTGATCGGCATGGGTGATTCCGAGAAGTTAGATAACACCGGTCATGGTAGTTATTCGGTTCCAGCACACGCATCGTATCTGTTCCCTCTACTCGAAGAGCTAGGCTGCACGGAAAACGTTACGCTGATCTTGCATGATTGGGGTTCTGGTCTTGGCTTTCACTACGCCAACACACACCGTGACGCCATCAAAGGCATCGCTTTTATGGAAGGCATCCCCGCAATCTTCCCAGAAATGGCCGACTTCCCCAAAGGCATCCAAGAAGTCATTGGCATGTTGCGGTCAGCAGAAGGCGACGTGAAAGCACTTGAAGAGAACTTCTTTATCGAAACACTGCTTCCGGCTGCTATCTTGCGCGATTTGACCGAAGAAGAGCATGCAGAATACCGTCGCCCGTTCCTGAATGCTGGCGAAGACCGTCGCCCAACTTTAGACGGGCCGCGCAACCTACCGATTGGTGGGACACCGGAGGCATCTGTCTCGATCATCAAAGCCTATGGTGAGTATCTGTCGCAGTCAGAAGACTTGCCAAAGCTCTTTATAAATGCGGATCCTGGTGCGTTTTTGGTGGGTGCCGCACGTGAGTTCGTGCGCTCATGGCCAAACCTGACCGAAGTCACTGTTGCAGGTGCCCACTTCATTCAGGAGGATTCCCCTGACGAGATCGGCAAGGCTATAGTCGAGTGGCTGCCAGTCTAAAAAAAAGGGCGCGTAGCGGGGCGCAAGCAGCTATTTGAACGTTACGTGCCAATCTCTATTTCTTAAAGTTTCAGTTATTCGACGCAATATTTAAAAGGTTTGAGGACGATTAGATGAGTTGTATTGAGTGCCGCTGCAACTATTTTTTATACTTCATAAGCGATTATTTAGCATTGCGTGATACTAAGAACTAAATGTCGGTGCCCCGGCACTACATGGACTGATCACAATTAAATACCGTGCCAGGTCACAAATAAGATAGCGATAGACAAAAGGAATATCGTTTCAACGATCAATATCACACCATAGCTCGGTTTCACTTCAGCAAATTTCGTAAGGCTGGTCTTGACGCCAAGTGCCGATATTCCGATTACAAGACACCAGCGCGATACGTTTGCGATCAGGGTGATTACGCTTTGCGGTACCAATCCAGTATTTGCCAAAACAGCTAAAACAACAAACATTACCAAAAACCATGGAAGAGCCACTTTTTGACTTTTAGCCCCACGAAAACTGAACATAACCAGCAACATGACGACTGGGAGCAAAGCCACGCGAATCATCTTTACAAATGTGGCGATCACGCCTGCCTCGTCGCTAACCGAATAACCAGCACCGACGACCTGTGCCACATCGTGAATCGTGGCGCCAATCAAAAATCCACTTTCCACATCGTTTAAACCGGCTCTTTGGAAAAGGATTGGGTAGACAACCATAGCAATGGTGGAGAGGGCTGTAACCGCAATCACGACAAAGAGAGTGTCTTGCTCCCGATCTGCCCGTTGCGGGAGGACAGATGCAATGGCCAAAGCTGCCGAAGCACCGCAAATAGCGACCGAGCCACCGGCCAATAAACCAAAGGCCATGCCCCGTCCCAAAAGACGGGACATTAACGCACCGAAGATCAATGTGGCAAGCACGAAGCCGACCACAGCTAGAACAGGCCCCGCACCGATGCTCGTTACATCACCAACGCTTAACCGCAGTCCCAAAAGACCAACACCAAAGCGCAACATTGTTGACGCCGAAAATTCCACGCCTTTTGAGCAAACAGGGTCGGCAGCCAAAAAGTGGAAGCTAATTCCGATCAACAAGGCAAACAGCATGACTGGTGCGCCGTAATGTTCGGAGAGAAAGGAAGCGGCGACTGCAATGACCACCGCAAGCATCACTCCGTTGAAATAGGTATTTAATTGGATCCTGATCGCATTAACCATGCGGCTTTCCTCTTTAGGCAAAGTTCAGTGTTGGGTTCCAGCTGTTCGTGAAGAAAAATAGTCTCGCTATTATCCTAACGATATTGATTGCTAGGGACCGTAGGCTACCTCTGGCAACCAGGTCGCAATCGCGGGAAAGCTGAACACCAGCGCAACACCTATCAATTGGATGATCATGAAGGGAATGATCCCCTTATAGATCGTTTTTGTATCTATACCTTTGGGAGCTACGCCTTTCATGTAGAACAGGGCAAAGCCTACTGGAGGTGTGATAAAGGACGTCTGCAACGTAACGGCGAAAAGTACTGCAAACCAAACCAAATCGACATCTAAACCAACCAAAACTGGTGCCAACAATGGCAAGATAATCAATGTAATCTCGATCCAATCTAGCACGAACCCTAACAAAAAGGTGACTGCAAGTACGAACACAACAACGCCGCTTGGCCCAAAAGGGAGCGCCAGAAGGCTGTCTTCGATCAAGGCATCACCGCCAAATCCACGTAGCACCAAAGAAAAAGCTGTCGCCCCGACGAAGAGAGCAAAGATGTATGAGGTTGTTTTAGTCGTACTGCGGAGGACCTCTTGCAATCCAGCAACTGATAGCCGCTTCCGCGCAATGGCTAAAAGAGTTGCACCCAATGCGCCTACACCTGAAGCTTCGGTTGGCGTTGCAATCCCCAAAAAGATACTACCCAACACTGCCAAAATGAGCGCAGCTGGCGGTAGGGTGGATTTGAACACGTTAAAGACCAGACGCAGTGTCACGGGTTGTGAATCTTTAGGGGCGGGGGCCACGGAGGGGCGTAGCCATGCATAAACCAGGATGAACAGACCGTAGAGTAGTCCCAACATTATACCGGGGATCATTGCGCCCATAAAGAGATCACCAACAGAGACGCGAATTTGATCAGCCATTAAAACAAGCATAATCGACGGTGGGATCAGGATGCCAAGTGTGCCAGTCGCACAAACAACCCCGCAAGCAAGCGACGCATCGTACCCATGTTTAAGCATCATTGGAACGCCAAGGATCGCAAGCAAAACGACAGCTGCGCCAATAATACCGGTTGAAGCGGCCAACAATACCCCGATGATCACTACCGTGATTGCCAACCCACCACGGACGCGGCCAAAGAGCTTGGTTAAATCGGTCATAAGGTCTTCAGCGATGCCCGATTTGTCCATCATGATGCCCATGAAGACAAACATCGGCAGGGCCACCAATACCCAATTGTTCATCACGGCATAAATGCGTGCTACAACGATGGAGCTATAGCCCCAATCGACCCCAAAGAATGTGTCGAGGTGCGTGTCAGACAGGACCGAGATAAATGTAAAGATCACGGCAAGGCCAGCCATCAGCCATGCAACTGGATAGCCCGTGAAAATTAAAACAACGAATGATGCAAATAGCGCAATCGCCATATATTGAGCAGGATCTGTAATCATATTATTGCGCTCCAGTCGGGGCCACAGGGCCATGCTTGAGTGTGAGGATGACGCGAGTCAAACGCGATAGGCCGACGAGGAAGAGTAAGAAAAAGCTGAAGGTGAGTGCGCCTTTGATCAGCCAACGCGCGCCAAGTCCGTTCGCGGATGTCGACGTTTCGCCAGTTTCCCACGATAGTTGAACGAAGGGTAAAGAATTGGAGAGCACGAAATAAACAAAGGGCAAGAACAAAAAGGTCAGTCCCAACAACTCTAGCCACATTTTGGTTTTGAAACGAAGGTTCTCGTGAATGACGTCAACACGAACATGGCCGTCATGCACGAACGTATATGACATCCCGACGAGCCAAGCCGCCGCGTAGAGATACCATTGAAGCTCTTCCAGCTCGATCATTCCTTGGGAAAACACATAGCGTAGGATGACGTTGCCAATAATCACCGCCAACAGCACCAACCATAGCCAGCTGAATGCGTCACCGACCGTTGTAACTAGGCGGTCGATCAGACGGGTCAATACGTTGTGTTGCATCTGGGGATCATCCTGGTGCAGTTGAGTGTCAACTTGTGCTATGATGTCAGTTTCGTTATTAGGGCCAGCGACCATGTGATATTTCCACTATCATCGTTCATTACAATTACTGCCTTACGACCAAGTGATCGCAAGGCAGCGTCATTATCGCTTACAGGGAGAAGCGATTATTCGAAGTCGCGTGGCAAGTAGCCCCACTCTTTCCAAACCTGATATTCAGCATGGAACGCTTGTTGAGATTCCCAGACGCGTTTGAAGTCCGCGTCTTTTGCAGATTCTTCAGCCATCACTTCGCCAGCAACACGCTTTAGCTCATTGATAACATCATCTGGCAGCTTAGCAGCAGTAACACCTTTGCTTCCAAAGCTATTGATCTGCGCACCTTGCAGGGCTTCACCTGTTGTGAATGCGCGCATAGTTGCCGCCGTACAGGCCATCTCAAACAGTGCCTGATCACCTTTACTCAACTCATTCCACATATCGAGATTGATCATAAAATGCGTTGAAGTAGAGGGTTGATGCCAACCTGGGAACAGGTTGTATTTGGCAATTTTGTAAAAGCCGAGGATTTCGTCGATGGCAGGCATCGAGTATTCCGTGGCATCCAAAGTACCCTTTTCCAACGCACCAAAGATTTCACCACCAGCCATCAATGTTGCCGATGCGCCAATCCGGTTAAGCACCTGACCACCAAGGCCAGAAAAGCGGATTTTCAGACCTTCAAGGTCATCAAGGCTTTCAATTGGTTTGCGGAACCAACCAGCGGTTTCTGGCCCAATTGTTGAACAAAGCAGTGGGTGGATATTGCTTTTATGATAAAGTTCTGCGGCCAATTCTGAGCCTTCACCTTCGAACCACCAAGCTGCGTATTCTTGTGGCTCCATGCCGAACGGCACAGCTGAGAATAGCACAGCTGCCGGAATTCGACCTTGATCATAGGCCATATAGTTGTAAGCCGCCGGCAGATCGCCACGGCTGATTGACGGGGAAATTTCCAGTGGCGGAACGATCTTGCCTGGTTCAAACATCTTTAGGTTGATGCGTCCATCCGTGACGGTTTTAAGAGTATCAGCCAAACGTGCAGCTGGATCACCAAGTCCTGGCCAGCCTGTGTTGAATGTCGCTTGAACTTTCCATTTGATGCTATCTTGAGCAACCGCTGCGGTTGTCACAGCACCGAATGCAAGTGTTGAGATCACTGCAGCAATTGCAGTCTTTCTTACAGGGTTCATATCATTCTCCTCCTTGATTGAACTTAGTCGTCTTTTTGGGTCTTAGCCCCATGCCTTTTTAAAAAGGTCTATTATGTCTTGTTGGTTAGGGATCCGCGGATTGTGATTTGGCGCACCTGATCGCAACGCATCATCCGCCATCGCCGCCTGTTTTTGTGTGTAACTGTCGAGATCAACACCAAATTTCGAAAGGGTTGGTACCTCTAATCGCGTATTGTAATCATATAGACCTGCGATAAGCGCCTCACAGGCCTTTGCGTCGCTGTCGTTGCCCAAAGCCAAACCCAATGCACGAGCGCAATCCGCATATCTTGCAGGTGCGGCATCTTTCGAAAATTCTGTAATCGTTGGCAGCAACATCGCGTTACTCATCCCGTGAGGGATGTGAAACAGACTGCCAAGGGGGCGGCTCATGGCATGAACCAGAGCGATAGAGGCATTCGTAAAGGCGAGGCCTCCAAATGTCGCCGCCAGCATCAAAGCCTCACGCGCAGGCAAGTTGTCAGGATCATTATAAGCTATTTCAACGTTTGCCGCGACCAAACGCATGCAATCCAATGCCATACGATCTGAATAGAGTGTCGCCGTGCGACTGACATAAGCCTCAATCGCATGCGTCAGCGTGTCCAAGGCGTTGTCAGCGATGAGGCGCTTGGGTTTTGACAGAGACAATTCATAATCGATGATGGCAGCGGAGGGGACAAACCCTTCGCCGCGACAGGAAATTTTCTCACGCGTCTCATTGTGAATAATAACCGTATGATGCGTCACCTCTGATCCCGTTCCCGCAGTGGTTGGGATTGCTATCATCGGCAATCCGGTTCCGTTGAACAGGTTCGGTGGCCGGTAATCTTGAATGTCGCGGCTGTTCGTAGCCATGACAGCAATCGCCTTGCCTGCATCCAGCGGGCTACCGCCACCCAAGCCAATCACAGCGTCATGGTCGCCGTCTACCGCGGCTTTTATACCTGCTAGGACAATATCATCTGTGGGGTCAGGCAAAACTTCATCAAAGACAGCAGATTTAAGGCCACCCTTAGTAAGGTATTCTTGGAGATTGGCTACGATACCGACCTGAACCATTATTTTATCGGTCACGATTAACGGGTTTTTAATGGGGCCTATCTTGCCGAGCATATCGACAACATCGCGCAACGCGCCCTTACCTATATTAAGATGTCGTGGCGCGCATATGCATACCGTGTCGGGCATTATTTTTCTCCAAATACCTATGACCAAAACCGAGGGCTGATCGTTGTTAAGCAAAGCCTAAGTCAAAGGTTAGCCACCTGTCAATTAAATGATAGATATTTTCTCATTTAATTGACAACGGGTGCGAAGTCTCTTTATTCATCTGTATGTTTAAATGTGAAAAGGAACACGACATGCAGCGAATTGCCCATCTTATCGGCGGAGAAACCGCCTCAGATCCAGATGCTCGGACCAGTCCGGTTTTCAACCCTGCAACCGGTGAACAGTCCGCAGAATTGGAACTGGCCAGCACAACAACAGTAGAAGACGCGATCAAAAAGGCAGACGCCGCCTTTGGCGACTGGTCTGCACGCACGCCAATCAATCGGGCGCGGATCATGTTTCGCTACAAGCAACTGTTGGAAGAGAACAAAGAAGAACTCGCGGTTCTAGTGAGCCGTGAGCACGGCAAAACCATCGATGATGCAAAAGGATCGATCACCCGCGGTATCGAGATCGTCGAATTTGCTTGCGGTATTCCACAGATGATGAAGGGTGAATATTCCGCCAATGTAGGCACAGGCGTTGACAGTTTTAACACACGTCAGGCTTTAGGGGTTTGTGCGGGCATCACACCCTTCAACTTTCCTGCTATGGTCCCACTTTGGATGTTCCCGGTAGCCTTGGCTTGCGGCAACACATTCGTCTTGAAACCATCCGAAAAAACACCGAGCTGCCCTCTACGTATGGTTGAACTCGCCCATGAAGCCGGTGTGCCTAAAGATGTTTTGAGCGTTGTAAACGGGGACAAGGAAGCGGTTAATGCCATCCTGCATGATTCCCGTGTCAAAGCGGTCAGCTTTGTGGGATCGACGCCGATTGCCGAATACATCTATCAGACCGGCACTGCACAAAACAAGCGCGTGCAGGCGCTTGGCGGTGCAAAAAACCACATGATCATCATGCCCGACGCAGATGTATCACGAGTCAGAGACGCACTGATCGGGTCAGCGTTCGGTTCTGCGGGCGAACGGTGCATGGCAATTTCGGTTGCTGTCTGTGTGGGTGAGGAAACGGCGGACAAAGTGCGTGATGCGATTTCTGATGCAGCGCGAAAACTGAATGTTGGGCCATACACTGATGAGAAATCTGACTTTGGGCCACTTAGCAATCAGGTTCACATGAGCAAAGTGATGTCCTATATCGATAAGGGTGTCGAAGAAGGAGCCGACCTTGTTGTTGATGGCCGAAATCTCAAGCTGCAAGGCTACGAAGGCGGGTATTACGTTGGTCCTTGTGTGTTTGATAACGTCACTGACGACATGACAATATACAAAGAAGAAATCTTTGGTCCAGTGCTGGGGATTGTCCGTACGGAAACCTACGCGGATGCTCTGGATTTGGTGAATGAACATGAGCTTGGCAATGGTGCAGCTCTGTTTACCAATAATGGTGGTGTAGCGCGCCACTTTGTTGAAAAGACCAATATAGGTATGGTTGGCGTGAACGTTCCAATCCCTGTGCCAGTTGCATATCATAGTTTTGGTGGCTGGAAGCGGTCGCTGTTTGGCGATCACCATATGCATGGCCCAGAAGGCATACGTTTCTACACAAAAATGAAAACAGCGACGGTTGCTTGGCCTGCTGGTAAAAATACCGGACCTGAGTTCTCAATCCCGACGTTATCGTAACGTTAAAGACGGTCCAGTGCATTTTGCTTAGGTGCGCTGGACTTTCTACATCCACGCGGTATTTCTTGCTCAACCCAATTGAAAAGCATGAACCCAGTGGCTGAAACAAAAACAACACGAAATTCTCCCCGGCGAATCCTCGAGATCATTGAGGCTATTTGTATGAACCCAGAGTCGGCAACGGCATCAGGGCTTTCAAATAGATTGGGTATCCCCGCTCCAACAATATACCGTTGGCTGGACACATTGTGTGAAGAGCGATTTATCGCAGCTCATGCATCGGGTTATTATATTCCCGGCGAAAGGTTCCGAAATCTTACATTGAACAGCTTGCGCTACGAACCAAACGTCACTGTACGTCGCTCAATATTGCGGGATCTGTCCGAGAAATTGAAAGAAACAGTCAGCCTTGCTGTACCTCATGGAACCAAGCTGATTTATTTTGACCGCTTGGAATCACACTGGCCGTTCCAGGTGAATCTCAGGGTTGGCGATGAGCTGCCACTTCATTGCTGCGCTTCAGGCAAGATGTATCTAGCTACGCTGCCTATTGAGGATGCCATGGGGATATATCAACGGATTTCACAAAAAAAGTCAGCACGAAATACTATTACCGATGCTGCAGCCTTTAAGGTCGAGATGAGTAAAATTGCAGACGAAGGGTTTGCACTCGACGATCAAGAATGGTTCGATGACATGGTTGGTGCGGCGGTGCCGATATTTAATGAAAGTGGGGCGCTTGCAGCTTGTTTGTCGACGCATTCGCTGGTTACGCGCAAGCCAGTGCAAAGCTTGAGAGATGAGATTCCATTGATGAAATCTACTGCTGAAGAACTCAAGGCTAACTTGATTTCATTACCGGATGGGACTGGCACCTAAGGTTTAACTGCTGATGTTATTAACCGGTCGGTAATTTTTCAAAGGAGTTGGCAGCCATTGTAGTGCCAACGGTCTCGTACAATCATTTTGAGTGTGTCACAGCCGATGAAACCACTCCCCCTTAGACCCACGTTGGCCCATCGCGAAACAATGCCGTCATTCGTATCGCGGATGGCGGCGATGAACCGTGTCGGTGTCGCGGATTTTTGCTTCGACATGGGTTTTTCCATAAAAAGGATGATCAATCTTGAAGCCGAGGCTGTAAGCCGTATTGCGCAACTCGGTGGGCTGGATCTGTTTCTTATACATATCTGACGCCGCCGACGAAGAGGAAAGGGGAGACTTCGTGGGGGGCGGGACAATAAAGAAAAAAAATAACAGACCAGTGGAAAGCGAATCAGAGATGTACGCGGAGCGTA
>ERZ1027208.441-NODE-441-length-16202-cov-8.697219_pt1 | contig 16202 bp, 13 predicted proteins | sample MGYA00520867_ERZ1027208 | MGnify/ENA primary metagenome ERZ1027208 (study PRJEB33311, sample SAMEA4378413) | marine metagenome | biome: Marine biome; feature: Fjord; material: Water | collected 2014-07-20T08:00:00Z/2014-07-... | depth 75 m ...
CTACACGCAAAAACATTACCTGCATATAGGCATGGCCGTGGATACACCTCGGGGCTTGATGGTGCCCGTGGTTCGCGATGTTGATAAAAAAAGCCTGTGGGAATTAGCCGAAGAAATTGCTGTGCTCGCGGCCAAAGCCCGCGACGGTAAGCTAACCGTGAATGAAATGCAGGGTGGCTGTTTTACCGTATCAAGCCTGGGTGCAATGGGGGGGCAGGGCTTTACCCCTATTGTGAATACCCCCCAGGTGGCGATACTCGGTGTCTCTAAAGCCCAGATTAAACCGCAGTGGAATGGCAGCGAATTTGTGCCGCGCAATATGCTGCCCCTGTCTTTAAGCTATGACCATCGGGTAGTCAACGGGGGTGATGCAGGGCGCTATATGACGGAGCTAGTAGCGCTATTGAGTGATATTCGGGGTTTGCTGCTATGAGGGCCGGTTCGGGTTTTATAGTGTGCTTAGAGTTCACCTATAATGAGAATTAAGCTATTAGCTACCAATATTGATAATTAGGAATAGGGGTAATAAATATTATCCAGTTGATGATATGAAAGGTTTATTTGATAAATTTTGCAAGACGTTTAGATATTACGATGAAATTACACGCGTTAATATCCGCAAGGTACGTTTCAATATTTCCCCGGTTTCTCTCACACAGCCAGTCTTTATTGTTGGTTGTAGCCGAGCAGGGACGACTTTGGTTTACAAAACTTTTTCTGAGTCAAAAGAACTTGGGTCTTTACAGAAAGAAACCCATGATTTTTGGGCCAGTCTTCACCCTCCTGAAGAAAGATCCTGGTCGGGACACGAGATACCCACCACTGCAGCCTCAAATTTAGATCGACAACAAGCATGTCGTTTGTTCTTTAGTGAGACTGGTGAACGTCGAATCGTTGATAAAAATAATCAGAACGGGCTATCTATTCCTTATCTTTACGCATTATTTCCCGATGCGCATTTTGTTTTTATCAAGCGCAACCCTGGAGATAATATTGATTCGTTGATCAATGGTTGGGGTAAGGCTGACGAATTTGGTTCTTGGTCGGCAATTTTACCGGCGGAGATACGCATTGATAACGGTGCTTATAGAGATTGGTGCTTTTTTCTTGCAGAGGGGTGGCGGGATTATTGCCAGTCTTCAATTGAGGAAGTCTGTGCTTTTCAGTATGGAACTATTAATCGAGCCATTCTTGATGCGCGAGAATCCATCCCTGCTGGGCAGTGGCATGAGGTGAGTTATGAGGCCTTGTTAGCCAGCCCGGTTAATGAGTTCAGGCGCTTGTTTGAAGAGTGTGATCTTCACTTCGATACTCACATTGAGCAGCATTGTGTAGATGTGCTGGATAAACCCTATAATACTTTTTCGGCAATTGGTGTCGACAAGTGGGCCCAGGGACTGAACAAGGAACGGGTTGAAAAGGCATTGGATACCCTTGGTACTATCCGTGCTGACTTGGGTTATTGAAGACGGGCTAATCACCTGCTAAATAGTGGCTAATTGTTAATTAACAGTCATCTATTGATCATGGGCCTTTTTGTCGCCAGGAGTTTTGTAGGCCTTTTCTCGCTGGTTTTTTCGTCGAGTTCACGAAGTGCGAACTGTTTAATCAGCACGGCAATAAAAATAATGTGGTACAAAATATCCCAGTAAGAGAGGCCTAAAAATAGGGTTCCGGTCATATAGGCGATTAAAGAAGCTCTTAGCATATAGCAGTAATTGGCCACCCATTCCATACCTTCTACGTGCCTGGTTTTTTTGGGGAGGGATGTCAGACTAAAAAGTGTTCCCAGTATTAAAGATAGCCACAGTGCAAAGGCGATAAAGCCATGCTCGGAAAACATCTCAACGTAAGCGCTGTGCCAGTCACGTTGGGTTACCCAGCGCCAACCTTCAAAGCCTGATCCGACAAAAGGATGCTGCAGGGTATGATTCCAGCCGTCGCTCCAGGCCTGGATGCGGCTCATGGCCGATTTATCCTCCTGGTAGGTATTCAAAGTATCCATTCTGCCGAACCATTCTTCGGGCAAAAAACGCGGAGCCATAGCGATAGCAACAATAATGATGGGTAGAATGAGAATCTTCCGCTTACTGTGCCAAAGTAAGATTATCGTGAGTACGCCCATGGTCAGGAAGGCACCACGTGACCAGGACGAAATAGCACTGGCGAGCATTAATGGAATGGTGGCAGTAATACCGTAACGTATCCATTGCCGGGGTGTTTCACGATACCAGAGCAGCATCATGGGTATAGCTATTAATACTGCAATAGCAAAAGCGTTGTTTTCGTAAAACTGCGTACCTGGCGGCCCGTAAATACGATGACCAAAACCACTCTTTAGGGCAAAAACACCCCCTTTAGCGGCTGCAAAACCAATGGAGCAGGCAATGGTGATGATTAAGTAATAGAGTTTTTCACGGGTATTTATCAGTAGTAATGTGAAGAAGAGGGGGATAAATATTTTAGTGACAAACCAAAACCTTTCCCAGGCAAGTGCGGGAAAGTACGCTTGGGTAGTGGTCAAGAAAAAATAAAACCAAAGTGTAATAAAAACAGGGATACGCCAATCTTTGGGTATTGGTTGGCGCTCTTTAGACATAATTGTACTGAGTACGACCACTAAAAATAGAATTTGAAAAGCAGGGAGAGACCTGACAAAGCCCCAGGCGTAGGCATGGGGATTTAGGTAGCTGAAAATAGCCAGAGCTAAAACACCGTGCCAAGCACAACGTATACTTGCAATAATACAAGCTGTCAGAAAAATTAATACGGCAATATCACGCATCGGAAGATTTGTTCTCTATTGGGTAATGTGTATTGGCTTGAAATGGCTCATCCGACTTACCCCCGTCGTATTGTGCATAAGGGCGTCTGCGGCAATCAATTCGTCAAGTTGGGCTTTTAGTGTATTGAAGACTTCTATTTCACTAGTGGAAACATCGTTAATGCAAGTCGGATCTTTTTGTAGGTCATATAGGTGATAGACAACGCCCATTTCGGTAGGCATCGCTATTAGCTTCCATCGATCATTACGAACAGATCGATCCTTTGCCCTGACCACCCTGGAATAGAATTCCGGTTTGATACACATCAACCCCGATTTTTTGTCAGGTATATCCAATAGCTCCAGAAGGTTGGGGTAGCCCAGATGTTGTGGCAGGGCGCCAGGTACGCGGCCCAGCCACAGGCCTGTTTCCTGGTAGGCAAGTAAGTCGAGCTCGGCTGCTGGATTATTCATGGCCGCTACCAGACTTTGCCCATCCATTGTATTTAGTGGAGGTAATGCCAGTAGTTCAAGGAGGGTTGGCGCTATATCAATGGTGCGAACGGTTTGCTTTACGACATGTGCCTGCTTTTGGCGGGGGTCGTGAATGATCAGTGGTACTCGTCCGCTGGGGTCGTCGCCCATTAGTGTATTTCCCTGTCCCCAACTTCCCGTTTCAAAAAAGTCGGCGCCGTGGTCACTGTAGATAACAACAATGGTGTTGTCGGCCAGGTCGCAGTCTTTTAAGTGTGCGAGGAGCTTACCGACCTCGTCGTCAAATTGAATGACACAACCGTCGTAAAGGTTAAGGATTTGGGGTACATCAAAGGCTTCAGGCCCGAGCTCCTGTTTTTCAATAATTTCTTCTGGGGAGGCGAGTTTGGTCATAATGAACTGTGAGTCACCGCTGTAATCCATTGGTGTGAATAGGTTGTAATAGGGGTGGTTTGAACCAAAAGGCACGTGGGTGGTGGCGGTAAATAGATTGATACAGAAGGGTTCTTTACTGTCAGCCATATTAGAAAGGAGGTCGCGGGTATCACTGAAGAGTTGTTGGGTCAGCGGTATACCGGCCAGATAATAGAGTTCTGGCAAGAACTTTTTACCGAAATGATTATGGCTAAATAGGCTGAGGAACAAGCGAATGCCGGCAGGTCCCTGGCGCAGTAGGTATTTAATATTCCACTGGTCTTGCGGAATATTAAGTTCTTTGAAACCAAAGTTTATTTTGCCAAGGTCGGCTCCTGCCCAGTCGGTAATAGCTGCTGTGGTGTAACCTGCTTCATTAAGGCTGTGTATCAGGTTGTCGACAGGTAGATTTAATTGCTCGTCGTAAGGGTAGTTGGTGCGAATGCCATGTTTATGGGGCCAGGTACCCGTCAACATAGAGGTAAGGCTGGGAGCGGTTCTAGCCAAGGGGGTATAGCAGTTGCTAAAAGATACGCCCTGCTCGGCAAGTTGGTCGATATGTGGGCTGAGGTTACGAACGTAATCGGCGGAACCGAGGCGGTCGGCGCGCAAGGTGTCTGAGCCAATCATTAAAATGTTCGGCTTTTTATTCTTATTGCCGGGTGGAGCTTGGTTTGCATCTTTTGGCGTTGACGAGATAGGATTTGGTATAGAGCCTGTGATCCAAGTGTAAGTGGTGTAATACAAGCAAGCTTGTAAGGTATAGAAAAAAGCCGTACTCCACTGGGCATCTCGCATTATTTGATAGAACCCAGGAAGAACGATACCGCTAGCTAGTAATACTATTAGCCAGCGCAGAGTCTGTAAGCGCTGGGGGCTGAGTTGCCGCCACAACGGCATAAGTCGGGAAAAGCGAAAGCGTACTGAGCTAATTAAAAGGCTGGGAATGTGTAAGAGGTAGTGGCAGAAAAGAAAGGCGGATGTCACTACTATACTCAGTAATGCGCATAACAACAGAAAGAGAAAGCTGTAGCTTATCCCCCAAGCCTGTATTGCCAGGAAATAAAGTGAGGCACCGGCAGAGGCCAGGAAAAAACAAATGGTGAAGCTCCAGACGCCCAGACGAACCAGTGCGTAAAATAGATAGTAACGGTAGTGCTGGGTGATTTCTTCTTTGACCCGCGGGCCGGTGCGGGTGTGATCACGCACAGAGAAAAAAAGCAGGGTAAAGACAACCAAAGAGGCGGCTATAGCCGCGCCACTCAGGTTGAGGTACATCTGTGAAAACATAGGAAGGGTTGTGTACATGGATTTATCGGGTGTGTCCCCAGTGGCCGACAATTTCGCCCAGTGTCGAAGCGACTCTCATCATATAAAAACGAACCCTGTTTTGAGAAAAACAAAACAGCCCTTGCATCGAATATTCAAATAATTTGCGCCATAAATAGCGAGGGGGCTGGCTATGTTTTGGGTGGCGTGCCAGGGTAATGGAGCGTGTTCGCTGAAAGCATTTTTGCAGTAAATAACGCAATTTTAACCGTTCTAGATCGACATAATGATATTGGGTAATATTAGGCGCATAGCGAAGCTCTTTTCGGGCTGATAAGGCCCTTAAAATAAAATCACTATCCTCGCTGCCGAGCAGGTTGTGACCTTTTGGTCCGAGTTCAGTGTTAAACCCACCAACCTGCTTGAACAGTGCAGTGTCTACAATCAGGTTGCCACCGCCCGGGATGCTGTGACTTTCATCCATTAACAGTGCCTCCGAGCCCAGGTCGAAATGGGGTACCGGCAGAGGGTAGATACGGTATTGCCCAGGTACATGCACCCAAGCTGGTTCCTCTCCTGTCCAGTCAGGGATGATGCGGCCACAAAAAAGAGGGCAGCCAGGGTACTCTTTAATGACCTCTACGATTGCTGTGAGGTAGTGGGAGTCCACTCTGTGGTCATCATCCACAAAGCAAATATAACCATCAGTGACTTTTTTGAGGGCCAGATTAAGCGCGTGGGATTTTCCGGGGCGCGGCTCCTCTCTGTATTGCAAGAGGATGGAGCCAGCTTTTTGCTGAAGAGCCATATAGCGTTGCAATTGTTCTGTGCTTTTGTCCCGACAAGCGTTTGCAATGACCAAGATAGCGAGTTCACAGTTTTCTGGCTGTAAAGCTAAATTGAGTGAGTCGATGGTCTGCATCAGTAAGTTTGCACGATTGTGGCTGCAAATAACGACAGTGAGTTTTAGGGTCGACATAGTAGGTGATGGATTCAGCGTGGCAGACGCCATTCGTAATAACGAGTGGCGAGCCTGTTATGTAAGTGCCAAAAAGCACGGGTTGGTAGTGTAAGGGTTTTTGCATTAGTGGTAAGTGGGTAGTTGCAGTTGCGTAAGGTATTTGCCACGGCTCGTTCAAAAATTTCTATTTGAGCGGGCTTCATTTGTGATCGCCATTTTGCCTGATTTTGTTTTTGTATAGGTTGCTGTAGAAGAGGTGTTTTCCCCGCCTCACCAGATTTTTTGTAGTTAACAAGAGAGTCGTTGTAGTCCTCATTTAAAAATTCACAGACACCCTTCATAACCGTTTGAGGGTTTTCTAATAAATCTTCATATCGAATTTCATGGTAATTTCCCGATCCGATCTCTCGCCCCATCTCTTGCCCTCGCTCTACATATATTTCCCAATATTTTGCGGCAAAAAAGGTATTGTAGACACGAAAGTCATGTTCTCGTTGAAACATGGATAGTGCGCAGTCTCTACCATCTCGTATCAAGTGAATAAACTGGGCGCCTGGAAATTGTTCCAGTAAACGCTTCATGTGTAAGACGTAGTAAGGCGTTTTATCGCCCCATCGCCGTGTATTTTCGCCAGCGGCATTAAGCTTGAAAAGCATTGAGATCAATTGCGCCATTGATGTGGGCTGCTGCTTATGTATCAGGCAGCTAAGTTTCTCAATGTCAAAAGTAATACCGTGTAAATCGGTATCAAGGAAATCGGCACTTTGTTGGTACATACGCTCTAGCACACGACGAATATTTGTAAGCTCCCGCAGGTCTCCGTATTCCTTTTCGCTGCGAAGCAGGGGTATAAAAAAATGAGACTCACCCGTAGGCATCGATATGTCAGGGTGTGACCTGAGCATATATTGCAGTAGGGTTGTTCCAGATCGAGGAGCACCTACGATAAAAATAGGGGCTGTTGACGTGTGTTTGTTAGGGAGTTCTGCCGTCATGGTTTTCGTTTTAATGAGTTATGGAAAAATAGTGGAGTAGGAAGGTACCTCTGCAAGCGCCAGTTGAAGGTGTTCAATAAGAATTTATGAGTGGAGTGGGCAAAGAAAGTGTTTTTTGAACTGAGGTTTTTGGCAATACTTTCAAGAGATGTCATTCTCACATGATTGCTTGTAGAAATGTATTTAATGATTTTTTCAAAGCCCCGTAGATCAAACTTGGCATTCTTTTCGTTACTTTCGATAAAGTCATAATGATGGATGACAGCAATAATTACTGGTGATAACGCCGCATAAGCCCGATACTTTCGAACATCAATCATTAGATTTGAGACTTGCGCCGTTCTAGGTAATATTTTTGTTTCAGACTCTCTGTAGTCTAAAGGCAGCTCCCAACCCGCGGAAACAAAGTTGAAATCCAGTTTTCTAGCGGCAACTAAAGTATTTTTATCAAAGCTATTCCATGGTGGTACAAGACCTCTATTTTTTTTCTTGAATATCTCATTGAGGAGATTCTTTCCCGCGTTTAAAAAGCCTAGCTGGTCATCTAAAGGACAGCTTGTAAATTCACTAGGGCTCAGGCCGGCTGGAGATCGGTTTTGGTGTGAATGTCCATGTTGGGAGATTTCTATCCAGCCTTTATCTTCAGCATCAACTAAATGTTTGGCTGCTGAGGGTGTTAATGGTGAAAGCTTTTCGTCAATAATTTTATAGGGTATGACGGCAAAATTTATTTTAACCCCATGGCGATAGCATATGGCAATCACTTCTTTTTCAAGCGCATGATTACTGGAAACGGATGGATCATCAAAGCGTAGGGCAATGTTGATCATCTAGGGCTGCCTGATCGTCGATCTATAAGTTTGGATCATGCCGGAAAAATAAGCGATATTCATGCGTTGGCGAAAAGCGCCATTTCTCCCATGACAAAGTGATTTTCGAGCATAGTGTCCAATTGAACGAAGGTATTGAGGGTAAACAAATAAAGGGATACCCATGAAGGTGCGCTGGTGGTGCCTCGTATCCTGTTGTACTTTTAATATTCCGGCATTTTTATGCAGGGATAAGAAAAACTTTTTTTCTAGCTGGTAGGGCAATATCTTATGCAGCACTAATATCTTAGGGTGATATCGAAAATTTCCACCGCTGTCTGCAAGGCGATGAAAGAAGTCGGTTTCCTCACCTTTAAACAGCTCCTCGCTTTTACTGCCCTCTCCGCGACGCCCAAGCTGGGTGTCAAATACACCAATTTTGTCAAACACTCGACGGTGTACTGCCATATTACCGCCGAATGGAAACTCGCTATAGCCGTCCATTTGGTGGGGTTGCTCACCAAAATCCTGATGTCCCAAAAACCCATACATATCGGGGCTTATCCAAGCTGGCAATGATTGAGGGCTCTCAATATGAATCCGTCCTCCCACAGCGTCACAATCATATTGTAGAAAGGTGTCGTGTAGGGTTTTTAACCAGACATCACAGACGCGAATATCGTCGTCAATAAAAGCTACCCATGTGCCTTCTGCTTGAGCAATTCCGTGGTTGCGTGCGTAAGACAGGCCTTGCTGAGCTTCAAAGCTGTAGCGGATATTCAGGGTTGATTCATTGGCATATTTTTCAACCAAAGCTCGGGTATTATCTGTTGAGTTGTTATCAACCAGAATAAGCTCCCAGGTAATGTCAGCGCTATTTTTCTGTGCCAGTAAATGCTGAAAACAGGCATCCAGGTTGTGGGCGCGGTTGTAGGAGCAAATGATAAGACTTATATCCATAATCAAAGGCCGACCTTATGTAAAGCCTGTTTTGAATAATATTTCAAGGGAAATAATCGCGCTGCGTCGTTCATACCAAATGTCATTTTTTGTTTGAGCTTCCATACCGGGTCAGTGCCGTAAACCTCTATGCGGTGTAAGAGGTAGGGGTCACGTTCACTATTGTTAAAGCCAGAGCGGGTCGAGCATGCAAGTGTAAATCCTACATTTTTGACGATTTCAGGGGTTTGCTCTGAAAACAGTCCGTAGGGGTAGGCAAAGTGAGAACAAGCCTGGCCTAACTGCTCTTCGATTTGTTGTTTTGACAGAATAATTTCTTCAGCTGCCGCAGAGTTATCAAGCTCTGATAGTTTGGCATGGCTAACAGTATGTGCGCCAAAGCTAATCTGATAACGGCTCATTTCCTCAATTTGCCCCCAGTTGAGCATCGCTCGCTTGGGGAAATCGCGCCCCTGCATCCACTTGTTACTGCCACCCATGACGCCCGTAGCCAGGAAAATACTAGCGGGCAGTGCATGTTTTTGTAAAAGAGGAAAAGCCTGTGTGTAATTATCTTCAAAGCCGTCATCGAGGGTAATTGCAACGGCGTTATCGGGTAGGTCGCTATCGCTTAGTAAGTGCTGTTCAATGTCATCAAGAGATACAACCGTGTGATGGGAGTTCTTAATATAGTGTAGGTGTTGCTCGAACTGCTCGGGAGGGCAGGCGTACTTTGACTCAGCAACGGTGCCGGGCTGTTGAATCATGTGGTACATCAAAATTGTGAAACGTTGCATTGTCCTCTTCCTCACGATCCCATCAGGCGCACTAGCCTTCGAAAAAATGGCGGCGGTAAAAGGCTGAGCAGGATATATTTGAGGTCAGATTTTTTCCAGTAGCCATTGCGCATTAATGCACGAAAAAGCTTCTGGGCCGACACGAGGTCACGCTTCCAGAAAGCATCGTAAGCCTGTTCTGAGATAAACCCGCGAGTCACGTCGTCAAGTTGAGCCGGAATCAGATGGCTAAGGAGCTTGGGTTGAGCTGCTATAAAATCGGTTTTTACCTGTAGGGCATCAATAACCTGCCGCCATTTTATGGATGATATTTGCCCCTCGTTATGCCAACGATAAAAGGCAAGAACCTCGGGTGTACGTACAATATGTTGGCTAATGGCTGAGAGGCGAAGCCAAAAGTCATAGTCCATAGAGCTAAAGCAGCGTGTTGAAAAGCCACCCGCTTGCTCAATAAGGCAACGCTTGGTCAGTGCCGCATGAATAGGCCAGGGGCAGCCCTTGAGGAAAGCCACAAATATATCGTCATCTTCATAGGCTGGTGGAATATAGGCAGGGCCGTTTTCACCACCCTCGACAACATTTTGCCAGCCGCAATAGCTTAAATCGGCGTCACTCTCAAGTAGAGAGTGATAAAGCGTACTGAGACAGTCGGAGGCCCAGTAATCATCAGCATCAAGAAAGGCAATCAGCTCGCCTTTAGCTTGTGCCAAGGCTCGGTTGCGCGCAGGGTAGGGGCCTGCATTTACTTGTTGGAGTACTTGAAGCCCCGGGTGTTTGTCGGCGAGTTGTAGCAATAATTGATAGCTACTATCGTGAGAACCGTCATCGACGACAATTAGTTCAACCCTGGGATAGCTCTGTTTGAACACACACTCCACAGCTTCTTGTAGATAGGCTTCGGCATTAAAGCAGGGCATAACGACAGTAATTAGCGGCAAGTTTACGTTGTCGTCTGTGCTTGAATCGGTGGCCGAATGCTGGGTCGTGGTTATGGGCTCATTCATAATAAGGTAATGCCTTTTCAACGACCTTTTGCCAACTGAATTTGCGAGCAAATTGACGGCACTGTGCAGGGTCAAAGACAATATTGTTAGACAGAAATCGGCGTAGGGCCGCGACAAGTTGATCAACTGTGGGTTCTTCGACAAAAAAACCGCTTTCTCCGTCATGGATGGCTTCAATGGCGCCAGCTTGGCGAGTGGCTAGTGACGGCGTACCACAGGCAGCGGCCTCCAGATAGACAATGCCGAAACCTTCGTGGCTGTCGGGTAAAATGGATGAGGGCAAAATAAACAAGTCAGCGCCCTGCATCTTGTCAATTATGCCCGCCAGAGGTAGTCGGTCAATAAAGGTGGTTTTGCTTTCAAGCCCCAAGCTTTTGGCCTGGGCCTCTAAGGTTGTTTTCAGGGGGCCATCACCGACCACCGTATAGTCAAAATCAAATTCTTCATTTAAGTGCTGTAGTGCTTCAAGCACGCGGCCGATATTTTTGCGTGGTTCAGACAGTCGCGCGACACTCAATAATTGTGGCCGTGTGTTTTGTCTTGGGGTGATGTCTGAATTTAAAAAACAATCGCCTACACCGACTTGAGCAACCACAGTGCGACCGCGGCATTGAGGGAATTTGGTTAGAAATACATCTTCGGTATATTGACTGTTCGATAAAATGACACTGGCTGCAGGTAATGCGCGCGGTAAAAGCCTACGGGTTAGAATTTTCGCAAGCCATCTATTGAAGGGCTTGAGTTGCTTGGAAAAGCGCCAAAGGGGGGGATAGCTGTGAATACCCAGCGAGCCACTTAAAGGGTAGGGGTTCAAAAAATCATTACCATGAATTGAAACGACAACCGGCTTGTCCGTTTCTAGTGCCAACCAGCTATGAGAGGCGTTCATCACATGCCAGGCATCTACTTCATATTGCCTTAAAATTAGCGCATCAATACGCCTTGAATATGCCAATACGGGGTGCAGTGTTAGTCCCTCGATAGCACAGCTTGTGTCGTGATAACGGCCAACGAAAACATCAACCCTGTGTCCGCAGGCATGCAGAGCTTTGGCAAACTCCACCGCATAGGTTTCGACGCCCCCGACATCGGGTGGGAACTCAGATGTGACAATGCCAATACGCATGATTACCTGGCTCTATCGTCGTGATGTTGAGCCGAGCACCCACTGCCTCGGGGGGATGGTCAGTGCTGAATCGGTAAGGGGCTGCTGGGTGGCATTACACCAGTTTATAGGCATCTCGGGCTTCCTGTCCCAGTGGACCTCAACTGCATCCGGGGAGTGATTGACGATTAATAGCTCAAACCCCTGGGCCTGGGCGAGAACGGCGATATTGAGTTCAGGGTTGGCGGGCACCGGGTATTGGCTTTGCTGTGCAAAGGGTACAGCCTCACAATTAGTCCCCAATAAAGAAGGCGCCATACCGAAGCCAAGGTCGTGACACTCCAGCATGGCCTCTGCCAGCCATTGGCGGTATTTTACATCATCTTTGGCTAAACAGCGGTGATAAAGAGCTTCCACCCAAAAGCCCGTGGCGTAACGCTTGCCCGGTGCCAGCTCACGGTAGCGTTGAATAAGCCCACTGTCGTGTGTAAATGCCATTGCTTTATCGAGAATATCTTCGTCGAACTCTGCCGGAAATGCCCGTGCGTAGCGGGCCAAATCCATGAGGTTAATAGTTTGATAATCCACAGCCCAGGTGCGCAATGACAACTCGCGGTCAATATAGCCATTGGGCATGACAAGACGGGGGAAGCGAGCCTTAATATCGGGCAGTTTTTTGATCAAAAAGTCAGCGGCAATGCGTTTAATGGCACGGATCGGTGCCGACAGTTCGCGGGCTTTTTTCGTGGGCAGCATGGTGAGCCCAATGGCCCAGAACAAAGGTTTGTAAAGCCAGTTTGCGGGTGTCAGCCCAAGCACGCTGCGTGTAGAAGCCAGGGCTGATTGTATTAACGCCGCATATTGCTGGTCGCCCGTTAAGGACTGATAGCGATTAATCGCAATAGAGGTGTCAAGGTGGGTGTTAAGTACCAACATGTTAGAGGGCCGCTTACCAAGGGTGCGCTTACTAATCCATTGAAAAGGCCCGCTGTTCATAGCCTCATCATTGAGTTCGAGAGAGTCGTGTAAAAACCAAATACCACAGTCGAGCTGGTCGTGGTGATTAGCGATAAAGGCAACGCCTTTTGCCAGTGTGATTTTGACCTGAGGGCAGCCTGTACGGTCAAACTCATCCATCAGCAGGTGAAGTGCGCTGGTGTGTAAGCGGTAGTGGCACTCTGTTTCATCCGTCCACATACCGTGATACCAAGCGCCGTCGTCGGCTTGCCTGTGCATAACAGACAGTACAATTTGCTGTTGAAAAAAACGGTAAAGGGTTTTCCCTGTTGCTTTTTCCAGGCCGGAATAAGTAGTGTACAAAGCGTGGGCTTCGTTTTCAGAAAAGCACTTTTTATTATGAGGCCAGGAATAACGCAGGTCATACACTGCCCCGTGAATAAGATGCCTGTATAAATCACTCGCTTGTGTGGCGCGCCCGTGTGAGCCCCAAAGAAAAGTACCATGGCTCTCTATGGCAGATTGAGAGGTGAGCTCCTGTATAGGGAAGTCGGGTGCGAGTAGCCAGATAACAAGATCACTTGTTGAATTGCCATCTGTTGCCAAATCAAAAGCAAAGCCTTCGGCAGAAGAAAATGCAAAGTTTGATAAGCGACAGCTTTGCTCATCGAGAATGGCAAGTGTTGAATTGACTCTCCGCGTAACGGGGTCTTGAGGAAGCCATATAAGGGCTTGCCTCTTGTTATCAGGTGTGCCCAGAAAACCACCAGCCGCAATCGTAGAGAAGTGATAGTCAGTATCAAGCTTAAATAGTGTTCGTCTTTTAACGCGTATGAACGTAGCACTGACGCTATCAAAATCATCAATGACGCTGCAATAGTTGTCGAAATAAATAGTGTGACGTGTTGCGTCACTGCTGGAGGTGACAGTATTGCCTTCGTTAAGGCTTGGCACATTGTTGAGTAGCAGAGCTGTAGTCATGTTATACCAAGTGGCTAGAGAGGTTCGGCTAGCGGAACAGGTTACGTAAAGAGCGCAGGGCTTTCCAAAGGGGGTTGTTTTGGGCCAGATCTACAAAGTTCTCTAAGCGCTTGATTCTGTTTTCTAGCTCTACATTTTTCTTGCCCAGGTAGCCCAGTTCACGACAGCTTTGAATAAAAAGCTCGGTAGTAATTGAGCCCGATGGTCGCTTAGGCGCAGCGAGTAAACCTTGGTAAACCTCAATGAGGGCGCTCGCCGTTAAATCTGCGGTAAAGGACGACTTGATTTTGTTGCGTGCAGCACCAGCGAACGTTGTTCTCAACTGAGTATCGTCAGTTAGCAGGTTTATTTTATTGGCGATAGCAGCATAGTCACCAATAGGCACAATAAAGCCTGTCTCACCCTCATCAATGGTTTCCTCAACCCCGGCGCAATTACACGCAACAATGGCACATTGAGACGCCATCGCCTCAAGCATCACATAAGGGTGGCCCTCTTTACGTGAAGAGAGAGCAAAAATATCGCTGGCTGCGAGTATGTCGGGCACATCATCTCGAAATCCAATGAAGTGGAAATGCTCAGCAATACGGTAGTCAGCTACCTTTTGCTTGAGATCGGCTGCATGCTCCTGGTTCTCTTCGCTACCAACAACAATGAAATGAATGTTGCCAGATGGCTTGTCTAAAACCAGCCGTGCAGCCTCGAGCAAGAAATCAAAGCCTTTATCAGGGGCAATACGCCCAACAGCGGTAATTAAAATATCACTGTTATTTAAGCCGAGCTCATCTCTTATACGATGACTTTGCTTACTGAGGGCATGATCAAATGGCGGTAACTCAAGGCCGTTGTGAATAACCTGTAGTTTCTGTGCTGGAATATGTGAGCTGAGTGTTGAGGCAACGGATTGCGAAACCGCAACAACGTGTGCAGATAACTCACCCATTAATTGGGCATAACTGGCAAGTGTCAGAGGTAGCCTTTGAAAGATGGGCATGTCGGGCTGAAACTCAATATGCGCAAGGTATAAATGGGGTGTGCCGGTTAAGCGTGCAGCGAGAGCACCCTCAAATCGTAAGTTTGAATTGGTATGAACAATGTCAATTTGCTTCTCATCAATAACTGTGGCAAGCGCTTTAACGCGATCTTGCAGGCCGGCCATAACGTTATACCAGGCAATATCCGGTTGCAGCCAACTGTAGTCGGCTTCAACAACAACAACCTCAATGCCAAGGGCTTCGAGAGTAGCACGAAGAGATCCGTCACTGGGTAAAATGACAGTGGGTATTATTTTTTGTAAATCTATATTACGAAAAAGAGTCAGTAAATAATTTTCACCACCAGCCCCTTTGTCGCCACGGCTAGCAATATATAGAACATTGATTGGTTTGGTGTTAGTCATATTGTTATTTTTTAAATCGCCATAAGAAGTGAGTGTTTATAAAAAGAGCGAGTTGCTTTAAAAGCCTGAATGGGCGTGATGATAAGGGGCTGGGTTTGGTTGGCAGTGTTTTTATGACTTCGCTAAAATTATTTAAAATAATATTAACTTTGTTGGGGCTGTAATTTGAGTCAATAAAGTTCAAACCCTCTTGCCCAATTCTTGAACGCATTGAGCTATCTTGTATAAGGTTGTTGATCTGTTCAATACAATTATCTGCCGAAGCGCTAATGAGAAGTTCTTTCTTGTTCGTTACAGATAATCCCTGTGCTCCAAACTCAGTGGTAACAACAGGAATGCCCGCAGCCATGGCTTCACCTACTTTGCCTTTCATACCCGCGCCAAACCGTAGAGGTGCGATTGAAATCCAGGATTTCTTTAAATAGGGTAAGGTTTCAGGCACATAGCCTGCAACATCAATGTTATCACTGGCTAGCTGCTTAATTTCAGGCGGTGGGTTGCCACCTACGATAAACCAGCGAATATTAGGATGTGTATTGAGGAGTTCAGGCCATATTTCTTTATGAAAATAAAGAACAGCGTCTACATTGGGTTCGTGGCTAAAAATGCCAATGAAAATTAAACTTGGGTAGCTCGTTTTGTCTGCTTGCTCTCTGTGAATCTCGTGAATATTAGGGATTATTAAGGTCTTAATGGACGGGGAGTCCTTAACTAATATGTCAGTATCCTCATCTGTAATGGTAATGGTGAGGTCAGCCTTTTCATAAGTTGAGAGCTCCCGCTGTTTTGTTGCAATGGCTTGATCAAACAACAAAGTGCTTTTTTCAAGTTCGGCTTTAGTGAAAAGACGAGCGTAGATTAAATCGACACTGTCAATGACGATTTTGGCGCTGGGTTGTAGCAGCCTTATCCTGCGAAGCCGATGTTCAGCGGGATAAAAATATTTGAAATAAATAACATCAAACTGATGATCAATAAGTGTCTTATCAAGGTTTTTGAGGTGGACAGTTAAGCCTATCGATTCAAGGTCAGACTGGTATTTTGAGAAATCAATTTGAGGTTTTTTTTGTCGAAAGTGAGCGGCATCTAAAACGAAGTAGTGACAATCATTGTTTTGCTGAGCAAGAAGCTTAACAATAGTAAACATTCGCAGATCTGCTGAAGCACGATCCGGCATTGGCAAGTTGTTGTCAATAAAAAGAATCTTCATCTACTTGTGCTGCGTAAGGTTGAGTTGAAAAAGTGACAATAAGCTATTAGGCATTGCGGATAAAATGTTATTACTGTCTCTTATACAAATCCCCGAACCAACA
>ERZ1027208.442-NODE-442-length-16162-cov-33.802136_pt1 | contig 16162 bp, 14 predicted proteins | sample MGYA00520867_ERZ1027208 | MGnify/ENA primary metagenome ERZ1027208 (study PRJEB33311, sample SAMEA4378413) | marine metagenome | biome: Marine biome; feature: Fjord; material: Water | collected 2014-07-20T08:00:00Z/2014-07-... | depth 75 m ...
TCGCCTTTGCTGAGTATCAGCGGGCGCAGCAGTTAGAGCATTTAAATATTGTTGGTCTAGACTGCCATATCGGTTCACAACTGACCGAGATAACGCCTTTTGTGGATGCGCTTGACCGTGTGCTGACGCTTGTTGAACGGTTAAAAAGTGTGGGTATTGATTTACAACACCTTGATTTAGGTGGCGGTTTAGGTATTTGTTACGATGATGAAACGCCAGTGCTACCAGAAGACTATGTGAAGGCATTGTATGAGCGGCTGGGAGACTTGCCCTATGAAATTATTCTTGAACCAGGCCGAGCCATCGCCGGGAATGCTGGTATTTTAGTCACGAAGGTAGAATATATTAAACCCACCGACGATAAACAATTTGCAATTGTCGATGCCGCTATGAATGATTTAATGCGCCCAGCCCTGTACCAAGCCTGGCAAAGCATTATTGCCGTCAACCTCGATTCAACAGCCGATAAAAAGACCTATGACATTGTAGGGCCAGTGTGTGAAACAGGTGACTTTTTAGGAAAGGATAGGCCGCTATCAATAGAAGAAGGTGACTTATTAGCGGTGCGATCATCAGGTGCATACGGGTTTACAATGAGTTCAAACTACAACTCTAGGCCCAGCGTAGCAGAAGTGATGGTCGATGGTGAACGCGCACACTTAATTGGCGCGCGTCAGAGCATAGAAAGTCTGTGGCAAAATGAAGCACTGTTACCGTCAAAGGAAAATGGGTAGCATGTTGATTAAATTCACAAAAATGCACGGTTTAGGTAATGATTTTGTCGTTATTGATGCTGTTAACCAAACGCTAGAACTATCGGCCGACACCATTAAACAATGGGCAGATAGACACCGTGGTATTGGCTTCGACCAATTATTGTTGGTTAGGCGAGCAGAAGGGGATGCGGATTTTCGCTATGTTATCTACAATGCCGACGGTAGTGAAGTATCGCAGTGTGGCAATGGCGCACGTTGTTTTGCCTTATTTGTTCGGCAGCAAGGGTTAACCAATAAATCAATCATACGCGTGGAAACGGGGGCGGGTGAGCTGACGTTAACCGTGAATGAGCAGGATAATGTTGTCGTTAATATGGGGTGGCCCATTTTTTTACCGGCCAAGATTCCACTCGTTAGTGAACATGAGCAGCCACTCTATAACGCAACAATAGATGATCAAGAGGTCAGTTTCTCAGCGGTATCAATGGGTAACCCGCATGCGGTTATTCAGGTGACTAACGCAGATACTGGATACATAAATCGTGTCGGGAAAGCATTAGAGAGCCACCCGCTTTTTCCTGAGCGTGCCAATATTGGCTTCAGTGAGGTCACTGGGCAGTCCAGCCTTAAATTGCGAGTATATGAACGAGGTGCTGGGGAAACGTTAGCCTGTGGAAGTGGCGCATGTGCGGCAGTGGTCGCGGCTATTGAACTTGGGAAAGTCGCCTCGCCAGTTGATGTAACTCTGTTAGGAGGGCATTTAACGGTTAGTTGGGAGGGCAGAGGAACCCCCGTTATGATGAGCGGCCCAGCGACCTTTGTTTTTGATGGTATGATTGAACTATGAACCAGCAGCTAGAAAACAGTAAGCCCGAGCTAACAGCAGAGCAAGTATGTGAGTACTTACAAGGGAACCCGGAATTCTTTAACCAGCATCCAGAGCTTTTAGAGTCAATAAAGCTGAGCGATCAAAAGGGTGGAGTTGTCTCCTTGACGATGCGTCAGCTGGCGCTATTGCGAGAGAAAAATGAAAAATCTCAACAGCAATTGGCCGGTTTACTGGATATTGCTAGAGAAAATGATGCGCTATTTGGCAACATGCAGCAGCTAACAGCCGCTTTGCTGGATGCGCGTTGCGTTGAAGATGTATTCGCAACACTGGATGATTTACTTCGGGACTGTTTTAGTGCTGATTTCTTTGCGTTACGCTTGCTGGCCAATGATACGTTATTAGATTTCCCCATTAGCGATGTTGTCTGGCAGCAAGACTCACCTGAATTAGACAGCTTTAAACGTTTTTTTGAGGCAAAAAAAATCAAATGTGGTCACCCAACGCATGCACAGGCAGAAGCGCTATTTTACCAACAAGCAGAAGATGTTAAATCTGTAGCCTTTATCCCTTTAACGCTAGGTGAGCACAATGGCATGCTGGCAATAGGAAGCAAAAATGCAGACCGTTTTCACCCAGCGATGGGGGATTTATTTCTGGCACACTTAGGTGAAATGGTTGGTAAGCGGCTAGCGTCCTTGCAAGATACAGGGGTAAGGTAACGGTGGATGTTGCTGCTGCAGAACTCTGCCAGCAATTTTTACAGGCCATTAAAGTTGAACGGCGCTTATCGGCCCATACCTTAAAAGCTTATCAGCGTGACTTGCGGCAAATAGAATTATTTTGTGATGATCTTGGCCTGACTCAGTGGTCGAGTATAAAACCAGAGCATGTTCGATTGTTTTTAAGTCGGCGGCATCAAACAGGCTTAGGCAGTAAAAGTGTGCAGCGAGAGCTGTCTGCATGTCGCAGCTTTTTTAATTACTTAGTTAAAATGCAATGTCTGCCCGATAACCCAGCCAATGGCATAAAGGCACCAAAGGCTGCGAAAAGCTTACCGCATGTTTTAGACGTTGATCAGATCACTGTGTTAATGACAGCGAATGCAAACGGCCCGCTAGAAAAAAGGGACTTAGCCATGTGGGAGTTACTCTATTCATCGGGCTTAAGGGTGAGTGAGCTGGCAGCGGTTAACTTGATGGACATTGATCTTAGGGCCGCCACTATTCATATTGTGCACGGTAAAGGTGGGAAGGCCAGACAGCTACCCGTGGGTGGTAAAGCCATCGACGCGATCCGAGACTGGCTCTCGGTGAGAATAGAGCTGGTTAAAACAGGCGAGATGGCGCTTTTTATTGGTCAGCGTGGACAACGTTTAACCACCAGAAGCATTCAATTACGTTTAGAGCGCTGGAGAAAACGTCAAGGATTGCAGGGGCACGTATCCCCTCATATGTTACGGCACTCTTTTGCGAGCCACATGCTGGAGTCAAGCCAAGATTTACGTGCCGTTCAAGAGTTGCTAGGACACAGTAATATCAGTACGACACAAGTGTACACGCATCTAGACTTTCAACACTTAGCATCGGTTTACGACCAAGCCCACCCAAGGGCTAAGCAACAGAAAAAAACCTAATCGGGCCGAGGCAGTTTAGTATTTTCCAGCGGTTTAGAATAGTCACTGTCAACATCGGACCATCGAAATAGTCGACCCAGAAACTTAAAGACCCGTTTAATGCCACGCCATAGCTTAGGTAACGCCCAGACCATGAGCAAAATAAGCAGGAAAATAGCGACAATAAAAAAAGCAGGGTGTTGAATAGAGGCCCAAACGCCAGCAAAAACAGCAAGATCTTCAGCGATGGACGCGGTCCAGTTGCTAAAGGGCTCTGGAGAAGTATTAATAAGGACACGGCTGCCTGCTTTGGTGGCATGAGTCGCAGCCGTTAAGCTTCCTCCAACGAGGGCTGCCGCAATTTCTGCTGCAGGGCCAACATCACCAATAGCACTGGCTGCTAGCATCGCGCCAGCAGGGATACGTACAAAGGTATGCAAGGTGTCCCAGAACGTGTCGACACCGGGTATTTTATCGGCGAAAAACTCAACGGCATACATAAGGCCAGCAGCCGTCATAACTAATGGGTCTGTCACAATCATTAACTCAGGTGGTAAATCAATATTTCCTGTATAGGCTAAGTAGCCAAGCATAAGAATCGTCGCATACAGGTTGATGCCGCTACCCCAAGCAGCGCCCATGCTAAGTGCAATTGTTTGAGAAATTTGGTTAAGTTCATCCATTGTTTGGCATCCTAATATCCAGTCATTAAAGAGGATATCACGCCAAGGTGTTTATTGGTGAAACAAGCAGAGTCAATACGCTAAGCGGTGAATATTGTGTAAAATGTAGAATTGAATTTAAGTCAGGGAATTAATAGTGGATTTTAGAGGAACAACAATTCTTTCAGTGCGTCGTGGAGATAGCGTTGTAATTGGTGGTGATGGGCAAGTCACTCTAGGTAACACTATTATGAAAGGTAATGCTAGAAAGGTTCGTAAACTAGCCGGTGGAGAAGTTATTGCCGGTTTTGCCGGTGCAACAGCAGATGCGTTTACCTTATTTGAACGATTTGAAGGGATGCTGGAAAAACACCACGGCAACTTAACCCGAGCAGCGGTGGAAATGGCTAAAGACTGGCGAACAGACCGGATGTTACGAAAGTTAGAAGCCTTGTTGGCCATCGCAGACAGTAAGGATTCCCTTATTATTTCTGGAAATGGTGATGTGATACAGCCCGAGCAAGATTTAATTGCCATTGGTTCAGGTGGGCCTTTTGCACAGTCAGCTGCTCGCGCTTTATTGGAAAACAGTGACTTAAGTGCGCGAGAAATTGTAGAAAAGTCATTGGGTATCGCAGGTGATATTTGTATTTACACCAACCATAACCAAACGATTGAAGAATTAACGTCAGAGGAAAAAAAGTAAGATGAGCCAAATGACACCGAAGGAAATTGTACACGAGCTGGATAAACATATCGTTGGCCAAAATGCAGCAAAAAGGGCGGTTGCTATTGCGCTAAGAAACCGTTGGAGGCGTTCGCAAGTGAGCGAGGGCTTACGTGGTGAAATAACCCCTAAAAACATTCTGATGATAGGCCCAACAGGTGTTGGAAAAACAGAAATAGCCCGTCGATTAGCACGATTAGCGAACGCACCGTTTATAAAAATTGAAGCGACCAAGTTTACCGAAGTCGGCTATGTTGGACGAGATGTGGACTCTATTATTAGAGACCTTGCCGATACGGCCGTTAAGATGATGCGTGAGTCAGAGATGGCGAAGGTCAAGCGTCAAGCGGAAGATGCGGCAGAAGAAAGAGTGCTTAATATTTTACTGCCACGTGCGGAAAGCTCAGATCCAAGCGACATGAGTGGAGATGCAACACGGCAAAAATTTCGGAAAAAGCTTCGCGAAGGTGACTTGGACGAAAAAGACATCGAGTTAGAAGTGAGTGCGCCCAGTGTAGGTGTTGAGATTATGGCCCCGCCAGGCATGGAAGAAATGACCAACCAGCTTCAAGGCATGTTCCAAAATATGTCGTCTGATAAAAAGAAGAAGCGAAAAATGCCCATTAAAAAGGCCTTAGCCGCGTTGGTTGAAGAAGAGGCAGCTAAGCTCGTTAATGAAGAAGAGTTGAAACATAAGGCGATAGAAAACCTTGAGCAAACAGGTATCGTCTTTTTGGATGAGCTGGATAAAGTGTGTAAGCGTGGTGATAGCGGTGGTGCGGACGTATCAAGAGACGGGGTGCAACGTGATTTATTACCGTTGGTTGAAGGGTGTACCGTCACAACAAAATATGGCGCAGTAAAAACAGACCATATCTTATTTATTGCATCAGGTGCTTTTCATGTCTCTAAACCATCAGATTTAATCCCCGAGTTGCAGGGACGATTTCCCATTCGAGTTGAGCTTGATGCCTTAAATGCAAAAGACTTTATACGGATTTTAACAGAACCAGATGCATCGCTAACCGAGCAATACAGTGCATTATTGGCCACAGAAAACGTCAACTTAACATTCACAGATGATGGCATTGCAAAAATTGCAGAGATGGCGTGGAAAGTGAATGAAGGCACTGAAAATATCGGTGCGCGTCGTTTACATACTATCTTAGAGCGTTTATTAGATGACATTTCATTTAAAGCACCCGCTGGTGAAGCGATAAGTGAGCGTGTGGATGCGGCCTATGTAGACAGCCAATTATCTGAACTAACAGCCGATGAAGATTTATCTCGGTTTATTTTGTAGGACACCATGAAATCAATAACAGACATAGCCTTAGACCAAAAAAAACACACATTAACCTTAAGCTTTAATGAGGGTGAGAACATTGAAATGAGTTGTGAGTACTTACGAGTTTACTCGCCCTCAGCTGAGGTTCGTGGTCATGGGCCCGGCCAGGAAGTGTTACAGTTGGATAAAGAAGCGGTCAATATTATGGCTATTGAACCGGTGGGCAATTATGCGGTGAGGCTGGTATTTAGCGATGAGCATGCAACGGGGCTATACAGCTGGCCTTACTTATTGGAGTTGGCAGAAAATAAGGACTCTAACTGGCAAGACTATTTGGCAAGGTTAGAACAAGCAGGGCATCAACGTAAAGGGTAGAGTAGGTGTTCTAATAAGGAGGCATGGTGACAGATAATAAAACAACACATTTTGGTTTCAAGGACGTTCCAGTTGAAGAAAAGGTGGGTAAAGTTAGAGAGGTTTTTGACTCTGTAGCGCCACAATATGACATTATGAATGACTTGATGTCGATGGGGGTTCACCGACTATGGAAACGCTTTACGGTAGAAGTTGCCAATGTAAAACCTGGGCATAAGGTACTTGATTTAGCAGGCGGAACTGGCGATTTATCAGCACTTTTTTCTAAGCGAGTGGGTAGCAGTGGGCAAGTCGTTTTAGCTGATATTAATGAGGCCATGTTACGCGTTGGCCGAGATAGAATGATCGATAAAGGTTGTAGCCATAATATTAGCTATAACTTAGCAAATGCCGAGAGTTTGCCTTATCTGCCGAACCAATTTGACCGAGTTTGTATTGGTTTTGGTTTAAGAAATGTTACCGATAAAGCCGCTGCCTTACGGTCAATGTTTGACGTACTTAAACCGGGAGGTCGTTTGTTAATTTTAGAATTTTCAAAACCAACGAACCCAATTCTAGACAAAGTATACGATATATATTCGTTTAAATTGTTGCCAAAAATTGGTGAATTAATTGCTAAAGACGGCGAAAGCTATCAGTATTTAGCAGAGTCCATTCGGATGCACCCCGACCAAGAAACCCTAAAAGGGATGATGGAGGAGGCTGGGTTTGAGCGTTGCCAAGTCAATAACTTAACGGGTGGCATTGTTGCCGTTCATACGGGTTATAAATTATAACGCGTTATGCCAGCCTTAACGCTTCTCACTAAACCCCTGCAAATAGCGTTTAACCGCTATTTGGCTTACGATCCAGAGGCGCCTAAACATTTAGCTCGTATGGATAATAAGGTGGTTGAGATTTGTTTTCAGCCTTTATCGCTAAGTCTTTTTATTATCATTTGTGACGGTGCCTTGGATATTAGTGATAGTTGCTCAACGCCTGCAGATACTAAGATTATAGGGTCGCCAATTGGATTGGCGCGGCTGGGGTTAACCTCATCAAATGGCAGCGTGATGTCAGGTGAGGTGGTTATTGAAGGGGACTTAGCATTAGGGCAGGCTTTTCAATCCTTTTTAGGCAATATTGACGTGGATCTGGAAGAGCCTCTGTCAGAGCTCACAGGAGATGTCATAGCAAATGCACTGGGGAATACTGCCCGTGATTTTTTTAAATGGTGCGGAAGTGTCTCAACAAGCAGTGGTTTGGATTTATCCGAATATGTTCGTGAAGAACGGCAGCTATTGCCTTCTTCATTTGAAGTTAATCGGTTTAAACGGGATGTGGATGACTTGCGTTTAGCAACCGATAGACTAGAGGCGAGAATCCAGCAGCTGACCCTAAAGCAGCAACAACGTGCGGATAAACCCAAAGAAGGTACTAAGTGATTAAAATGACAATAGCATTCCGCTTACTCCGTATTCAACGCGTATTAATACGTTATGGATTAGATGAGTTTATCTTTAAATTACACCTGTTTAGGTCACTACGATTTTTAAGTTATTTATCACCAAGTTGCTGGTTGGGACGCAGGAAGGAGCCGCGCGGTGTGCGAATTCGAAAAGCGCTAGAAGATTTGGGGCCAATTTTCGTTAAATTTGGACAAATTCTATCTACCCGTCAAGACCTATTAGCTCCTGATATTGGTGCTGAATTATCAAAGTTACAAGACGATGTGCCTGCTTTTGATAATGACCTGGCTCGCAACATAATAGAGCAATCACTTGGCCAACAGATAGATGAGATTTTCTCCGAGTTTTCAGTGAGCCCTTTAGCATCAGCATCCATTGCTCAAGTGCATGCAGCAACGCTGCACTCAGGTGACGATGTGGTGGTAAAAGTGATACGACCGGGCATTAAAAAGGTCATTGATGCAGACGTGGCCGTACTTTACACACTGGCCGAACTGGCTAATAAATATTGGGGTGAAGCAAAACGCTTGCACCCAGTAGATGTTGTTCGTGAATTCGATGCAACCATACATGATGAGCTGGACCTAGTACGTGAGGCAGCGAATGCAACACAATTACATCGAAACTTTGAAGCATCTGAAGAGCTCTATATCCCCCAAATATATTGGGATTATACGCGGCAAAACGTTATGGTCATGGAGCGTATTTATGGAACGCCAATCGGTCAAATAGAGGTTCTTAAGAAGAAAAATATCGATTTAAAGCAGTTAGCTGAACGTGGCGTAGAAATATTTTTTGCACAGGTATTTCGTGACAACTTCTTTCATGCAGATATGCACCCAGGGAATATTTTTGTATCAGATGAAGGGCAATACATTGCCATCGACTTCGGGATTATGGGAACGGTTACACTGGAAGATCAGCGCTATATGGCAGAAAACTTTCTTGCTTTCTTTCAACGTGATTACTACCGAGTGGCCGAATTACATATTGAGTCTGGTTGGGTGCCAAAACACACAAAATTAGGTGACTTTGAAAGTGCTATTCGGGCGGTTTGTGAGCCCATTTTTGAAAAGCCACTCAAAGAAATTTCCTACGGCAATTTATTGCTACGACTTTTCCAAACAGCGCGACGTTTTGACATGGAAGTGCAGCCACAATTAGTTTTATTGCAAAAAACATTATTGAACATTGAAGGCTTAGGGCGTCAACTGTATCCAGATTTAGACTTATGGCAAACAGCCAAGCCTTACTTAGAAGACTGGTACAAAAACAGAATGGGTCCTAAGGCTACTTTTAATAAGCTGAAAACTAAGCTCCCTTTACTGGCTGAGAAATTCCCGGAATTGCCTGATATGGTCTATAAAGTATTAGACGAGGCCTCAAAAGGCGAGTTGGAAATTAACTGGAAGTCTAAACAACTCGATCGTCTAGAAGACCGAATGATAAAAAACCACCGTAGTAGCGTGATGGCAATCACCGGTGGTAGCTTGCTAATCTCAGCTGCAATACTATTAGGTCTGGATGGTTTTTCACCGTTGATGTTGAAAGGAGCGCCTGTGACGAGTTGGGTGCTGGGTGGTTTGGGTGTCGTTTTATTGTTGCGTGCACTCAATAGAGATTAGAGAGGGGTTATGACATTACTAGAAACACCGTTTTGTGATACTGGTCTACTAGCCCCAGACTTTAACTTGCTGGGTGTCAACAATAAGCATTGGACACGAAATGAGTGTATGGGCGAGCATGGGTTGTTGGTCATGTTTATTTGCAACCACTGCCCCTATGTAAAAGCCATTCAACAGCGTTTGGTAGAGGACATGGCTGTGTTGCAAGATAACGGCATTGGTGTAGTTGCTATCATGTCAAATGATCCAAATGACTACCCAGATGACTCGTTTGAGAACATGCAACAAATCGCCAAAGACAAGCAGTATAACTTCCCCTATCTGATTGATCCGACACAGCAAATTGCTAAAGCTTATCAAGCCGTCTGCACGCCAGACTTCTTTGGTTATAACCGGCAAGGGGAGTTACAGTATCGTGGCCGTTTAGATGAAACCGGTCAGAAATTAAACATTAAGGCTGTAAAAAGAGAGCTTGTTGAGGCTATGTTATTGGTTGCCAAAACAGGTAAAGGGCCTACAGAGCAAGAGCCCAGTATGGGTTGCTCCATAAAATGGATAGCTTGATGACGACTAATATTTTCAGTGTTCGACAGTGGCCCATACTACTGGCCTTTGGCCTAGGGTTGTACTGGGCACTTGCCTACGCTTGAAGGTTTTAACTGGGTGAGCGCCTAGACGTCTTTCATGTGTTTATTCAACCTTAGCAGCGAGTGTACGGGTCAGCAAGCTTGCTGTGAACAAGCGTACCCTCAACGATACCCGTCTATAACCATTGCACCTATATGATATTTTTGCACTAAAAAGGTGCTATAAAATGAATGGCCTGCGACGTTGTAAAAACCTAAATTAACAAAGACATGCCGTTATTTAAGGGGTTGAAGGCTGGATAATTAATGCTGGCATGCTTGTTGCTCTTCAGTAAATGAATCATAGGCGTAGCAGTATGTGTGCTTAATGGTCTGCTTCCATTCATTCTATATTGAGAGAAAATAATATGTCTTACTTAGTCCCCTCAGAATTCGTTACAAAAATGGTAGATGCTGGTGAATCCAAAATCTTCATGTCCACTCGAGACACCTTAATCCGTTCGTATATGGCAGGTGCTATTCTTGCTTTAGCGGCTGCTTTTGCAATCAGTGTGGCGGTTCAAACAGGGTCACCTCTGATTGGCGCTATCTTGTTCCCAGTTGGTTTTTGTATGCTTTACCTAATGGGGTTTGATCTATTAACGGGGGTGTTTGTACTATGCCCGCTCGCGCTTATAGATAAAAGGCCCGGCGTAACCGTTGGCGGGGTTCTTAGAAACTGGGGGCTGGTTTTTTCTGGTAACTTTGCTGGTGCATTAACAGTTGCTTTTATGATGGCTTTTATTTTTAGTTATGGATTCTCTATTGATCCGGGTGCAATAGGTCAGAAGATAGCGACAATAGGAGAGTCTCGTACCTTAGGCTATGCTGAATTTGGTACTGCCGGGTGGTTTACTATTTTTATTCGTGGCATGTTATGTAACTGGATGGTATCAATGGGTGTTGTAGGCGCCATGATTTCAACATCGGTTAGCGGTAAAGTGATTTCAATGTGGATGCCGATTATGTTGTTCTTTGCGATGGGGTTTGAGCACTCTGTTGTTAATATGTTTTTATTCCCCTCAGGGATTATTATGGGAGCAGAGTTCTCATTTATGGATTACTTGGTATGGAATGAGATTCCTACCGTATTAGGTAACTTAGTGGGCGGCTTAGCTTTCACAGGGTTAACGTTATACACCACACATGTAAAAACAGCCGCTAAGCGTAGTCTATAACGTTAATACGGAACTGAAGCCCCTAAGTAGCTAGTCTACTTAGGGGCTTTGCATGAAAAGGGGGGTATGCAAATACCTTTTCGTTCATATGGAACCTCAGCTATGTCCGCAGACATTATTTGTGACTGTTAAGCCCCTGTTGTTTGTGCTGAGGCTGGGCTGACACTCTTTTCATTGTAAAAGTACCATACGTATGATTAAAGAATTACAAATTTCAATCGGCCAGTATTCTGATAAGGGCCGTAAAGAAATCAACCAAGATTTCCATGGTGTGTCTACGCCATTAGAGCCATTGTTAACTTCGAAAGGTATCGCCATTGCAATATCAGATGGTATTAGCAGTAGCGATGTCAGCCAAATTGCCAGTGAGGCTGCTGTGACGGGTTTTTTAAGCGATTACTTTGATACACCAGAGGCATGGTCGGTAAAAAAATCAGCCCAGCGTGTCATTGCGGCTAGTAACTCTTGGTTATTTTCACAAAGTCAGCAAGGCCTTCATCGCTATAATAAAGATAAAGGCTACGTATGTACGCTGAGTGCCATGGTTATTAAATCAACCACGGCACATCTTTTTCATGTGGGTGATGCGAGGATTTATCAAATTCATGGAGGTTCATTTGAGCAACTGACAGATGATCATCGGTTATGGGTGTCGGAGGACAAAAGTCACCTTAGCCGTGCGTTAGGTGTGTCACAACAAATAGATATTGATTACCGTTCATTGGCTGTGGAAGTGGGCGATGTTTTTTTATTGGCCACTGATGGCGTTTATGAGTACGTTGATGCAAGGTTTGTTAACGACAGTCTCAGCAATAATAAAACTAACTTACATCAAGCAGCAAAAGAGATTGTTGACGAGGCGCTAGCGCAAGGCAGCACGGATAATTTGACCGCCCAAATTATTCGAGTTGATGAGCTTCCGACTCAAGATGCAGGTGAAATGTATCAGCAGCTAACAACCTTACCCTTTCCGCCAGAGTTAGAGGAGGGCGTTGATTTTGATGGTTATAACATCCTTAGAAAAGTACATTCAAGCAGCCGTAGCCATGTTTATTTAGCGAGAGACCTCGAGACAAAAGAGCAGCTGATCCTTAAGGTGCCCTCTATTGATTTGAGAGGAGATACGGCCTATTTAGAACGTTTTTTTATGGAAGAATGGGTTGGGCGACGACTCGATAACGCACATGTTTTAAAATCATGCACGCAAACTAGAAAGAAGAATTATTTATACATTGTTACTGAGTATATCGAAGGGACGACGCTTACTCAGTGGATGGTCGATAACCCTCAACCTAACATGGAAACGGTGCGGGGTATTATTGAACAAATTGCCAAAGGCTTACGTGCCTTTCATCGGCAAGAAATGCTGCATCAAGATTTACGACCAGCCAATATAATGATTAACAACGAAGGGATGGTTAAAATCATTGATTTTGGCTCTACCCAAGTGGCCGGCTTGGCAGAAATATCTACACCGCTTGAGCAAGTGAATTTATTAGGGACGGCTCAATATACGGCACCTGAATATTTTTTAGGTGCAGCAGGGACCCCCAGGTCAGACCTTTTTTCCCTAGGTGTTATTACTTACCAATTACTGACCGGCAAGTTGCCCTATGGTGCAGAGGTTGCTAAATCAACAACGCGGTCTGCGCAAAATAAATTGAAATACCAATCGGCCCTGCATAAAGATAGGGCGATACCTGCGTGGGTTGATGAGGTGATAAAGAAAGCGGTCCACCCTAACCCTTACTCGCGGTATGAAGAGCTGACAGAGTTTGTCTATAATCTGAGGCGGCCCAGTAAGGAGTTTGTCAGCAAGGCTAAGGCCCCTTTGTTGGACCGCGACCCTGTGCTTTTCTGGAAAGGAGTGTCGTTATGCCTTTTAGTGGTTGTGATTGGGCTATTAATCCGATAAGCCCATGGGCTTATCGGATTAATTAGACGGCGTATTAAAAACTACTTGTTGAGTTGGGATTGGTTCATTAAGTGAGCCCAATGTTTATGTTGTGAGATCATTAGGCCTTCATCTTCAAAGTTGCTGCCAGACACTAAGGGCGTAATACCGAGTTCTGTTGCCAGTTTATCAGGGCCGTTAATAAGGTTCTTAGCCCCCCTAGACATATCGCTCCAGTGGGACTTTTTGCCCATAAAGCCAATTTGACTATTATTAAACGCGGTTAAATCGTCAGGTGTTGCCATGCCGGTTGCGTTGAAAAAGTCTTCATATTGCCTTAAGCGGCGCTCGCGGGCTTTATCGGATTCACCTATAGGAGCAATGCAATAGGTGGTTACTTCTGTTTTATCAACACTAATAGGGTTAAAGCGACGAATTTGTGTGCTCATTTGGTCCATTAGCAGAACGTTAGGGTATAGGCATAAGTTGCGAAAGAAGTCTCCCATAAACTTAGCCTTCAGTGCGCCGTATTTTTCCTCAAGTTCTGACACTCTACCGCTAATATGGAGGGGCCTATGAGCCGTCCCAGTTCGGTCAGCTTCTGCCCATAGGACAACGTGACCATGCCCAAAATCATAGTAACCACTTGCCAGTTTTGATTTACCTGAGGCAATGGCGGCAACATCAACAGGTTTTACCGTATCTTTCGCACCTTGTATCTTTTGGCGGTTAACAATGGTCATAACGTAGTTACCATGGATGGCTTCCAGATGAAACCCATCAACACCATTTTCAGCTTGCAGTTTCCAGTTACCGTTGTAGGTGTAGCTAGTGGTACCAGGTAATACCTCTAAACCCTCATCAGATTGGTCGACTAGCATATCAATCATATGTGTTGAATCACCTAGGTGCTCTTTAAGGGTGCAGGCATCATCATCCAGTGTCCCGAAAACAAAGCCACGATAACTGTCGATATTACCAATGGCTTGGAGCCCCAGCTCGTCCTTGCTGAAATGGTCACTATAGCCAACATTACCTTTGCTTTCGCCACAGTCTAAAAGAGTTCCTTTGGTATCAAAACACCAAGCGTGGAATGGGCAGGTTAATGTTCTGGCGTTACCGCATGCGGTGTTAATAAGTTGTGCGCCCCGATGGGTGCAGGCGTTGATAAAGCCGTGTAGCTGCCCTTCTTTATCGCGAGTGACAATGACCGGCTGGCGACCCATTTGAACGGTGAAGTAATCATGTGGGTTTTTTAGCTGACTTTCATGGCATAAGTACAGCCAGCTTTTTTCAAAGACATGCTCCATTTCCATTTCAAATATGTCGGGGTCAGTGAATATTTGACGGTCGGAACGATGAATGCCTTTTTCTTCATCACAAGATAAGTAACTTAAGAAATCAAACGGTTGCTTGTTGTCCATGCTTTCCCCAGGGTCTATAAGAAGTGGATAATGCGCCAAGCTTAAATAAGCATTGGCTTATACATGAAAACCATACCCCTAACGACTGTTTGTTTCAAGTGAAAGTGGGTCCGTAAGGTTTTTTCATACTCTTAAATGACGGTGAGGTAATACAAGTATATTAGCGAGGTGGGTGGGATTAGTTCTATTTTAAATTAAAATTACTCGTGTATAAGAAAGTAGGAGGTTTCTCTTGGCGTAGGTTTACGTGTAAAATAGCTGACTTCTTCTAATGATAAGTATGCGTTGTACTGATCAGCTACCGATTAAAAAACAAGAATCAATCATGAGCCAAACACCTCCCCGTAAAATGCTGGCTAACGCCATTCGTGTCCTAAGTATGGACGCTGTTCAACAAGCTAATTCAGGCCACCCTGGAGCCCCAATGGGAATGGCAGATATTGCCGAGGTTCTGTGGAATGACTTCTTGTCTCACAACCCTGCTAATCCACACTGGGTTAACCGTGATCGGTTTGTTTTATCGAATGGCCATGGTTCAATGCTGTTGTATTCGCTATTACACTTGTCTGGTTACGACTTAAGCATTGAAGAATTACGTAACTTCCGTCAGTTGCATTCAAAAACACCTGGGCACCCAGAGTATGGCTATGCGCCTGGCGTGGAAACGACGACCGGCCCACTAGGGCAAGGTGTTACCAATGCGGTGGGTATGGCTTTGGCCGAGAAAGTATTGGCGGCGCAGTTTAATAAGCCTAACTTCCCGGTTGTTGATCACTACACCTATACATTTATGGGTGATGGCTGTTTGATGGAGGGTATTTCTCATGAGGCCTGTTCATATGCCGGCACCCTCGGTTTAGGTAAGCTGATCGCGTTTTGGGATGATAACGGTATTTCTATTGATGGCGATGTTGAAGGCTGGTTTACCGATGATACCCCAGCACGATTTGAAGCGTATGGCTGGCACGTGGTTCGTAGCGTTGACGGGCATGATGCGGCGGACATTAAGCAAGCAATCGAGCAAGCTAAAAAAGAAACTAATAAGCCAACCTTAATTTGTTGTAAAACAGTGATTGGTTCAGGTGCACCTAATAAAGAAGGAACGCACCATGTACACGGTGCACCACTAGGCGCTGAAGAAATTGCCGAAACCAGAAAAGCCCTAGGATGGAGTGCACCAGCATTTGATATTCCTCGTGATATTAAGGCCGGATGGGATTCGAGTGAAAAGGGAGAGCAAGCAGAAAGTGCTTGGGAAACCTTGTTTGAATCATATGTTGAGCAATACCCTGAATTGGCTGATGAGTTATTACGTCGTTTAGCCGGTGAGTTGGCAGATGACTGGGACGAAAAATCAACAGCTTTTATTGCCAATACGCAGAAAGCTGCGCAAACGATTGCCTCGCGTAAAGCGTCGTTAAATACGCTAAATGGCTTTGGCCCACTATTACCCGAGTTCCTGGGTGGTTCTGCCGATTTAACCGGTTCGAACCTAACTGAATGGACGGGTTGTACTGATGTGGATGGAACGAATGCCAATGGTAACTACCTGCATTATGGGGTGCGTGAATTTGGTATGAGTGCGATTCAAAATGGTATTGCCTTGCACGGAGGGTTTATTCCTTACGGAGCAACGTTCTTAACCTTCTCTGATTACGCTAGAAATGCCGTGCGTATGGCGGCGTTAATGAAGTTGAGAAATATTTTTGTTTATACGCATGATTCAATTGGCTTGGGTGAAGATGGTCCAACCCA
>ERZ1027208.443-NODE-443-length-16129-cov-7.958007_pt1 | contig 16129 bp, 9 predicted proteins | sample MGYA00520867_ERZ1027208 | MGnify/ENA primary metagenome ERZ1027208 (study PRJEB33311, sample SAMEA4378413) | marine metagenome | biome: Marine biome; feature: Fjord; material: Water | collected 2014-07-20T08:00:00Z/2014-07-... | depth 75 m ...
GACGGGGGATGAAACAGGAGGCATCAAAATAATCTCGCAAGCAAGACAGGACAGCACGAAAAAAAAGGGGCGAGTTAAAACAACTCAAACAACAAAATACAGTGAGAGTACAAAACACGGCTCTAGAAAAAAACGCCCGATTTAGAATCAGAAGAATTCCCTCAAGCCCCAAAAAACGCGCCAGAAGCGCGCGAAAAATGGCCTATCTCACAAACCCAAACACAACCTGAGACATAACAATATCAATCGATAAACGAAAAAAATATTGCTACTCAACAAAGAATCAATTGGGGTAATATACAAAACTGAATGTACATTGCTGAGAGGGTGACCCCCAGTCAAGAAAAACTTAACGAATTTTTAATTATTTGGATTTGGGAAAATTAAAAATATTATAACTCAAAATCAATGAGTTAGCATAAGCATACGCAATGCATCTATATATTTATATGAATTCTCGTATTGCGAAAATATATTCTCGCAATAAGAATTACGTCAGCGAAATTTGCGCGGTAATACCCACTCAAATTTCGGGTCTTCAAATTTAAAATAGACATCCAAAATCTGCAAGTGAACGTAAATTCTATTTGATCGCAAAATCATCCTTATTGAATATGACCTAATGCATTGCATTAAATCACGCCCCGCGCTGTCTATCTCGCAACTCAACACGCGAAAAGAGCGTGGCACAAATTTGTTCACTCAATTAGATTCACAGCGGAATTAGCGACGCAAACAGACAAACCATGCGACCAGTACAGACACTGCAAATCCGAGGATTTCTAAGATATATCAATTACTGAATGATTGCCCGCACATCGAAAGCTATCAGGCTATCGATCAGCGTGTGCTAACGATGCTGTGACTGCAATGGACACCGTTAAGCATGCATAATATTTCCGGTCAACACATTTTCATTCCAAATTTTTTCCGTTCTATTACCTGACCTAATCGTACAAACCTTGCATCACTCTAAATCTGAGTTGCATGACAGGCTTCTAAGTAGCCACGTAGATAAGACTATTGAAATGGAGGATTTCATCAAGGTATCGTTTCCGATACAATTTTTACAAGGTTATCCAACCATCACGAATTGCGACTGCAATCGCTTGTTCGCGTGTAGTGGCACCCAGTTTTTTCCGAATAGACAACAAGTGTTTTCGCACTGTGACCTCAGCAATGTTTCCATTGAATGCGATCTGGTCATTGCGTAGTCCGCACGCCAACCAATTGAGAACATCGTATTCTTTGGCCGTCAGGGACGTCCTTCTAATGTTGATCCGGCCAGACACCTCTGTGTTTTGCTGCGTCGGCATATTTGCTGCAATAATCGCATGAATGATCTTTAGCCGGCTGAAACCAATGCTGGCGTCAACTTCTGCCAAGGTGTGTTCGGTGCAGAAAACAACCATAGCCCTGTACCCTGACGAGAGGCTTCCAGAAGTGTTTGCATACAAGGATCCATACCCATGTGCCTTTAGATCATGGTTCAATTCATAGGCAGGATCGGACCGTTCCAAGACCCCACAATCAGTCATTACTTCTGGAAGACGATTAATCAGAGCAGAAATAAATGGATCAACAAGATGGTACTGTTTGGCCTCGTATTGTTCCAGCCAAACAGCAGACATCGAAGAACGCCCCCACCCCGGCTGATCACCCAACAAAGTTGTTCCACCAACATTCACAGCATTTCCACCTATGCCGTGAACGATGCTCTGTATGATCCGCCAATTATCTTCGTCATCGCCATTGACTTTGAATCGCTCGTTAATCTCGCTAATCGTTCTTTCAAAAGGTTCGAGCTGGGAAATCATTCAATCCATCTTACTATTACAAGTCAATATCGCCATATTTCATCGAAGGAAATTATGATCGTTTCATACGACCATATCGAACACGTCGTCCTGTGCATAGAAATTTTTATTCAACTTCTGTTGGAGGTGTGTTCACGATGGAGTCCGGTACTAGATAGTGCCTGCAACGAATGGTTATCCGCCGCCCTGCGTACTGGCACCAAAACGGTCGTGTTTTCTTTTTGCTCTTGCAGCAAAAGGTAGCCGAACCAGCGTCTGGCCATTCGCAACATATTGGGCTTTTCGCTTGCGTGAAGTCTTCCGAAACTGGCATTTTATTTTCCGGAAATTCTAGCCGCTTTTCGCCCCGTCACTTCTCAAACTGAACGCCTGTCACGACGAGGAGACAAAGATTTTCAGACAATGCTGGTCTGCACACCACCGGCATACGAACCGCTCCCCGCCCACATCCGATATGGCAGTTCCACATTTTGGGTACGCCCCGGACATCCACAGCAGGCCTAGTATCTGTTTTCCTCAGGAGCTAAAAATGTTCGATTTATACAATTGAAACCGTATACTTAAGTTAAAAAAAGTTGTCATTCATCATTGATCCCTCCACATTTCAGTCATATTTCGCTGATAAAAATTCACTTTCTACATTTAGAAGAAAGTGTAACTAGATGACCGTAACCCAGCGCACAATTTATGATACCGATAATGAGTTTTCATGGACATCCATACAGACCACCTATGACACTGACGTCGTCGGCGGCGTTCGCAGCACGCGTTCGCTATTTGATGACACACACGAAGAATTTGGAACATATGAAGACGGGGTTTTGGTTCAAACTTATGTGGTCGATACCGGTAGTGCATTTACGTATAGCAACAAAAATATTACTTATGATGAGACAGGTAACATTGCGGAAATCGGCACTGTATTTGACGATTACACACGATTAACGTCGACATTTGTTGACGGAAATTTGGTCAACACACTTAGCCGTGATGGTTTTTATGACTCTCCATATCTGAGCCTTGGAGATATTCATGATTGGCAGTCTGTATCGACAAACTATGACGTCAATGGCGGCATTACAGACATAACCACTGTTTATGATGACCAAACTTACACATTTGACGTATTCGATGTCGCTGGAACCAAAAACTGGACTGAAACCCGAACCTCGTTTGACGCCGCTGGCACAATGGAAAAAAAGGCAATTGTGTTCGATTCTGGTGTGCGCGAAATCCAAACCTTCCAAGACGGTGTGCGCTCTGGAATTAGTCAGTATGACAATGTTGATGCATCAACAGGTGAAGCGTCAGCAGACGGTGGTGCCAGAAACTGGACTGAAATTCACACCGCTTTCGACACTGCCGGCGTCATTGTAACCCGCGAGGCCATATTTGATACTGGCGTGCGTAAGATCGAAACGTTCGAAAACGGCGTGCGTTCCGCAGTTAGTCAGTATGACAACATTGCCCCGTCAACAGACGAAGGGCCCACAGACGGGGGCTCGAAAAACTGGACTGAAATCCATACCACATACGATGCTGCTGGCACTATCGAACACTATTCCGCGGTGTTTGATACGGGCGTACACAAAACCCAAAAATTTGAAAATGGCCTGCGTTCTGAGATGGTTGAACAGGATTTGAAAGACAGCACTACTTGGGAGACGCGCGAAACATTTTTTGATGCTGGTAACATCACGCAACGAAATGTGACGTCTGATAAAGGCGATATTACTATTACGCTATTCGAAGGTGGGGCTCGCTCGCAAACTTTGCAATACGATGGCGACGATAGTGCCCATTGGTTGGTACAGATTTACGAATATGCCGAAGATGGTAGCCAAGAAGTTACGAACTATGCCAGCGCGGAAGAAATCCCAGAAGAGATCCTTGGATACTTCCCGCAAATCGAAATTCCTGAAGCTTCGACAGAGTACGTTCTGGATTTCAACAACGACGTTAACGTCACGGATGGTGATCAGGTGCTGGATGGCAACTTCGTCATCGATATTGGGCAAGGAAAATATAACATCCAAGGCATTGTCACTCCAAGTGAATATGGCGGCGAGTCCGCAGATACTGATCTGGAAGCGTTTAACTCTTGGGGGGCCACCTTTGGATTTTCCCTTGTTGATGATGAAGGCGAGTTCGATTTTGCCAGCTTGTCATTGGCGAATACGTCGCGCGCGGACCCTACAGGTATTCCAGAAGGGAGTTGGGCCAATAAAGTCACTATCAATGGTTATCATGATGGTGAAACGGTCCAAAGCATCGAGATCGACCTAACATTTGAACACGTCACGCACCACCTGAATTGGGAAGGGCTTGATCACATTGAATTTGTTGCAACGGGCGGCGACATCACAAACGATCACGTCGAAAATGCGGGTTGGTTCTCGATGGACGACCTTGTCTTTATTGCCTGACCAAAATGGTGAGGGTACAGCGTTTTGAAAGTGCGCTGCATCGTCATCAACACCAGAAATCAGTGACCGGTGTTTTTGGGGAACATACGATAGCCCGCCATAAAGGACGTGTTTATCAAACGCTGAGCTCCGCGTATTGGTGATCACCGCCGATTGTGACGACAAATGAACGCAGTGGGTATGATGGGCATTGTTGCCCAAATCGGATGCAGGGCGTCCCCCTTCCACCAGACAGGTTTACCCTTTGGGCTCTGTGGTAGATATGCCAAGAGCGGTGTATCAGCAGAGAATGGTAATGCGGACTTGGATTTTCGCAATCTGTCTTTCGAAGTTCCTCACCATCAACGCCTGCCTGAATGGTTTCACGCAAGGCATACCCCTACTGGTCAGTCGATACGGCATTTGAAGCCACCGTGCCTTGTAGGCGCTCTCTTCGCCCTCTCTGTCTGCGATGGCACCTGAGCGGGATCTAGAGGCACAAAGCAGCCCGAAAACAAACACAGGTGGTATGGGCCTAGGAAGCCGGACCCGTACCGGCCTATCAACCCGTTGTGCGCTTCTCCAATATAAGGTTTTCCATTTCGCGCTGTTGCTCAGCAGATGCCCAACCTTGAGTGAGTAACGCAATTGTCCTGACAATATCTTCATTACCCAAATCCGTTGACCCATCCACAAGAGAACGCCAACTCACTTGGAATAAAATGCGGAACGTCGCGCGGGCAGTCGCGTAATGTACATCTCGGGGCAGATGCGATAGCGTCCGCTCCCTCACTCGCATCCGATCGGTCAAACGTTCAAATTCCGAGAACCGGTGTGTGGCCGACCCCCTATGTTGGCGGAACCGTGCAAGCGAGCGTGGCTCGCTCCAGACATTTCCCAAAACCGCGAGACGCGACCACATATCAACATCAAAAATAAACGGAAACGACGGAGAAAATCCGCCAACCGTTTCGTACGAGGACCGCCGTACAATGATTGACGGAAAAGTCATCCACGAAAAGAACCCAAGTTCTTGAACCAGATCAGTCTGCACGCCCGGCTTCGTGGATGCTGAGGGCCAATGCCCCGCAAGCTGGTCGTCTTCATCAATGGATTGCCAGCCCGAGAACGCAGCCACAAGATCATCCCGCGCGATCATCGGATCAAGAACTGCATCGTAGAATCCGGGTTCAACCCGGTCATCCTGATGCACAAAATGCACAAAATCGCCCCGTGCAATTTCAATGCAGCGGTTATGATTGCCGATCAGACCCAGATTGGCATCATTACGTACATACTTAACTCTAGGTTCATAATCTTTTACGATCTCGGCGACATTTCCACTCGGAGAGCAGTCATCAACAACAACAATTTCGCCCCAATCCGCGCCACGATCTTGTTCCAGAATGCTCTCGATACATCCTCGCAACCAACTTTCCCGCCCTACTTCATAGACGGGGATCATGATTGATATGCTGCAGGTATCCGTGTTGCTTGGCCGCTGTGTAATCGGAACATATCCATATTCGGCTCGCCTTTCGCCTACAGGCCATCTTTCTATATCGAGTAATGAAGCAATCTTTGGTTCTTTGAGGATGCGGCTAAGATCGTGCGCCCACCAGTCAGCTCCAAGGCCGCTTAAGACCCTACGGCATTGTTGTTGTCGAATGTCCCCTATTGGGCGGGTTGCACAAAGGTCTTTGAGTGCTCTCAGGGCGATATCTACAGGCGCGTTCGCCCCTTGTGGCACCGTAAACGCCTTTTGGTCCAACTCTGCACACATATTAAATGCTGTTTCAGCCTCGTCCAGACGTCCTTGCATTGCAAGAATTCGACCCCATAAATCGTATAGATATTCTGGGCCTGTTTCACTGCGCAACGTTTCCTCAATGACTGCAATCGCGTCGTCATTTTGACCCAAGCGGTGCAATACATCGGCAAGCACACTGGTCACCAAAGGGCGGTCTTGATGAAGGGTCAGCGCGCGCCGAAACATCTTTTCCGCTGCAGGTAACTGGCCATTATTGCGATACAACGTGCCCAATGCCATGATCGGATTAACATCCTTGGGATCAAACCGCAGCGCATTATTAAAGGATGTTGCCGCTGCTGCACGGTCACCAGATCCAAGCAGGGCATTGCCTAACGAAAAATGATACCTTGCTACACCGTCATGCAATAAAATCGCGTGACAGTAAGCCGCGATGGCACGGCCATCCAGCTTCTTCGTGCGTAAGATCTTGCCCGCAAGGAAGTATAATTCAGCCTGATCAGGGGCCAGTGCGATAGCCGCTTTGACCGCCGCATGCGCTTGATTTGATCGTCCCAGAGCGAGCAGCGTATCTGCAAGAGCTTCGTGGTAAACCGACACCGTTTCATCTAGCCGAACCGCCTCACCGAACGCCTTTGCCGCCCTCTTAGGATGCTTAATAGCCTGCAATCTCTTGCCCAACGCATACCAATAGCCAGACTTGCCGGGATCAAGGATAGTTGCCTTCCTTGCCGCCTCAAGAGCTGCGGTTTGGTGCCCTGCAGCGGCATGGGATTTGCTGCTTTCCCAGTGCCACGCAGCAATGGTTTGGGGATAATCCGAATGCCCGCGCCCCGGACTATGAGCCGCCCAATCTGTTTGCCAATCTGCAGCGAGACGGTCCAAATCGTTTTGATGTTGGTCAAGGTCATTGCTTTTGTACAAATCAAAAAGCGCAGCAACTCCACGCGTTTCGGCCTCGTATTCTGACAAAGTATCGACAGCGTTGTCGTGGTTGCGATTGCCCACCGAAACATAGCCGTCAATCTTCTCCTGATTGATGCTACGGCTGATGTCAAAACCGGCACCGCAGGCCTCAAACGCGCGACCTAATTCGGCTCTCCAGTCTTTCAGTAAATGGTCATAATGCACAACAGCGCGGCGCATCCCTCGGGTGCACCGTTCAGCATCTAACATATAACTCTGCCAAAGCTTTAGCGCATGCTCGCGCGTCATCCCGTTGCGCCGCTCTAAGGATTGGCTAACCTCAAGGGGATGCCTGCACCCAATGAGGCAAATAGGGGTCACGTTCATGCTCTCGAATGCATGACGCCAAATTGGAAACGTCCGCGACATCCTTGGATCTTTCACCACAACACCAGAAGATCGATCAAGCACGCCTTGCAAAATGCGCACGGCCTCCTGACTGTCCGTCTGAAAAGTAGTCATATCCTGCCAGCTGTCATGCAACACTTTGGGATCAGACCAGTGGCGGTCCTGCCTTTGCAATAGCAGGTCATTGAAATTGACGATGGTTTCAGATTCCCAATACCCAGGCCTATTGAAGACATTTGGCGGGATCAGGTTTCGAGGCATATCGAGCCCCAGCAGATTAAGTGTCCGCGAGAGCGCTGACGTACCGGAGCGATGCATGCCCATGACAACAACAAAGCTGTTCTCAAGTGGGATCATGGGAAAATCGTATCCAGCATTTTCTGGCAGCAATGTCACAGGCGATTCATCCTCTCGTCGTTCACAGAACTTTTGTTCTTTTTGGCACCAACTGACAACTCGTTTTCGTTAAGCGGCCCCGAGCGGCGTATGTGTGACATTGTTATCCAAGTCGGCCAGTTGGTTCATCGACTGCCTAAAAGCGTCATACCAATGAACCAACCCGATCAAGCCCTAGCTCTCAACTTCGAATTTCAGGAGGAGTATTGTTCGAAATTGGCAAAGCCATCTTGATGAATTCAGTTAAAGCCAAATCAAAATCACTCGATTCAGGCTGCTCAAAAACTTTGCCATCTAACGTTAGCAACGGCGCGAGATAACCTGATGAAGGGCGCTATTTCTGTAACCCGGTACAAACCGCCTGATCGGGTCGGGCGCGACTGCAAATGCCTGACGACTATACCCCGTGGATGGATGTATTTTCCTGCCTTCCCGATAGGCTTGGTTACCGCTCACTCCAAAAACAGAACCAAAGAAACCGAAAAATGTCTAAATGAACCCTAAGCTGGATTGAACCAACGTCAGATAAACCAACAGAAACGATCCAACTCTGCGGATTCCCGCAGGGACGCGTAGAAACGGCACCGACCACCTATTTACATAGCCGACCGCCCCGTATCACATGTGCCCTCATGGGAGACATAAATGCAAAATGAGGCCGATATTGAGCGTGCACCGACAAAGATGCGGAAACGTGTGCTGGGTGTTTTACTCATTACAGTTGTGCTTGCCACATTGGCGATCTTTTTTGGGGCCCAACACTATTTTAAAAAACTAGAGACAGAAACCGCGTCCAACCGCATGGTATTGTACCAACGCGCATTGAACGAGCGGCTACGCCGTCACCAGCACTTGCCCTTTGTATTGAAAAGTGACCCTCGCTACGCACAGGCTTTGCAACCCAACTCGATAGAGGCTGACATCAACGATAGATTGCAACGGTTGGCCAGTGAGGCCCAATTGGAAGCGATCTACCTCATGGATGCCACAGGACGCGTTCTTGCGACCTCAAACGCTGATCAACCCGATAGTTTCCTTGAACAAAATTATGGTTTTCGCCCCTATTTTCAGGACGCCTTGAAAGGTAACCGCAGCGATTACTTTGCGATTGGTGCCACATCCGACAGACCCGGTTATTTCGTCGCTGAACCCGTTTCATTTGCCTCGAACACCCAAAAGGGTGTCATTGCAATCAAACTGGATGTCAGCGAACTCCAGCGTTCATGGGAAAGCGATAGTGAAACCGTCGTTGCCATCAATGAAGACAATATCGTGGTTTTGGCCTCAAACCCTAACTGGCTATACCGCCCTATCAGCGCCCTAGACCCAAAGGTTCGGAAAGCCATTTTGGAAAGCCGTCAATTTGGCAACGAAACCCTCGAACCTCTAAATTGGACACCCATAGGAGAAGATCGCATGAGGATCGAAGGGGCCGACTATTTGCTGGCGTCTGGCAGGTCCGAGTGGCGCAATTGGACCGTCCATTATCTGCATCCAGAAAACATCATCTTGCGTGAAACGCTTTTGACGACTGCTTTTTTCGGCAGTATCATCACTTTCCTTTTGGGTTTTGCTACATTTTTGCGATCCCGGCGCATTGAATTAGCTTACACTGCATCTGAGCGTCGGCGCACAGAATTAGTTGAGACAAATCAGCGCCTAGAACACGCACAAACAGAATTGGCGCGTAATGCTAAACTGGCCGCGCTTGGGCATTTGGCGGCCTCTGTCACGCATGAGTTGGGTCAACCCATCAGCGCGTTCCGAAACCACCTTGCGGCTGCGGAAATCAGCAATGAGATCACTTCGCCTCAAACGGCCAAAAACCTAAACAAACTTGTCGACCGTATGGAAGCCGTCACCGCGCAATTCAAATTTTTCGCACGCGGGCGGGGTGACAAAAAGACCAGCGTAAATCTGGCAACGGTCTTTGAAGAAGTTGAGAATTTATTGCACGTAGAACTATTAGAAGGGCAGATTGATTTTCATCCTGCAAAGTTGCCCTACCCTATCACAATCCATGCGCATCAAATCCAGTTGGAACAAGCCTTGGTCAACCTCGTTAAGAATGCGATCCATGCTGTAGAAGATACGGTTAATCCAACGATACGAATTGATGTTGTCACTGGATTGGACAGTCTTGAAATCCACGTGGCTGACAATGGTTCGGGCCTTGCAAATGCGACCCTCACCGATCTGCAGGAACCGTTTTTCAGCACAAAACCATCAGGTGTTGGCATGGGTCTTGGTTTGGCTATCGCAACTGAAATCATTAAAGATCACGGCGGTGAGCTTGCCCTTGGTGAGGTCCGTGATGGTGCCACGTTTGTTGTGACGTTACCATTTAACGTCAATGGGAGTAGAACATGAGTAAAGGCACGGTACTTGTTGTTGATGATGATCGTGAAATGCGCGTCTCATTGGATCATTTATTGCAAAGCGCAGGTTATAACACCCTCATTGCAAAGAATGGGCAGGCTGGGTTGGATGCTTTGCAGCAAAACGCACCTGATGTTGTCTTAAGCGATGTTCGAATGCCTGAAATGGATGGGTTGGAGTTTCAGCGCAAAGCCCGTGAAATCAGTCATGTACCCGTCATTCTGATCTCGGCACACGGCGACATTCCAATGGCTGTTGGCGCATTGCAGGATGGCGCGTACAGCTTTGTTGAGAAACCGTTTGAACCGCGCCGCCTGTTGGGGATTCTGAAAAACGCTATTCGAATGAAGCGGCTGGAAGACAGCACCAAAATGTTGCAAAACCGGTTGGTTGAGTTGGCAGACTTGGAACGCATATTGATCGGCAGCAGCGCCCAAATTTCTGCTGTCCGTGACTTGATTTTCGACTTTTCCATGAGCCGCGCAAATGTCTTGATCCTTGGAGATACGGGTACTGGAAAAGAACTGGTTGCGCGGGCATTACATGACCTAGGTCAATCCCCTGCCGCAGCGTTTGTCGCGATAAATTGTGCCACGATCCCGCCCGAACAATTCGAAGAAACTGTTTTCGGCACCATTGATAACCCACGCGGATTGATGAGCCAAGCAGATGGAGGAACGCTGTTTTTGGACGAACTCAGCTCCATGCCCTATCAGTCCCAATCCAAGTTTTTACGCGCAATTGAGACCCAGCAATACCAACGCGTGGGCGAGACCCAGATTCAAGCGGTAGAACTGCGCGTGATCAGTGCAGCATCGGGGCAATTTGCGCAGCTGGTTACCGATAGGGCCTTTCGCGAAGACCTCTTGTTTCGTCTCAACACTCTTGAAATTGTTCTCCCTAGCTTGGCCGATCGTGGCGAAGATGTGCTGCTGTTGTTCCGCCATTATCTGCATCGGCTTAGTCAGCTTTATGAACTGCCAACCCCAACGCTAACAAATGACGATATCTCTGCGCTGATCGCGTATGATTGGCCTGGCAACGTGCGTGAGCTACAAAACGTCGCTGAAAGACGTGTGTTGGCGCAACGGCGTGGTGGCGGGTCTGTCAGACATGCCATCGCCAAACAGACATCATCACAGCCCTTCCCCGAAACACTTCGCGAAGCTGTTGCTATGTTTGAGCGCGAATTGATCAGTCGCGCCATCCAAACCGACGAAGGGCGTATGGATGATGTCGCCGCTTCACTTGGTATCGGCAGGCGAACGTTGAACGAAAAGATCGTCAAACTGGGGCTTGATAAGGATGCCATTTTGGCACGTTAGACAGCCTTGCGAAAATCCGCAGGCAGCTTCCTACCTCTCCTGCGTTTTCTCTCGTATCGCGAATCCCTCCCTGTTTGGCATGAACGCCGCAGGCCGGTCCACGGCCATGTTTCTGGGAGGAATCACAATGAAAATGTTGAAAGCACTTGTTGTAAGTGCCGGTCTTGTTACGTCCGGCGCTGCCTTTGCGCAAAGCGCAGATTACGTATTGAACACAGCATCAACGGGTGGCACGTATCACCCTGTTGGCACTGCAATCTCGACATTGTCGAAAATCAAGTTACTGCCAAAACAGAACTTCTCACTTACGGCCGTAAACTCGGCAGGCTCTGGCGCTAACGTTCAGGCCTTGTCCGCAGGCACTGCTGATTTCGCAATTTTGCAAGGCCTGTTCGGGTCATACGCCGTTACAGGTACAGGACCGGTCAGTGAGCCGCAGACAAACCTTCGTTCGATAACGATGTTGTGGCAGAACGTAGAGCAATTTGTTGTGCCAACGGACAAGGCCACAACAGGCACCGTCGAAGACTTAACAGGTATCAAAGGCATGTCTGTTGGCATGGGCAAACAGAACTCCGGCACTATCGGCTCCAACTCGGTTTTGCTTGCGGGTCTGGGTTTAGATGTCGCTAGTGACTTTACGCTGATCTCTGCGGGCTACGGCCCAACAACGGATGCCCTTGCAAACGGTCAAGCATTTGCTGCGGGTATCCCGTCTGGCCCGCCAACCGGTGCGATAACAAAACTGATGGCGTCAAATGAAGGTAAATTCACCATCCTTGACGTGACAGCGGATCAAGCTGCGGCAATGGACGCTGGCCGTAATCTTTGGGTGCCCTACACGATCGCGGCTGGCACCTACCCCGGTCAAACCAATGACGTGAACACAATCGCACAACCGAACTTCTTGGCTGTGAACGCCAGCGTGGACGAAGAGCACGTCTATATGCTGACCAAAACCATGTATGAAAACCTGCCCTTCTTGCAGGCAATCCACCCCGCAACCAAAGCAATGATGATTGAATCTGCGATGGCCGGTCTTCCAGCGCCCCTGCACCCCGGTGCGGCACGCTATTACACCGAAGTTGGCTTGGAAATTCCAGCAAACTTGATCGCTGAATAAATCACTTAGACGAAAATGAGGGGCACCAATTGGTTGCCCCTCATTGCTTTGGGGGGAGAACCAAATGACAGCCGCAATTGAGAATGAACCGATGACCCGAGACACGCTGTTAAATATGCCGCGTGGAAAATTTGAGGCACAGCACATCGTGCTTGTTTTCGCTATGTGCTTTGCCATTTGGCACGTTTTAACAAACGTCTACCTAACAGAGCCGGGGTTATGGCAAAACGCCATACACTTTGCAGGGTTTGCGTTTCTCGCCTCCATCACCCTTAGTCCTTGGGGGAAACATTCTGGCAAAACGTGGGCTTGGGTAGTGGACATTGCCTATGGTTTGCTCGTTGCGGGTGCCGCGTTGTGGGTGGCTGGAGCCGAAAGCGACTTGTACGAACGATCCCTCGCAGTCACGGGTTTGGGCTGGCAATTTACGTTCATTGATTGGGCCGCAGGTTTGCTACTGATCTTTGCATGCATTGATCTCTCTCGTCGGGTCTCTGGTTGGGTCATTCCCATTCTGATTATCTTGTCGCTCAGCTATATTTTGTTTTTAGGAACACTGTTGCCGGGTGTTTTCCGCTCGGCCAGTCTGCCGCTAAACGATGTTTTGTTTCGAACGCTTTACAATGACGAGGGCATGTTTGGAATTCTTGGTAATATCTCGGTCACGAACATAACCCTATTTATGATCTTTGGTGGCTTTCTGGTTGTTTCCGGTGCCAGCAACTTTGTGATCGAAATATCAAAGGTCGTTGCAGGCCGCATCAAAGGTGGGGCCGCGTTTGTCGCTATTATTTCGTCGGCACTTACGGGCACGATCTCTGGATCAGCCATTGCCAACACAGCGTCTACCGGGGTCATCACCATCCCATTGATGAAATCAAACGGCTTTCGCCCGAAATTTGCCGCTGGGGTTGAAGCGGCTGCATCGACGGGTGGTCAGCTGATGCCACCAATCATGGGCGCAGGGGCCTTCGTGATGGCCAGCTATACGTCTATCCCTTATGGCACAATCGTTGCTGTGTCTGTTGTTCCTGCCATCCTCTACTTTTTGTCAGTGGCGTTCATCGTACGCATTGAAGCCGTGAAATACGACGTCGGATCCGAAATCGATTTGACCGTTGATCACGGCAAAATGTTGTCAGGTGGTTTGGTTTTTGTCATTCCATTGGCTGTGATGATCTGGTTGCTGTTGTCAGGTGTTACCCCGTCCTTTGCAGCCTGCTGGGCCATCGCTGCTGTCATCGCAACATCATGGCTCACCAGCGTGATTGCATATTTCAACAATGACGGTGGATTCAAACCCGTCAACATGGGTCCCGCCAAGATTTCCGAGGCCCTGGTTAGCGGCGTTAAGTCCGCGATCATGACAGCAATTTTACTGACAGCCATCGGGATTATGAACAATGCGATTGTAACCAGCGGCGTTGGAAACGGATTTTCCTTGATGATAGCACAATGGTCACAGGGCTCGTTGGTGCTTGCCATTGCTTTAATTGCAATTGCCTCGCTTGTCTTGGGCATGGGGCTACCCGTAACCGCCGCATACATCATTCTAGCAATCCTAACAGCACCAGCACTCGCTGGGATCATGGCTGACGGGCTGATTGCGGATCAGTTGATGGCTGGGATCACTGATCCGGCAAAGGCTGGCCTTTTCTTCCTTGTGGATCACCCGCTGGTCGCCCAAGTAGCCACGGGCATGACACAGGCTGAAGCTTGGGAACTGGTCCGGAACATCCCATTTGAGATCGCAGTTACCATTCGCCCTGTCATGGTCGATCCGGCAATGTTGACCACATTCTTGCTTACCGCTCACCTGATCATATTTTGGCTCAGCCAAGATTCAAACGTGACCCCACCTGTCTGCCTTGCAGCTTTCACTGCGGCTGGTATCGCGGGCTCATCTCCTATGGCCACTGGTTTTGAAAGCTGGAAAATTGCCAAAGGTCTGTATGTCGTTCCGTTGCTGTTCGCCTATACCCCTTTGATATCGGGCGAATTGATTGAGGTGTTTCAGATTGGTTTCTTTGCGTTGTTCGGAATTTATGCAACCAACGCAATCATTCAGTGGTACGCAGAGGGGCCGATTGGCCCACTGAGCGCGCTACTTCTGGTCCTTGGTGCAATCGGTGCATACTGGCCGTTGGCAATTTTATTCAACATTGCGGGTGCGACACTCATCGTGGCGGTAGTGATTTTGTCTGCACGGAGGAAACAGGAATCAAAGCCCTGAAGGGTACCTCTTGAGTTCCCCTGAGCATGTTGGTGACAGGCCAGTTATTTAGGGGACATTCCTGCAATAGCGCAGGCAATTTGATGCGATCAAAGACCGCCATGTAGACAAGCCGGACCCTTGCGAGGTATCGCTGAGGGTCCGGCCGTTTTCATTTTATGGTGACCGCATTTTGCGTATTGTCGAGTCCGACAACGATCAAGACTGTTGCACCAAGAAGCCAATAATACATCGCGTCCAAGCCGGAGAACCCCAATGCAAACGGGGCTACAACGAACGCCACCCCCACCAAAAAATCGACCATTAGGTGCAATTTATAAGGAAGGACACGGATAAGGCCTAGGTGATGATCCGTGAAGATCGTTAAAATAAATGCCGCGAGCCCGGTGACCACTGACAGCCAAAGCGCTAACGTATTTTCGGCCCCAAGACCGAATAAAAACGGCATTGCGATCAAGCCAAAAGCGACTGGATAGTCGAGATAGGCATGGAGATTTTTGTTCATAAATTTATACATGGGCAGTTACTTTCATTGTGTATGATGCATGCGCGAACGGCCGCGCGGCTTACTGGTGTTCGATCTGCAATCGCGCCTTCATGTGCGGGTGAAACGCACAGAAGTAATCGACGGTCATCCCCTCAACGACTGTCATCCGAGCAGACGCGCTCTGTTCAAGGGTCTCAGTTTCCCAACTCAGATCATCCGCGGTAGCTGTGTGCGGAACGATATCAAAGTTGGTCCAGACGATCGTGTCACCCACCTTTACAGTTAGATGTTCAGGCGCAAATTCGAACGCCCTGATTTCAACATGATGCTCTGTGCTTGCGTGGCTAGATGCGGGTGCAAACATCGCAATATTCCCAACACTGAGACCCAGCAAAGCATGTTGAAGAAAGACCCGTCTTGTCCCTTCATTCATCTAGTTGAGCTTTCCAACCATCATTTCGGCATGGCCTTCATGAGCTTTGAAGATCACCAATCCGGCTTCGAACAACGCTTTCACTTCTGCGTTTTCGATGTTGGGAACAAACGCATTTTCAACCAAGTCATTGACAGCTTTATGATAGGCTAACTCGTTCTCGGCATAGCGCTTGTCGAACGCGGAGCCACGAAGTTGGCTCATCTCGTCAATCAGCGCTTTTGCATTGATCTCAAGAGCTTGGCTCAGGCAGTTGTCCTGCGGCTGGGCACCCACTTTCGCCAACAAGGCCAAGGCCTGCGTATTGACCGCCTCATGGTAACGGATCATCGTATTGGCAAACTCATGGACTTCTGGAGTCCGCCTAATTGCAAGGTCCAGATGGGCGTAAAGAATGTAAAGATGGGAAGCCAAAGACGACAGAAGCGAACCAGCCAAGTCGGTCA
>ERZ1027208.445-NODE-445-length-16119-cov-35.369211_pt1 | contig 16119 bp, 17 predicted proteins | sample MGYA00520867_ERZ1027208 | MGnify/ENA primary metagenome ERZ1027208 (study PRJEB33311, sample SAMEA4378413) | marine metagenome | biome: Marine biome; feature: Fjord; material: Water | collected 2014-07-20T08:00:00Z/2014-07-... | depth 75 m ...
AATATTCGTCTTATTTTAAAACTTCTTCTCGTCTGGTTTATCGTTTCGTTTGTGTTTGGGATTTTGCTCGTTGAGCCACTGAATGCCATTCAACTTTACGGTTTTAAGCTTGGCTTTTGGTTTTCCCAGCAAGGCTCTATTATCTCCTTCGTCATTCTTATTTTCTATTACATAAGAAAAATGGACCAATTAGATATTAAATATAACGTTCACGACTAATTCTCTTATGGAACTACAAACGCTTATTTACTTAGTGGTTGGCTCTACATTTGCTTTGTATATCGGTATTGCAATTTGGGCCAAGGCCAGAACAACGACCGACTTTTATATTGCCGGCAAAGGGGTGCACCCTATAATCAATGGCATGGCAACCGGCGCAGACTGGATGTCAGCTGCTTCATTTATCTCTATGGCTGGGCTTATTTCTTTCCTCGGTTACGAGTCCAGTATGTACTTAATGGGCTGGACCGGAGGCTACGTTCTATTAGCCATGTTATTGGCCCCTTACTTACGTAAATTTGGGAAGTTTACCGTCCCAGAGTTCATTAGTGAACGTTATTATTCAAGGGCTGCCCGAGTTATTGCAGTGGTTTGTTTAATTTTTATTTCATTTACCTATGTTGCCGGGCAAATGCGTGGTGTTGGCATTGTCTTTTCACGTTTTCTAGAGCTGCCCATTGAACAAGGCCTCTACCTTGGCATGGGGATTGTTTTTATTTATTCTGTTATTGGCGGCATGAAAGGGATTACTTACACCCAAGTGGCTCAATATGTTGTTTTAATTTGCGCCTATTCTGTGCCAGCTTTTTTTATGGCCTTCCAACTAACCGCTAATCCCATCCCTCAGCTTGCCTTGGGCGCTCAACTGAGTGATGGCTCCGGCTTTTTGTTAGATGCGCTCGATAACACATTAATTGACCTAGGTTTCTCGTCTTACACAGAGCCGTTTAATGATAAGTCCATGGTTGATATGCTCGCCATTACCCTAGCTCTAATGGTTGGTACCGCTGGCTTGCCACATGTGCTGGTTCGATTTTTTACCGTGCCTAAGGTCTCCGATGCACGAAAATCTGCGGGCTGGGCCCTTATTTTTATCGCCCTTCTTTATACAACCGCACCAGCCGTCGGTTCGCTTAGCCGCTTAAATATTATTAATAGCATTAATGGCCCTGATAATGTCGGCACCACATACCTCAACATGCCTACATGGTTTAAAACTTGGGAAAAATCCGGTCTGCTTGCTTGGTTCGACCATAATCAAGATGGGAAATTGCAATATGCTGCGGGCCCTGCATTCCAAGGCAAGCCCAACTTTGATGGCTCTAAAGTGGGTGAGTTGGGCCAACGATTAACCGTTAATCCATCAGACGGGCAGGTTGTCAATGGTGCGCCATTTGCTAACGAAGTTTATATTGACCCAGACATTATGGTGCTGGCCAGTCCAGAAATTGCCCAACTGCCTAACTGGGTCATTGCACTGATTGCTGCTGGCGGTGTTGCAGCTGCGCTATCTACTGCAGCAGGTTTATTATTGGTTATTTCAGCCAGTATTTCTCACGACCTTTTAAAAAGCACCTTTATGCCCAAAATTAGTGAAAAATCGGAATTACGTGCTGGGCGAATTACCTCAGCGTTTGCTATTTTAATAGCCGGTTACTTGGGCCTTCATCCACCCGCTTTTGTTGCTCAAGTAGTCGCTTTTGCTTTTGGCCTAGCAGCGTCATCTTTATTTCCCGCCCTTGTTATGGGTGTGTTTAATAAACGAATGAATAAATGGGGTGCAATGGGTGGCATGTTATCTGGCCTTACCTTTACCCTTGCCTATATTATTTATTTTAAGGGTATTTTTATTCAGCCGTTAGCGAGCAATGTACCTGACAATTGGCTTTTTGGTATTTCACCAGAAGGCATTGGTTCAGTAGGCATGCTCATTAACTTTACTGTTGCCTATTGCATTTCTAAATTTACCCCGCCACCACCACAAAGTGTGCAAAACATGGTGGAAAGAATTCGCTTACCTAATGCCGCCACAGCGGCTCACGAGCACTGACGATGGCACTCACCACGATCTGGGTCGATGCCGACGCGTGCCCCATTGTTATCAAAGATATTTTGTTTCGTGCCGCCGAGCGCACCAAAACCCAAACAACCTTAGTGGCCAACCAAGCCATACGTATTCCTCCCTCACGCTATATTTCCTTTTTGCGTGTCACCCAAGGGTTTGATGTAGCCGATAATGAAATTGTCAGGCGACTACAAGCCGGCGACCTGGTGATTACCGCTGATATTCCTTTAGCCGCCGATGTTATTGAAAAAGGCGGTCTCGCACTCAACCCGCGTGGCGAACTCTATACCCAGGAAAACATAAAAGAGCGCCTTACTATGCGTGACTTTATGGAAACCATGCGCTCTAGCGGCATCCAAACAGGTGGGCCACCCCCTCTCAATAAATCCGACCGACAAGCCTTTGCCAATCAATTAGATAAGCTGCTCTCACAAGCTTGAATGTTGGCGTATAATTGCCCTTTCTTAGAACCGAATGATCAGGAAAAACCATGCCTAAAGCCAGTGAGTTAAAATGTGGAATGGCCGTCGAGGTAAATGATGAGCCTTATGTGGTCAAAAATATAGAAGTGCGTAACCCCTCATCACGTGGTGCATCAACCTTGTATAAGGTCCGTTTCAACCACCTTAAAACCAAGCAAAAACGTGATGATAGTTTCAAAGGTGATGACTTTCTAAAGGATCTCGACTGCGAGCGTTCAAAGCTTCAGTATAGCTACCAAGATGGTGACAGCTATACCTTTATGAACTTGGAAAGCTACGATCAATACACCGTCGATAGCAACGACATTGAGGAACAGGTTTGTTATTTGTCTGAAGGCCTCGAAGGTATCGTCGGCATTTTACTAGACGACGTCTTGGTCGCTCTTGAGCTGCCCGCTAGCATTAGTTTACAAATTGTTGATACCGCACCTGGGCTTAAAGGTGCATCAGCAACCTCACGCACCAAACCAGCCACCTTAACAACGGGCCTAGAAGTTCAAGTACCCGAATATATTGATAATGGCGAACTAATAAAAATAAATACCAGTACTGGCAAGTTTATGTCACGTGCTTAAACAGGAGATCTAAATGAATCGTATTGAAGCAATTAAAAATAATTCCTCTATTAATGTTGAAACCGTCATTGAGCTTATCGACAGCCTCTATGATTACCACTCAGTCGATTTTACAAATGGCGACGTCATTAACAAAGCCGGCACCAATGACATCACCTGTAAATTATTTGCTTTTGCAAAGCTCAATGCATTTACCCAAGAACAAACCCTCGCCTGTTTTGGGCACTATTATCAAGACGTTCTTGATACACCTAATGCAACGGATCACCAAAACATTCGCAACTTTATGCAACATAGCTGGGATGGCGTAAGCTTTTCAGGCACCGCATTAACTGAAAAATAAAACTCAATGCCAAATAAAAACTTTTCCACGTTAGCCCTTGCCCCTGCTCAACTTAAAAACTTGAGCAGTCTAGGTTATCAGCAGATGACACCGATACAGGCACAAAGCCTTCCATCGATACTAAAAGGCAAAGACGTAATTGCCCAAGCCAAAACAGGTAGCGGCAAAACCGTTGCTTTTGGTGTGGGGTTACTGGAAAAGATAAACCCGCGTTTTTTTGGTACTCAAGCTTTAATACTTTGCCCCACAAGGGAACTAGCAGACCAAGTCGGCAAAGAACTTCGTAAGCTGGCTCGCAGCGTACCCAATATTAAGCTGGTTTTATTGTGTGGTGGTAAACCTTTTGGCCCACAAGTTGGCTCCCTAGAACATGGTGCACATATTATTGTTGGGACACCAGGGCGAATCCAAGATCATTTACGCAAAAGAACGCTTAAACTTGATCAGTTGAAAACCTTGGTTCTTGACGAGGCCGATAGAATGCTCGATATGGGGTTTGCTGATGTTATGGCTGACATTGTTAAGCAAACACCCAAGTCACGACAAACCTTGTTATTTTCAGCCACCTATCCTGATGAAATTAAACAGATGTGCCGCTCTATTCAGCGTGACCCTGTGTCCATCACCGTTGAGTCAAATCATCAGGAAAGCGTTATAGAGCAGTTGTTCTACGAAGTTAAGCGGCATGAGCGCAAGCAAACCCTGTTAGGTTTATTTGAGCACTACCAGCCTAAAACAGCAGTTGTTTTTTGCCATACCAAGGCACAATGTGCAGAAATGGCCGATTTCCTGTGTGAAAACGATATTGAATCGTTGGCCATTCATGGCGACCTAGACCAGCGTGAACGTGACCAAGTACTGGTCCGTTTTGCTAATAATAGTTGCTCGGTCTTAGTGGCAACAGACGTTGCAGCGCGTGGGCTAGATATTAAGTCTCTAGAAATGGTTATTAACTATGAACTACCACGTGACCCTGAAATTTACGTGCACCGCATTGGCCGTACCGGCCGTGCAGGGGAAAAAGGCCTTGCCATGAGCCTATTTACTGAGAGTGAGCAAGTTCGCATTAATGCCATTGAGCAATATCAAAACAAACCTTGCATCATTGATAGTCCGCAGTCTTTAGACCGCGATAGCCAATTCAAGCTATACCCACCCATGGTGACCATTCAAATAGATGGTGGCCGTAAAGACAAAGTTCGTCCCGGTGACATATTAGGTGCATTAACCGGCGATGCGGGCTTACAGGGCTCTCAAATTGGTAAAATTGATATTTTTGATCGCTCTAGTTATGTTGCTCTTGAGCACGACATTGTTCGTCAAGCACTCAACTACTTAGCCAATGGCAAAGTTAAAGGTCGCCCAGCGAAAGCACGCAAAGTCAGATAAAAACCTTTATACCTCGTTAACCCCTGCGTTCAGTAACGTTTATTCGTAGCTGAACACAGGTTGTGCCTCGTTAAGCTGGCCACTCGTTTTGCGTCTCGGTGGGCTAGTAACTTAAAAAGCTCATGATGCTTATAAAAAGCACCCTTCATAACAACTGCTAATGCGGCAAGTGCACAGCAGTCTGCTATAATTCCAGCCCACTCAAATTGCTCCATCCAATGCCTCATGTTCCAATTACTCATTTCTCGTTCTAAAAGCCTTAAAAACGATCTGCTATCAGGTCTAACCGTTGCCCTTGCTCTGGTTCCCGAGGCGGTTGCGTTTGCATTTGTGGCCGGTGTTGAACCCTTAGTTGGCTTATATGCGGCCTTTATGGTTGGGCTTATTACTGCCGCCATTGGTGGTCGCCCTGGCATGATCTCTGGCGCCACGGGTGCTTTAGCCGTGGTTATGGTGAGCTTGGTGGCTGTTCACGGGGTTGAATACCTCTTTGCAACCGTTGTACTGATGGGCTTTTTACAAATATTGGCAGGCGTTTTTAAGCTTGGTAAATTTATCCGCCTCGTGCCTCACCCCGTTATGCTTGGCTTTGTGAATGGGCTAGCCATTGTTATTTTCATGGCCCAACTTCAGCAATTCCAGTTTCTAGACACCGTCACTGGCAAACTTACTTGGTTACCCAACGATAAAATGACCCTTATGCTTGGTATGGTCGCTTTAACGATGGCTATTATTCATTTCCTACCAAAATTAACCAAGGCAGTTCCTTCATCATTAGCGGCTATTGTGACTATCGTCGCCATTTCCATTGGCCTTGATATGGACTTACGCACCGTACAAGATGTGCTTAAAGACATGACAGGTGACCCAATGGCCACCATCGCTGGTGGCTTACCTCAGTTCCATATCCCTATGGTTGAGCTTAACCTTGAAACACTTAAAGTTATTTTTCCTTATGCGCTTATTCTTGCTGCTATTGGCTTAATAGAGTCATTATTAACCCTCACGTTGATCGATGAGATGACCGAAACACGTGGTCGAGGCAATAAAGAGTGTATCGGCCAAGGCGTTGCAAACGTCACTACTGGCTTTTTCGGCGGCATGGGTGGTTGCGCAATGATCGGCCAAAGTATGATCAACATTAACTCGGGTGGTCGTGGTCGGGCTTCTGGTATTTCTGCCGCCTTGTTTCTGCTGGCCTTTATTTTATTCGGCTCATCATTAATTGAAATGATCCCTGTTGCAGCCCTTGTTGGAGTCATGTTTATGGTGGTACTCGGTACATTCGAGTGGGCCAGTTTCCGTTTATTAGGGCGTATCCCTCTATCCGATACCCTAGTAGGGATCACCGTAGCAGTCGTAACCGTATTAACTGACCTAGCCATTGCGGTGGTCGTTGGCGTTATTATTTCAACCTTGGTCTTTGCTTGGAAACACGCTAAACATATGCACATTGACGTAGAGGAAAAGGATGGCCTTAAAATTTACAAACCTATCGGCCCCTTATTCTTTGCCTCTATTCATAATTTCCGTGAACAGTTTGATCCAAACAATGACCCGCAAGAGATTATTATCGATTTTGCACGCTCTCGTGTATCCGACCATTCAGGCATTGAAGCCATTGACGCCCTTGCGGAACGCTACTTAAAACTAGGTAAAAACCTACACCTAAGGCACTTAAGCCCCGAATGTAGAGACTTATTGCATAAGGCCAAAGACTTAATTGAAGTCAATGTCATTGAAGATCCTAAATATGCCGTCGCTGATGATAAGCTAGCTTAAACCGTCAGCTCTATAAGTTAGGCCTTAGCCTCTGTAGAGCTTGCGACTGACCAAGGAAGGCAAGAAGCCCCTCACACACCAGCAAACAACATAGAGTAGGTTGGCGCAGAGCTTGCAAAGCCCAACAAATCCATGCCAAAAACTGTTGGGCTTATAATACGCAGCCCAACCTACCAGCTTATTGATAGTTATGATGCCTAGGAAGGGTTAACAACCCCTAGCAAGCAACCGCCATCGACCAAGTTAACCTAGGGTAGGTTGCGGCTGACGCAGGAAGCCCAACATTTTATTTACCAACACTCATCAGGCTCCTGATCATTACTCTGGTTAAGAGTCATACGTAAGCATGCCGTATCTGCTGCTTGATTTCCTTGTGGAACAGCCACAAGCGTATATGAATTTGTTGCGTATGTCGTCACAGAGACTGTGTAGTGTTTTTCTAAAGACTCACCACCAGCCCAACCCAAAGAAGTAAGTGAATTTATGTAACTACTATTATTAGCTCGCCACTTCTCCTGATTAAGCTGTATGTCCAACAAGGCATGCTTAGCATCCGAGCGCCGCGCTTTTTGCGAGTACCCCGTGTAAGCCGGCATCGCAATCGCCGCCAACACACCAATAATAACCACCACAATCATCAGTTCTATCAAGGTGAATCCATACAACGTTTTTTTAATCATGGTGTAGCTCCCGTGCATTTAATAATGTGTATTTTAATAAAAAGTCAGTTATTTACCCTAAAAATAGCATACAAAACGACCAGCGGCTATTTTATCAAGACCAACGGCCTATCATAACCCCAGCATCAGTACTATACTTAACCGTGACTAGGAGAACTTTGTAGATGGATCAAAACACACAAAAAGGTTTTACGCTTATTGAGCTGCTGATTTCTGTAGCGATATTGGGTATTCTTGTGGCGGTAGCTGCGCCATCAATGTTTAGTATTATAGAAGGGCGTAAGCTTAAAGGGGCTACAGAAAATTTATTTGCCGACCTTATCTTTGCTAAGACTGAAACTATTAAGCGTAATAACGCGGTTATTTTATCTTTTGGTAGTAGTGGTTCTGACTGGTGCTATGGTATAAGTGAAGGCTCCAACTGTGATTGCACAAACGCTTTACTAGCCATACCCACAGTAACCACTTGTACTATTGATGGAATACAGAAAGTTGTAATTAATAGTGGTTATGGCGATACCACATTGATAGCTGCATTTCCTGGAAGCTCGCCAGAAGAAACCGGTTTTGAACCGCTTAGAGGTTTCTCAAAAAATTCGTCTGGTTCATTTTCGAATGGGTCAGCTACTTTTGAAAATAACGGGAGAGAGGCTGAGGTCGTAATTAGTACATTAGGCCGCGTTCGAGTTTGCTCCGACACCGGGTTTGGAGGCTACAAACCATGTTAACGCTTAAAAACAAGCAAAAAGGCCTCACCTTAATAGAAATGCTGATAGCCATGACCCTTGGTCTATTCGTCACGGCCGTTATCATCACAGTTTTTTCTACTAATGTTCGTTCTAATGTTGAAAACATGAAAATGATTAGACTTAATCAGGAACTTAGGGGCGCTATGACATTCATGGCCGATGAGCTAAAAAGAGCTGGCTATTCAGACGAAGGAAGCAACACCAATTTCATGTCATCCCTATCCACAAGAAAAGCTAGTGATACTTGTTTTCTGTACTCGTACGATAATGATTCTGATGGTATTCAAGATGCTGATGAACATTTTGGTTTCCGACTAGATACAGATCAAATTAAGTGGGCGTCTGATGCTGACAATAACTGTACTTTTGGCGAGTCAATAACAGACTCCAATATGGCCGAAATAACCTCACTTTATTTTGATGTTTCTGGTAGCGTGAATACCGCAGGGGAAGACGCGTTTATAGGAACAGACGGCGTTAGTGTTTACGATGTCACGATTACTATAAGAGGCACAACAGACTTGCCTCATAGCTCTAACCCAATAAGAAGAATTAAAGAAACGATTCGAATTAGAAATGACGCACCTAAAGGCTGAGGTTTACTATGAAAATAACTAATCGCTCCATGCTACCAAATCGACAAAAAGGTGCTGCTGTATTATTGGTATCTATAGTTCTTTTAATTGGCGTAACGTTAATCACGGTTTTCGCCGCTCGTGTAGGTGTACTGGATCAAAGAATTGCAGCTAATGAATACCGGCATAAAGAGGCTCAAGCATCCGCAGGAGCCGCTTTAGATGAAGCTTCAGGCTTCCTAGACAGCAACAAAAACCTTTATGATGGAACGGGGTCTGGCTGGACAGATTGCACTTCTAGCACAGCCCTACAAAACACGTTCCCTTGTTCAACCAGTACTAATACCTACGAAATGGTATACAGCACTGTTGCCGGAACAAATATTTCTGAACTTGCCTATACAACAACACTGTCTAATGGCGCAGATTCTAAGTCATACTTAGTTTTCACCACCTCTGCTAGCAGTGGAAATATTCTTACTGCAATTGGAACGGGCCAAAGTATCGACGGGTCAGGCCAATCGACTGAGCAGGTTTCATATAGCAAAGGAACTATTTTCGTTCCAGGACAAGTCCCTCCTATTATGACCCCTAACATAAGCCTAAGCGGCGGCTTCACCATTGTTGGCAATCCAAACTTAGATGGCGCCCCTGGTGTATACGCCACCGTCTGGGCAACTACTGTTAACGCAGGCTCAGGAGGCGGCTCATGGCAAACGTGTCGCCCCGGTGATTACAAAGATGGCGCTAAGGTTTGCATTGATGAATATGGCCCTGGAGATAACTGGAGTGGCTGCGACTGCGACACCTCTACCGATCTTATAACAGGCCTACCCGATAAGTTTTTAAGTTACCGAGATGCTGGTGACCAATTTCTTGGCGATGATATTTTAGATGCTAGCGTTTTCCCCTTCCCAACTAATGTTTTTCAATTTGTATTTGGCATGTCCAAGTCAGATATGGAGACTTTTGTAAGCAATAAGGGTGAGCACGAGGCCAGTTGTGACGATGTCGACTTCACCTCCCTAACCTCCCCTTATGTTTGGATAACCGGTGATTGTCGAATTGGCGGCGCTGAATATGGCGACAGAACCATACCCGTTGTTCTAATTGTTGAAGGTAATTTTAGCGTTACTGGCGGCCTCAATTATTGGGGCCTTATTTATGGTATGGATGCCATAACCCTTAATTCGAACTCTTTAGTTCATGGCTCGGTCATTGCCGAGAGCCCAAGTAAGTTAACTAATGGTGGTTATCACCAAATATGGGACCCAGGTGTATTGGACGCCCTAGGTGACGACGATTTAAATTCATTTCTAGCTAAATTAAAGTACAGCTGGACTGATAAGTAACAGGTAAGCATTATGAAAAAAAACACATCCAAAGCAAGTGGTTTTAGCTTAGTTGAAGTAATGATTGCTGTTTTAGTTTTAGGGGTTGGCATTCTCGCTGTCTCTAAACTTCAAACAAGCCTTCTAAGAAGTGGCTCCGATGCCAATAATCGCGCTGAAGCATCTTTAATTGCTAAAATGAAAATTGATGACTTAAGGCGCTTTGTTTCAGCTGATACTTATATTCAAATAGGTGACGATACAGGCGGATCAATAATCTCTGGAGATTTTGAAGATACCGAGTTTTCTCTTAGCTGGGGCGTTGAAAACTATACTTACCCAGCAGAGCTAACCAGCCCCGTCATTACCAGTGTAACCACCTCCGACTTCAAAAAGGTTTTGATCGATGTTGAATGGACTGATGTTAGTAATACCTTGCAGCACGTCACTCTAGAAACTGTTATCTTTAATTACCCTCCTTTCTTCACCGCATTATCTGATGATATTGATAACTCCCCAAGGGCTGGCGCTAAAGGCTTATATACACCTCAAGAAGCGCCTGATGTTGTTCCAATTAAAATCGATTCTGACGGCATCCTAAAAGAAACCAGTAAACCAAAACCTGAAGTAACACGTGAAGATTACGCAACCACCGTTGAATTTGAGACGGTTACTTATGTTGCTACAAGTAATGACAAGTTCATCGCATTAAGACGCGAGGAATTTTCAACTGTTGCCTGCTCTTGCTCACAAAGAACAACTAACGACACTAATCACATATATGGATACACAACCTGGGACTCAACAGAAGAACAGTTTGTTGACTTTACAGATAAAGTCAGAAACTCAAATAACGATGAAGAAGAGTCTCGCGTGACTGGAACAGCTATTGTTGAATGCGCCTTATGCTGTAAAGACGGACAATATAAAGAAATTCAGACCAATGTCGACGACCAAGACCAGCTGTTTGCTAATAACACTGATGACCCATCATCAGATGCCATAGATAAAATTTGTCGCCTAAAAAGAATTGACGGTACATTAAGAGTCATTAAACCATGGAGGCTCATTGGATTTAATGTAATCCCCGCATCTTATTTTGATGATGCGTATACCTCCAGTGCAACGAATAACATTAGCTCTTATTCAAACTATGTAACAAGCTTAGTACGCAGCGCTCTTGGTGTAATTGATGAAGAAACCGATGCTGATGGAGTTGTTTATTCCATCAATACTGGGTTCAAAACATATATGGACTCTGGTATAAATATAAATCGATATGAAGATACTGGCCATGCAGACAACGATCATAAAATCATAGATATCTCTAGCAATAGAACAATCCAAGCAAGAGCTATTTATCTTGATATACCACCAGAAGGTATTTTTGAAGGTGTAGATGGAGATAACAGGGTTGAAAAAGCTGCCAACGTCCCTCTTGATCGAATTCCTTTTTATGAAGTCAATGTTACCAACCTTTCAGGGTGGATACCCGACGAGGATAATACTTCATTTATAACTCCACCTTATACAGATAATCATGACCCACTCGTCATTCGGGGCAGCCGAATTGATCCGGCATGCGATGGAATTTCACGGCATTGTGTAGCCAACCAAGAACTTACGAGCGATACTTTTGATAATGATTATGAGCGTGGCGAATTTTATTCACATGATTCCTCGACTGTAACTGTTGAGTCAAGGATTTATACTAGTAATGATGGTCTTGTTGATAAATCAATCAACTCGAATACTTCAGTTGATTCTAGTATTGAGATTACCGGCCAATGAAATCAAGGGGGTCAGATTGAAGCTCCCCCAATAAACTGGACTCTAGTTTGTATTAAAAGAATCAAGGGATCGCCCAGCTTGATTATCTAAGCGGCTAACTATAATGATACCTAAGCTGTGCAATCAATAGCGTATTTTCCTGAAACTTATACACTATTCGATGTTCATCATTGATGCGTCGAGACCAATAACCCGCAAGGCCATGCTTTAATGACTCAGGCTTTCCTATCCCCTCGTATGGGGAGCGTTTGATCTCTTTAATGAGTATATTAATTCTTTTAAGCAGTTTTTTATCTGCACTTTGCCAATATAAATAGTGCTCCCATGCATTCGTTGAAAATGTTACTTTCATTCAATAAGCGCTCTTTCTATACCTTTTCCGGCTTCTAGTTCGGCTATTGATTCTAGAAGCTGGCTTGCATTTGCAGGGGAACGAAGCAAGTAAGTCGTTTCTTCCATCGCTTGATAGTCTTCTAGCGACATCATCACAACAGGGTTTTCACTTTTTCTTGTTATGATCACTGGGGCATGATCTGCACAAACTTTTTCCATGGTTTTGGCTAAGTTTGCGCGAGCAGAGCTGTAACTAATAGCATCCATATTTATCTCCATATATTACGTACGTTTTATTGTACAATAGCACTCTGTTTTTAGCAAAATAATCAAGGGGTCAGCCAGCTTGATTTATTATGCTTTTTAGTTTAACGTCAGTCCATGGCTAGACTTCCTCGAATCGTTATCCCCAATCAACCTTTGCATATTATGCACCGTGGCAATAACCGGCAACATATCTTCAATACTGAAGAGGACATGTTGAAAATTAAAGATGATATTGCTCACGGCTTAAAGAAATCTGGCTGTTCTTTACATGCTTACGTCATTATGACGAATCATTTACACCTGTTGATTACTCCCGAGAGTAAAGAGCAATTAGCTATTTTTATGCAAGCGATGGCTAACCGCTATGTCCGCTATTTCAATGCATTACACAAACGGACGGGGACCCTGTGGGAAGGTAGATTTAAGTCTTGCCTTGTTGATAGCGATTCGTATCTTTTTAGCTTGCACAAATACATTGAAATGAATCCTGTTATGGCCAATATGGTCGCTAATGCTGCTGAGTATCCTTGGTCTAGTTATGCCCAGAATGCACTTGGAGAAACTGACAGTTTAATCACCGAGCATTGTTTATATGCTCAATTGAGTGATATTCCTGAGCTGAGGCAGGCACGGTATAAGGAGATTTTAGATCAACTGAATATTGACCAGCAACGATCACGAATTGTTAAAGCCACCTTAGCTGGCGAGGCTTATGGTAGTGATGCATTTCACCACAAAATAAGCAAGCTTGTTAATAGAGTCACTAAACTTGCATCACATGGGGGCGACCGTAAAAGTGAAAATTACAAAAATCAAGCTGGCTGACCCCTTGATGGGCTCATCACTATTACGCTGGTGTTTTTGTTGCATCATGATTTTTCTCGTGTATGCGCCTGGCTGGAACGGGCCTTTTGTTTTTGATGATCAACTCAATATCCTTGAGAACCCTAACGTTCCGATTCATGAACTGACTGAACAGAATATTATTCGTTCCGCGCTTTCAAACGAAAGTGGTCCATTAAAACGGGTTATTCCAGCACTTTCATTTGGCTTAAATTATTACTTTGCCGACGGTTTTAAGTCCGTTCATTTCAAGCTATTCAATATTGCTGTTCACAGCATTAACTCTGGCTTAGTTTTTTGGTTATTAACGCTCCTTTGGCCTTGCTTTGCAAAAGCAGATTGGGCAAAACAGTCTCGCTTATCTAACCCCCGATTGGCTTTTGCTACCAGTGGTACACTTATTTGGGCCTTACATGCTTTTTTACTAACGAGCGTTCTATACGTTGTGCAACGTATGACGAGCATGGCAGCCATGTTTATGCTGATGGGCGTCTGTATTTATATCGTCGGCCGTTTATCCTTAGAAGAGCAGCCTGCAAAAGGCTTATGGCTGATGTGTTTAGGCTTGGTTGCCGGCACAGTTTTAGGTGCTGCCTGTAAAGAAAACGCGGTGTTGCTGCCCGTTTATATAGGGGTGCTTGAATTTACTTTGCTAAGCCAGCTCAACTCCAAACAACAAACCCTGACGAAGGTTCGCTGGTTCTTTATTATTTTTGTCGGACTTCCTATTTTGGGCGGTTTGTTTTATTGGTTCCAACACCCTAGCTTTATTACTGGAGGTTACAGTGGCCGCCCTTTTACGTTTATTGAACGTGTTTTAACCGAGCCCCGTGTTCTTTGGTTTTATCTGTCGATGATTATTATTCCCGACATTCAAACCATGGGGCTGTTCCATGATGACTTTCCGCTGAGTTCTGACCTCCTTTCCATTTGGACTACTTTACCCAGCATTATTGGCATTGCAGTTTTACTGACGCTATCGGTTATCTGGCGTAGACGTTTCCCAATTTTTGCTTTTGCGATTCTTTGGTTTTTGGTGGGGCATAGTCTTGAGTCCACCGTTTTCCCGTTAGAAATTATTCACGAACACCGTAATTATTTGCCTGCACTTGGCCCCTTATTGGCTTTAAGCTACCTATTACTGTTTGCCTTACCATGCAAAATGCCAAACCCTGTGCGTATTGGGCTTGTTTCGATCATTATTGTTTGCCTTGGGTTTAGTACATTTAATCGAGCACAATACTGGAGCAGTGAATCGGCATTAATTGAAAGTTTGGCGAACAATCACCCCGACTCTCCCAGCAGCCAATATTTACGTGGTGAAATTTTACGCAAACGTGAAAAGGATTTTGAAGGCTCTTACGCCTATTATTTACGAGCAGCTGAGCTGTCCCCTGAAGAAGCTGGATTTCTAATTAGTCTTAGCATGGTTACCCCTAAGTCATTTTCTCAAATTGAAAACCAGCTCGGTTCACTACAATTAGCGCGTGCTGATTATATTGAAAATATCATTCATAAAAAGCCGATGGGTGCATGGGGGATTCGTGCCTTAGATGTGGCAATTAAATGTGTTATGTCTGGCAATGAGCGCTGCTTATCTAAGGCCAATGATGTTGCCAGTTGGTTACAAGCCTTAATTGATAAGCCAGGGGGAAAGTCCGCACATCGCTATTACTCCTTTGTCCATTTATTTGCTATTCAAATGAAGACAAGCAACTATTCTGCTGCACTCATTACGGCTGATGCTGGATTAAAAATGAACCCTATAAACCCTAGGTTTGGCCTTATGCAAGCTCATGCTTTGATTGGTTTAAAACGTTTGGATGAATCGATGACACTCTTAACCAGCATTCAACACTCTTCGGCTGGACGAATAAAAAAGTATGCTCAGCGCATGACTCAATTAAAGATGGCCATTGCTACTATCCGCAGACAGCAACTCGACAAAGCCCCTAATTAGTTAGGCTTTTTAACATCTGAGTGACCTAAGGCTTATCGGGGAATAAACAATCTCGGATTCGTTGCTTAGCTTCTTTTGCTTCGGGAAAGCGTTGCTCTTGTTTACGCGACCAAATCAATGTTTTACCGTCGTCAGCATGTACATTTATTTCAAACGTACCGCCACTAGCAGGCACCAAAGTGACCCCACCCAGCTCATCTTCAAAAGTTGTTAGTAGTTCTTGCGCCAACCATGCGGCACGTAATAACCAACGGCATTGGGTGCAGTACTCAATTTCAACCCGTGGCTTTTGCTGCGGTGTCACGTATAAACTTTGAGGTTTTCTTATAAATGATTATAGGTGGTAAGCTGGGCTGCTTACATGCACTTCATCAATCATTGCTTTGACGTGTTCGGGGTTAATATCTGGCAAAATACCGTGCCCTAAATTGAAGATATGTTGATGCCCATGCCCATAATCAGTCAATACATCTCGAACCTTTTGACGAATAGTTTCAGGGCTTGCATACAAGCTGGTTGGATCAAGATTACCTTGTAGAACAACTTTATCTTGCGTCAGTTCACGCGCTAGCGTTAAATCAGTTGTCCAATCAACCCCTAAGCCGTTATAACCCGCTGATGCCATTGGTTTCAACCAAACACCTGCACCTTTGGTAAACAGCATCCTAGGGACCTCTGGATTGCTCGCTTGTAAGGCTTGAGAAATTTTACGGCTGTAACTGAGTGAGAAAGTTTCATAGTCTTTCGTACTAAGGTTGCCCCCCCAAGTATCAAATACCATAACGATTTCGGCGCCAGCTTCGATTTGTGCTTGCAAATAGCTGATCACTGATTGGCTAATGATATCCAGTAAACGATGCATCACCTCAGGCGTGTCATACATCATGCGCTTGACGGCAGCAAAGTTTTTACTGCCACTGCCTTCAACCATATAACACGCAAGTGTCCACGGGC